>Ga0070741_10004142_pt1 | contig 34333 bp, 23 predicted proteins | sample Coa_R1_4_FD_66440 | JGI IMG/M metagenome (GOLD analysis project Ga0070741, IMG submission 66440) | Surface soil microbial communities from Centralia Pennsylvania, which are recovering from an underground coalmine fire - Coalmine... | ecosystem: Environmental > Terrestrial > Soil > Unclassified ... | reverse complement strand
TGCCCGACGGTCTTTCGAAAGTTGGAGCGGATTACGAACGATAAGGCCCGTTGGCATCTGGGATGCGCGGTTGAACTGATCGCTTGCCCGGCGCGGGGGCGCGTGTATTGATGGCGTGAACGAGATCCGATTCGACGGTTGGGGGGTGGAAGACAAGGAAAAATTTCTACAAGTCCTGAGATCCATCGCCGGATTGCCGCGATAGTCATTCCTGTGATCGGCTACCGGCGTTTCCGAAACGGTTGTCGTAACTAGCTTTGAAAGGCGACCGAAAATCCACTTTACCGGATCAGAAGCAAGCCGCGCCTTCGGTTGGTTCACCTTGCCGTGATCTCGGAACGTCGTTCCGGCACTCCCATTTGCGCTAACACCTCATGCGAGATCGAGCGCACTCTCAAATCGAGCTGCGGCCATGGTATCTCAATGCCCGCCTTGTCGAGAGCCGCCTTGATCGCCTCAAGCAGCGCGAAAAAATGGGGTTTTTCGTTGGCCGCATCCGCTATCCATGCAAACACCAGCAGATCTACCGTTGAGGCCGCCAAATCGTTGAGCACGACCGCTGGCCCCGGATCTTTCAGGATGTAATCGGCATGCGCACAGACGTCTAGAATCACCGCGCGGGCGCTCGCCACGTCTTCACCGTATCCGATGCCGATGGGAATTTGGAGGCGCGTCTTGCCATGCGCTGAATGATTGATCATGATTTGATCGATGACGGTAGCGTTGGGAATGATCACCCATTTGTTATCACGCGTCTGCACACGCGTCGTGCGCATCGTGATTTCCGCTACCCTGCCATAATGGTCCGCTAACGTAACCCACTCGTCAACATGAAAGGGTTTGTCCCAGAAGATCAGAAAACCGGCCATGATGTTGCTCAAGGAGTCTTTTGCGGCAAACCCAATGGTGAGGCCTAACACTCCTAGCCCAGCCAGTGCCGCGCCAATGTTGATACCGAGTTGGCTGGCGGCCATGATGATGCCGATAGCCAAAATCGTGAACCGGTAAACTCCTACCAGCATCCCGATGAAAGCCTCTTCCAGACCTGCTCTATGAAGAAGGCGGCGAAGGGTTTTATGAGTCAGGCGAAACCACAGCCAAAAAAAGAAAAGAATCAGTACCGACGCGAGGAGCGAGGGTAGCCACGCAACAAATTGCGTTACAAGCAGCTCGACGTTCAGGCGGTCCCAGATCGGTTTTGGTCTCATATCTGTTTGATCCGGTTTTGGTGCTTCTTTTTAGCTGTTTTGTGGTCCGGTGGTTGATCCTGAACTCCCGATGCGAGGCGTATTTTTCTTCCTGATATGGAGTTGGCCCACGATCTCGCCCAAGCTCGCGACACAGAAAACAAAGTCAAAGCGCGCCGCCAGTATCCCTTGCACGAAGGGCACGCCCATAACGTAATCGACAACGGATGTTGTGACTATGTAAGCGAAGTCAATGAATCCTGACCTTGCTTGACACCTTGCAGAGATACAATAGGGTTAGTCTTTTGGATCTTGCACACCGATGCACGAGATTGATTGCGGTTACCGCATCAATCTTCTTACTCCTTTCCATTCTGGATCGAGTACCGGATTGTCCAGAGCTACTGAATCAGGGCGCCAAAACGGCTTTACTAACATCCGCCTGCCATGCTGCGCCGTACATCGCGACGCCAGTGACTACAGCGGCTTGGAAATTGGTGCGGTGGGACCGCATTCAGTATGTCTTAGCCAAGATTACAGACTTCGCACCCCGCCGCGTCACGCTAATCCTGCGTCAGGCCGCCGACACCTCCCCGCCTACCGCGTAACGCTGCTCTCCATCGAACGTTGAACTTGGTCACGGTCTCGCCGAAGATGGCGCGAAGGTGGCTGTCCTATAATGGCTGACCTATCGCGAAGTTGCCGCGGGTCGCCTGGTGCGATTTTCGTGTTTTTAGCGTCGAATCGCAAGAAGATCACTAACCGATGCAAATCAATACAGAACAGAAAGCGTGATTCGTGCAGACTTCAGAAATTATTAAGGCATGGGGAAAAATCTTAACCGGCCAACGACCGTCCCTTTCAATTGAGATTACCCGCGAGTGTCCACTGCGGTGCCCGGGATGCTACGCATACGAGCAGGGGCATTTGGGCGGAGGGATCACGCTGCGCGAGCTAAACGATCGAAAAGGTCAGGAACTGGTGGATGGCGTTCTTGAGGTAGTTGCGCGACTGCGTCCGCTGCACCTTTCGATTGTGGGCGGTGATCCGTTAGTACGTTATCGAGAATTAGAAATTTTAGTTCCGCTCCTGGTTAAGCGCGGGGTCCACGTTCAAATTGTGACGAGTGCATTTCGCGCTCTTCCGCCAGCCTGGGCCACTCTTCCCCATGTCAATGTCGTCGTCTCTATTGATGGATTGCAGCCAGAACACGACAGCCGACGTAAGCCCGCAACGTACGAGCGCATCCTAAAAAGCATCGCAGGACAGAAAATCACCGTTCACTCGACCATTACCGGACAGCTTATGAAACGGCCGGGATATTTGGCTGAATTCCTCCAATTCTGGACGGCAAGGCCCGAAGTGAACAAGATTTGGTTCAGCCTTTTCACTCCCCAAATTGGAGACGATCTGCCTGAAATGTTGACCATTTCGGAGCGGCATCAGGCGATGAACGAATTGCTGCAATTGCGAAAACAGTTTCCAAAGCTCGACATGCCGGAAGGGCTCATCCGGCAGATTGAGTCGCCCCCGCACTCGCCGGACGAGTGTGTGTTTGCGCTGACCACGCAGACCATCTCCGCGGACCTGAAGACCAAGATTACGCCGTGTCAATTCGGAGGCAACCCCGATTGCAAATCATGTGGCTGTGTCGCCTCGATGGGTTTAGCAGCGGTGGCGAATCATAAATTGGGCGGAGTTGTCCCGGTGGGCGCAATCTTTAAGGCATCGGTGAAGATCGGCGCGATGTTGAAGAAGAAAGAACAAGAGCCTGCATTGCCTGTTTCGCAGTTCAATGTATTGCAGTGACCGATAACGCTGTGGGATCGAAGGTAAATCGAAAAGAAGCCGCTAAGGAGTGGAATGCCCTGTGGCGAGGAGGCATTTGATTTTGAGGTACTTGAGACGCTTGATGACGATTTGCCGACGGTCGGGATTCCCGATATTTTGCAGGATAAAAAGCGCAGTTGGGCCACTGACGTTGGCGGCCACGCGCTGTAGCCAAACGGGTAGCTGACCGATGGCAGCATCGAAAATGGTGTCGAATCGTCATCAGCTATGCGCTACTTGTAGATACCTTGTCGTTTGCGGCGCCGTTCTTCTGCTCGCGCGCGCCATGCCGCGCGAGACAGAATGATAAGGAATGACACGTCGAAACAGTTTTAGAATCGCGATCCTAATTGCGAGTGGATGCCTGCTCTCCGCTCTAGTGAATGCCCAGGAGGAGAACACGCTAAGTCCGCAGGAAAAGGCCGACGGCTGGCAGTTGCTTTTTGACGGCAAAGACTTGAATGGCTGGCATTCGTATCTAGAGCAAAATCCCGGGAAGGATTGGTCCGTTCAAGATGGCGCCATCATGCTTAAAAAAGGTAACAGCGACCCGGAGCAGGACTACGCCGATCTGGTGACTAACGGCGAGTATGCAAACTTCGATTTGAAGTTACAGTGGAAGGCAGAACCTTGCATCGATAGCGGCGTCATGTTCTATGTTCATGAGTCGCCCAAATATAAGCAGACCTATGACACAGGGCTTGAAATGCAAATCGCCGATCTCTCGTGCACGGTGCCCGATAGCCGCGAGATCTTGCGACGGTCTGGCGATCTGTACGGCCTCATATCGACCAAGGTCAACACGGTGAAGGATGCGGGCGAATGGAACCAATTCGAGATCATCGCAGACCACGGACACCTGCAGCTAATCCAAAACGGACAAGCGATTTCCACGCAATTGTGGGACGATGCCTGGCGTCAACTGGTCGCGCACAGTAAGTTCGCTAAGTGGCCCGATTTCGGAACCTTCCGTAGCGGGCACGTTTCTCTGCAGGGAACCGAGAAAAAGGGCGATTCCGAAATTAAGCTCTACTTTCGCAATATCAAAATCAAAACGCTGTGAGCTGACCGGGTGATATAAAAGGACACGGAAAGCTGGTTTTGCCTTTTGGGAGGTGCTCCTGATATGTTCCGTTTGACATTGAGAACCGCGTTGGGGCCGGTGTTATTGCTGGCTGCGGCAGCCGCGACATACGGAGCGCTGCCGGCGCAGATACAGACTCAATCCGGCGCCGTCGAAGGCATGCCGAGCGCGGATGGGAAAGTACAGGTATTTGAAGGCATTCCGTTCGCGGCGCCTCCGGTGGGCAAACTCCGATGGCAAGCGCCGCAACCGGCGGCCGCGTGGGAGGGCGTGCGAAAGGCGACGACGTTTGGCGCTCGCTGCATGCAAGCGCCGATCTATTCGGACATGATTTTCCGCGATTCGGGACCGAGCGAGGATTGTCTATATCTAAACGTCTGGACGCCGGCGACGTCGGCGAGCGCGAAGTTGCCGGTGATGGTATGGATCTACGGCGGAGGCTTCGCGGCGGGGGCATCATCGGAGCCGCGGCAGGATGGGTCGAAGCTGGCGGAGAAGGGTGTTGTGGTGGTCAGCATGAATTACCGGCTGGGCATCTTCGGATTTTTCGCGCATCCGGAGCTGACAAAAGAATCGCCGCAGCATGCGTCGGGGAACTATGGATTGATGGATCAGGCGGCGGCGCTAGATTGGGTTCACAAGAATATCGCGGCGTTTGGCGGCGACCCGGATAAGGTGACGATTTTCGGCGAATCCGCAGGCTCGATTTCAGTGTGCGCGCAAATGGCGTCACCGCTATCTAAGAACCTGATCAAGGGCGCGATCGGCGAGAGCGGTTCGCTATTTATGTTGATAGCTCCGACGATGCCGCTGGAAGAGACGGAGCGGCAGGGCAGCCGTTTCGCTACAGCGGTAGGGGCGGCCGATCTGGATGCATTGCGCGCGATGCCGGCCAAGGAACTGTTGGATACGGCGCAGCAGCACCGGGCGGATTTTCGATTCTGGCCGAACGTGGATGGCTATTTCTTGCCCGAATCACCGAAGGAAATCTTTGCGCAGGGCAAGCAGGCGCATGTGGCGCTACTTGCAGGCTGGAATACAGACGAGCAGTCGGCGGCCGCGTTTTTTGGGAAAGAGCCGCAAACGATTGAGAATTACACGGCGAGGATAAAGACGCTGTACGGCGAGCACGCGGAGGACATGCTTAAGCTGTATCCGGCAGTGACCGAGATGGAGATGAAAGAATCGGCAGGCGCACTTGCCGGGGACCGGTTCATCGCTTATAGCACGTGGAAATGGTTAGACGAACAACTGAAGACCGGAGATTCGGACGTATATCGCTATCATTTCGAGCAGGCGCCTCCGCAACCAGAAGGGAAGCCGAGCCGGGGAGCTTATCATTCGGCGGACATTGAGTACGTTTTCGAAACGCTGGACTCGAAGGACCTGCCCTGGACGAACGCGGACCGGAAGCTGTCGGACATGATTTCGTCTTATTGGACGAACTTCGCAAAGAAGGGCGACCCCAACGGCGCGGGCTTGCCAAAGTGGCCGAAGAATACCAAGAAAAACGGTTATGAACTCATGCACCTGGTGCAAAGCACGAGCGTGACTCCGCATGCCGCGAAAGATACCGTACGGCCGCGTTACCAGATGCTAGAGAAAATAGCGGAGGGACAGGCGAACGGGGGAGCGGCGGGTTCGAGCAACCGGTAGGAGCAGGCTATAGTGAGAACAGAAAGCCAATGGCCGACGCTTACGAGTTCGATCCTTTCGAGAACAATGATTTAGTTGAAGAAGATGAAGAGACCCTTCGGATTCTCGATGAGCGTTGCGAAGAAATCGATCAAGGACGCGTAAAAATGCTTTCTTCTGAGGACGCCCTGCAACGAACAGAGGAATGGCTTTCACGATTGTCTACTCGCCAACAGCGTTAGACGACTGGAAAAATCTGATCGAGTGGTCTTGGCAAAAGCACCCCGATACGACGCCGCGATTTCTTCGGTCTATGCGAAATTACATCAACCTATTGCAAGAAGCGCCGCACATGGGACTTCGCGTCAAACGCCGACCTGAAATCCGCCGATTGTCCCACGATCCGTTTCACATCTACTACCGTATCGACGAGACGGAAAAGCGAATCGCGATTTTGCATTTCCGCCATGCCATGCGCCGGAAACCTCGGCTTTAGTTCTGTGCTCCTATTGTGAGCCAGTGATAGAACTCGATGTGCCGATGGAGTTTGTGAGCGTCGCCGTTACGGATTGAAGCGCGCTCATGTTGCCGCTGAAGGTAAACGGAATTGTGAGCGCGAATTGGCTGCCGTAGGATTGGCCTTGCGTGCTCGAATACCATTGCGCGAGGGCGGAGCTGATATCAATCGAGAACGTCGCGTTGCCGATGATTTGGGTTCCGGACGCAGCGGCAAAGGTGAGGGTGGCGGTCGTCATATCGCGCGGCGTGGAGTTTGCAATCAATTCGACATCGAAGCCGTTCGCAGTAATGTTCAGGATTTGAACACTGTTGGATTCGATAACTGGCGCGAGCGGCTCGACGGTGATTGTTGAAGCTGCCGATTCCTGACCGCCGACTATCATCGTGACTGTAATCGCACCGGCTACGGTTCCAGGTTGAATGTCTGGCAGAGACACGCTGGTTGCCATTGGCGGAACGGTAAAAATGTACGTGGTTCCGAGTTGCTTGCCGGTGGGATCTACAAATTGCAAGGCCGGGTCCATATAGCCCGCAGGAAGATCGGCTGCGTTGGGAGCGAAGGTCAGCGTCAAAGTTCCGCTAATTGCGACGGATGTAGGCTCATTCAGTTGCGTCGTGACGTTTATCGCTTTGGCGGGTGGCTGCGCGGCGGGAAGAGGCGCACAGACCGAAGATTCAGTTGATGATGCGCAAAGAGAAAAAGTGGGTCTGACGGGTTCTGCGATCGGAGGTGTTATGTAGATGGACAATGGCTGCGTGGAGGCCAGCGAAGGCGTGCTGCTGTCGGTGACCTTTAGAGTAAACGGGAAAGAGCCGGATGCGGTAGGCGTTCCGGTGATTATTCCGGTCGCCGCGTTGAGAGTCAGACCGCTTGGCAATGCGCCAGCGGCGATTGACCAGGTATAGGGCGCAGTTCCGCTTTGAGCGGCTACGCTTGCGGAGTATGGAATACCCGACGTGCCGTTGGGAAGCGCTGTTGTCGTGATGGTCAGGCCAGCAATGATGGATATGGTGAATGCCTGACTTACGGCCTGCGAAGACGAACTGCTATCGGCGACCTTAATAGTGAACGTGGAGGAACCGGCAGTGCGCGATACACCAGTGATGGTTCCCGCGGTGGTGTTCAGACTCAATCCAGCGGGTAACGAGCCGGAGGTAATTGCCCAGGTGTAGGGCGCGGCGCCGTGCCGGGCCAAGAGTGTTAACGAGTAAGCCAATCCAACTGTGCCATTGGGAGCAGCGGCGGTGGCGATTCTCAAAGGCGGGGGAGCGACCGTGATGCTGAGAGACTGCGCGGCCAATTGAACCGGCGATTCGCTGTCGGTGACCTGCAGCGAAAACGAATAGGTTCCGGAACGTCGCGGCGTACCGACGAGTGTTCCGGTCGCGCTAAAGCTCAATCCCGGCGGCAGGGTGCCAGAGCCAACGGAGAACGTATAGGGCGGCGTACCGCCGGATGCTGCGCAGCTTCCTGAGTAAGCCGTCTCGGCTTGAGCACTTGAAGGGGCCGTGCAAGTTAGAACTAACACCGGCGGCAGGACAACAAAGCTGCTCGTAGCGTAAGTTGCGGTCTGAGTTGGCGAACTATTGTCCGTCGCTTGCACCGTGAATGAAAAAACGCCGACACTCGCGGGCGTTCCGGTAATTGCGCCTGTAGACGCATTCAGACTCAGGCCAGGAGGCAATGTTCCAGCGGTTATCGAGTAGGTATAAGGGTTGGCGCCATTCGATGCGGTACAGTTTGCCGAGTAAACCGCATTCGCCCGCGCTTGTGCAGAAAAGTCACACGTAAGGCCCAGAGCCCCGACGAGCGAGAGTCGTCCCACCGTGTTTGCGTTAGTCGTGAACCAAAGAGCGCCATCTGAACCGAGAGCAATAGCGATGGGGCCACTTGCGCCTGGGATGGCGAATTCCGTTATGACTCCGGATGTAGTAATCCGGCCGATGCTGTTGGCGTTGGTTTCCGTAAACCACAGTGCTCCGTCAGGTCCTACAACAATCCCCGTTGGAGAGCTATTCGCTGTTGGTATTGGATATTCGGTGATGACGCCAGTGGTGGTGATACGGCCAATCTTGTTTGCGACGGGATCTGACTCGGTAAACCAAAGCGCGCCGTCCGGTCCGGCCGCAATGCCCGATGGAGAGCTGTTCGGCGTGGGTATTGGAAACTCGGTGACCTCACCGGAGGGTGTCATTTGGCCAATTTCGTCGTTCCCCGCATCAGTAAACCAAAGCGTGCCATCCGGTCCTGCAACGGTATTGGCGACATTGTAAAAAAATTCGCTTTCAGGCAGGCCAAACTGTTCGACTGTGCCTGAGGTGCCAATGCGACCAAAGGTATAGGACTCTGACTCTGCGAACCATAAGGCGCCATCAGGCCCCAGGGTAATGCCAGCAGGCGGATCACTGGAGCCTACTGGAAATTCCGAGATGACGCCCGTAGTCGTAATTCGACCTATGTTGTTGCCGTCCGATTCCGAGAACCAGAGCGCTCCGTCCGGCCCTGCCGCAATTCCCAATGGATAGGAATCCGCTGTAGGTATGGCGTACTCGGTGATTGTTCCCGACAAAGAAATTCGGCCAATTTTATTGCCTTGGCTCTCGGCAAACCACATTGCGCCATCTGGTCCGGCCCCTATGGCCGAAGGAAGACTATCGCTCGTGGGAATGGTGTACCGCTGAAAGTTCGGCGCGACGGGTCCTGCAACGGTCAGCGTGAAATTCTGGTTTATCAGTTGTGGCGTTGGGCTGTTATCGATCACTTGAAGCACGAACGAGAATGAGCCTGTTGCGGTAGGCGTGCCCGTGATCGCGCCAGTCGACGAATTTAGGGTCAAGCCCGGCGGCAGCGATCCCGAGACGACTGCCCATGCGTAGGGCGTAGTGCCGCTATACGCCATCGGATTGGCGGAATATGGAAGCTGCAGGTGGCCTGTTGGAAGTGTGGTGCTTGTGATGACAAGGGCGCCACTCGCATTCGTCAGCACCCAGGCGTCATTAAAAGGTCCACCCGAATCGCCGCCGCCGAAGATCACCATCTGGTTGGTGTATGGATTGAAGGCCGCGGATTGTTCCGATCGCGCCGAAGGCAGTGTGCTGGATGGCTGGATCTGCGTCCACGAGGGGATGCCCGATACACCATTCGCGTTTGACAGAACCCAAACATCATTGAATGTCGTGCCCGGATTATTTCCTCCGAAGATCGTCATCCGGTTGGTAACGGGATCGTAGGTTGCGGTTGAGCCGCCGCGGGGTGAAGGCGCGACCCCAGCGGGAGAAAGCTGCGTCCATGCCGGTGTACCAGAGACGCCGTTTGCATTCGAAAGCACCCAAACATCATTAAGCTGACCTGAGCCATTTGCGCCCCCGAAAATAATCATTCGGTTCGAGGCCGAGTCGTAGACGGCGGTGTGGTTTTCTCGGGCTGCGGGAACGGATCCAGTAACCGTGAGCTGAATCCAAGCGGGCGTACCGCTCAAGCCATTGGCGTTCGAAAGGACCCAAATGTCGTTGTAGTACTGAACGCCGGAAGTGAGGCAGTTGTTGCCGCCGAACACAATCATGCGATTGGAGCCAGGATCGTAAACAGCGGTATGAAAGATACGCGCGGCGGGCGAGCCACCGAGAGGATTTAATTGGCTCCATGTGGCCACGCCGTCGTTAATGATGTTGGCATTGCTTAGTACCCAGGTGTCGTTTGCGCAGGGCGACGAAGAGCCTTCGCCTCCACCGAAAACGATCAACTGGCTGTTACTGGAATCAAATGCCGCCGAAGCTCCTGTCCTTGGCGCAGGTGGCGTGCCAGCGGTCTCGAGTTCAATCCAGTCCGGATCGGGGCCGAAGGGAAGAAACCAGACATCATTGAAATCGCACGCGCTGCCGCATCCGCCATTCGTTCCACCAAAAACAAACAGGCTGCCGGTTTGCGCGTCGAATGCCGAAGACATTGCCCGCCGTGCCGATGGGGGACTGCTTTCGGTCGACAATAGAATCCACTGACTGAATGGGCCACCGACATCCGCGTGTGCCGCGCGGGAAAAGCAAAAGAAAGATAGAGCGACCAACAAGACGTGCAGTTTGCGGTTCGTCATTGCCCGTCAGTAACCCGCTGCGGATGGAACTTGAAAAAGAGACAAAGTTGGAGAAACCGAAAGGAGCGCAGTGTGGCCATCGCGCAATAGGGCAAGCGAGTCAATGCGCATTCCCGAGGAGAGTTGACGGAGGACCATTGTTTTGGGCTCGACGGACCAAATCGTTCCGCTTTTTGAATCCGCCAAAATGACGATGTCACCGCCTTTAGCAGCCGCGACGAAGTTCGGTCCAATGCCTTGCGCGATTATGTGGACGGCAGGCCCGGGCTCATCGACATTCGAGAGCAGCGCTACTACGTTTTGGGTGGGGTCGCTTATTACGAGATCGTGCGTATTGGGCAGAAACGACCACGCGCTGGGCATGTAGCCGGTAGGCAGTGAATGCCAGGCGCTCGAATTGAACACGAAAAGGGCATTCGAATCGGGCGATACAGCAATAATCGCTTTGGCATCGTCACTCAATGCGAAACCGGAAGCGTCTCCTACCGCGGCGGCGGGAATCTCTGAGATTACCGAAGGCTTCATGGGCAATCCAACGATGATTTGCAGGCGACCACTCGACCGCGAATACAGAGCTACGGCTTCTCCTCTGGGGCTAAAGGCAACCAGATCAGGATGCGAAGCCGTTATAGCAATCGGCGTTAACGTATTCCGTGGCTCCGCGCCGCCCAAACGCCATATCGCGAGCGATCCATCTTGCTCCACCAACGCGTAGCGCTGGCGCGGCGATAGATAAAGATGCTTGGCTGTCTCTGGAACGGAAACCGCGTCGCCCAAGCGCGCTGCGGACGCAGTGCCAACAATCGCTCTGAGATCGAGAGCATTTGGCCCGGCCACGAATCCGAGGACTGGAGTTCCGGCGATAGTTGCGCGACTTGGTTTACCTTGAGCGACGGTGGGAACGGCAGATGCGTAATGAGGACCGATGATGATGGTGGGCGCCTGCGCAAATACAGCAAACGCTGCTAACAACAAAAGAGAACACAATTTCATGCCGGGCCTCCGTGAGCTGTGCGTCTTAATGGGGCGCTCCGGCTGAAACGGAACCGGGTTGGGCGATGGTTATGCTTGTGACGGAAGGCGAATGTGCATTGTGGGCAAGAAAAACTCCTACACCCACTGCCGCCGCGATGCCGCCAGCAATTGCGCCGATAACTCCGGCAGATAAGCCGACAGTGGCGGCAGTGCCAGCAGTTGTTGCCGCCGCGCCGCCGCCAATTGCAGCACCAGCCGCCGCGGCCATTGCGACGTTAGTTTGCGTGATTGCACCGGTAGCGACTTCACCATGAAAGGAAGCCGTTACCTTGACCTGAAATTTGCCAGGAAGCTTGTTGGGACGGAAGCTTTGAGCAACAACGCGTCCATCCCTGCCCGTGGTGAGACTCACCAAATGCTGGCCGCCCGCAAACGTTCCGCTCGGGCCGCCGGAGGGCGACATCAGCGTGACGACGGCTCCAGCAACGGGCCGATGATCGCGGTCTTCGACTTGAACGATGATGTCGGTCGCGATTCGGCCCTTGATATCGTTAATGGCCCCGTCGCCATCGATGATCTCGATGTGCAGGGCTGCACCTGTCGCGATTTGCCCAGGCTCACGGCTGACATTTGGTTCGAAGCCGGGAATTGTTAGGGCACCTGAAAACGTGAAGGGAGCGATGGGTTCATTCCGCTGCGCAGCCAGCAGATACGTGTTACAGATCCCGAAAACAACGAGCGGCGCTAACGAGCGCAAAAGTGCTTTCATGACGTTCAGCTTGGACAGACCCATACGGGTTGTGGCTGAACGTCACGAAAAATTTCATGCCGTCACTATTTAGGGCCGGACTATGTGTGGCAAAACTAATCGACTGTTGCCGAAAGTACCTTCTTAGAACTGAATGCGAATTACCGTCTGGAGAATGCGGGGATTGGCCACGCTCGGATTACCCGCGCCATTGGTGTTTGAAGTACCGGCAGGCGCCGCTACGGTTCCGAATCCATTTTGATTTACCAGTTGACCTGCGGCATTGTACGGCGCGTTGGCGATGGTTTCGCCGCCCGGGTACGTTCCCGCGAAATTGATGGTGTTGTTCAGGTAAATGAAGTTCGGGTGATTAAAGACGTTAAACGCGTCCACGCGGAACTGAAAGTGTACGCGTTCGTGGATGGAAAACTCTTTTTGCAGCGACATGTCGAAATTGAGGTAGCCGGGATAATACAGCCAGTTCAGGCCCGATTCCAAACCGAGGCTGCCCGGTTGCGGCGCGAAGAAGCAGGCTGGGTTGAGGCGGTTCCAGGGATCGGATTTGCCCGTGTATGGATCGCAACCCTTGATATAGCCCACTCTTGCGCCCTCAAATGTTCCGTTTGCGAGCGTGTTACCCGTGATGTTTTGGCTTGTCACATTGGAGATGCTGAAGCCGGGGGTGAAGGGCGAGCCCGTGGCGATTGAGACGACGCCCGAATACTGCCAACCGCCCAATGCTGCACGCGTGAACCGGTTGGCGTTGGTGAACCGCGGCAGCGAGTAGACGTAGTTCGCAGCAAAGGAGTGACGCCGGTCGAAGTTTGCCGGGCCATAGTCGGCCTGACGCGTGAGACTATCGGCACGGACTTGCGCCGTATCGGACGTGGCGTTAGTCAAGGTCTTGCTGTAGGTGTAGGCGATGCCGACAAACAGCCCGGATGCCGCACGCCGGTTCAAGCTGACTTGCAAAGAGTTGTAGTTTGAAACGGCGGCGCTTTCATAAAGCTGAATCTGGTTGTAGCCGCGCAGAGGGCGTAGGAAGTTAGGCTGCAGTGCGTTGCTACCGAGAATAGTGCTCGAGGTGACAGCCAACGTCGGGTCCTGGTTCTGAGGCAGGAAGTCGGCGCCATAGGGCACGGGATTCAGATTTCGATTGTCCTGGAGATGCCGGCTCTGACCACCAACGTAGGCGGTATCGAGCATCATGCTCCAGGGAAGTCTAGTTTGGATGCCGAACTGATAATCGTACGTAGTCGGCAGTTTTCCGACCGGATCGGCTGCATAGAGAGTGGGAGGCGCAAGCAAAATGTTGCTGGCCGAAATGTTTTGCGCCAACCCGTAGGTGAATGTGGGGTCCAGTCCCTCAGGAGGATTACGCACCATATCGAATACGCGGTTGCCTTGATAACGATCGTAGAAAATTCCGCCGCCAGTGCGGATGACAACATTCTGCTTGCCCGTGACGTCCCACGCCACACCGAAGCGCGGTCCCCATTGCGGGCCACGATTCTGTTGGAGGTATTGGCTGATGCCCTGTTCCGACTGGATGACACCGTTAAACGGGTTGCCGGTGTTGGGCACTTCGAGGCCGATGTCGTATGCAGGAAGGACTTGCTGGGTTACGGGATCATAGGCTGAGCGAGTGCCATTGATGATCGCGGGTTGGTACAGGCGCGGGGCAGCCGCCGGATTCCAGGCGCTCAAAACAAAAGTGGACGCTTGCAGAGAGGCGTCATACTGCGGTTGATACCACTGGATGCGCAGACCATAATCCAACGTAATGCGAGGCGTTAGCTTCCAGGTATCTTGGACGAACCCTTCGATGTTCCAGTAGCGGTATTTCCCATTGATGTAATTCTGTGCCTGATCGAACGTTTGATAGGCACCCACAGCCGCATTGGAAAATCCATAACCAGTGTCGTAGGGATTGGCCGTGGTGTCGCCAAAGTTGTATTGTCCGTTGTTGTTACCAAACGAACTCTGATTCTTGCGGCTACGTTCAAAGAACACACCGGCCTTAATCGTGTGCGTTCCGGCGATTTTCGTGATGTTGTCGCTCCAATTGAAGAGCGTATTGAAGTTGACGAACGGCGCATCACCGACGGACGTGAATGACGGTGCGAATGCGCTGGTGATGTGAGTTCCAGAGAAGCTGAATCCGGGAATGTAGTCGTTTTGGACCGCATTTGGGTAGAGCAAAGGCAAATTGATTCCAGAAGCCGTTCGCGTCAGTTTGTTGCCAATTTCATCAATGTTAATGGAATTATGCGTGATACCAAAATTGAATTCGTTCGTCATGGTCGGGTTCACAACCCACGTGCCACCCGTTGCGTAGCTGTAGCCGGGGTTCAAGTACTCGATGGGCACAACTGGGACATTGATTCCCAGCACGAATGATCCATACGGATAGACAAACGGCTGCGAGTTATTGATGTAGTGTCCGAACAATCGGAAATTGTCGGTGACGTTGTAATCGACGCGCAGCAAATCTTCGCGGCGGTTCTGGGTGTTTGATTGTTGGGAGCTGTAGTTGTAGCCAACCTGGCCGGTGACATTCGGCAGCGGAAACAGATTCAGTAACGCTATTCCCGGAGCATACAGACTACTAGCCGGAATTATGTTATTTGGATACGGCGTATTGCTGAGCGGAACCTTGATTGTGAAGGGTTTGCCGCTGCTATCCACGCTCTGCGAAAAATTACCCTGACGCTCCAATGCCGTAGGAACTTCCACGTTGCGCACACTGTTGGGAGCCAATTGCTCCTGCCACTCGCCGCTATAGAAGAAGAAGAGCTTATTTTTGGTCTTATCCAGCAATTTTGGGATATAGATAGGTCCGCCGATGGTGAATCCCGGGTCGTTATAGCGGAACAAGCTGCGAGGCAGCCCTTTGGCATTGTTCAGCCAGCTATTGGCATTTAGACTGTCGTGGCGGTGATACCAATATCCGCTGCCATGAAACTGGTCTGTGCCGCTTTTGGTAACCACGGAGATTTGCGCACCCGCATTGCGTCCGTACTCGGCCTGATAGACGCCGGTAAGAACCTTGAATTCCTGCGTTGAATCGAGACTGACCGTGACGTTCTGCGATCCGTTAGAGCCCGTGTCGAGATTATCGATGCCGTTGATGGTCAGCATGTTGGCCGATCCGCGGTTTCCGTTCGCTTGAATGTTGCCAATGCCGCCAGGTCCACCAACCTGAAAGTTGGTGTTGCTCACGACCCCAGGAATCAGCTTCGCCATTTCGAGAGGATTGCGGCCGTTCACCTGGATGTTTTGTATCTGCTTGCCTTCGATAGTGGCGGATCGTTCAACGGAATCGGTCTGAAGCAAGACCGCTTGACCGGAAACCTCAACGGTTTCGGTCAATGACCCCACTTCGAGACTCACGTCGCCGAGCGCCAGTTTGTCGTCGGCATGCACCGCAATGTTCGGCCGAGTCAGTTTTTTGAAGCCCTGCGCTTCAATCGAAATCGTGTAGTTGCCGGGCTGAAGCGCGGGGAACGTAAAGTCTCCCTGATCGCCGGACTTGGTGGTTTCCACGATATTCTTGTCCGGTTCCGTTGCGCGAACCGCGACATTCGCGACCGCGGCGCCTTGTTGGTCAATGACACGGCCTTTGATGGAGCCCGTGATCGTCTGTGCGAACGCTTGCGAGATAAACACCAACGAAAAAGCAAGTATCGCCGAGGATAGCTTTGACATACGATGTCCCTTTCGACTTACAACTTGATCGACTCCCTGCAAAACTCTATTGGGAATAGAGTATAAAAAGCATACGTCAGAATCGGGGCGGGCGCAAGCCTGAAGTTGTAAACGTTTATGCTGTGACTGCATGCCTCCTGGCGAGGAATATCAGTCGAGACTAGAGCGTTGGCGGGCGCGGCACGGCGTTCTGCAGCGGCAGTTCATTCAGATCGGGAATTGGCGGCTGATCCTCGGGATAACGGAAGCTATTCTTGCGTGGCTTGCATTTGGCGCGCACGTTATCGCTCCGTGGCTGCTGCTGATTCCGCTCGCCGCTTTTGTTGCGCTCGTCATCTGGCACCTGAAGGTGATGCGGCGACGAACGTTTGCGGAGCGCGCTATCCATTACTATGAACGCGGGCTTGCCCGTCTGGAAGACAAGTGGCAAGGCACCGGCAATAGCGGCGAACGGTTTCATAATCCGGCTCACCCATACGCGGAAGACCTCGACCTGTTCGGCAGGGGATCTCTTTTTGAATTGATTGCGTCTGCTCGCACCAAAGCGGGCGAGGACACGCTTGCGTCCTGGCTACTCTCTCCCGCGACACGCGCCGACGCGCGCGCCCGGCAAGAATCTGTTGCGGAACTGCGATCCCGCCTTGATCTGCGCGAGGAAATCGCTTTGCTGGGTGAAGACGCGAAAGCAGAATTGGACGTCGAAGCGACGCAAACCTGGGCCACTGCCCCGCCCGTAGACTTTCGTCCGCTGATTCGGGTGGCGGCGCTGCTTCTTTCCATTGCGGGGGTTGTTGCCATCCTGACATTCTTTGCGCAAGTGCTGCCGCTTTGGCCGGTGCTGTTGATTCTGGCGTGCGATTTCGCCGTAATTTTTTATTTGCGCTCAAAAGTCGATCGCGTAACTCAGGTCATCGATACACCGGCGCAAAGCCTGCGGATCATCTCTCTTTTACTGCAACGGCTCGAACGCGAACAATTCGAATCTCCGAAGCTGCAGAGTCTCTCCGCGGATCTTGGAATTCACGGATTACCGGCATCCAAGCGGATCGCGCGTCTCGGACACTGGATCGATTGGCTTGACTCAAGCGATCACATCCTTGTCCGCCTGATCCGCCCGATTCTGCTCTGGCGCGAACAAATCGCGATGGCCGTCGAGGCTTGGCGGCACAAAAATGGCGGCCTGACGGTCCTATGGATCAAAGGGATTGGCGAATTTGAGGCGCTCTCGTCCTTTGCTTCGCTCGCCTTTGAGAGACCGGCGTGGTGTTTTCCTGTTTTTGAAGAATCGAAGCGGTGCTGGCGCGCGGACGGTCTTCAGCATCCGCTTCTATCGCCATCCGCCTGCGTGCCAAACACTATCGATTTTGAAGGCGAACTACAACTGCTGATTGTCAGCGGATCGAATATGTCGGGCAAAAGCACGCTTCTTCGTTCAATTGGTTTGAACACCGTGCTGGCTTGGGCCGGAGGGCCGGTTGCGGCGGGTGCGATGCAACTCAGTTGCGTGCAGGTCGCCAGTTCCATGCGCGTGGTCGACTCACTACAAGACAACCGGTCGCGCTTTTATGCAGAGATCACGCGCATTCGCCAAATTTTTGAGCTGTTGGACGATGACCGCCCAGTTCTTTTTCTGCTCGATGAATTACTGAGCGGCACGAACTCTCACGACCGGCTACTAGGCGCGACAGGCATCGTTCGCAACCTTGTTGAATCGGGCGCCATGGGTCTTATTACGACGCACGATCTGGCACTTGCCGATATAGAACGAACGCTAGGCTCACGCTCGCGCAACGTGCATTTTGACGACCGTCTGGTCAATGGCAGCATCGAATTCGATTACAAACTGAAACCGGGAATTGTGACGCACAGCAACGCTCTGGAGTTGATGCGCGCGGTGGGACTGGAAGTCTAGTTTCCCAGCGTGCCCGCGTCATACCGGCGTATAGATCATGCGCGAAACGGCTGGCGGCTTACCGCCTTTCTGAAAGGACCGAACCTTCTCAATGACACTGGTATCGTTCATGGTCAGGCGCTCGCGTTGCCTGAGATATTCGGCCCACGACTCCACTAGAAAGTTCTCGACGTAGCGCTCGGGATTGGCCGCATCGTGATACAAAGCCCATCGCATGGCTCCATCCCGCAGGCGTATGGGGCGCAGGCACTCGATCGCCTCAATGAATTCGACTTCATCCCGTGGGTCGATATTGTATTCGACTGCGATCAAGACCGGGCCATCTTCCGGACGCAGTTCGATCAATACGGTGGGATCTGACCGGTTAAGCCCGCGCGCCGAGGACAGGTTGGCGATGCGTCCGGACGGAATGCGAAATCGCTTTGCGGCAGGAAGGCCGATGAGCAATCCGGCGGCGGCTACCGATAAGGCGCTGGACGTACCGAAGTGTTCGGCAACTAGTCCCCAAACGGCGCTTCCAATCGCCATGCCAGCCTGAAAAACCATCTGATAACTTCCCAACAGCCGCGCCTGCACCCAGGCCGGCGCCGAGAGTTGGACCGCGATATTGAATGTGGAAGTCATGCTAGTCCAAGCAAAACCACCCAGCAGCAACACGGCGACGACAAATTTTGTTTGGTGCACAAACGCCATGACCAGGAGGACCAAAACGAAGGCGACGGAGGAGCTAACGACAATCAAATCCGAACTGAGGCGGGCCCGGACTTTGGGCAGCAAGATGGCCCCCGCTACTGCGCCCAGGCCGATGCAGCCGTTCAACAGACCATAGCCGAGCGCTCCCGACCTCAGATCTTGCTGCGCAACCACCGCAAGCAATGCCCACATGGCCGCGATGCAACTGGTGGCCAGAAAAGCTCGAATCAAAATACGTTTAATTTCCGGGGCGTAGGACACGTAACGAAGTCCGGCGCGCATAGAGCCCACCATGCGCTCGGCCGGCAGATCGCTGGTGTGCAGCGGCTTCCGCTTCCAGACGTATAAGACAAAGATGACGCAGATAAAAGATGCAGCGTTGATGGCAAATACCGTTCCGCCGCCACGCATGGCATTCGCGAAGAACGCCATGGTCAGGCCGCCCAGCGCCGGCCCGACAGCGCGCGCCAGATTGAATCCCGCACTGTTCAGCGAGATCGCCTGAGGCAGCTCGGAACGAGGCACGAGTTCCGGAACAATCGCCTGCCAAGCGGGATTGTTCATGGCCGCTCCGATATTCAGCATCAGCGTCAAGAAGAGCAACATCCAGGGGCCGATTACATCGAGAAAGGACATCACGCTCAGTACGGCCGCGATGGCAAGCATCCAGCTCTGCCAGAAGATCAAAAGTTTGCGGCGGTCCAGAATGTCGGCAGTGGCGCCGGCGGGAAGCCCCATCAAAAGCACTGGGAGGCTGGCCGCGGTTTGCATCAGCGCAATCAGCAGCGGCGAACGAGTTAACGAGGTCATTAACCACGTTGCGCCAGTATCTTGCATCCACCCGCCGATGTTGGACAAAATCGAAGCAATTAGCCGGTTCCGGAATAAGGGTTGCTTTAAAGGACTCCAGGCCGATTCTGCAGCGTTCTGAGTGGATGTAGTTCCGGCGGTCATAGTACTGCAGGCACAAGGCCAGTGTAGGCTACGCTCTATCGTTTCCCGAGTTGAACAGATAAGATTGAGTGATTCCAAATGGCTCGGGGTGTTCGGGCCGGCCGAGGGGCATGGGGCCTTACGCTGGCCGTAGTAGTTGTGTCGTCGCTGCACGCGCAGACTTGTCTGCCGGGAACGCTGCGCGTTGTCGTGAAGGACTCGCAGGAAGCGCTGATCTTTAACGTCGAAGTTCAGCTTGACGCAGGCCGACAAAAACTTGGTCCGGAGATTACCGGTTCACAGGGCACCGCCGACTTCACCAATGTTCCGTGCGGGACGTGGGTGGCGACCGGCAGCAAGGCGGGGTTCGACAACAACAGCGCGACAATCGAGATCCATTCGGGCGCTGCCGCTGAAGTCACCATTATTTTGAGCCCGCAGATGGTTCGATCCAGCGTCAACGTGGAAGAAAAGGCATCTTCTATCGAACAAAGTTCTTCCGTGCGTACGGAAATCCATCCCGAAGGCGTAAAAACACTTCCGACAAACCCGGCTACGGTTAGGGAAACGTTGCCGCTAGTCCCGGGCGTGCAGCGCGCGGCCAATGGCGAACTGATCTTAGACGGTACCGGAGAGCAGCGGAGTAGCCTGGTTGTCAATCAGAGCGATCAAACCGATCCCTCGACGGGCAAGTTCGGACAAACCGTTCCCATAGACAGCATTGAAACGGTGAACGTGCTCAACACGCCTTTCCTTGCTCAGTATGGGCGCTTTACGCAAACAGTAGTTGCGATCGACACCAAGCGCGGCGGCGAGAAGTGGCACGCCGACCTAAACGATCCGTTTCCCGACTTTCGCATTCGCAGCTATCACATGGTGGGGATTCGCAATGAGACACCGCGCTTCGCCGTGGGCGGACCGATCCTCGCAAATCGTCTCTATTTCAATACGGCCATTGTTTACATACTCGACAAAGTGCCGAGCCGAACACTAGGCTTTCCCCGTAATGAATCGAAGCAGGAATCGATCAACTCCTTTTCGCAGCTCGACTACATTGTGTCGCCGCGACAGATCATCACCGCAACGGTTCATATCAGTCCGCAGCATACTAATTTTGTTAATCCTGATTACTTCAATCCGCAGCCCGTCACACCCACCTATGCGCAACACAATTACATAGGCACCGCAGCGGACCATTACGGCTTGTGGGGCGGCACTCTCGATAGTTCCATTTCCGTGCAGCGATTCGATGCATACATCGGCCCGCAAGGGCCGTCGGACATGGTGCTGACGCCCGAAGGCAACCAGGGATACTATTTCGGCACGCAGAATCGCGCGGCGAAGCGCAACGAGTGGCTGGAGATCTGGTCTCCTGCCCCGGCGACCGTGCTGGGCGTGCACCAATTCAAGATCGGCAGCTCGTTAACGCTTTCGAGCGACGAAGGGCAGTATTCGTTCCGCCCGGTGAACATCGAGAATTCCGCTTCTCAATTGGTGCAGAGGACAACATTTACAAGTCCGGGAGCCTTCGATCGGGCGGACACCGAAGAAACGGCTTACGTGCAAGATCACTGGTCCGTGACATCGAGAATTTCCCTCGATTACGGACTGCGAATTGAACATCAGAAACTTGCCGACAGCTTGCGAGTCGCCCCTCGTGCAGGAATCGCGATTGTGCCGTTCTCAGATGGCAAGACAGTGTTTCGCGGCGGCTACGGACGGTTTTACGACCATATTCCTCTCGACGTTTACACTTTCGGCCGTTATCCCATTCGAACGATTACGAATTACGATCCGAATACGGGACTACCACTTGGACCTCCGATAACGTATTTCGACGTGATAGGAAGTGTCACGGGACCCCGTTCTTTCCTGGTGCAAGGCCAACGAGTAGCGGGGGCGTTTTCTCCGCGCGGCACCACCATTCATTTTCAGTTGGAACACGCGTTTTCCCGCTCTGTAACCGCTCGCGCAGTTTATCTGAATAACCGCTCGGTGGGATTAATTGTTCTCGATCCCGACCTATTGGGCACTACACACGAACTGGTTCTGAACGGTGACGGAAGCTCCACCTACCGCCAGCTAGAGCTCACCGGGCGATACGCGATTAAAGAAGGACAGCAACTCATCTTTTCGTACACGCGCAGCCGGGCGCAAGGCACCCTCAACGGGTACGATAACTTCGTAGGCAACTTCCCGACGGCGGTTCTTCGCCCCGATGTTTATTCGGTATTGCCGGGCGACGTTCCGAATCGTTTCCTGATGTGGGGGAGTTTCGAACCGGGCATTTGGAAGTTGACGCTCGCTCCCATCGTCGAATACCGCACGGGCTTTCCATACTCGGCCTATGACGTTCTTCAGAATTACGCCAGCACACCCAATTCGCTGCGCTTCCGAGATTTCTTTTCAGCCGATGCGCGTTTGTCGCGTGTGTTCAAGGTGAATGCAAAATATTCGGTGCGGCTGTCGGTGACCGGGTTCAATCTCACGAATCATTTCAATCCGCTTCTGGTTCACTCGAACACGGCAGATCCGCAGTACGGTGTTTTTTTCGGCAATTGGCACCGCCGATATCGATTCGATTTTGAGGTTCTGTTTTGATGGGCCAAGTGCTACGCCGTACGAATCTAGAAAGAGAACTAATGGAGGCGGGCGATCCGGATCGCGCCAAGAATTTGGCTTGGTTCTTCAAGACGGGCAAAGGTCAATATGCGGAAGGCGATCGTTTTCTTGGGTTGACCGTGCCGCAATTGCGCCCCATCGCGCTGCGCTATCGAGACCTGCCGTTGAAAGATTTGGCGCGGCTTCTCGCGTCGCCATTGCATGAATACCGCTTGGCTGCGCTCGAAATCTTAGTGGCGCAATTTGAAGCAGCCGACGAACCCAAACGCGAGCAGCTTGCGGATTTCTATCTGGAGCAAACGGGGCGGATCAACAACTGGGACCTGGTGGACGCTTCCGCACCCTACATTTTAGGCGTACATTTGATGACGCGCACGCGAGAAGTGCTGGACACACTTGCAGCTTCAGATAATCTTTGGGAACGCCGTATCGCGATTGTTTCCACTTTCGCTTTCCTGCGGAAGGGCGAAACCAAAGAGACGTTTCGCATCGCCACGCTGTTGCTGGGCGACCGGCATGATTTGATCCAGAAAGCAACCGGCTGGGCTCTTCGGGAAGCGGGCAAAACAAATCAACCCGGCCTGCTGCGATTTCTCCGCAAGCACTACAAACGTCTTCCAAGAACGACGCTCCGTTACGCGATCGAGCGTTTTCCCGCGGAACAGCGCGAGCGAATGCTCCAGGGTATTTTCGATTAATTGGCCGGCTGTACGCGTTTCTGATGCTTTTCGATCCAGGTCTCGAGCCCAGAGGTGCGGCCACTCAAAAATCGGACCGCAAAAGCAACTTCATCGGGATGGATGGCTGACCACGCGATAAGGCGCTCTAGTTTTGTAATGTCGTCCTGAATCGCACTGATCTCCACCAGTTCCTCTTCTACAATTTGCGGGTCTCGCACGAACCGAATCTAGCACGCCGGATGCCGCAGGCGACAATGGACTTGTGGCTGCACGCGCGGCGGTAATCGGCAGTGGACCGAACGGATTGGCGGCAGCTATATCGCTTGCGCAAGCCGGTCTCGCAGTAGAGGTCCATGAAGCCGCCGCGATTCCTGGAGGCGGCGTGCGCTCCGGCGAATTAACGCTGCCCGGCTTTATTCACGATTTTGGCTCGGCCGTGTATGGTCTGGGCGTCGCGTCACCATTCTTTTCCGAATTACGGTTGGACCTTCTAGGCGTGAAGTGGATCAACCCGGCGGCGCCGCTTGCACATCCGCTGGACGATGGGAGCGCCATCGTTCTGGAGCAGGATGTCGCGGCAACGGCGAGCAATCTGGGCCGCGATGGCGCTGCTTATCGCGAATTGTTCCAGCCGCTTGTTGAAAATTGGGATGAGTTGCTCAGCGACGTTCTGCGGCCGATACTGCATGTTCCAGAGCATCCGCTTCTTCTGGCAAAATTCGGTTTACGAGCTTTCCAACCCGCGGCGCTGTTGGTCAAAACTGCCTTCGGCGGCGTCCGCGCACGTGCGCTTTTCGGGGGTTTGGCCTCGCACTCTCTTTTAACGCTAGAAGCGCCGCTCAGTTCGGCCTTCGGATTGATGCTCGGAGCGTCGGCCCATGCGACCGGTTGGCCAGTTGCCGGAGGCGGCGCACAAACCATTACAGATGCGCTTGTCTTGGCTCTCACACGGTTCGGCGGCCGTATGATCACAGACTCGCATATAAATTCGCTCGACGAATTGGATAAACCGGACGTTACCTTGTGCGATATCAGTCCCAAACAGTTTCTTCGTATTGCAGCGCGGCAGCTCGCCGGCCGGCCGTTTGCCGACTTGTTGCGGCAGTACAAATATGGCCCAGGTGCGTTCAAGATGGATTGGGCATTGAGTGAGCCGATTCCCTGGCGCGCGAAGGAATGCCTTCGCGCCGGCACTGTTCACCTTTGCGGAACGCTCGAGGAAATCGCGGCGTCTGAGCGAGCAGTCCATGATGGTAAAGCGCCGACAAAACCGTTCGTCCTGTTAGTCCAGCCGAGCTTATTCGATTCCTCTCGCGCACCGGCGGGGCGGCATACGGCCTGGGCCTACTGTCACGTCCCAAACGGCTGGCCGCACTCAGTCGAGCGTCAGATTGAAGATCAAATCGAGCGGTTTGCTCCGGGCTTTCGGGAATGCGTGCTGGCGCGTTCAAGCCTGAGTCCGCGCGATCTTGAACGCAGCGACGGGAACCTGGTTGGCGGCGATGTGAATTGCGGGCTGCCTAACTTGAACCAGTTTCTTTTTCGTCCGACGTGGCGGCAGTACGGAACACCGCTGAAAGGCGTTTATCTTTGTTCGGCGGCAACGCCTCCCGGCGGAGGAGTTCATGGGATGTGCGGCTACAACGCGGCCCAGATGGCTTTGCGTTGGATGGATCGCGAGCGACGGGTTAATGGTCGGAGAACGGTAAACTAACTTCCCGTTTTTTCCTTTTCACACACCAGCTTCAAAATCGTGCCGCCTTTGGGAGTACTGACGTGGCTGGTAGTGGTCAGCGTGTTTCCGTTATCAGAGAGCTCCCACCGGTCTTCGATCAACTCGTCGTCGCCGTTTGAAAGTTTCATGGTCGTGCGGACTTCCAGCACCGAACCATCCCAGAACGTTTTGCTTGTGGCCTGATGATTGTTGATCACATTTGTCGATGGCGAGCCATCGATGAAGTAACTGACATCGGCGGTCTTGGTGGTTGTGCCTGTGGTTTGAATGGTGTGCACATTCATCGTCACACCTTGCTGATCTACCACGCGGATAATCATGTCGGGCATGGCGGCGCGAGCGAAGTCGCTCTTGTCCTTTACCATGCGCCAGCGGCCGGAAAAATTGGGGTGGGCTGCAGCCGTGTCAGTTTGCGCCGAAGCGGCAGAAGTGGCGCAAAGCGCTCCGTAAACGGCTAAGGCGAATGGAAAAAACTTGCGGGAAACGATCATTTCTTCAAAAGAAGGACAATCAGGATTATCAACAGGATGGCCAAAACACCCAGGATCACGAAAAGCAAAACAAGCTTGTTGTTGGTTTTCGGCGCCATTGCAGGCGGCACTGGCGGCTTGATAGCCGGCGCTTTAAAGTTCATGGGTGGAGGCGCGACCGCCGGCATGTGAGGTCCGGCGACGTGAGCCGAAGCAGATCCGGCAGGAGTGGAAGCAGCGAAACCAGCGCCACCGCCGGCACTGGCAGACGGCGGCGGTGGAACATGCAAACCTTGCAGTGGATTCGGCGGCGGAGCAACCTTCATTTCCACTTTGGGTAGTGGGATACCCGGCATGCCGGCTCCGCCTGCAGGCGCTCCCGAAGCTCCCGCGGGAGATGGGCCGCCCGCCGGAGTTGCCTCGCTCGGACGGTTTCCACCGGACATCACCAGCGTATATTCGCTTGGTCCTCGTGAAGCGGGAGGCGTGGCGGGAGCGATGGGAGCGGGTCCTGCGCTGCCCAATAAGGGATCGTCAGAGAGCGGCGAAGAAGGCGGGGCAACGCTCGAAGGCTGTTGCACCGGAGGACCATCGGCGCCTGAACCGAAGATCTTGGTGTACTCGCCCATTGGCTTAGATATGGGCGGAGGAACCGAGGACGCAGGGGGTGCTTCTTCGAACATGCCGCCGCCAGATGGAGTGGCAAACGGATCATGCGCACTGCCTCTTGGATTTTGCGGCAGACTCGGGCTCGGCGACGCCGGAGCAAAGCTACCTTGCATGAACATCCGAGTGAACTCACCCGGTTCAGTCCCCTTTTGGGCGGGAGGCGGAGCCGGAGAAGTGGCCAGCGGTGTGCTGGGCCGCTGTACAAATCCAGTTCGTCCGAAATCCGGATTCGATGGCCGCTCGGCGCTGCGCGCTATGTCCGGCGAGGGCGATTTTCGTTCGGGCGGACCGGATGTTTGAAAGAAACGAGTGAACTCGCCTGGGTCTGGACCAGCTTTGGGCGGCGCGGGCTTGGCCTCTTCTTGCACGACAGGCGGTCGTTGCGCTTCTTGCAGAACCGGGGGCCGAGGTGGTTCTTGCATGACAGAGGGCCGCGGCGGTTCCTGAGGAGTCGCGGGCCGAAGGATTTCTTGCGGAGCCGCCGGTTTCGCTTCCCGCTTCGCGGCTGCGGTACCCGCCATAAACATTCTTGTAAATTCCCCGGGTTCCCGGCCGGGAGCTTCTGCTTTGGCGGGCTCGGGAACTGACGGCTGCGGCGTGGCAGCTTCGGGCTTTGGAAGTTCAGATGCTATTGGTTCTTCAAGCGACGGTAGCGATGGTTGCGTATCTTCGAGAGGTGAGGCTGAGGCTTCGGCAGGCGGGGAAGCCGCCGTGCCGGCCATGAACATCCGTGTAAATTCACCTGGCTCCTGTTTCATCTCGGCGCGAGGTGGGGGCGCCGATTCGGGAATAGGCGGAGCGCCGTTCGGCTTGGGAACAGGTTGGTGGATGGGTTGTACCGATTGCTGAACCGGCGGAGGCACGGCTTCCACGGGAGGGGGCGGCGGACTGCTTGGCCGCGCAGCGCCTTCCGAAGCACCGGTCTGATTAATTTCAAACTGAAGCCATTCACGCAAGAGCAGGCACTGATGCTCGGTCTCTGTAACAACGTAAGCGAATCCGCCTTCCTCGATGACATCCAGCACCATGCGCCGGGCCTTTGCAGACCGGACCAATGCCGATGAGAGCAACAAAGCCAATTGATGCGCAGCGGGGTCGTTCGAAGGCGCGCGGTGGACAAATACGTCGCGGCCCGTGGTTGTATCTACCGCCCGAAAGGTCTGAAGGGTACCGGGCAGAATTTGAGTAGCTTGTTGGTATTTGCCTCCGAGAAAATTCAGCGGTTCCATACAGAGATTCTTCCTAATTCTGACATTGGAGCGGGCAGGTTGCCACTATGATAGAGAATCGGGAAACCCTTAGTAAATCGTGAAGCATCTGTCGAGAATCGTCTGGGCCGAAGGGATGTATCTCGGGCCTCATCATTTTCAGGCCCAAAGCCGCTATTTCGAAGACCTCATCCACTTCGCCACGGAGTCGCTTTGGTTTTGTCCATTCGGCTTGTTGGGCTATGAAATGAACGCAGAGGCGCTGCGCAACGGCACCTTGCTTCTGACTCACGCCCGCGGAATTTTTGAAGATGGCCTTGCCTTCGACATGCCAGCCTCGGATCCGCTGCCGGAGCCTCGCCAGGTAGAAGAGGCGTTTTCCCCAATCTCCGACAATCTATTGGCGTATTTGGCGGTGCCCACGCGCAAAACGTTAGGCGGCAACTGTACGCTGGAGTCCAACGGTATATTGAACAGCACTCGCTTCGTGGCCGAAGAACACCCGGTCTTCGATGAGATCACGGGCGGCGACGACAAGCCCGTACGGTTCGGCCGCAAAAACATTAAATTTCTTTTCGAAGGCGAAAAGAAAGACGGCTGGCAACTACTGCCGATAGCGCGCATTCGCCGTGGAGGCGCCGGCCACTTCGTTTTTGACGAAAAATATATTCCGCCAGTCGTCCGAATCAGCGCCGCCGAATCTCTGCTGGGGATGGTTCGACGGTTAATCGAAATTCTGACGACAAAGAACCAGTCGTTCACGGGCGTGACCACCGGGTATGACCGGCAGCAGACTGGCATGTCGGCGCAACAGGTGGCCAGTTTCTGGTTCCTGCATGCGGTGAATAGCGCGCTGGCGACGCTGCGACATCTTTATTTATCCAAGCAAGGGCACCCGGACGAACTTTTCACCGAAATGCTGCGCTTAGGCGGAGCGTTATGCACCTTCGGCCTTGGTTCATCGCCTGCGGACCTGCCGCTTTACGATCACATGAATCTGCAATCGTGCTTCGAAGCGCTGGACAATCACATTCGCGAACACCTGGAGATGCTTGTTCCGACGAACTGCATTTCAATCAAACTGCAGCCCACCGAACGCTATTTCTGGGAGGCCGACCTCAAAGACACGCGCCTGTTCGGACCTTCGAAGTGGTTCTTCTCGATCGCCTCCGAAATTGGAGAAGCGGACCTTATTACCGGCACTCCAGCCTTAGTGAAAGTCTGCTCCGCACGCTTTGTTCCCGAACTGGTGAAACGTGCGCTTCCGGGTATGCGCCTGACACACATTGCTAATCCGCCTTCTTCAATATCTCCGCAGATCAGCAATCAATACTTCAGCGTTACGCGAAGCGGGCCGTGCTGGGACCATTTGCTCGACACACACCGCGTTGGAATCTATGTTCCGGGCGACATTCCGAATCCGCGATTAGAGTTGTTAGTGCTTCTCGACAGTCAATAATCCTACATGCCAACGACACCGCAGTCCCAGGCCGCGCCTCCTAATGCGTCAGAGATGTTAAAGCGCGCCGACAACCTCCCTCTTTTATTTCAGGAAGTCGTGACGGTGGTTGTGCGGCTAAGAGCCAACCGCCAACGCGTGACGAATCCGGATGCATTTCGAGCGCAGATCCAAAACGCTTTGAAGCTGGCCGAACAGGACGCACTCCGCCGCGGATACACACAAGAAGACGTGCGGGTGGCCGTTTTTGCGGTAGTGGCGTTTCTGGATGAATCCATACTGAATTCGCAAAACCCGATGTTCACGGATTGGCCGCGAAAGCCGCTGCAACTGGAGCTGTTTGGCGTTCAAATCGCCGGAGAAATCTTTTTCCGCAACGTGGAACGATTGCTCGCGCGGCCGGATTCAGAACCGCTTGCGGATCTGCTGGAAGTGCATCAGCTTTGCCTGCTGCTCGGGTTCCGCGGGAAGTACGGCGCCACCGGCACGGGCGAAATCCGCACGATGCTCGCCCAGATCGATGAAAAGATCAGGCGTATTCGCAAAATTTCGGAGTCGCCACGACCAATTCAGCCGGAGAGGATCATTGTTCCGGGGGATCGCTGGGTTCCGATACTCCGGTGGACTCTGATCGCCTGTATTGTTCTAGCTTTAACGCTTTTTGGATTCTTCAAGTATTCGCTCTCATCTTCGGCAGGTCAACTGAGCACTATCGCCGCCGGACCGGCTCATTAACAAAGGACACGAATGAAGCTTTCACGTACGGCTTGGACTGTTATCGCGGTTCTCATTCTGGTTGTCTGGCTGATTCTTACCTGGTTTTTGGGCGATTGGCTCCATCTGCACTCGCCGGTGATTTGGTTTTTGCGAGGCGGCCTGTGGCTCATCGGTATCGCCGGTTTTATCGGTTATGTGGTGCTGCGCCCGAAAGACGGGGACGCGGCACAGGATGCGGCGGCCGGTAATCCGGACATCGATTTTGCTTTCAATGAAGCTTCAAAGCGCATGCGAGCGGCGCGCGGGATCAAGCAGCTTGGCAGCATGCCGGCCATCTTCGTGCTGGGCGAACAGGCATCGGCAAAGACCAGCGTTATCGCAAAGTCCGGGCTTGAGCCCGAGTTGCTGGCGGGCCACGCCTACGACGATTATGTAGTAGCTCCCACGCGCGCGTTGAATCTCTGGTTCGCGCGGAACGCTCTGCTGATTGATCCCGCGGGCGGTATTGTTGGCGATGCTCCCAGCCGCCGTAAGCTGTTCCGCAAGTTTCTTCCGGTCAGACTGAATGCTGTTCTGGCATCGAGCCTGCCGCCGTCGCGGTCGGTGGTGTTCACGGTCGATTGCGAGATTTTTCTGCAGGCCGGCGCGGCTGAAGCATTAGCCGCAAAAGCGCGGCAGTTTCAAGGTGTCCTGACTGAGTTGGCGCAGATATTGGGATCAAGTTTCCCTGTCTACGTGTTGTTTACCAAAGCCGACAAGATCGGCTACTTCCGCGACTACGTCGACGCTTTAACAGAACCCGAAGCAGCCGACGTTTTCGGCAGTACGCTTCCGATGGAGGCGCAACACGCGCAAGGAGTTTACGGGGAACAGCAGAATCGCCGTATCACGGAAGCTTTTCAAGAGCTGTATCGCTCGCTCTGCGACAAGCGGCCCACGTATCTGGCGCGAGAGCCCGACGCAACGAAGCTTCCCAACGTATACGAATTTCCCCGGGAATTCGGCAAGCTGCGCAATCTGCTGGTGCAGTTCCTGGTGGATCTCTGCCGTCCGAGCCAACTTGGCACCAGCCCGTTTTTACGGGGCTTCTACTTCACCGGCGTGCGGCCAGTGACAGTTACCGATCTTGCTCCGGCTTCGGCCCAAATAGCGGCGCGAGAAGAAACGCCGATTGACGCAGGCGCCACGCGTATTTTCAATCCGCGCATGCAGGGGGCGCCGCTCGCAGAAGCGCACGCTCCACAGATTGGTTCGCGCAAAGTGCCACAGTGGGTCTTTTTGGGGCATCTGTTCTCCGATGTCATTCTGGCGGATCGTCCCGCCAGTTCCGTGACACAGAGCAACGTAAAGATCAATGTCGCGCGCAGAATCCTGTTCGGAGCCGCGGCAGCGCTGGTGCTGCTTATGGCGGCCTGGTGGGTTGTGTCGTTCAACAACAACAACGATCTGGTACACGGCGCCATCAATGACGCGCAAACCGTGCAGGCAGACAATCTACCCGCCGGCCAGCTTGCGTCCGCCGGTTCGCTTCAGCATTTGACCAATGTCAAAAGAACTTTGGCGCAGTTGAAGTCGTATGACAAGAACGGCGTGCCGATGAGTTTCGGCGCATTTCTCTACGCCGGAAATTCAATCCGCGAACCATTGCGCACGGTTTACTTCGCCCTGTTCCGAAAATTGCTGCTCGCGCCCACACAAAACAATCTTGTTCAGATCTGCGGTAAGCCAGATGCCTCTGGCAACCCCGATTACGTTTACGACAGCCTTAAGTCGTACCTGATCACCACACAGTATTCAAACAAGGTGTCCAGTATGCCGACGCTCGCGACAGTTCTGCTTGACCGGTGGCAGAAAGGCCAGGCGACAACAAAGACTCAGCAAGACTTAGCGCTAGAAAACTTTCAATTTTATGTGGAAGATTTGCCGCAAGGCAATCCGTACTCAGACGCCACGCGGCCCAACGAGAACGCCGTGTTCACTGCGCGCGAATACCTGAAGAACTACAACCAGGAAAAACACATCTACCAATTGATGCTGGCCGATGCCGGCCGTGGCCAAAAGACCATTATCTTTAACCAGGACTATCCGGATTCGAAGGGCATCATTATCAACGGATATCCGGTGGACCCAGCGTTTTCCAAGAGCGGATCCGATAACTTCACCAAAGAACTCGGCGACCCCAAGCGGTATTTCAGCGGCGAAGAGTGGGTACTGGGACCATCCGCCGCGCCACCCAAATCCGCGAAAGAATTGAAGGACGATTTCTCGGCGATGTACAGCAAGGACATGATCCAACGCTGGCAAGGTTATCTGAACGCAACTTCCGTCGCACCCTACAAGGATTTGAACGACGCCGTTGAGAAACTCGACAGAATGGGCGGCGGCCAATCGCCGCTAATGCGCGTGCTTTGCGTCGCCTCCGATAACACGTCGAAGATTACAGAGGCAAAGGCCGCTTTCCAGCCGCTTGAAGTGGTAACGCCGCCTGGCTGCCTCGATCAACCGATGGGGGCAAATGCCAGTAGCTACCTTGCGAGCCTTATCACGCTGAAAGGCACGCTGCAGCAGATTGCTTCGCAGCAGCCGCCCGACCCCAATGCGGCGAAAACTGTAACTCCAATCGCGATCCAGGCGGAGGGCGAAGTCACTAAACTTTCGGGCACATTCCGGCCCGATTCGCCTGTTTTTCAAAAGACCGCTCAGCTTCTGAAAGACCCCATTACTCGCGTTAATGAGGTATTAGCAGGCAATGTTGTCGACGCTATCAATTCAGGCGCAGGCGAAGCGTGCAAAGCGATGAGTCCGATGCTTTCGAAATATCCGTTCAATCCGAGTTCCAAGGCAGAAGCGAGCCTCGATGAGGTCAATCAAGCGTTAAATCCTCAGAGCAGCAAGCTGTGGCAATTCGTGAATGGCGACGAAATGAAGAAGTTCGTAACGTTAAATGGCGCAGATTATGTAGCGAACCCGGCGCAATCGAAGCCTGTGGTGACCGCGGCATATCTGCGCTTTTTAAATCGCGCGAAACATCTCACCGACGCGATGTACAAGGGCGGCCCCAAGCCCGATCTGAGTTTTTCGGTAAAGCCGCTTCCGGCGCCCGACCTTGATCACATCACGCTCACCATTGATGGAACCACGTTGTCGACAGATCCGAAGCAAGGCACATCAAAAACGTTTTCATGGCCTGGAACGACATCGAACGCCGTCCTCCTGGTTCGCTTCGGAGGCGCGTCTGTCGATTCGAGCCTTTCCGACAACACAGGGCTGTGGGCGATATGGCACCTTCTGGACACGGCACAGAAACTATCAGTAGCCGGCAATCAATATCAGGTGCAATGGGTTCTTTCGACCACCGCAGGACCCGTAATTATCAACAGCCACCCCGCAACAGCACCTTTTGTGCTGGATGCACAAGGCTCACAGATTTTCAGCCGTGGTTTTCTCAGCGGCCTGGGCTGTGTGAGCAAGGCCGTGCAATAAGTCAATATTCGCCGATGACGAGCGTCAACTCGTCGGTCATATCGCTGCCCCAGTAATAGCGGCCGAGCTTCAGGTCGCGCTCGTCAGGCTCCATGGGCGAAACATGATCAATGTCTTCGCCACGATACTTCTCGAATTTGAAGAAGTACGATTTTTGCCGCACCAGATACTTGTATTCGTGACGTATCGATACGACGATAGGCCGCGGTTGTCCATTCCAATAGCCCTGCGCCCGATACGCTTCATCGATCAGGTAGTTCGGAAGGGCAAAGAGCGAACGCTGTAGCAATGTGATCTGTCCGGCCACTGCAACGGCTTTGTGAACGGGCGCAAGCTCAATCGGCAGGGCAGTAGGAATGATGAGGCATGGGTCCACCGTTCCACCATCTTTAAGCTGCACCGAGCAGGGAATGACCGTTTTGGGAGGCGAAAGTACCTTGCGAGGCAGCTTGAGCTTTACAGCCTCCTCATAGAAGTTTTCGCCGGACGGGCGGACGAGACTCAGGCCGTATTTCTCCTGCAGTTCGGCCACCGTGGCACGATCTTTCTCCAGCGCTTCGGCCCGACTTTTCAAATCATCGTCCTCTCCGGAGATTCTCTCACGAGCGATAGCGAATTGTTCTTGCGGATGCTCGATGCCGTTGCGACTGCCCAGTGTCGATGCGATGCTCAGTGTACTTGCAAAGCTACAACTGTCGCGTCATCTGTCTGCCGGCCATTGGTATGTTCGTCCATGGCCGTGAAGATCGCGTGGACCAGATCCTCAGTCGATTGCCCTCTGCATTCGGCGACCACTCGCTGAAGCCCATCCAGTCCCCACTCTTCCCCGCCGGCCCTAGTTGCTTCGATCACGCCGTCGGAATAGGCGATCAAGATATCACCGGGATGCAGTTCCACGGTTCCTTCTTCGTAGCGCCAACTCTCGAACATGCCGACGGGCGCGCCGCCCGTTTCGAGCCAAAGAATGGTGCCGTCGCGCCGAATGACCATCGGTGGATTGTGACCTGCATTCACATATCGCAACGTGCGGTAGCGGCGATCAAAGACTCCATAGAATAGCGTGGCGTACCTGTCGGCAAGCGACGATTCATACACCTGACAATTCACCGCTTCGACCGCCGCCGGACCGTTACCGCCGGCGAACCACGACGCAGTGCGAAGAGAAGACTGCACGTTTGCGATCATCAGCGCGGCGGGAAGGCCTTTGCCAGAGGCATCTCCGACGGCAATGGCGACCCGGTCGCCTGAGAGCGGGACAAAGTCATAGAAATCACCGCCCAGCGCATCTACTTGCCGGCAATGGGCACTGAAATCTAACGACTCAATGGCCGGCCGCGGGTGCTGCATAAACCGCTGCTGCACCTCACAGGCAGATGTCCACTCATTGCAGGTTTCCGCCACGGCTGTATGTGTCATCATCTTCGTCCCTCTGCAAGAACGTCGATTCAGGGACAGTCAGATCTACAGGCTGGACGGAAATTTCTTTTTGTAAAAACTCACCGGCGGATGTCGAAAACCAGCGTCGTGAATCGACTAATTTGTGAACTGCCGATTATTCCGCGCTTAGCCGCGGAGCAATTTGTCGGGCGTGATCGGTAAATCGCGAATTCGCTTGCCGGTGGCATGAAAGACAGCGTTCGCGATGGCCGCGGCAACACCTGTAATACCAATCTCGCCGATGCCGCGACAGCCCATTGAGTTGAAGTTGAAATCCGGTTCGTTCACCCAACTGATATCGATCTCTGGAACATCCGCATGAACCGGGACCAGATAACCGGCAAGATCCGCATTGATGGCGTGGCCGTGTTCAGCGTCGTAAACCAACTCTTCGAGAAGGGCGCTTCCGATTCCGAAGACGACGCCGCCTATGAACTGACTTCGCGCCGTTTTCGGACTTAGAATACGGCCGCAGTCAAAGACGCTGCAGACGCGCGAAACACGAACTTGCCCAATCTCCTCACGCACTCGCACTTCG
>Ga0070741_10004141_pt1 | contig 34345 bp, 35 predicted proteins | sample Coa_R1_4_FD_66440 | JGI IMG/M metagenome (GOLD analysis project Ga0070741, IMG submission 66440) | Surface soil microbial communities from Centralia Pennsylvania, which are recovering from an underground coalmine fire - Coalmine... | ecosystem: Environmental > Terrestrial > Soil > Unclassified ... | reverse complement strand
GAGGTCGGCCCGACCGTGCAGGAAGAGCCCGAGGTGTACGTCTGCGGCCCGACGCCGTTCGTCGAGGCGGTCGCCGACGCGCTCGTCCGGCTCGGGCACGAGCCGCACAGGATCAAGACAGAGCGCTTCGGAGCGACGGGAGGGTGAGATGGACGCGCTGATGCTGGACGGCAACGCAGTCGCGGGGCTGCTGCAGGAGCTGTTCGTGGTCGAAGCGACGACGATGGTCGGCACGTGCCGGAACTGCGGCGCGAGGGAGCCGGTCGGCGCCGCGCGGGTGTTCCGGGGCGCCGGAATCGTCCTGCGGTGCCCCCACTGCGACCACGCGCTCGGCCGCCTGGTGAAGGCGCAAGGCCGGATGTGGGTCGATCTCGGGGGCATCCGGTCGCTGGAGCTCGACCTCGGGCGCCCCTCGTTGCCAGGCGTGTAACCGCGTCGGCGAAGCACCGTCCGGGTGCGAGAATGACGGGCGTGCCCGCACCGTCGCTCGACTTCGTGCGGCCGCTGCGCGTCGATCCCGGCTCACCGCCGAACCTGGATCGGCGTGACCCCGGGAGCCGCCTCGGCCTCCCTGGGAAGGAGGAGGGGCTCGACCGGCTTCGCGAGCTCGTCGAGAGGCTCGCGCTGCTTCACAACCGCCTGTTCGCCGAGCGAAGCCGCGCGCTGCTGCTCGTGTTGCAGGGAATGGACGCGTCCGGGAAGGACGGGACGATCAGGCACGTCCTCACCGGTGTGAACCCACAGGGCTGCCGCGTGGTCTCGTTCCGCGAGCCCGCAGGTCTCGACCTCGCGCACGACTACCTGTGGCGGGTGCACATCCAGTGCCCGGAGCGCGGTGAGATCGCGATCTTCAATCGTTCGCACTACGAGGACGTCGTCGCCGCGCGCGTTCGCGGCCTGGTCCCGACGCGTACGTGGAAGCGGCGATACGAGCACATCCGCTGCTTCGAGCGGCTGCTCGGGGACGAGGGCACGCTCGTGCTCAAGGTCTTCCTCCACGTGTCGCGCGACGAGCAGCGCCGGCGGCTGCAGGAGCGGCTCGAGGACCCGGAGAAGCAGTGGAAGTTCAACCCGGGCGACCTCGACGACCGGCAGCGGTGGGACGAGTTCGCGACCGCCTACGAAGAGGCGATTCGCGCGACGTCGACAGAGGACGCGCCGTGGTACGTCGTCCCCGCAGACCACAACTGGGTCAGGAACCTCGCCGTCGCGGCGCTCCTCGTCGCCGCGCTCGAGCGGCTCGACCCGAAGCTGCCCGAGCCGCAGGCGGACCTCCAGCCGCAGGACATCGAGTGAAAGCCGGTTGACGTGCCGGATGCGGTCGCCGCATGCTGCGGAACGCGCTCGCGGTGACGGCGTCAGGCGGCCGCCTCGCGGGAGCTCAGTCCTCGAGCAGCCTGTTCGGCTCGGTGCCTCCGAAGTGCGCCTCGGTCTCGAGGTCGGCGGCGTGGTCCTCGAAGCTCTCGTCGAAGAACGCGCGCTCCTGCGGGCTCATCTGCGACTCTTCGTCGGCGTGCTCGGTCGCTTCGGCCTTTCGGCGTGCTGCGATGCGAGCCCAGAGTCCCTTCACGAGACGTCCACTCTACGGCGCCGACGTCACCAGCACAACCGCGCTGCGTCCGGTCGCGGTGTACCAACCGCCGTCGGCCAAAACGGGCTCCCGTCCAGGGTCCGAGGCGTCTGCGGGCGGTTCCAGGGCGGTGTCGAATGCGCGGCGCCATGCGCGAGGCGCCACGTGCGGCAACTCGAAGGCGAGCTGCTCGTCGTGCATGTTCAGGATCACGTGGATGTCGGGATCGCCGCCGAAGCCGCCGAGCGTGAACGAGAGCACCTGCGACGAAGGATCGTTCCAGCCCGGAGCGCCGAGGAGGCAGCCGTGCCACTCGACGTCCGCGACGCCGCGGTCGTTGCGGCTGCCATCGAAGAAGGTCGAGCGGCGGAGGGCGGCGTGCCGCTTGCGGAAGGCGATCAGGAGGCGCCAGTACCGGAGCATCGGCGCGTTGCGTTGCACGAGGCCCCAGTCGACCCACGAGATCTCGTTGTCCTGACAGTAGGCGTTGTTGTTGCCGCCCTGCGTCCGGCGCACCTCGTCGCCGGCGACGAACATCGGGACGCCCTGTGACAGCATCATGATCAGCGCGAAGTTCCGGACCTGCCGCTCGCGCAGCGCCTCCACCGCGGCGTCGCTCGTATCACCCTCGACGCCGCAGTTCCAGCTCGAGTTGTCGTTCGTCCCGTCGCGGTTCTCTTCCCCGTTGGCCTCGTTGTGCTTCTCGTTGTACGAGACGAGGTCGTTGAGCGTGAACCCGTCGTGGCAGGTGACGAAGTTGATGCTCGCCTGCGGCGGGCGGCCGTCGTCCGCATAGAGGTCGGAGCTCCCGCCGATGCGCGTCGCAACGGCCCCGACGAGGCCCGGATCGCCGCGGACGAACCGTCGGATGTCGTCCCGGAAGCGCCCGTTCCACTCACACCAGCGGCGGCCCGGAAACGAGCCGACCTGGTAGAGGCCCGCTGCGTCCCATGCCTCCGCGATCAGCTTCGTCTCGGCGAGCTCGTCTGCGAGCTCGATCAGCGACACGATCGGCGGATGCTGCTCGACCTCGCCGTGCGGGCCGCGCGTCAGGACCGAGCCGAGGTCGAAGCGAAACCCGTCCACGTGGAGCTCGCTCACCCAGTAGCGCAGGCAGTCGAACACGAGCTTCGCCGTGATCGGATTGCTCGCGTTGAGCGTGTTGCCGCATCCCGAGAAGTCGAGCAGCTCGTTCGGATTCGACGGCGAGAGCAGGTAGTACTCGTCGTTCGCGAGGCCCCGAAGGCTGATCGTCGGGCCGCCCGCTCCCGCTTCGCCCGTGTGGTTGAAGACGACGTCGAGGATCACCTCGAGGCCGGCCCGATGGAGTTGCTTGACAAGGTCGCGGAACTCGTCGACGGTGCCGTAGGCGGCATGGGGCGCGAAGTGCGCGATCGGGTTGTAGCCCCAGAAGTCTCCGGTCGTGGGGTCGAACTGGAAGACGGGGAGGAGCTCGACGGCGGTGATTCCGAGCTCGACGAGGTACGGGATCTTCTCCGCGAGCCCGGCGAATGTCGCCGGCCGCGCGACGCCCGCGGTTGGCGACTTCGTGAAGCCGGCCGTGTGCAGCTCGTAGACGATCGTCTCCTCGAGCGGGCGCCCGAGCGGGGCGTCGCCCTCCCAGTCGTAACTCTCGCTGTCGACCACGACGCCGCGCAGGCAGGCATGGGCGTTGTCGCCCGGCTGCGAGGCGGCGGCGCGGCTCCAGAGCGCGGTCACGACGGTCCGGGCGTACGGCTCGAGCAGCGCCTTTTCGCCGTCGAAGCTCCAGCCGGGGCCGGCGGATCCGGACGCGCGAAGGGCGTACACGGTGCCCGGGCCGGCGCCCGGGACGAATGCGTGCCAGAAGTAGAGCTTCCGAGTCAGTGGCACGACCTCGGCCGGCAGTGGGTCGTCCGGGCGGGCGAAGAGGAGGAGGTCGACGTTTGCGGCGTGCTCGGAGAACACGGAGAAGTTGACGCCCCCGTCGACGGGGACTGCGCCGAGGGGCTGCGTCCTGCCGGGTCGGGCAGCGCTCACCGCTCCGGCACCTGCGGCTCGGCTCGTTCCGCGACGGCGTTCGACGCTAGACCGCCCTCTTGCAGTGGCAGTCGGCCGGCAGTTCCCGGCCACAGGCGGCGCAACGTCGCGGCGGCCTGCGAGCCATCAGCTTGTACTGGGTCGCAAATCGCACCATGAGCAGCATCGCGGTCCCGGCGGTGGCGACGTGCACGACGAGCTCGACCTGATCCATCTCGCCTCCTAGCCCGCGTCAGCGAGACAGTACGCGAACGGGTGGCGGTAGACGTCGAGCGCCTTGTGCGGCTCGGCGTCGATCGTCAGGCTCTCCCCTGTCACGACGTGGCGCACATCGACCCAGACAGCGCCCGAACGGCGGCTCCAGAGCAGCACGACCTCGAGGCCGTCGCCTTTCCGGGCAGCGAGCTCGACGACGGCGGTCGATTCATCGGGATCGGCCGTCGCGGAGATCGCCGAAGGCGGGTGGGCTTCTGCGCTGCGCCCGGGCTGTGTGAACGGGAGGTGTATGTCGGCCTCGCTGACGGCTTCGTTGACTGTTCGAATCGTCGCACGGGTGGTGCCGGTCGGGAATCGGTGCATCGACCGAGCGCGTGCGGCATTCGCGCATCGCTCGAGCCGCAGCGGCTCGGCGGAATCACTGATTTCGGGCCGGGCGACGTCGCGCGAAGATTGCAGCGTGTCGAGTGACCACCGTCCGTTCGATCGGTCCGCAAACGGGGATCTGCGTTGCGGCGTCTGCGGCTACGGCGTCGTCGCCGAACGCGCACCGGTTGCCTGCCCGATGTGCCGCTCGAAGGCGTGGCGCCTCGTCTCGACCCGTCCGCCTTCGCGGCGCGCATAGTGGACGAGGCATGGCGGCTGTGGGGGCCGTACCTCGCCGAACGCGCATGGGGGACGGTGCGCGAGGACTACAGCGCGAGCGGTGACGCGTGGAACTACGTCTCGCACGATCGGGCGCGTTCGTACGCCTACCGGTGGAGCGAGGACGGTCTCGCCGGTGTCTGCGACCGCGAGCAGCGGCTCTGCCTCGCCTTCGCGTTCTGGAACGGCGCTGACGCGATTCTCAAGGAGCGCGTCTTCGGCCTGACGGGTCACGAGGGGAACCACGGCGAGGACGCGAAGGAATTGTGGTGGTACGTCGATGCGACGCCGGATTCCGACTGGCTCGCGTGGCACTACGTCTACCCGCAGTCGGCATTTCCCTACGAAGCGCTCGTCGCCGAGAACGGACGGCGTGGCCGCGAGCTGCCGGAGTTCGAGCTCGTCGATACCGGGGTCCTCGACGCCGGAGCGTGGATCGTCGATGTCGCGTATGCCAAGGCGGCACCGGACGATCTCTGCGTGCGGGTGACGATTCGAAATCGTTCACCGGCAGCTGCGTCGCTCGACGTCCTGCCGACGCTCTGGTTTCGCAACACGTGGCGGTGGGCTCCGGCCTCCGCCAAGCCGGCGCTACGGGCGGAGGCCGGCTCGATCGTCGCCGAGCACGAGACGCTCGGACGCTACGTGCTCACCGCGTCCGGCGCGCCGGAGCTGCTCTTCTGCGACAACGAGCCGAATTCCGAGCGGCTGTGGGACGTGCCGGGCTCGCCGTTCCCGAAGGACGCGATTGGGGACCACGTCGTCCACGGGCTGTCGACGGTGAACCCGAAGCAGACGGGAACGAAGGCCGCGTTTCGCTACCGCCTGGACGTCGCCGCCGGAGCCACCAGCGAGCTCAGGCTCCGGCTCGCACCGAGCGCGCGGTCGCTCGGGTCGATCTGGGAGCGGACGATGACGGCACGGAGCGCCGAGGCGGACGAGCTGTACGCGAGCCTCGGCTCGGGCGGCGACGAAGCCCTCGTCCTCCGTCAGGCGCTCGCCGGCATGCTCTGGTCGAGGCAATTCTTCAACTACGACGTCGAACGGTGGCTCGACGGCGATTCGGGGCTTCCGGCTCCGCCCGAGGAACGGCGTCGCCTGCGGAACGCCACCTGGCGGCACCTCGTCAACGCCGACGTCGTCTCGATGCCCGACAAGTGGGAGTACCCCTGGTACGCCGCCTGGGACCTCGCCTTCCACACGCTGCCGCTCGCGCTCGTCGACCCCGACTTCGCGAAGGAGCAGCTGCTCCTCCTCGTCGACCCGGCGTACATGCATCCAAGTGGACAGCTCCCGGCCTACGAATGGAACTTCTCCGACGTGAACCCCCCCGTGCACGCGTGGGCGGCCCTGCGCGTGTTCGAGCTCGACGGTAGCCGCGACTACGCGTTCGTCGAGCGGATGCTCTTCAAGCTGATCCTGAACTTCGGGTGGTGGGTCAACCGAAAGGACACCGACGGCAGAAACGTCTTCGGCGGCGGCTTCCTCGGCCTCGACAACATCAGTGCAATCGACCGGTCGTCGCTGCCGCCCGGCGAGACGCTCGAGCAGTCGGATGCAACCGGGTGGATGGCGCGCTACTGCCTCGACCTGTTGCGCATGGCGCTCGTCCTCGCCGAACGGGACGCCGTGTACGAATCGACTGCTATCGCGCTCGCGACCCATTTCGCGCTCATCGCGGCCGCGATCGACGAGCTGTGGGACGAGGATGACGGCTTCTACTACGACCGCCTTCGAATCAGTGACGGAACCGCGATCCCGCTTCGAATCCAGTCGATCGTCGGCTTGATCCCGCTCCTCGCGGCGGCGAGGCTCGGCGCCGGCGAGCTCGCGCGCTTCCCGGCGCTCTCGAGTGCGCTCGACCGTCTGGAGCGGACGAAGCCGCATCTCGGCCGCGCGATCGCCCGCGACGCGACCGGTGGCCGCGTGCTCTCCGTCACCCCGCCCGAACGTGTCGAGCGCATGCTCGTTCGCGTCTTCGACGAGGAGCAGTTCCTCTCGCCGTACGGCCTCCGATCCCTCTCCCGCTACCACGAGGCCCATCCGTTCGAGGTGACGGTCGCCGGCGCGCGGGCACGTGTCGATTACGAGCCGGGCGAGTCGACGACCGCGATGTTCGGTGGAAATTCGAATTGGCGAGGGCCGGTCTGGATGCCGCTCAACTACCTCGCGGTCGAAGAGCTGCGCGCGTACGACCGTGCCGCAGCCGGCGACATCAGCGTCGAGGTGCCGACGGGCTCCGGCATTCGGATGAGCCTCGCGTCAGCGGCCGACGAGCTTGCGCGTCGGCTCACGGCGATCTTCACGATCGGCGACGACGGGCGGCGGCCGGTCCAGCGCTCGTACGGCCGGCTCCAGGACGACGACGAGTTCCGGCAGCTCGTTCCGTTCCACGAGTACTTCCACGCCGAGACCGGCGCCGGCCTCGGCGCCTCGCACCAGACCGGCTGGACGGGACTCGTTGCGATGCTCCTCGCCCGCCGCCTCTGAATGCGAGTTCGCGCACCGACTCCGGGCAGTCCCCGATGCGAGACGGCGTCTTCGTCGCGATCATCGAAGGAGGCGCACCTCTACCGAAAGGAGTCGAACGTGTCCAACGAGGAACTGGGGCGCAGCGTCGCGGACGAGCTCCTCTGGGATCCCAAAGTCGACAACCTCGCGATCGCGGTGAAGGCGAACGACGGGGTCGTGACGCTTCGCGGAACCGTGGGAAGCTACCGTGAGAAGCGCGAGGCGACGAATGCTGCACAGCGCGTCTTCGGCGTGAAGAAGGTGAAGAACGAGCTGAAGGTGAAGCTGCTGTCCGGGAGCAGGCGCGACGATGCGGACACGCGCGGCGCGGTGTTGCAGGCGCTGATGCTCGACAGCGCCGTCCCGGCGACGGTGGACGCCCACGTGGTCGACGGCGTCGTCACGCTCACGGGGTCGACCGAGTGGCGGTACCAGCGCGACGAGGCCGAATTCGTCGCCGGCAACGTGCTCGGAGTCGTCGGCCTCGTCAACGACATCCGCCTGGCAAAGCCGCAGCCGTACGCAGGAGACGTCCAGGCGCAGATCCGCGAAGCGTTCGAACGGAACGCGAGAATTGCTGCCGAGTCGCTCCATGTGGAGGCATCCGACGGAACCGTGAAGCTCTCCGGTGTCGTCCCGTCGTGGGCCGAGCACGATGCCGCGGTCGAGGCGGCGTGGTCGGCGCCGGGCGTGAAGCACGTCGACGACGAGCTCGTCGTCGAGTACTGAGAGACGCCGACGGTGGCCGCGGTCGCCCGGCCCGCGCCGCCCGCGAGCGCCCGAACGACGGGCGCGGAGCGGGCGCCCGCCACACCCGCTCCGGCGCTAGCCACGGCGGCAGCCGCCGTGACGGAAGTGCGACAAACGATCCACACCACGCGGAAAACCCCCGCACGTGACCGCCGCGTGAGAGGGCTGACCGGGCGGCAGCCGCTGGTCTTGACCAGCCGCGGGCGGCCGGCCTCCGTCTGGGCTCGGTGCGAGGGGCTTCGTTTATGCCGGCGCACGGAGCAGTGCGCCCTGGTCCTGCGCCGCGAGCCGGCCCGCGTGCGTCAGGAGCGACGCCACGACGTAGCCGAACACGAACCCGCCCACATGGGCGAAGAACGCGACCCCGCCGCCGTTCGCCTTGGCGCCGAAGAGGCCGAAGTTGGCCTCGACGAGCTGGTAGAGGAACCACGCGCCGAGGAAGAACCACGCCGGGATTCGAACCGGGAAGAAGAAGACGATCGTCAGGACGCGCGAGTTCGGATACAGCACGTAGTACGCGCCGAGCACCGCAGCGATCGCACCGCTTGCGCCCAGGTTCGGCACGTGGCTTTCGGCGACGGTGCCGAACAGGAGCGTCATCGCCGTCTGCGTGATCGTGGCGACGAAGCCGCCCGCGAAGTAGAAGGCGAGATAGCGGACTGCACCGAATGCGTCCTCGACGTTCTTACCGAAGATCGCCAGGAAGAGCATGTTCCCGAGGATGTGGTCCCAGCTCCCGTGGAGGAACATCGAGGTGATCCAGCTGACGCCCCAGGGCTCGGGCCCGTGGCAGCTGTGGTTCACGGTGCACGGATAGAACGACGCGTGGAAGACGGACGCGCGCAGGTGCGGGAGCTCGTAGAAGATCCAGACGGCGAAGTTCGCCACGATCAGCGAGACGTTGACGATCGGGAAGCGCCTCGCCGGGAGCCCGTCCGAGAGCGGAAGCATGCGTGGACTCTCACGAGCCCCACGCTCGCGGGCATCGGCGAGATCGCTGACACGTTGCCGCGAATGCGCAGCGCCTGCGCGAACAGGCCGATGCGAGGCGGGTGCCGGAACAGCGAGACTCGTCTCATGTGGAAGCGCCGAGCCAAACGGTGGGTCCTGCCGACCGTCGCCGTCGTCTCTCTCTATCTTCTGCTTCCGAGCCTGCTCACAGTGTTCGCCGGCTGGCGGTCGCTCTCGCGCCTCGACTGGGTCTTCGCGTCTCTCGCTCTCGTCGCCGAGGCGGCAAGCACGGTGTGCATCTGGCAGCTCGACAGGATCGCTCTGCACACCCGCGCATGGTTCCCGGTCGCCGCTGCGCAGCTTGCGGGTACCGCCGTCGGGCGCATCCTCCCCGGCGGCGGAGCGACCGCCGTCGCGTCGAGCGCGTCGCTGCTTCGCCGTGCGGGTGTCGACACGGGCGAGGCGGCCACGGCGTTCGCCGCTTCGGGCGCGCTTCAGCTCGCAACGAAGCTGGCGCTGCCGGTGCTTGCGCTCCCGGCTGTCCTCGCGGGCGCGCCGGTCGGTCACAGCCTCGCCGTCGCCGCGTACCTCGGCCTCGGGATCCTCCTACTGCTCGTCGCCGGTGGCGTGGCGGCGTTCGTCTCGGAAGCGCGCTCGAGCTGGCCGGGCGGGGGCTGCAGTGGCTCCTGAACGCGACCGTCCGCCGGCACGCGCCGGTGACTGGGTTGCCGCGCCGGCTGGTCGGCGTGCGCGACTTCGTCCGCTCGACGATCGGCGAACGCTGGCAGGCCGCGGTCGTCACAGCTGCCGGCAGCACGGTCCTGGACTACGCCGCGCTCCTGTGCGCGCTTCGCGCAGTCGGCGCCGAGCCGCGCCCTTCGCTCGTCCTCCTCGCCTACACGGCCGCGCAGCTCTTCGCGTTGATCCCGCTGACGCCGGGTGGGCTCGGCTTCGTCGAGGCCGGCCTCGTCGGCGCGCTCGCGCTCGCGGGCGTGTCGAGCGGAGATGCGGTGGGCGCAACGCTCCTGTACAGGATCGTCTCGTACTGGCTGCCTATCCTCGCCGGCGCGGTCGCGTACGTGCTCTTCCGCCGGCGCTACGAGGGACTGCGCCCTTTCCGCAAGCCGTCAGCCGCCTCGCCGATTCCGTCCGGTGCCCCGAGCGGCGACGGTACCGGCGTCAAGTCCGAACCTGGAGGTTCCCAATGGAGTCAACGTTCGACCGGGTGACGAAGCTCGCGGGCACGCAACTGACGAAGATGAGGTGGGCGCTCGGCTTGAACGGCCTGCTCTCCACCGCGGTCGGCGTCGTCATCCTCGTATGGCCCGGTATCAGCCTGTACGCGCTCACGATCCTGTTCGGCGCCTATGCGCTCGCGACGGGCGTCATCGGCCTCGCTGCAGCGATGAGAGGAGTCGACACGGGCGCGCGTACCTGGCTCGTCCTTTCGAGCCTGCTCGGGATCGCCGTCGGTGTGATCGTCGTCGTGTGGCCGGACATCTCGGCCCTCGCTCTGCTGTACGTGATCGGCGCGTACGCGGTGGCGCTCGGCGTGATCTCCGTGCTCGGCGCCTTCCGGCTACCGCTCGACGGTGAGGACACGGCGCTGATGATCCTCAGCGGACTGGTCTCGATCCTGTTCGGCATCGTCATCTTCGCGAAGCCGGGCGCGGGTGCGCTCGTCGTGCTTGCGCTGATCGCGGCATTCGCCCTCGTCATCGGCGTCACCGAGCTAGTGGTCGCGATCGGTGCGAAGCGCCTGATCAACAGCGAGCTGCAGCGGGCCTTCGCCCCGCGGCAGCGGACGCCGTCCAAGGTGCAGCCGTCGTCGACCTAGAAGTCGCAATGCAGGTGGAGGGCGGGCACTCGCCCTCCGCCTGCGGCCTTCGCCGGAACGAATGACCACCGTCGAGGAACGCGCATCGCATGGACGCGCCGTCCGGGCGCTCGTGCCGCGATCCGCGCACGCGGAGCCGGCCGCTGCGGCCGGTCGCGACCCCGTCGCGCTGATCGAGAGCGAGAACGCGACCCGGCTCGCCGAGCTCGTCCCGATCCGCTGCGGGCGCATGCTCGCTTCACCCCTTGCCTTCTTTCGCGGTGCCGCGGCTGTGATGGCGAACGACCTCGCCTCGCGGCTCGCGTCCGGTCTGACGGTGCAGCTGTCCGGCGACGCCCACCTGCTCAACTTCGGCGGTTTTGCGACACCGGAGCGGAACCTCGTTTTCGACCTCGACGACTTCGACGAAACCGTCGGCGGACCGTTCGAGTGGGACGTCAAGCGGCTCGCCGCCAGCCTCGAGATCGCGGGGCGCGAGCGAAACTTCGCCCGCACGGAGCGGTCGACGGCGGTGCAGGCGTCGGTGCGGTCGTATCGCGAGGCGATGCGCAGCTTCGCGGCGATGGGTGACCTCGACGTCTGGTACGCCCACCTCGACGCGCAGACGATGCTCGAGCGACTGCGCGCCGAGCACGATACGGAGCTCGAGAAGACGTTGGCTCGAAAGGTGGCGAAGGCGCGCTCGAACGACGGCCGGCGGGCACTTGCGACGCTCGCGCACCGGGTGGATGGCAAGGTCGAGATCGTGTCGAAGCCGCCGGTGATCGTGCCGCTCGCGGAGCTCTCCGACGGCGCCGAAAGCGATGGGCACATCCGCTCGGTCTTCCAGAGCTACCGGCGATCGCTGACCCGTGATCGCCGCGTGCTTCTCGATCGGTTCCGCCTCGTCTCCGTCGCGCGAAAGGTCGTCGGCATCGGCAGCGTCGGCACCCGCTGCTGGCTGCTGCTGCTCCTCGGGCGTGACCAAGAGGACCCGCTCTTTCTGCAGGTGAAGGAGGCGAGGCCGCCGACCACCTCCGCGAGGCGGACGAACCACGGCCGGCGCGTCGTCGAGGGTCAGCGGCTCCTGCAGGCCTCGAGCGACATCTTCCTCGGCTGGATCCGCGGCGAAGGAGACGTGGACGGGGAGCGGCGCGACTACTACGTGCGCCAGCTCCGCGAATGGAAGATGTCGCTCGATCCGGAGACGATCCTGCCACGGGGCCTTTCGCGGCACGGCGCGGCGTGCGGATGGACGCTTGCACGGGCGCACGCTCGCTCGGGCGATCGGATCGCGATCGCCGGCTATCTGGGCGCCGGCGATGCGTTCGACCGTGCGCTGACCGACTTCGCGTACGCATACGCCGATCTCAACGAGCGGGACCACGGGGCGTTCGCCGCTGCCGCCCGAGCCGGTCGGATCGCGGCCGTCGAGGGGGTCTAGGCGTGGGCCCGCTTCTCATCTGCTACGACGGCTCGGTGTGTGCGCGGCGGGCGATCGCGGTCGCGGCCGGGCTGTTCGCCGGACGAGCCGCAGTCGTCCTCGACGTCGCACCGCTGCAGCTCGTCGCGGGGGCGTACGCAGCCGCCGGCTCCGGCGCGGCTGCCACCGAGCGGCTCGTGTACGAAGACGCTCTCGCACGGGCGGAGGAAGGAGCACAGCTCGCTCGTCGAGCCGGTCTGCCCGCGGCCGCCCGCGCTGTCGTCGACGCGCCGACGTGGATGGGTGTCCTCCAGATCGCGGAGGAGCTCGACGCGGCCGCCATCGTCATCGGCTCACGCGGGCTCGCCGGCATCCGCGAGCATCTCGAGCGGAGCCTGTCGCACGACGTCACACGGCACGCGAACCGCCCGGTGCTCCTCGTCCCGCGGCGCGCCTGAGCCGCGCCGTGCGGAATCCGCGCACCCGTTCCGGGGATCGGCCGATGCCCTCGGATGCGCGGCCGGCTGACGATCCATCCGGCAACCCACGAGGAGGCGACCAGGATGGACGGCAACCCTATTCTCATCTGTTACAACGGCTCCGGGAACGACCGCAACGCGATCGAGTCCGCCTCGGCGCTGCTCGGTCGGCGCTCAGCGGTGGTCGTCGACATCGGGCCGCCGCTCACCGCAGCGGAGAGCCTCGCGGCAGTATCGTCTGTCGTGCCCGGCGGCGCGTTCGAGGACCTGAACGCGGACGACGCGCTGTGGCGCGCGCGGGACGGCGCCGAGATCGCCCGGAACGCCGGGTTCGACGCCGAGGCGCGTGCGGACGTCGCCGCCCCGACGTGGCAGGGAATCGTGGACGTCGCCGACGAGATCGACGCTGCCCTGATCGTGATCGGATCACGCGGGCTCAGCGGCCTTCGCGAGCGCATCGAAGGCAGCGTCTCGCACGACCTCGCTCAGCACGCGCGGCGCCCGATCCTGATCGTTCCGCCGCACCGCACCCCTTCAACGTGACCTGCGCGAGCGGAGCCGGCGAACGCCGCCGACGACCTGCGCGAGCACGCGCACGAGCGCCCGCGGGGTGATGATCATCGGCGCCTCGTTGCCGAGCGGACCCCGGTCGCGCTTCCGCCTCATCTCCTCTCCGTCACGCGAGCGTCACGGCCAAGTCCGCGCACCGGAGCTGCACCACCTCGAGCACGTCGCGGAAGCCGGGGAGAGCGGCGACACCCGCTCATCGTAATCGGCGCGGTGTGGATCGTCGCGGCCGTCGCCTTTCTCGTTCTGCTCGTCTGACGAATATGGGCGCGGCGGCTATGCCGCCGGGCCACCCGCCGGTTAGGATTCCCACCGAGGTCGAGAACGCGATCACACAGCTCGTCGGGCGCCGCAGCGAGTGCGACGTACTCGACACGCTTCTGGCCGACGCGGCGGCGGCCCGGAGCCGCGTCATGGTCCTGCGCGGTGAAGCAGGCATCGGCAAGTCGGCGTTGCTCCGCCACGTGGCGGCCCGCGCCGCCGGCTTCCACGTGGGACGAGCGGTCGGCGTGGAGTCGGAGATGGAGCTCGCGTTCAGCTCGGTCCATCAGCTCTGCGCTCCGATGCTCGATCACCTCGGCACGCTGCCGGTTCCGCAGCGTGACGCGCTGGCGACGGTCTTCGGCCTGAGCTCCGGATCGGCGCCGAATCGATTCCTCGTCGGGCTCGCCGTCCTGACGCTCTTCGCCGAGGTCGCGGAGCATCAGCCGCTCGTCTGCATCGTGGACGACGCGCAATGGCTGGACGCTGCCTCTGAGCAGATCCTCGGTTTCGTCGCACGGCGTCTGCACGCCGAGCGGATCGCGCTCGTCTTCGCCGCGCGCACCGGAGTCGGCGACGAGGTTCTTGCGGGGCTTCCGGAGCTGCGCCTCCACGGCCTGACGGACTCCGAGGCGCGGACGCTTCTCCTCGACAGCGTCCACGGTCCGTTCGACGCCGCCGTCTTCGAGCAGCTGTTCATCGAGAGCCACGGCAATCCGCTCGCGCTCCTGGAGCTTCCGCGCACGTGGAACCCGGCGAGCCTCGCCGGCGGGTTCGGCCTCCCCGAGAGTCAGCCGGTCGCCGGAAAGATCCAACAGAGCTACGCGCAGCGGCTCGCGCGGTTGCCGGTCGAGACGCAGCTGCTCGTGCTGGCGATGGCGGCCGAGCCGCTCGGCGACCTCACACTGCTCCACCGTGCAGCGGCTGTCCTCGGTGTCGATATGGTTGCAGCCGACCCTGCCGTCACCGCGGGCCTGGTCAGAGTGGGTGCACGGATCGAATTCGCCCATCCGCTCGTGCGGTCTGCCGCATACCGCGCCGGAACGACGCGCGATCGTCAGCGCGTCCACGACGCGCTCGCGCGCGCGACAGACGAGCGCACCGACCCAGACCGTCGCGCATGGCACCGTGCACGAGCAGCGCAGGCGCCCGACGAGGAGGTTGCCGCCGAGCTCGAACGTTCGGCCGGCCGCGCGCAGGCGCGCGGCGGCGTCGCCGCGGCGGCCGCATTCCTGCGGCGTTCCGCTGAGCTGACGAGCAACGAGGCTCGGCGCGCCGAACGAGCGCTGGCGGCGACGCAGGCGAGCCTCGAAGCGGGCACGTTCGCGGCGGCGCGAGCGGTCCTCGCCACGGTCGAGACGGGGCCGCTCGAGGATCTCCAGCGAGCGCGGACGCATCTCCTGCGCGGTCGCATCGAGTCGGCGTCGAGCTTCGGAAGCGCAACGGCAGAGCTGCTGAAGGCAGCGCGCGAGCTCGAGCCGCTCGACGTCGACCTCGCGCGCGAGACGTACCTCGACGCGTGGGGGACCGCGCTGGCGGCAGGCGAGCTGGCGCGGACGGTCACGCTTCGCGACATCTCGTCGGCGGCGAGATCGGCTCCCGTTCCGAGCCACGCGCCGTATCCGGCCGACCTCCTGCTCGACGGTGTCGCACAACTCGTGACGGACGGGCTTCCGGCTGCCGCTCCGACGTTGCGGCGCGCCGTGAAGGCGTTTCGTGCCGACGACAAGGTTCTGCAGTGGGGAGCGGTGGCCGCAACCGCCGCAGCCGCGCTGTGGGACATGGACGGCTTTCGCTCGATCATCTTCCGGCAGTTGCAGCTCGCGCGCGACGCCGGAGCGCTCGCCCTGCAGGCAACGGCGCTGCAGGGCGCCGGAATCGTCGTCACGTGGTCCGGCAACTTCAGAGACGCTGCGTCGCTCGTCGCGGAAGCCGAAGCGGTGACGAGTGCGACCGGCGTCCGGATCTCGCCGTACGGCGGCATGCTGCTCGCGGCGTACCGAGGGCGAGAGTCGAATGCGCTGAGCCTGCTCGAGCGCACGCTCGTCGATGCCGCGGCCGGCGGCGAAGGGCTCGGTGTGCAATACGCGCGCTGGGCACGCGCCGTCCTCTTGAACGGCCTCGGCCGCTACGCGGAGGCGCTGGTCGCGGCGCGCGAGGCGAGCAATGACACGCCGGAGCTTTTCGTCGCCGATTGGGCGCTCGTCGAGGTGGCCGAAGCGGCGAGTCGCACCGGCAACGCGTCGGATGCCGCCGGCGCCGCGGAGCGCCTCGCCGACGTCGCAGGTGCGGCTGAATCCGACTGGGCGCTCGGAGTCGCGGCGCGGTCACGCGCGCTGACACGTGACGGCGATGCCGCCGAGCTGCTCTACGCCGAGGCGATCAGCCGGCTCGGCCGAACGCCGCTCCGGCCCGAGCTCGCCCGCGCGCACCTGCTCTTCGGCGAGTGGTTGCGCCGCGAGGGCAGACGCATCGAGGCGCGCGAGCAGCTCCGGACGGCGCACGACCTGTTCGGCGCAATCGGGATGGAGGCATTCGCCGCCCGTGCACGCCGTGAGCTCGTCGCCACCGGCGAGAAGGTCCGGAGACGGACGGACGAGACCCGCGCCGATCTCACCCCGCAGGAGAATCAAATCGCTCGACTCGCGCGGGACGGGCTCTCGAACCCCGAGATCGGCGCCATGCTCTACCTCAGCGCCCGGACCGTCGAATGGCACCTGCGCAAGGTCTTCACGAAGCTCGGCATCACCTCTCGAAGGCAGCTTCCCGAGGCCCTCCCCGACGCCCAATCCCTGGCGCCGGTCTAGCCGCTCTTCACGGGAGCGGGCCGCCGCCTGACGCTCCGGCCCGACGGTCGCCAGGGCGCGGCCCGCGCCGCCCGGGGCACTGACCAGGGGTCTCGCGGGCGCGATCGCCGGGCCGGCGCAGCAGTCTTCCCGCCATGGTCGCCGTCACCAGAGGAGCCACCCACAACACCGTCGAGACCCGGTTCGCGGAGGCTGACGGCGTCGATTTCGCCTACCGCCGGTTCGGCCGCAGCGGCGAGCCTCCGCTCGTGATGCTGCAGCACTTCCGCGGCAACCTCGACAACTGGGATCGAGCGCTGACCGACGCCCTCGCCGCAGAGCGGGAGGTCATCCTCGTCGACTACCCGGGCGTCGGTTCGTCGTCGGGCCGTCCGAGCAGCTCGATCGCGGAGACGGCACGTCAGATGCTCGGTTTCGTCGACGCGCTCGGCTTCGGGACGATCGACCTGCTCGGATTCTCGATCGGCGGCTTTGTCGCGCAGGAGATCGCGCTCGTGCGGCCGACGCTCGTCCGGCGGCTCGTCCTCGCCGCCACCGGCCCGAAAGGCGCGCCCGGCATGCACGGCTGGCGTTCGGACATCGCTGCGGCCGCGCGCGCGGAGAGCAGGCCGGAGAACCTCCTCTACGTCATGTTCGCGCACACCGAGACGAGCCGGCGAAGAGGACGCGAGTTTCTCGCCCGGTTCGTCGAGCGTCAGGTCGATCGCGATGCACCGACGAGTGACGCGGCGCGTGATGCGCAGTACGACGCGATCGTCGAATGGGGCATACCCGACCACGCCGCATTGCAGCGGTTGAGCGGGATTCAGAGCCCGACACTCGTCATCCAGGGCGACGAGGACCTGATGATCCCGACCAAGCTCAGTCACCTGATGGCCGCGCTGATCCCGGACGTGCAGATTCGGATCTATCCCGACGCCGCCCACGGGTTTCTGTTCCAGTACCCGACCGAGGTCGCCGCCGACGTCAACGCGTTCTTGGCCGCCGATGGAGGTGAGATGGAGTCATGAGCGCGACGGACTCGATCACCTACGACGGGACCCGAAGCCTGCGGTCGAGCGAGGCGCTGCGCGGACCGCCCCTCGAGCCGGGCACCGCCCGCGAGACGATCGAGGACCAGCTCGTAGCCGAGCTCGCCGCTCTCGCGCGTGCGTCGTCGGAGGTGCAGGTGTTCGTCGCGCTGCTCGCGCACGAGGTACGCACTCGCCTGAAGGTGACGGAGCGAGCTCTGACCCGCGCGGACGAGGAGGGCTTGCGGGTCGCCGGCGAGAACACGAGGAGCCTCCAGGAGCTCGTCGAGGACCTGCTCGAGCTCGCGCGCACCCGCCGGGGCGCGCGTGCGGACGGCGGAGAGGCGATGCGCCTCGTCGCGCAGGACGTCGCCGACGGCGACGTGGATATCGTCGTGCGCGACCTTCCGACGGTCTCGATCGCGCCGGCGCTGCTGCGGACCGTTCTACGAAACCTCGTCGCGAACGCAATCGAGGCGGGCGCCTCGCACGTGGAGGTCTTCGCGTGGCCCGACGGGACGATCTGCGTACGAGACGACGGTCCCGGAGTGCCGGCGGCGGTGGCGGGTCAGATGTTCGGTGCGTACTCCGGCAAGTTCGGCGGCGCGGGGCTCGGCCTGGCCTTGTGCCGCGAGATCCTGCGCCGACACGGCGGCGAGCTGTGGCTGGATCCACCGTCGAGCTTCTGCTTCCGCGTCCCATGATCACCGTACTCGTGACGGACGACCACACCGTCCTGCGAACGGGCCTACGCGCGCTGCTCGACCAGGAGCCGGACATCACGGTCGTCGGAGAGGCGGCGAACGCCGACGAAGCTGTGCTGAAGGCGCGTGCGCTGCAGCCCGACATCATCCTCCTCGACGTCGTCATGCCGCGCCGGAGCGGGTTCGACGCGCTCCGGGACCTGTGCGAGGTCGCTCCGAACGCACGCGTGATCATGCTGTCGATGCAGACGAATCCGAGCTCGATCCGCAAAGCGCTCAACGCGGGCGCCGCCGGGTTTGTCGCAAAGCACGCGTCCGAGGCAGATCTGATGGACGCGATCAGGAGGGTGGCCGCCGGTTCGCGCTATGTCGACCCGGAGCTCGCGGGCGACCTCGTGGTCCCCGACTCCGCCGCGCTCACGGACGTGCTCTCGGAGCGGGAACGAGACGTCATGTTCATGCTCGCTCTCGGCTATACGAACCAAGAGGTCGCCGAACAGCTGTATATCTCCGTGCGCACGGTCGACACGCACCGCGCGCACCTGATGCGGAAGCTGGACCTGCATACACGCGCGGAGCTCGTCCTGTACGCGCTCGCGAACGGCCTGGTCGGGCCGGCGTAGCGCCTCCGAGGAGGCGGCGTGGTGAAGCAGGCCGTACCCGAAGAGGCAGGGTCGCCGTATGGGCCGCCTCGCCGCCGTGCGCCAGGCTCCATCCCATCGTGAGAGCCGCCACAATCGGATTCCTCGCAGGCCTGGCGGCAACGGTGGCGCTCTCAGCCTCCGCGGCTGCTCCGGCGGCGACATCGCGCCCTGCGACCGAGGCCCAGCTCCAGGGGGCCGTCGAACGCCTCATCGGGCTCGGGATTCCCGGTGCGATCGCACTCGTCCGCACCGAAGGCGGCACGACGCGCGTTGCCCGCGGCTATGCCGATGCCGCGAGGAAGACGCCGATCCGTGTCACCGATCGCTTCCGCATCGGCAGCCTGACGAAGACCTTCGTGTCGGCGGTGGCGCTTCAACTCGTCGGCGAGGGAACGATCTCGCTCGCCGACACGGTCGACCGCTGGCTTCCCGGGCTCGTGCCGAACGGCCGCCGGATCACGGTCAGAGAGCTGCTCGACATGCGCGCCGGCCTCTACGACTACCTGAACCAGGATCAGACCATCGTCAACCGGTACATCGCCGGCGACCTGAGTCACCGTTACACGCCGCAGGAGCTCGTTGGTCTGTCGACGAGGCACGAGCCGAACTTCGCGCCCGGCGCGGGCTACGCCTACTGCAACACGTGCTACATCCTCCTCGGGCTGATCGTCGAGAAGGCCACGGGTCACGCGCTCGCAGCGGAGCTGCAGAGCAGGATCTTCGGCCCGCTCCACCTTCGTCACACCACGCTCGACACCCAGCCGCTCATCACCGGTCCGCACGCGCACGGATACGTCTGGCTCGGGAAGGCGCGGCTGGACGTGAGCGTGGCGAGCCCGACGCCTGCATGGGCTGCGGGTGCGATCGTCTCGACCGTCGCCGATCTCGACCGCTTTTTCGGCGCGTTGAACGGCGGCAGGCTCCTGGAGCCGTCGCTGCTCCGCGCGATGACGACTCCGACGCGGGCGTCGCACGGTTACGGCCTCGGCTACGCACGAACGCAGACGCCCCACTGCGGGACGCTCTGGTGGAACAACGGCAACTACCTCGGCTACAACGCCTCTGCATTCGGCTCGCCCGGCGGCGGCCGGCAGCTGATCCTGTTCGTCAACCTCGACGAGAGCAACCTCACGGCTGCCAGGTCGCGCGCGCTGAACCAGGTCCTCTTCACCGCCCTCTGCGGCGGATCGCCGTAGGCCAAGCGAGTCCCGACCGCGGACGTCGCCCTCGCCGGACCGCAGTGCCGGCGACGCCAGGTGCCGCTCCGGATCGGCCGTCGTAACCGCCCGGATGCCGTTGTAAGGTCCCTGATGCCGGCGTGGTGATTAGCCGGAGCAGAGCGAACGACGACGCCAGGTTCTCGAAACGGAGGGTGGGATGGCGAGCAAGCTGAGGATCAAGGTGAACGGTCTCGTGCACAACGTGACCGCGAGCCTCGATACGCCGCTCCTGTATGTCCTGCACAACGAGCTCCACCTGCACGGGCCGCGGTTCGGCTGCGGCTTGGCGCAGTGTGGTGCGTGCTCGGTGCTTTTGGACGGGAAGGAGATCCGGTCGTGTGTGACGCCGGTTGCGGCGGTGTCGGGGAAGGCGGTGACGACGCTCGAGGGTCTGCCGGCGCTGTATGCGCAGCAGCGCGGGACTTCGGGGGCCGCGCCGGTGCTGCATCCGTTGCAGCAGGCGTGGATCGACGTGCAGGTGCCGCAGTGCGGCTACTGCCAGAACGGGATGATCATCCAGGCCGCCGATCTGCTGTCGACGGTGAAGCGTCCGACAGATCAGCAGATTCGTGTGGCGATGAACGGCCATCTCTGCCGCTGCGGGACGCAGCTCAGGATCCTCGACGCGATCAAGCGCGCGGCTGCCGTGATGGCGAAGGGAGGCGCGGCATGACCGGCCTGATGCACGAGCGGGAGCTCTCGCGCAAGCAGTTCGTCAAGGGCGGCGGTGCCCTCGTCGTCGGGATCATGGTCCTCGGCGCCGGTCTCACGGCGGGCGCGCAGGCCGACGGAGCCTTCCCGACCGCGGATCCGAGCCAGCTGGATTCGTGGCTCGCGATCGGCAGCGACGGCAAGGTGACCGTGTTCACGGGCCGCATCGACAGCGGCCAGCACAAGCAGACGGCATACGCACAGATCGTCGGCGACGAGCTGGACGTGCCGTTCGAGTCGATCAGCATGGTGATGGGCGACACCGCCAGGGTCGTCGATCAGGGCGGCTCCACCGCGAGCGACGGGCTCGTCAACGGAGCGAAGCCACTCCGGCACGCGGCGGCCCAGGCGCGCTCGGTGTTGCTCGGTCTCGCCGCCACGCAGCTGGGTGTGCCCGCATCGCAGCTGACGGTCAGCGACGGAGTCGTCTCCGGCGGCGGTAAGACGATCACGTACGGGCAGCTGATCGGCGGAAAGCGTTTCGGCACGACGGTGAAGGTGCTCAGCTCGGGGTCGACGATCGACGTGCAGGGGACGGCGACGATCAAGGACCCGAGCCGCTACAAGCTGGTGGGGAAGTCGCTTCCGGCGGTGACAATCCCGGAGAAGGTCACCGGGAAGTTCACCTACATCCACAACGTGCACGTGCCCGGCATGGTCCACGCTCGGCTCGTGATGCCGCCGAGCATCGGTGCGCGCCTCGTGAGCATCGACGGCTTCGCAAAGAAGCCGGAGGGGCTCGTCAAGGTGGTGGTGAAGGGAGACTTCCTCGCGATCGTCACCGAGCAGGAGTGGCAGGCGATCGAGGCGCTCGACAACATCAAGACGACCTGGACGAAGGCGTCGACGTTGCCCGGAAGCGGCAACGTCTTCGAGTACCTCCGCTCGGCGACACCGTTCAAGCAGACGCTCGTCGGCAGCAACGGCAACGTCGAGGCCGGCCTGGCCGCAGCGTCGAAGACGTTCTCGGCTCAGTACAACTACCCGGTCAACAACCATGGGCTGATCGGCCCGCAGTGCGCGGTCGCCGACGTCCGCGGCAACCAATGCACGCTGCTGACGCCCACGCAGGTCCCGTTCTCGACGCAGAAGGCGGCGGCCACGATCCTCGGGGTTCCGGCCGGCAACGTGCACGTGATCTACATCGAGGGCTCGGGGCAGTATGGACGCGGCGGGCTCGACGACGCCGGTGTTGCGGCCGCGTTCATCTCGCAGCAGGTCGGCCGCCCCGTCCGCGTGCAGCTGATGCGACAGCAGGAACACGGCTGGGGGCCTTCGTTCCCCGCTTCCGCGTTCGACTTCCGCGCGGGCGTCGACGCCACCGGGCTGATCACGACCTGGGACCACCAGGAGACCGCGTGGGGAACGAATGCGCTCGAGCTGCCGCTCCAGCTGGTCGCAAGGCAGGACGTGACGACGACCGGCGGACCGAGCAACCGTCCGCCTGGCGGCGGAGACGTCGCGACGTACGCGTTCGCGAACTACCGGCAGACCGGAAACTCGATCGCGCCGCTGATGCGAGGCATCTACATGCGGTCTCCCGGCCGAATTCAGACGAACTTCGCCGGCGAGCAGTTCATGGACGAAATCGCGTCGGCGACCGGGCAGGATCCGATCCAGTTCCGCCTGCGCCACCTCGCGAACAACAACGACATCTACACGTTGGCGTCGATCAAGCCGCGCATGCAAGCGGTCCTTCAAGCGGCCCAGCAGGTGGCGGGGTGGGAGACGCGACCGTCGCCCGGGCCGGGGGCGAAGTCGTCGGCGAGGCTCGTCACGGGCCGCGGCATCGCGATCGTCGCCAGCCAGCGCAGCAGCTACGTGGCGAACGTCGCCGAGGTCGAGGTCGACAAGAAGACGGGCAAGGTGCGTGTGACGCGGATGCACGTGATCGTCGACGCCGGGCAGATCGTGAACCCTCGCGCGATCACGGCCCAGATCGAGGGCGCAACCCTCTATGCCACGAGTCGCGCCCTCAAGGAACAGGTCGTCTTCAACAAGGAGACCGTCACCAGCACGGACTGGGTCACGTACCCCATCCTCAGGTTCGTCGAGATCCCGGCGTCGATCGATGTGACGCTGCTCGACCAGCCGGCGCTCTCTCCCGTAGGCAGCTTCGACAACGGCGGGATGGGGAGCTACGTCAACTCGGGGATCGGGGAGCCGCCGAACACGGTTCCGCCGGCGGCGATCGGCAACGCGATCTTCGATGCCACCGGCGTCCGGATCAGAGAGCTGCCGTTCACCCCCGCCAGGATGCGTGCGGCACTCAAAGCGGCAGGCGTCACGTAGGCCGGCCACAGGAGACTATGGAGGGGGTCGCGACCCGGCCCCCTCCACCGACCGCAGTGCCTGCGGCAAGTCCGTAGCCGATCGAGGAGGTCGCCGATGATCCCGGTGACCGCTGCGCCGAACCTTCACGCCATGAGCCGCGCTGGGAGAGGAGTGCTCGGCTTCTCGATCGGCGGGCCGCTGGTCACGCGGCACGCGTTGGCGTTCTGGAGGCGCGTATCGCGCGCTGTAAGGGAAGGGAGCCGCCGGAGATGGTGAGCGATCATGCGAGTGACGCGCACCGTCTCGAGCAGATCCGCGGTTGGCTCTCCGGGCCGGAGCGCGCGTACAATCGGCCTCTCGCCTAGCGCGACGCTGGGCACGGAGGAGCACGGCGTGATCTGCTCGGTTCAGCTGGTCGTCGCCGGAGGGATCTGGCATTGGCTCTCCGGAGTCTTCGGCCGCATCGGCGACGTCTCGGTCTACTGGCTCGTTCTCGCTCTCGCTCTGAAGACCCTCGAATCGGCGTTCATCGGGCTCAGCTGGCGCAACATCCTGCGCGCTGCGTACCCGCAAAGCCGTCTGTCCTTCAAGACCGCGTGGGGCGCCTCTCAGGGCGGGACGGCGGTCAACGCGGTCACGCCGGCACAGGCCGGCACCGCAGCGATGATCGGGCTCTTTCGCGCGAACATTCCCGGCTCGTCGGTCGCCGGGGTGGCGTCTGCGACCGTCGTCCAGTCGCTGTTCTTCACGTCGGTCAGCGTGCTGATGGTGATCTCGCTGGGGATCTTCCGCCCGCGCACCGTTTCGAAAGGGTCGCCCTCCGACGAGACGAAGGGCTTCATCGCTTCGCATCCCCTTGTCGTCGTGGCGATCGTGGCCGCGGTGGCCGTCGCCCTCTACGTCCTCTGGCCGCGCCTCAAGCCGTGGCTCGCGCGCGAGGCGAAAAAGGCGAAGACAGGCGCCGCCATCTTCAGCGACTGGCGTCGGTACGCGGGGGAGGTGGCGCTGCCGTCGGGCCTCTCGTACTGCTGCCGCATCGGAGTCAACGTGGTCTTCATGGCCGCGTTCGGGATTCCGATCACCGCGTTCACCGTCTTCCTCGTCGCGTCGTCCCACATGCTTTCCGGCTTGTTCGCGATCACGCCGGGCGGGGTGGGCCAGACGCAGGCACTCGACGTGGCGACGTTGCGCCGGTACGCGCCGAGCGGTGACATCGCCGCGTTTTCGATCACGCAGGACTCGGTCGTGACGATCTGGAACGTGATCCTCGGCGTCGCCGTCGTCTTGTGGGCGTTCGGCTTCACGCAGCTGAAGGAGATGTTCTTCCACCGGAACGCGAAGGGCGCGCAGGAGCAGCCGAGCGTCTGAGGAGCGCCGCGGGCGCGCCTGCGAGATCATGCGCCCATTCCCATTTCTGGAGGAGGATGAATGGTCGAAATTCTCAACCCCGAGGGCGCGCCGGTGCCCGTCGGGCCCTATTCGGTCGCTGCGGTCGCCGAGTCGCCAAGCCGCACCGCGTACATCTCGGGTCAGGTCTCGGCCGACGCCTCCGGCAACCTGACCGGCCTCGGCGACTTCCGCGCCCAGTTCCGCGGCGCGTTCGAGAACCTGCAACGCGTCCTCCGATCGCTCGGCGCTTCCTTCGACGACGTCGCATACGTCCGTGGTCATCTCGTGCGCGCCGACGATCTTCCTGCGTACCGGGAGGAGCGTGAGCGCTTCTTCGGCGAGGTGTGCACGTCGGCGCCGCCGCCGACGACGACGCTCGTCGTCGCCGGCCTCTACCACCCCGACTGCCTCTTCGAGGTCGATGCCGTCGCAGCCCTCCGAGACTGAACCGGCGCGCCGGGCGTGCGGCGCTTGTGCGAGTGGCCCCCGGCGGGCTCGCGGCGCGAAGGCTAGACACGCGACACCGTGGGCACGGATCCGACTTTTTGCCTGCAAACAGCGGTAATCTAGTTCCGCCGAGGCTTGGAATCTCGGGCGGCGGCTCCCGTCTTTTGAAAAGGAGAGGAGGCCGTGATGCAGACGCGTGACGTTTGGAGCTATCCCGACGACACCTGGGCAGGCGTCGATTTGGTCGGGCTCTCAGTCGAGGCGCTCGACGGTTCGATCGGCAAGGTCGACAAGGCGAGCAACGACGTCGGGGCGGGATACATCGTCGTTGATACCGGCCCGTGGATCTTCGGTAGGAAGGGGCTCCTGCCCGCTGGTGTGATCGACTCGTACGACCTCGACGATGCGTGCGTGTACGTGCAGAGGACGCAGGACGAGATCAAGAACGCGCCCGAGTTCGACCCGGACACGAAATTCGACGACTCCTATCGGAACCAGTACGGCTCCTACTACGGCCCCGGCGGGGCCGGCTTCTACGAAGGCATGCGTGACTACGATAAGCTGGCCACGCGCGCCCGCGGGCGCTGACGATTCTGCTCGTTGACTGAAGCCGTGCGCCTCGTGCCCGCGTCACGACGAGGCGGGCACGAGGGCCGGGCTCGGATACCGGCACGCGCCTATCCGCAACAACGGCGCCCGCCGCGTCGTGCCGCACCCCTCGTCGGGTGCCCGCCACATGAAGGAGGATCCGCGTTGGAGGGCCGGGACGCCGCATCCCGGCCCTCCTGAGGCCGGCTCGAACAGATCCCTCACAGCGTCCGATCGATCCGCCTGCACCCGCCCGCCAGGCGGAGGCCGGACGACTGCCGGCCCCTCCCGCGCCTCGCGGCTGCTCGAGCGGCCGGCGCCGGTCGTAACGCGTTGCGACCTCGGCAAATCGCGGGTGCCGAATTACGATGAACGGAATGGCTTGGTCGCTGCTCGAACGGGAGGACGAGGTTGCCGCACTCCTCGAGGCGGCCGCCGCCGCTGCGCGCGGCGACGGCCAATTCGTTCTGCTGGCGGGCGAGGGCGGTGCCGGCAAGTCGTCCCTTGTTCGCGAGCTACGCAAGCATGCGAAGGTTCGCGTCGGTTTTTGCGAGCCGCTGTCGGTGCCGGCTCCGTTGGCACCCGTGCGGGAGTTGGCACCGGGCCTCGTCGAGCTGCAGACGAATGATCATGTGGCACTCGCGCATGCGCTGCTCGACGCCCTTGGCCGGGAGGGGCCGGTGGTTGCTGTCATCGAAGATGCGCACTGGGGCGATCCCGCGACCCTCGATGTCTTGCGAGCGGTCGCGCGTCGGATCGAAGACGTGCCGGTGGCTGTCGTCGTCACGTTTCGCGACGACGAGCTCCGCGTGAACCTGCCACTGACGGCGCTCGTCGGAGATCTGGCGACGGTGCGCGCCGTGCGGCGGATCGCGTTGAAGCCGTTGTCAGAGAGTGCGGTGCGGGCGCTCGCCGAACCGGCCGGCATCGATGCGCGCGAGCTGGTGCGGCTGACGAACGGCAACCCGTTTCTGGTGGCGGAGGCAATCGCGGCGCCGGGCGGTTTGCCGGCAAACATCCGCGACGCGACGCTCGCACGGGTGACACGCCTGGAACCATCCGCAAGGGCCGTCGTCGAGGCGGCCGCCATACTCGGACTGCGAGTACCGTTCGGGCTCCTGCGCGAGGTCGCACCACATGAAGATGCGGCGCTCGAGGCAGCGCTTGAGCGCGGTGTCCTCGTCGGCGACGGCGGCGATCTCGTGTTTCGCCATGAGTTGACACGCCAGGCGATCGAGGAGTCGATCTCGCCTGTGCGCGCGAGAGAGCTGCACGCTCGCGTTCTCGCGGTGCTCGCCGGCGATGAGCCGGCCCGGCTCGCGCATCACGCCGAGCGCGCGGGGCTGCGTGAGGACGCGGCTCGGTACGCGGCGCAGGCTGCGGCAGAGGCGGAACGGGTCGGGGCTCTAGCCGAAGCGAGCGCCCAGCTCAAGCGGACGCTGCGTGCAGAGTTGCCGTCGCGCGAGCGCTTCGAACTGCTGCTCCGCTACGCAAGGGCGACGAATTTCAGCGGTGGACTCGAGCGGGCGCGCGCGGCGGCCGAGGAGGCTGTTGCTCTAGCTCAAGCGGATCTCGACGAGTCGGCGCTCGGTCGCGCCCTCGTCGTCCTCTCCTGGTCGCTCTGGTCGCTCGACCGAGTCGAGGAGGCCCGCTCGGCCGCCGCCGCGGCGGTGGCCGCACTCCAGCCGGCCGGCGGCGCCGACCATGCACACGCGCTGGCCGCGCTGCTGCGGATGGAATCGATTGCGTTCGACCCACAAACCGTGGTCGCGCAGGCGCCGTATGCCCTCGATCTCGCCGAACGCGTCGGTTCCGAGGAGGCCCGCGTGGACATCGCGATCAGTCTCGGTCTCGCTCACGGTCACCTCGGTGATCCTGGTGCGCTCCAGTCGCTCTTGGCGGCGCTGTCGGACGCGAAAACCGCTCGGCTCCCGTTCCAGACGATTCGCGGTTACGTGAACGCCGTCGACGTCGCCGCCGAGGTGCGCGCACATGCAACGGTCGACCAGCTCGCCGAAGAGGCGCTGAAACGGTTGGAGAGCTTCCAGACGGCGATCCCACGGCAGACGATCCAGCTCAGTGTCGCGCGCAGCCTGCTCGACCGTGGCCGCTTCGACGAGGCGTTGGATTGGGCGCGTGCTTCCCGCAGCGACAAGCACGGTGGCGTGCCGCTTGCACTCGGCATCGAAGGCGTTGTGCTCGCGCGCCGTCAAGGCGACGGGCGCGCTCTCCTCGACGAAGCGTGGGCAGCACTCGCTGACGTACCGGACGGATGGCGCCACGCGATGCTGCGAGTCTGGCAAGCCGAGACACTGTGGCTGCGCGGCGAGCTGGACGCAATGCCTGAAGCGTCGACGGGGTTCGCGCGCTCGGCGGCGGAGCTCGCGGCGTGGGTCGCTCGCGCGCGAGGCGTGCTCGACGCGAACTGGCGCGCCGAGATCGAGCGTTGGGACGAACTGCAGGCGCCTTATGAAGCCGCCCTTGCCGCGCTACCCGGCGACGAGCGTGCGGCGGCGAAGGCGATCGCCGCGCTGAAACGTCTGGGCGCGGACGCCGCGGCTCGGGCCTTCGTGCGCGAGCGCCGGCGGCTCGGCTTGGGGGGTTCGCGCGGGCCGCGCCCGACCACGCTTGCAAACCCGGCCGGGTTGACGAGGCGCGAGCAGGACGTGCTCGCACATCTTGCCCGCGGCTCGACGAATCCGGAGATCGCCGCTGCACTCCACCTCTCCCAGCGTACGGTCGCCCATCACGTCTCGGCGATCCTGGCGAAACTCAAAGCGTCGACGCGAACGGCCGCAGTCGACGTCGCGCGAAACGCCGGGCTGCTCCAAGATGGGCAGGCCGCGGCGCCAAAGTAGGCCATCCGTCCGATCCGGGCGTGCCGCTCGACTCCTAGCGTCGGCTCACCCGACGAGATGGAGGTCCAGGCATGACCGTGCAACTGACCGAAGGAACCGCGTCGACCCAGGGACCGCTTTGGAACGAGCGGGCCGAGGACTGGGCGTCTGTTCACGAGCACAACCTGACGCCGGTGTACGGCGCCGTGCTCGACCTCGTGCACGCCGAACCGGGTGTCGCGATCCTCGAAGTCGGCTGCGGCGGCGGGACAGCCCTGAAGCTCGCGGCCGAGAGAGGTGCCGAGGTGGCGGCGATCGACGCCGCGTCCGCGTTCGTGGAGATCACCCAGCGTCGAGTCCCGAGCGCGGATGTCCGCGTCGGCGATCTGCAGTTCCTGCCCTACGACGACGACGCGTTCGACGTCGTAATGGGATTCAACGCCTTCCAGTACGCCGCGGACGTGGGCGCCGCGCTGGCCGAAGCGCACCGCGTGCTTCGACCGGGTGGTACGGTGGCAATGCTCGCTTGGGGCCCGCAGGAGGAGTGCGAGATCGCCTCCCACCTGATCGCACTGCGGCCGCTGATGCCGCCGCCGCCGGCGGACGCACCGGGACCGTTCGCCCTTTCGCAGCCCGGCGCGCTCCGCACGCTCGTCGCTGGAGCGGGCTTCGACGTCGAGATCGTCGCTGACGTGGCCGGCCCGTTCGTGTACGCCAGCGAGGAGGTCGCCCTGCGCGGATTGATGAGCAGCGGCCCCTGCGTGAACGTCGCACGCCAGGTCGGTGTAGACGCGGTCGCGAACGCCATCCGCGACGGAATCGCGCCCTACCGGCAAGTCGACGGCTCATACCGTTTCGACAACACCTGGCGCGTCGCGATAGGGCGAAAGTGCTGAGGACCGCATCCAGGGCCTTGCCTGTCGGGCGCGGGCGGGGCGTGCTCGGGCGATCGGATCGTGCGGTTTGATACTCGCCATGGCGTCCGGCTCGGTCACGCTATCGACGAGCCCCGGCTACCCGCAATCAGCTGTTGCTGAAAAAGGCAACAACTCGCTACGAACGGTCGGGTCTTGCGAGAACTTCGTAGTGAGAGACCAGTCGAGCGGGACCATGCTTCCCCTAGCGGGGGTACCCTCCGCGACCAGCAGTCCCACTTCACGACGATGACGATCGCCGTCACGAACATCGTCCCCGGCCAGTCTCGCCCGCTGCCCCACCTGCCGTGAGCCGCACGGGCGCGGCCTCGCACCCGACTGCACGACGCTGACGCCGGTCACGATCACCTGCCGGTTCCACGGACTCGTGTGCGCGAAGGACACGGCCACCCGGACCAGTCGCACGCGCTTACGCCCTGCATGGCGTCTCGCCGATGAGCGCCGACCCTCCGGACTGGTTCATCGAAGATCCGGAAACACGTGAGCGCATCGAGGCGACCCGGCCGAGATAGCTCCAGCCCAACCAACGGGCGTTCAGCTTCGCCCCGCTGCCGTCGCGGTGAAACGGCTGCGTCCCTACGAGCGCTTGCGCGCGTCGAGTTCTCTCCGCGCCCACTCAGAAAATCGACGAGCTCCGCCTGCTCGTCGACCCGATCGTCGTCGGGCACGCCGCACGGCAGCTCGAGGACGACCGCACCCACACTCTCGAGCTCGTCGGCCACGAGGTCTTCAGCACCGGGGTGCTCAACCTGACGTACACGCCAAGGGCGTGAAGCCGTTCAAGATTACGCCCAAGAGCCGCCGAAGAAAGTGGCCGGGAGCTCAGGCAGAAGCGAGGGAACGACCGGCGGCCTGACGCATCGCGTGCTCGCCAGGGATCCGACACCCAACGAGCCAGTCGAGCCATTGCGCTCGCCTATGCGCTAAACCGCGAGATCAAACCAAGACCGTTGCCGTCCGTTGCGAGCGGTTGCCGATCACGGCGCATGTAAGGATGCGGTCGAGGTTCGAGGCCGTCAGAGAGTTCTGCAAAAGCGCCGCACGTCGGCGCTTTCTCGCTCGGTGTCGCCCGTCGCGATCGGAATTGCTCCGCGGGCTGATGGCAGCGATGATCGCGTTCTCCCATCCGCAGCCAGGAGGAAGCGACCATGCCACAGACCAACATAGATGGGCTCACGATCAACTACGACGTTCAGGGGGAAGGCGAGCCGCTCCTGCTGATCCCATACACGTCCGCGGACCACGCCTGTTACGCGTTCCAGCTTCCCGCCTACAGCGAGCACTTCAGGTGCGTCGCGGTCGACCTCCCCGGTTCGGGTGAGAGCGACAAGCCGGCCGGGCCGTACTCGACCGATGGCTATGCTGACCAACTCGCCGCCTTTCTCGGCGCCGTCGGGATCGAGCGGGCGCATGTCGCAGGGATGTCGCTCGGCGCCGCCGTGGGCATCCACTTGGCCGCCCGCCATCCCGACCGCGTGCGCTCGCTCTCCGTGCACAGCGGCTGGCATGCCACTGACGACTATCTGAAGATCGTCGTCCAGCAGTGGCGCACGCTCGCCTCGGCGCTGCCGACCGTCGCGGACGTGGTAATCCAAGCCATCTTCCCGTGGTGCTTCACGCCGGAGATGTACGTCGACCGGCCGGAGTTCGTCGACACGCTAGTGAACTTCGTGCGTGGTCGCCCCGCGCAGCCGGCGGATGCGTTCGTGGCCCAGATCGACGCGGTCGTCGCCCACGACGCGAGCGCCGCGTTGGGCGAGATCGAAGTCCCGACGCTGATCACCTTCGGCGCGCGCGATCTCGTCTGCTCCACCCGGTTCGCCCAGCCGCTCAAGAGCGGGATCGCTGGGAGCGAGCTGGTGGTTTTTGATCACCTGTCGCACGCCGGGCTGCACGAGGACCCCGAAACTTTCAACCGCGCGACGCTCGACTTCCTGCTGCGCCAGCGCTCGTGACGGCGAGCCGGCACGTCACAAGTAATCCCAGCGTTCACAGCGTTTGGGGAGCACCCATCCTCGGCGCCGCTCAGCGCCTACTATCGACTAGCGCTGGACCGCCCCCGGTTTGGTGGACACGGTTTGATTAGGCAGCCTCTCTTGTCGTTGTCATCCTCTCGTACTCGGCCGGCGACAGGTAGTCGAGCGTCGAGTGCAGCCTGATCGGGTTGTAGAACGCCTCGATGTAGTCGAAGACGGCCGTCCGCGCGTCCTACCTGGCCGCGAACGACGTTCGACGAAGCAGGTCCTTCTCGAGCGTCGCGCAGAAGCTCTCAGCGACGGCGTTGTCGAAGCAGTCGCCCTTCGAGCCCATTGACTGGTGGATGCCGACCTCGCGGCAGCGCTCGCCGAACCGAAGCGAGACATATTGCGATCCTTGATCCGAATGGTGGACTAGCCCGGACTGCGGTCGCCGGCGTGCGATCGCCATCTCGAGCGCGTCGACGACGAGCTCGGCCTCGAGGTCGGGTCGCATTGACCAACCAACGATCCGACGCGAGTAGCAGTCCATCACCGCGGCCAGGTACAACCAGCCTTGCCAGGTGCGGACGTACTTGATGTCTGCGCACCAAAGCTGATTGGGTCTGGTCGCCGCGAATTGACGATCGACGAGGTCGTCGGCGACACGCACGCCCGGCACCCGGATTGTCGTCCGCCGACAGCGCTTCGGCACCAAGCCAGACAGCCGCTCGACCCGCTTTCGCCCCACCCGGACGCCGCGATACCGCAGCGCGCGATGGACGCGCCGGGCGCCGTACGTCTCGCGACTCTCTCGGTGAATCTGGCGGATCCGGTCGACAAGCCACGCGTCGGCGAGGTCGCGGTCGCTCGGCGGTCGCCGTTGCCAGGCATGGAACCCGGAACGGGAGACGCCGAGAGTCCGACAGAGCAGCGAGATTGGGTAGTTGGCCGTCTCCGCCGCGATGAAGCGAAAGTACCTCACCGCGTCTCGCTCTCCCGCGCGAAGAAGGCCGCGGCTCTTTTCAAGATCTCCCGCTCCTGCTCGAGCGTCCGCACCTTCCGGCGCAGCTCACGCAGCTCCGCCCGCTCCTCACTCGTCAGCCCCTCACGCTCGCCAGCGTTGACCTCCGCCTGCTTCACCCACTTCCGCAGCGACTCGATCGCGATCCCGAGCTCGACCGCGATCTCGCGCAACGGCCGACCGCTGCGGCGATACAACTCAACAGCCTCGCGGCGGAACTCATCCGGATACGGCTTCTGAAAATCCAATCCCCTTGGCATGGTGGCGCATCCTCCCCGCCAAGCCGGACGATCCCGACTCAGCGCACAGATGTCCACGAAAACGGGGCATTCCAGTCCTGGCCTCGACGACGAGCAGCGCCCCCGCTACGGAAGGCGCCGCCCAGAGACGTCTGTTGCCGAGAGCGGGCGACGAAACGACTTACGCCAACCCCGTGAGCCGCGTAAGTCGATGCCCTAACGAGATCTGCGAGCGCGCATTGCCCCTCGGGCTGGAAGAAGCCCGCCGTGAGCTGAAAATCTCTCCGGCCGAGTTCGACGAGGTCGCTGTCGAGCTGGGACGAACGCTTGGCTCCTTCAAGATGCCCGAACGCGAAAAGGGGCAGGTTCTGGCTGCATGCGCCGCCGGCAAGGACGAATGTGACCGAGGGCTACTTACGGTATCGGCCGGGCGGACAGCCCCGTGTACGAACAGGCGGCCGCAGGGGTTCGAGAAGCTGGAGGAGGCGGTCGACTGCGATCCTCCAGCTCGCTCGTTCGTCCCGGGCCGATCTGTTTGTGCGAGCGCTACGGCGCGTTTTCGTCAGCGGACGATCTTCAGGTCGCGGGTGTCGACGTTCTCGGTCTGGCCGTCTTTGTCTGTGATGGCATAGACGGGCGCCGAAGTCGTGCTTGCGCCGCCGACGTCGTCGGGGCCGCGTTCGCCGTTGGTGCCGGTCTTACCGCCGAGGTCGACGGTCGCCCCTTCCTTGATGTTGCCGGCTCGATGCAAGAGTGTGGCTTTCATGGCTGGTCCTCCTCGTGTTCGTGAGTCGCATTTGTGTTGCAAATCGCGGTATCGAGCTGACGCGGGCCCGAGCCTCATCCGCGCTCGCGAGCTGCTGCTCTGTTCGGGGCGCCCTGGTCAAATGCCAGCGATCCCGGCAGACGGTTCGTGCCCGTGTGAAGCTCCTCGCTATCGAACGTGCGGCAGCGACACCCAAGATCGGGTTCGCCCGATGCACTCAGGCCAGCAAGCAAGTCGGAGAGAGGAGCAGGTGGAGCCTCGGCGGCTTCCGCGCCAGGTCTACGCGCACACCCATCCTACTCGACAATCCACGGGAGCAGGATTTCGGCGCCCTACGGGTCGCTCGAGAGTTGCGCGGGGCGTGCGCATCCGCTCGGTTGCCTGCGCGAATCCGCATTCGCCGCGACGCCGAGCCGATTGAATCGGGCGGCGAAAGGCCTCGATCGTGCTCTGCACGGTGGTAAAATCTGCTCTGGCGCCTGAAGCCGTAGGTACCGTGTGGACTGTCAGGTCGTAAAGCATGGCCTGGCGAAGGCCTTTTCCGTAGCAGAACGGTCAAGGGGGCGCCGCGACGGGTGGCGTGACGTTGAGTGCTGATCGGAGGGCCTGGTGCGCACGGCTTCTGAGGAGGGCAAGGCGTCGTCGATCACGACGGCTGCCGATCCACCGCGTCGTCTGCGCGTGCTGATCGCGAATGAGAAGCGCGACCGGCTTGCCGTGCTCGCGCAGGTGGTGGGAGGTCTTGGCCACGACGTCGTCGCGCGCGAGATCTATGTCAGCGAGGTCGCCGCTTCGACCGCGCGCGAGCAGCCCGATGTTGCGCTGGTCGGTCTCGGTCTCTCCTCTGAGCATGCGCTCGAGCTGATCGGAGAGATCGTGCGCGAGGCCTTCTGTCCGGTGATCGCGCTCCTCAACGCAAGCGATCCGGCCTACATCCGCGAGGCCGCCAAGCGGGGAATCTTCGCCTACATCATTCACGACGATCCCGACGAGCTGGCGAGCGCGATCGACATCACCCTGCAACGGTTCGCGGAGTACCACAACCTGCAGGGCGCCTTCGGCCGACGCGCAAGGATCGAGCAGGCAAAAGGGATCTTGATGGCGCGCAATTCGATCGATGAGGATGACGCGTTCAAGATGCTGCGCGACCAATCACAACACACCGGAAGAAAGCTCGCCGACCTCGCCGACGCGGTCGTGCAGAGCCATCTTCTCCTCCTTCCCCCGCAAGCCAACGGTCGAGCACAGACCCAGGCGGGGCTGTAGGGGCGATGGCGGCCGCCTGGGAATCCGAGAACAGCTCCGGCCTCTTCGCGGAAATCTGGGCGGTGTTCAATCGTGGCGAGTTGGTTCCCCGCTGCGCCTGGTGCGGCCGTGTTCGAGTCGAGGAAGCATGGTTCTTCGCGCCGGCCGGAGCGCTGGACGCGATCGACGCGCGCCTGAGCACATCGCACTCGATCTGCCCGGCCTGCGTCCAGACAGTCAGGGCATCTGGCTCGCAGCAACCCCGACGCAGCCGCGGGCTCGACCGATAGTGCCGGCTCGTCGAATCCTCGTCGTGACAACGGCCACGGCCCCGCAAGCGGA
>Ga0070741_10004140_pt1 | contig 34348 bp, 29 predicted proteins | sample Coa_R1_4_FD_66440 | JGI IMG/M metagenome (GOLD analysis project Ga0070741, IMG submission 66440) | Surface soil microbial communities from Centralia Pennsylvania, which are recovering from an underground coalmine fire - Coalmine... | ecosystem: Environmental > Terrestrial > Soil > Unclassified ... | reverse complement strand
CAAACCCCTTTTACTAGCGAGCTCCTCGCGCCCCGACCGTAGTGTCGGAGAGGCAGGGTCCGAAGCCGCCCGGGAGCGGTTTGCGAGACCGCGCGCAGGCACCGCACTCGCTCCACCTTCCGGATCGCATCTAGAAAGCGCCCTTCGGGAGTGAGTTGCGGCTTTTTTAGTTGGTCGCGAGATGTGAATTCAAGAAAATCCGCCGGTGGAAGCCATCGCCTTGATCCGACGATATATTTCTGGCGCGCTTTGTTTGGTTCGCAGGCGCCGAAATTGTGACACGCTGCCTTGATTCGCACGTTTTCCGCCAAGGCGCGGAGAGTGCTTACATTTCTTGATTCGTGGCAGCATGTAGCCTCGATTGAGCGAAGCGAAATCCGGGGGCTATTCTGGCCGCATCGATCCCGGTGGAACGCGCTGCAATCCGGTCATGGATAAGCCTGTCCAGGAAAACGCGAACCGCAGCCGCAGGGGCTCTCTCTCGGTGGCTGCCTTCGGCGCCATTGCGGAGACCGTAGGGCGTCACGGCGTCCGGCTTTACGGCTTGCCGCGGCAGCAGCAGCTATTGGTCTGGTTCGCATTGATCTTGATAGGCCTGCCCTCATTTACGCTCCTGGCGATGATGCCGATTTGGGAGCGCGTCGGTGACGTCTGGTGGATTGCAAAGCTCAATCAGTATGTGGCGCCGGCGATCGGCACAGTGACTTCCGAATATCGGTTGCCGGGCGCTCCGCATTTTCCTCTGCGGCGTTTTTTGGTCGCCGCAACGACATTCATCGAACTTCTGTTGCTCGTCAATTTCGCTTCGATGTTCCTGCGCAAGGTACGAAAGCACGCTTTGCTGGTGTGGTTGTGCTTCGACCGGCAGAAGTTATTTTTGTTCCTGGCGATCAGCGGCTCTGTGTTCGCCGGTCTGTGGTACGCTTTTTTCTTCAATTGGCAGATCTTGGATTTTTTAAGTTCGACGCGGCCGGGACAGCGCGTGATAACGTATTCTCTGCTGACCATGCCGAGCGTTGCGCTTGTATTCAGCCACTTGGTGGCCATCGTGGTGTTGGGGTTGGGCAGGACCACATCGAAAACGATGAAGCGATCTTTGAGAAGGCGCAAGGTGGGCAAAGTCGCGCCGCACGTTGGGTGAGTACGCAGTCGAGAATTGCTGCCGCGCATATGACATTCAAGACCTGCAGCGTCATGCCCCGTGAGAAATTCATCCCGATGAAGTTGAAATTCGGCGCGCTCGCGGCCGCTTTCGCAATTCTATTTACGACGCCGGTCCAAAGCCGGCCCGGGATGATCAAAGCCGAGACTTACGCCTGTGCCAGCTGGGGCGCCGCGCATCAGTACACGATGCAGTCATTGACGCCGAAAGGCGGCCAGATCGACAGGAACTGCCCCATCCGCCTGCCGAAGGGCACGAAAGTCGACGTCATCAATGAGGATGATGACGGCTATGCCGTTGTGACGCACCGCGGCAAGACGTGGTGGGTCGACGGTGAAAGAGTAAAGTGATCCAGTCATTGGCCTCGTCCATGACGTCGATGACCTTCGGGTCGTTGGGCCCTTCGACGCAGGCCGCAACGTCGCTCTCAGGTTTCGCTACCGCTCAATCCGGGCTGCGGGTTACGCTTGCTAATGGACAGGGCACCGGATTTCTTCATGTCTACCGCAGGCGAGTACGGCCCTCTCGCTGCGCCGCGGGCATGCTGGGAGAGGACAAGGCTAAGAGATGCGGTTCGCGATGATTACATGCTCATTGAGATCGAGCCGGCGGTCGAAGGTCAGCGCTTCGGTCTGGGCGCCACTGATATCACGCAGTTGATCCTGGCTCCTCCCGGTCTCCGGCAGACCTTGTTTCCTGTCTCGGAGTGGCCCTCGTCTGTTTACGTGGCGCGCATTGTGGACGATACGGTGCTTGACACAAGAACGTTCACGCGCGGCCAAGTTGAGCTCATCGCCTGGGGAACGCTCTTTCGGACGCGCGAAGAAGCATTGGATCTCGCCAAGAGATTTCAGAGGTGACGGTACGCGAGCAACACGGCAATCAAACCTCGACCTGATGCTCGAGCACGATCTCGCGCCGCTCTCGTGCGGAGCGAAGGAGCGCCAGGCTCACTTCGACATTGGCTTTGGCCCAGCGACCGTTCTGCACCGGCGGATGCCCGCCGCGCATCGCGGCGATCAGGTCGTCGAGCACTTCGCTGCGGCCGGGCATCGCCGCGCTTTTCGGCAGCGCGATTTCGCGTTTGCCGTTCTGGTCGTAAACGAACAGACCGTCGGCGGAGGCGCGCATTTCGCCGCCCGCGCAGGTCACGATCATGAGGCCGAAGTGCGGCTGGTGCGCCGGCGGCGCGCCCGGCTCGGCGCCGTAAGCGTATTGCTCGACACGCAGACGCGATTCATCCGCGGCCTGCCGCGCGGCGAGTGCCCGGCGCGCAGCGCCGTGCTGGTCGGGCGGCTTGTCGGCGCCGCGTTCGGAAATCCAGAAATGCAATTCGTCGCTGTCGAAGAAATCGTAGCCGCCATAGACCAGAGAGGCGGCGACGCCTTTGTCGAATTCCAGGAACGCGACGAGGCCGCCCTCGGTCGGGCGCGCCGGATCGAGCCGCGCGGCCTGGGCGCGCACGCTGCGCAAACGGCCGCCGCCGATCAGGCGGATCATGTCGATCTGATGCGGCACCTGGTTGAACAGGATGCCGCCGCCGCGCGCGGTGTCGAGTTCCTCGGGCCGCCGCGGCCGATACAGAAAATTGGTGTAGTTGAGCGCCGCGATCATGCCGAGCGGACCGAGCTCGCCGCCGGCCACCATGCGCCGCATTTCCCGCACCGCCGGATCGAAAGCGTGGGTATGGCCGACGACGAGATGGACGCCGGCGCGCTCGACGGCGGCTATAATGGCATCGCATTCGGCGAGCGTCAGCGCCATCGGCTTTTCCAGAACGATGTGCTTGCCGCGTTCCGCGGCGAGCACCGCATGCGGTGCATGAAACTGGTGCGGCGTCGCGATGTAGACCGCATCGACGGCGGGGTCGCTGCACAATTCCTCGATCGACGCATACGCCGCCGCATTGAAGTCGCGTGCGAAAGCGGGGCGCGGCGCGTCATGCGGCTCGGCGGCGGCGACGATCTTGATGCCGGGATGCGCCGCGGCGGCGCGCACCATCACGGCGCCGGCCATACCGAGCCCGGCGATACCGAGCCCGATGGGCGTGGCGCTCACGCCGGTTCGCCGGCGGCGTCGCGGTCGAGATCGACGAAGATGTCGTCGCCCTGCAGCTCCACCTTGTAGGTGCGCAGCGCCACCGAGGCCGGCGGCGCCTTCACGGCACCGGTCGGGATGTGGAAGGCGCCGAAATGCAGGCAGCACTCGATGACGTCGCCGTCCAGCATACCCTCGGCGAGGCTCGCCGAGGCGTGGGTGCATTCGTCGTCGGTGACGTAGAAGGTGCCGCCGAGATTGAATACCGCGAGCCGGCGGTCGCCGACGTCGAAGGCTTTGGCCGTGTCCGGCGCAACCTCGGCCTGCGCGCAGACCCGAACCACCGATTCCGCCATGACATGCCCCTTTGCTGCTTCAGTCCTGCGCTGCCGCGCTCGGCACGGTTGCCCTCTCCTGCGACACAAGACCGCGGCGCGGGCCGTTCCAGGACGGCCCTTATAGCGGCAGCTTCGATTTGCTTTCAATGTCCCGGCGCGAAGACCGACTGCGCGGCCGATCGGTTGAGATCGGCCGCTTTGCCCGGCACAATGCGCCTGATAAACGCCTGCGAAACGGCCGGACCCGTTGCCAACCTGACCAAGGGCCCATGAGCCAGACCGCCAGCCAAACTGCCAGCCAGACTGCCGCCAATCTGCGCGCCCTCGGTACCCCGCCGGCGTCAGGCGAGCGGCATTCGGGCAGGGCCGACGCCGCCATCCGCATCCGCGACCTGTACAAGAGCTTCGGCGCGCTCACCGCCATCGACGGGGTGTCGCTCGATATCGGCCGCGGCGAGTTCTTCATGATCGTCGGGCCATCCGGCTGCGGCAAGACCACGCTGCTGCGCATTCTCGCAGGTCTCGAGACCGCGACGTCCGGCAGCATCGAGATCGACACGCCGGCCGGGGCGGACCGGCCGGAAAACTCCATGGTGTTCCAGGGCGAGTCGATCTTTCCCTGGATGACGGTGTGGAACAACGCCGCCTACGGCCTGCGCATGCGCAACGCGCCGGCCGCCCTGATCAAGGAGCGCGTCGGTCATTATCTCGACCGCACCGGATTGACGCGCTTTGCCGATTATTATCCGCACCAGCTGTCCGGCGGCATGAAGCAGCGCGTCTCGATCGCGCGCGCGTTCGCCAACGACCCGGAAATCCTGTTGATGGACGAGCCGTTCTCGGCGCTCGACGCGCAGAACAAGCTGCTCCTGCAGGAAGAGCTGCTGCGCATCTGGGACGAGCACAAGAAGACCGTGGTGTTCATCACCCACAGCGTCGACGAGGCGGTCTATCTCGGCGACCGCATCATGGTGATGACGGCGCAGCCCGGCCGGGTGAAGGGCCTGGTCCGCGTGCCGCTGCCGCGGCCGCGCGCGCTCATCGAGCTGCAGAAAGCGCCGGGATTCGGCGCGCTGGTGCACCGCATCTGGTCGGAGCTGCGCGACGAGGTACAGCGCGCCCGCGACCAGGAACACCAGGATGCCGTGCAGGATAAGAAGAGCTGAGTCAGGATGATTTCCTATTCGTCATTGCGAGCGAAGCGAAGCAATCCAGGGCTGGTGCACCGACTCCTGGATTGCTTCGTCGCTTCGCTCCTCGCAATGACGATGGAATCGGCGTGACTTTTGTCCCCTAAGAAAGAAGGCGAGCCGTCATGAGCACGCAAACCATCGTCGCCGCTCCGGAGCAAAGTTTTGCGCTGTCGGTCCGCGCCCGCGAGCGCCTTCTCGGCATCGCCTCGCCGATCGTGCTGCTGGTGGTCTGGGAGGTCGCCGCGCGGCTGCATTTCATCGACACCCGCTTCTTTCCGGCGCCGTCGAGCGTGATCGCGGTGCTGATCGACATGCTGTGGTCGGGCGAACTCATCTCCAACACGCTGGTCAGCCTGCGGCGGCTTGCGTTCGGCGTCCTGATCGGCGGCGCGCCGGCGCTGGTGCTCGGCATTGCCATGGGGCTCAATCGCTGGGTCCGTGCCGTGTTCGATCCGCTGATCGCCGCGACCTACCCGATTCCGAAAAGCGCCATCCTGCCGCTGGCGCTGCTCATCTTCGGCCTCGGCGAAGCCTCGAAGATCTTCATGGTCGCGGTCGGCGTGTTCTTTCCGGTGGTGATCAACTCGACCACCGGCGTGCTCGGCATCAGCAGCATCTATCTCGACGTCGGCCGCAACTACAAAGCCAACCGCTGGAAGACGTTCTGGACCATCGCGCTGCCGGGCGCGCTGCCGGTGATCATGAGCGGCTTCAAGCTCGGCATCGGCATCGGGCTCATTCTGATCGCGATCGCCGAGATGATCGGCGCCAAGAGCGGGCTGGGCTACATGATCTGGACCGCGTGGGAGACGTTCTCGGTCGAGCAGATGTATGTCGGCCTGTTCATGATCGCGATCATCGGCTTCGTGCTCACGGTGGCGCTCAACGAGCTTGAGCGCCTGATCATTCCGTGGAAGAGAGATTGAAGGGTGCGAATGGCGAAATGGCGAATAGCGAATGGGGAGGCGTCCGAACCCTGACCCCATTCGCCACTCGCTATTCGCTTGAGGCTATTCCCGCATGCAAATCCTGGTGGTCGGCGCCGGCGTCATCGGGCTTGCGGTCGCGCGCCAGGCGGCGCTGCGCGGCAATGAGGTGATCGTCGCCGAAGCGACCGGCGGCATCGCCAACGGCATTTCCTCGCGCAACAGCGAGGTCATTCACGGCGGCCTGTACTATCCGACCGGATCGAGCCGGGCGCACCACTGCGTGCGCGGCCGCCGCATGCTCTACGAGTTCTGCGCCTCGCACGGCGTGGCGCACAAGAAATGCGGCAAGCTGGTCGTCGCCACCAACGACGCCGAGCTCGCCAAGGTCGAAGGCATCGCCGCGCAGGCGCGCGCCAACGGCGTCGAGAACACCGAGATCATCGGCGGCAATGCGGCGCGCGCCATGGAGGCGGAACTGGCCTGCGTCGGCGCGCTGTGGTCGGCTGAGACCGGCATCATCGACAGCCACGGTTACATGCTGGCGCTCTGGGGCGAGCTGCAGGATTGCGGCGGCATGATCGCCTTCGCCACGCCGGTCGAGCGCATGAGCTATAAGGCGCCGCACTGGCACGTCGCGTTCGGCGGCAGCGAGGCCGGCGTGATGGAATTCGACGCCGTGATCAATGCCGCCGGCCTCGGCGCCCAGCCGCTGGCGCGCCGCATCGAGGGCTATCCGGCCGGCAAGGTACCGCGTCTCGTACTCGGCAAAGGCAATTATTTCGGCTTCGCCGGCCGCCCGGTGTTCTCGCGGCTGATTTATCCGACGCCGGTCGACGGCGGGCTCGGCGTCCATGTCACGCTCGATCTCGCCGGCCGCATGCGCTTCGGCCCCGACGTCGAGTGGATCGCGGAAGAGAATTACGCCGTCGATCCGCGCCGCGCCGACAGCTTTTACGACCGCATCCGCACCTATTGGCCGGGACTGCCGGCCAATTCGCTGGTGCCGGATTATTGCGGCATCCGGCCGAAGCTCACCGGTCCCGGCGAGCCGGCCGCCGACTTCATGATCGCGGCCGAGCCGGCGCATGGCATGCCGCGGCTGGTCAACCTGTTCGGCATCGAATCGCCGGGGCTGACTGCATCGCTCTCGATTGCCGAGGAAGTCGTCGGCTATCTTGCGTGAGCATGTATGAATGAATGACTATTCCGCTCGTCCCCGCGAAAGCGGAGACCCAGTTCCTTTAGACGCTGGATACCCGCTTTCGCGGGAATGAGCGGAGTTCGAAAGCGGCATCAGAGCAAATCAAAAAGGAGACCACAATGGCCGTTCATCGTCATCTCAATCCGCCGGCCATTCCGGCGCCGCGCGGCTATTCGCATGTGGTGGAGACCAAAAGTCCGAGCCGCACCATTTATCTGTCCGGCCAGCTCGGCATGACGCCGGACGGCAAATTCGCCGGTGCGCAAGGCGATTTCCGCGCCCAGGCGATCCAGTGCTTCGAGAACATCAAGGCGGCGCTCGCCGCGGTCGGCGCCACCTTCGAGCACGTCGTCAAGGTCAACAATTACCTGATCGACATGGCGCACCTGCCGATCTACTTCGAGGTGCGCGACCGATACGTCGACACCAAGAATCCGCCGGCCTCCACCACCATCCAGATTTCCAAGCTGGCGCGCCCCGATGCGCTCTACGAGATCGAGGCGATCGCGGTAGTGCCGGAGTGATAGTTCAACCGGCGCGGTCTGCCTATTTGGCGACGACCGGCTAAGATGACCCCGGCCTTTGCGGCCGGGAGAAAAACCATGAGCGAATGGCGTCTGTTGGCCCGCACCGCTGCCACGAGCTCTGCGATCGTCGTCGGCATGACGCTCGCGCTCGGCACGGCTTCCGCGCAGGACAAGACCTACGCGATGAAGATCACGCTGCCGACCATGAACGACCCGAGCCACATGTTCGCCAAGGCTTACGCGGCGGCGCTGGAGAAGGATTCCGGCGGCCGCATCAAGCCGCAGATCTTTCCGGTGAGCCAGCTCGGCTCGATCCCGCGGCAGATCGAAGGCACCCAGTTCGGCTCGATTCAATGCGCGATCATCCCGCCGGAGTTTTTCGTCGGCGTCGACGACCGCTTCGAGGTGATGGCGGCGCCCGGCCTGGTCGATACGCTCGCGCACGGACAGCGCATCGCCGCCGACCCCGAGGTGAAGAAGCTGATGCTCGGTCTCGGCGCCAACAAGGGCCTGCACGGCGTCGCCATGTTCATGAACTCGCCGTCCTCGATCATCGCCAAAAATCCGCTGCGCCACCTCGCCGACTTCAAGGGCAAAAAGATCCGCGTGCTGGCCTCGCCGTTCCAGATGGGGCCGATCGCGCGGCTCGGCGCCACGCCGGTGGCCATGACGCTCGCCGACGTGGTGCCGGCGATCCAGCAGGGCGCGGTCGACGGCGCGGTCGGCGGCATCGTGGTGTGGACGCCGATGCACTTTCAGGATGCTGCGAAGTACGTGACCGAGACCGGGCAGCCCGCGGTGTTCGTCATGGTCGAGATCAACAAGGCCTGGTACGAGTCGCTGCCGGCCGATCTGCAGAAGATCGTCGATGGCGATGCCGCCGCGCAGCAGGCCGCCATGCCGCCAATCGTGCAGGACATCGTCGAAAAAGCGCGCCAGGGCTGGACCGCGACCGGCGGCGAACTGATCAGCCTGCCGGCGGCCGAGCAGACCGAGATGATGAAGACCTTTGCGGACGCGGTCGGCGAAGCGGCGAAGGCGAAGCCGGCGCTCGCCGAGGCTTACAAGGTGGTGAGCGAGGCGGCGAAGCGGACGCAGTGAAAGTAAGCATCAAGCTACGTCTTTAAGCTTTGATCTTGTCTGGTCGCTTTCCGCCGTATAGGCAGTCAATCTCTTCCGCCATTTCGAAACAAAAAAAGACCGCCCGCGCGTTGGCTCGCGGGCGGTTAGTTTCGACGTCGCCTTGTTTATTACGCTGTACTTAATTCTTCTGCGTGCCTTCCACGGCGGCTTGCGGCTGCAGCTGCGGGTTGGCGGCGAGGTACTGTTCGTAGGTGCGGCCGGCGTAGTTCGGCTTGGTCGGCACTTGCGAAATCGGCGTCGCCTTGGCCGGCACGTCGCTGGTCGGCTCTTTCGAAGCATCCGCGGTGTCGCCCAGAGCCTGCGCGCTGGCCGATTCCTTGGTGCAGATGTCGGCGAACACGACGAGGCCTTCCTGGGTGTAGGTCTTGGTCAGGCAGTTGCACGGGCCGGCCGCCACGGTGCGCTCGAGCACGGGGGCTTCCACGATGTCCTCGCCGAGCACGATCCAGTGGCCGTGACGGAATACCCAGTGGTGATGATGGTGGTGATGGCCGATGCGGATCGGGGGGATGTGGCCGCCGGGCTTGCCGGGATGGCGGATGACCATTTTGCCGGAGCCGCGGCCGGGATTATGGCCGACCGACGCCATGCGGACGCCGGACGAGAAGTGAGCGCCGCCGCCGGACGAGAAGTGACCGCCGCCACCGCCCATACCGCGGGCATACACGGCGCTGGAGCCCAGAGTGACGCTGGCAGCAGCAACACTGGCCGCGGCCGCGAGGGTGAGGATCAGTTTGCGTGACATGATCGTTCTCCGAGGGTTTTCGCGAGGGCCGGCTGCGCGGCCGATGCCTATTTGTCGGCCGGCTCGGAGAAAGGTTCACGGGGGATTTGGCCGATCCACGCCCCTTCCACTCGTCCCCGCGAAAGCGGGGACCCAGTTCTTTCGGCTTTCTCCTGGATTCCCGCTTTCGCGGGAATGAGCGGAATGGCTAGTGCGCGTCGTCCCAATTGACGGCGGCTTTGGCCTCGACGTGCAGCGGCACTGACAATGCGATCGCCGGCATCGGCGCGTCGATCATCACCTGAGTGACGATGGGAAGGGTCTTGTCGACTTCCGCCTCGGGTACTTCGAACACCAGTTCGTCGTGCACCTGCAACAGCATCTGCGCCGCGAGCTTCTGCTTGGCGAGCGCCGCGTCCATGCGGACCATGGCGCGGCGGATAATGTCGGCGGCGGTGCCTTGGAGCCGCGCGTTGACGGCGGCACGCTCGTTGAACGAGCGGACCGAGGCGTTCGAGGCCTTGATCTCCGGGTAGTGGCATTTGCGGCCGAACAGCGTTTTGACGTAGCCGTTCTGCCGCGCGTAGCTCTTCGATTCCTCGATGTAGTCGCGGATGCCGGGAAAGCGCTCGAAATATTTTCTGATATAGGCGCCGGCCTCCTCGCGGCCGATGCCGAGCTGGTTGGCGAGGCCGAACGCCGAGATGCCGTAGATGATGCCGAAATTGATGGCCTTGGCGCGGCGGCGCACTTCGCCCGGCATGTTCTTGACCGGCACGCCGAACATTTCCGACGCCGTCATGGCATGAATGTCGAGGCCGTCGCGAAACGCGCGGCGCAACTGCTCGATGCCAGCGATCTCGGCCAGAAGCCGCAGCTCGATCTGCGAGTAGTCGGCCGAGACGAGTTTTTGGCCCGGCGCGGCCACGAAGGCGCGGCGGATTTGGCGGCCGTCCTCGGTGCGGACCGGGATGTTCTGCAGGTTCGGTTCCGACGACGACAGCCGGCCGGTCGTGGTCGAGGCCAGCGCGTAGTTGGTGTGCACGCGGTGGGTGGTTGGATTGACGAAGCCGGGCAGCGCGTCGGTGTAGGTCGATTTGAGCTTCGACACCTGCCGCCAGTCCAAAATCTTCTGCGGCAGTTCATGGCCCTGCTCGGCGAGCTCCTCGAGCGCGCGCGCACCGGTCGCCCATTGTCCGGTCTTGGTTTTCGTGCCGCCGGGCAGGCCGAGCTTGCCGAACAGAATATCGCCGAGCTGCTTTGGGCTGCCGGGGTTCACGGTCTCGCCGGCGAGTTTGTTGATCTCGACTTCGAGCCCCGCGGCTTCCTGAGCGAACTCGCCGGACAGCCGCGACAGCACATTGCGGTCGATCGAGATGCCGCGCCGCTCCATGTGGCCGAGCACGCCGACCAGCGGCCGTTCCAAGGTCTCGTACACGCTCAGTACGCTTTCGGCGGCGAGCCGCGGCTTGAGCACGCCGTGAAGCCGCAGCAGGATATCGGCGCGCTCGGCCGCATATTCGGCCGCCTTCTCGACGGCGACGCAGTCGAACGTAATTTTCGCCTTGCCGGCCTTGATCAGGGTGTCGAGGCTGATAGCGGCGTGGCTGAAGCCGTGCTCGGCGAGCGACTCGAAGCCGTGGCTGGCGCGGCCGGCGTCCACCACATACGACATCAGCATGATGTCGTCGCATGATGCCGTCTCGATGCCGCGCTGGGCGAAAATCTGCCAGGCGAATTTCACGTCGTGGCCGATCTTGAGCACGCCCTTGTCTTCAAGGAGCGGCTTGAGCGCTTCGAGCGCGGCGCGCTCCGGAATTTGCCCCGGGGCGAGCTCGGCACCGAACAGGCTGGGGCCACTCTCGCCGCCCTGATGATGGCCGAGCGGCACGTAGCAGGCCTCGTTCGGCGTCACTGCGAGCGCGATGCCGCAGAGATCCGCCTGCATCGGATCGCCGCTCGCCGTCATGGTGTCGATAGCGATGACGCCGAGATCGCGGGCCCGCGCGATCCAGGCGTTGAGCCGATCGAGGCTGCGCACCGTCTCGTAGCGGGTGCGATCGAACGTCTGCTTCTGCGCGGATTGCGCGCGCGCCTTCGCCAATACCAGCGGCGTCAGCACGTTGTCGGCCGGGGCGGCCGGCGCTTGCGGCGTGCCACCTGCGGGGCGCGATTTCTCCTGTGTTGCGCCGCTACGCGGCGCGCCTGTGTCAGAGGTTATGGACGCCCCCGCGCCACCGCCGGCCAGATATTTCGAGTCCGGCTCGATCTCCGCGGCATCGGCGCCGGAAAATTCCGCGACCCGCCGGGTCAGCGACGTGAACTCCATCGCCTTGAGAAACGCGATCAGCCGCTTGTAATCCGGCTCGTGCACGGCGAGATCGCCGATCGGCACGTCGAGCGTCACTCGGTCGTCGAGCGTGACCAGCTTCTTCGACAGCCGCGCCTTCTCGGCGTTGTCGATCAGCGCCTGCCGGCGCTTCTCCTGCTTGATCTCGCCGGAGCGCGCGAGCAGCGTTTCGAGATCGCCGTATTCGCCGATCAGCTGCGCCGCGGTCTTGACGCCGATGCCGGGCACACCCGGCACGTTGTCGGTCGAGTCGCCGATCAGCGCCTGCACCTCGATGACTTTGTCCGGCGGCACGCCGAATTTTTCCATCACTTCGGCGCGGCCGATCTTCTTGTCCTTCATGGTGTCGAACATGACGACGCAGTCGTTGACGAGCTGCATCAGATCCTTGTCCGAGGAGACGATGGTCGCGGTGGCGCCGGCCTCGCAGGTCTGCCGCACATAGGTGGCGATGAGGTCATCGGCCTCGAAACCCTGCTGTTCCAGGCACGGCAGGTCGAAGGCGTTGACCGCCTCGCGGATCAGGCGGAATTGCGGCTTGAGATCGTCCGGCGGATCGGGCCGATGCGCCTTGTAGTCCGGATACATTTCGGTACGGAACGTGCGCTCGGAGAGATCGAACACCACGGCGAGATGCGTGGGCTTGTCCTCGGCTTTCATGTCGCGCAGGAGCTTCCACAGCATGTTGCAGAAGCCGAACACCGCATTGAGCTGCAGCCCGTCGGACTTGCGGGCGATCGGCGGCAGCGCGTGATAGGCGCGGAAAATGTAGCCTGAACCGTCGACCAGGAAGACGTGGTCGCCTTTCTTGAGCGCGGCGGCGGACGCAGGCTGCGGCTTTGGCGCCTTCGGCGCGGCGTTCTGTGCTGTCGGCATGATGGGCGATAATATAGGGCTTTCGCGCGAATTGGCACGGTGCAGTGGATAATTGCCGACGATGAATTTCCCCCCGTTGCCGATCGATGCCGCATTGCCCGAACTCACGGCGGCGCTGCGCGCCGGCAATACCGCCGTGCTGGTGGCGCCGCCCGGCGCCGGCAAGACCACGCGCGTGCCGTTGGTGCTTGCGGACGAAGCGTGGGCGCGCGACCGCCGCATCCTGGTGCTGGAGCCGCGCCGCCTCGCGGCGCGCGCCGCCGCCGAGCGCATGGCGCAAACGTTGCACGAACGCGTCGGCGACACGGTCGGCGTGCGGGTGCGGTTCGGCTCGAAAATCTCCAGACGCACGCGCATCGAGATCGTCACCGAGGGCATCTTCACCCGGCTCGTCATCGACGATCCGGCGCTCGACGGCGTCGCCGCGGTGTTGTTCGACGAGTTCCACGAGCGCTCGCTCGACGCCGATCTGGGTCTGGCGCTGGCACGCGACGCACAGCAGGGCCTGCGGCCCGATCTGAAACTGCTCGCCATGTCGGCGACCATCGACGGCGCCCGCGTTGCCGATCTGCTCGGCGGCGCGCCCTTGATCGAGAGCGCCGGCCGCGCCTTTGCGGTCGACACGCACTATCCCGGCCGCGACAGCCGGCCCATCGAGCCGCAGGTCGCCGACGCCATCACGCGCGCCATGCGCAGCGAGTCCGGCTCGCTGCTGGCGTTTCTGCCGGGCGCGGCGGAAATCCGCCGCACCGCCGCGCTGCTGCAAGAGCGTGTCGCCGCCGATACCGACGTGGTGAGTCTCTACGGCGCGCTCACCGGCAACGAGCAGATGCGCGCCATCGCGCCGGCGCCAGCGGGCCGGCGCAAGATCGTGCTGGCGACGTCGATCGCCGAGACCTCGATCACCATCGAGGGCGTGCGCATCGTGGTCGACAGCGGCTTGGCGCGGGTGCCGCGCTACGAGCCCGACGTCGGCCTCACCCGTCTTGAAACGGTGCGGGTGTCGCGCGCCGCCGCCGACCAACGCCGCGGCCGCGCCGGACGCACCGAGCCCGGCGTCTGCTACCGGCTGTGGGACGAGCCGCAGACCGCGGCGCTCGAGCCGTTCGCCCGCCCGGAGATTCTGGCTGCCGACCTGTCGTCCTTCGCACTCGATCTCGCCGCCTGGGGCGCGCCTGCCGAGCAGCTCGCCTTCCTCGACCCGCCGCCGCGGCCGGCGCTGACCGAAGCGCACGCGCTCCTGCGCGAGCTCGGCGCCATCGACGAGGCAGGCCGCATCACCGACGAAGGCCGGCATCTGCGTCGCCTGCCGCTGCCGCCGCGGCTCGCCCGCATGGTGGTCGATGCCGCGGCTTACGGCCAAGCAGGCCAAGCCGCGGAGATCGCGGCGCTGGTCGGCGAACGCGGCCTCGGTGGCGACGACGTGGACCTGCGCGACCGGCTCGACGCGTTGCGCCGTGACCGGTCGCCGCGGGCGCGCGATGCCCGCGGCATGGCGCAGCGCTGGGCAACGACCGCCAATGAGCGCCTCACGACCCCTACCCCTGGCCCCTCCCCGCAAGGGGGAGGGGAATCGAAGCAAGGTGGAGCTGAGTTGAGTGTCGGCGCGCTGCTGGCGCTCGCGTTTCCGGAGCGCATTGCCAAGAACCGCGACGGCGGCGCGGGCGGGTTTTTGTTGGCGAACGGCCGCGGCGCCAACGTCGATCCGGCCTCGTCGCTGGCGCGCGAACCGTATCTCGCTGTCGCCGAACTGGCCGGCGCAGCGGCAGCCGCGCGCATTTTGCTGGCGGCGCCGATTACGCTCAGCGACATCGAGCAGCACTTCGCCGAGCGTATCGCGCAGCGTGAGTACGTCACGTTCGACGCAACGAGCGCAAGCCTGCGCGGCCGGCGAGCAAAACGGCTCGGCGCGCTCGTTCTGTCGGAGCAGGTTTTTGCCGTCGCGCCGAGCGAGGAGAATGCGCAAAAACTCGCAGCCGGCATTGTGAGCGTCGGGCTCGCGCGGCTGCCCTGGACCAACGCGCTGCGGCAATGGCGCGACCGCGTCATGTTTCTGCGCCGAAGCGAGGGCGAGCCATGGCCGGATCTTTCCGACGACGCTTTGGCCAAAACTGCCGACGAATGGCTGGCGCCGCTGCTGGCGGACAAGACCGCACTCGCCGCCGTCACGAGTGACGCGCTGCAAGCCGCGCTGCAGGAGCGCGTGCCCTGGGCGTTGCGGCGGCGGCTCGAGGCCGAAGCGCCGACACACTTCGAAGCGCCGACCGGCAGCCGCGTGCCGATCGATTACGACGCCGACGGCGGGCCGAAGATCGCGATCCGCGTGCAGGAGCTGTTCGGCCTCGACCGGCATCCGGCCATCGCCGGCGGCAAGATCCCGCTGCTCATCGAACTTCTGTCACCCGCGCACCGCCCGGTGCAGACCACGCGCGACCTGCCGGGCTTCTGGCGCGGCAGCTACGCCGCCGTGCGCGCCGAGATGCGCGGCCGCTATCCGAAACATCCGTGGCCCGACGATCCCATCGCCGCCGCGCCGACCCGACGCGCCAAACCGCGCAACACATAAAATTTGAAGCAATCGCTTCGCCCGGCGCTAACCGATGCATTGCAAAGGCCGCGCGGCCCGGCATCGCGTTAGCGGCTTTTTGGCCGCGGCGTGCTGCAATGGCGCCCTCAATCGTGCCGGAAGCGCCATGCGTTCTATCCTCACCTTTGCGGGCCTCGCGCTCGCCGCCGGAATGATCGTGCCGCGCTATGCGGCGCATCTCGACAATGCCGGGCCGGCGCCGCGTCATCTGACAGCCGCGCAGCAGAGTGCGGATTCGATCCAGCAGACGTCGCGCGGCTCGGACTCGGTGATCGTGCCGCGCGACCGGCTCGGCCATTTTCGCACCGACGGCCGCATTGACGGCCGCCGTCTGGACTTTCTGATCGACACCGGCGCTTCGGTGGTCGTGCTCACCGCCGACGGTGCCGCTTCGCTCGGCCTGCATCCGAGCGGCAGCGACTACCGCGTCACGTTGAAAACCGCCAACGGCGTGGTGCGCGCCGCCCCGACCACGCTCGATATGGTCGAGATCGGCGGCATCATGGTGCGCGACATCCCCGCAGTGGTAATGCCGGACGGCGTCTTGAGCGAAAACCTGCTCGGCATGTCGTTTCTGTCGCGGCTGCACCATTTCGAGTACAGCGACGGCAAGATGGTGCTGGAACAGTAAGAAGAGGCGAATGGCGAATAGCGAATAGGGGAAACAGGCTTCAGACACCCTCCCATCATTCGCTATTCGCCATTTCGCCATTCGCCCCTTTCCTTTGGGGAACCCATTCCAGCCCGCCGCCGTTTAGGCTATGCCTGCACGGCCCTTTCCCAACCCCCGATCTCCATGTTTCCCAAGCCAAAAGCTGCGCTCAAGCCGAACACCTATGCGTATGAATCCGAACCGATGGTGAAAGCCACCGGCTTTCGCGAATACGACGCGCGCTGGCTGTTCGGCAGTGAAATCAATCTGATGGGCGTCGAGGCGCTCGGGCTGGGGCTCGGCACCTTGATCCACGAGCTCGGCGTGGCGCCGCAGGTGGTCACCGGTCACGATTTCCGCTCCTACTCGGCCTCGATCAAGATGGCGCTGGTCAACGGGCTGATCGCCGGCGGTTGCAAGGTCAACGACATCGGCCTTGCGGTGACGCCGATGGCGTATTTCGCGCAGTTTGCGCTCGACGTGCCGTGCGTCGCCATGGTCACCGCCTCGCACAACGACAACGGCTGGACCGGCGTGAAGATGGGCGCGCAGCGGCCGCTCACCTTCGGCCCCGACGAGATGACGCGGCTCAAGGACATCGTGCTCAACGGCGCCTTCGAGCCGCGCGCCGGCGGCGGCTATGCGTTCGTCGAAGGCTTTGCCGACAAATATCTCGCCGACCTGACCAACCGGCCGAAGCTGAAGCGCCGGCTCAAGGTGGTGTGCGCCTGCGGCAACGGCACCGCCGGCGCCTTCGCGCCGCAGGTGCTGGAAAAGGTCGGCTGCGAGGTGCTGCCGCTCGATTGCGAGCTCGATCACACCTTTCCGAAATACAATCCGAACACCGAAGACATGAAGATGCTGCACGCCATGCGCGACGCGGTGCTGGCGAGCAAGGCCGATCTGGCGCTCGGTTTCGACGGCGACGGCGACCGCTGCGGCGTGGTCGACAACGAGGGCGAGGAGATTTTCGCCGACAAGGTCGGCGTCATGCTGGCGCGCGACATCTCGGCCAATCACAACAACGCGCTGTTCGTCGCCGACGTCAAATCGACCGGGCTGTTCATGACCGATCCGGTGCTGCAAAAGAACGGCGCCAAGACCGATTACTGGAAAACCGGCCACTCCTACATGAAGCGCCGCGTCAACGAGATCGGCGCCATGGCGGGCTTCGAAAAGTCCGGCCACTTTTTCTTCAACAAGCCGCTCGGCCGCGGCTACGACGACGGGCTCATCTTCGCGCTCGCGGTCTGCGACATGCTCGACCGCAATCCCGGGAAAAGCATGGCCGACCTGAAGAACGCGCTGCCGAAAACCTGGTCGTCGCCCACCATGGCGCCGCATTGCGCCGACGAGACCAAATACGACGTGGTCGACGCGGTGGTGAAGCACTTCGAGGCGGAAGAGAAGAACGGCGGCAAGGTCGCCGGCCAGCCGATCCGCGATCTGGTCACCGTCAACGGCGTGCGCGTCACCGTCGCCGACGGCACCTGGGGCCTGGTGCGCGCCTCATCCAACAAGCCGGAGCTGGTCGTGGTGGTGGAAAGCCCGGTCTCCGAAGCGCGCATGCGCGACATGTTCAAGGCCGTCGACGCCGTGCTGCGTACGCATAAAGAAGTCGGCGAGTACAATCAGACGATCTAGGTCTGTTCTATTCCAACAATCGCGAATTGGAGATAAGGGAAGCATGCACTACTCTATTAAAGACAACACCGGAACCTTGGAAGCATAATAAAGCAATGGCAGCAGCTCCAATGTATAACCCGTCTGATGTATCCGCTGGCTCCACTTATCATAACTGAGCTCGCCAACCGTTCCCAAATCCGGCATCATATGGATAAGTCGATTATCGATTTCCTCTCTTGCACCTCTCTTGTTAGCTACCTTACTCGCCATGATCCGCCGACTGGTTAACTCAGCCCAGGTCAGCGGAGTGTATCCGAGAAAAAACAATTGCGGTTTTCCGCCTCGTAGAAACTCTCGACAGAAAGCTACGGGAAATAAACTCACGATGTCTTCACCATCCAGATTTGCAACGAGATGGCGGAACTCTTTATAACTCTCGTGTTCTTGCAGATAATACCTTTTCTCAGGGGCACTACGAAATAACCCTATCTCTTCACGAATCTCGTCATAGAGATCATCCATAAAGCAGGAGTTAAAACTTGCCTGCTCAGCGGAACTCGGCCATTTCATCGCTCCAGAAGCAGAGCAATGCCATCCACCCGGAAAGACCGGCATACTCTTGGCTCGCGGAACCAAATAAGGAAAATAACTATTACCGTGCTGAAAGAACATGAGAACCGCTGCACCAACTGTATCTGCAAGGCGCCGCGAGCCCCAAGGAGGAAGGCGCCTTCCATAGAGCTCGGTAAGCAATGAACGCAACGTCGCCCGATCACCCGGCTTCGCAAAGTCCATTACTAGGTTAGACCTTACTTGATCATGATACGTAGCACGCTGTAGGACATACCGGTTTTGATCAGAAGAATAATGCTGTAAACTGATCACAAATTCGGATTGATCTCCTACATTTTTTCCTCTCCGCGCGACAAATCCGGCCTCACGCAACTCGCGTTCTTGCGGATTACTGTCGTCAAATGAAAATATGCCGTCCAATAGTCTCACGATCGAAGGAGTTTGAATCCTGGAATTAATCTGGCTTATCCAGTTGGCGAGTTCCTGATATGGTATCCGTGGCGCGAGCGGTGTTTCCTCTGAATAAACCTCCAACAAAAAGTCGATATCGTATTGCAAGGAGCCATCAAAATAATGAGGTTCTTTTGCTGGCCAATACTGTACTATTTCCGCGAACAGACTTGATGCTACCGGGTTTTCTGACGGATGCGAGCCGGGGTGACGGAGACGATAACCTGGTATGTTACCCTTCTCACGATGCAAAATCTCCAAAACCAAGGACGCGATTTCTTCCGGGGTGTGCACCCGTCCATCAATATATGAAATGGTGGGCAGCAAACCAGGCAGCTCCGTATCATCGAGCCTGACGGGGAGGAGATAAATCGATTGTTGCTTCATGGCACGAGCGAACGCGGCCTGGCGCTCTAAATTAGGCCATATTTTTTCTTTGTACGACTCCGAAATGATCATCAGACAAAATTGCGCCTTATGAAGGAACAGATCTACAAAGAACTCTTGGAGATTCTGCCCCCAAAGGTTTGCCTGTTCATCCTGGTCGTAAAATACGGAAACACCTAATTGCTTGATCCGTTCGACTATCCGCCTAACAAATGCGCGGTCCTCGCCAGAAAAACTCAACGCCACTTGATAATTCATTCACGACCCCTCCCGCGCGTTCGCAAATTAACATAAAGGGCCTCCGGCATCAATCACAGGCTGTCAATGCTGGATTACACTATCGCTGGGATTTCCATGGAATGATCAATCCTGTTGGCGACATCGCTTCCCCTAGTCGCCGGCCAACCGACCCGCGATTTGGTCAGCGTCAACGGCGTGCACTTCACCGTCGCAGACGGCACCTGGCGCCTAGTGCCGGCTCATCCAGCAAGGCCGAACTGGTCGTGGTGGTCGAAAGCCCGATCTCCGAAGCGCGCATGTGCGACATGTTCAAAGCCGTCGACGCCATGCTGCGCTGGCATAATGAAGTCGGCGGCTATAATCAGACCATCGAGAGCTTTCTCGTTCCCGGCAATGAAGGATACGAGCCGAAACACGTGATTTACGTTACCTCCCTAGATTGAAGGGCGATAATCAATTAAAGTAATGGTTAGTGCCTCAGGGAGGGAGGAATGCTGCTAGCCGATACTTATATCCACGTCAAATATTCTAGGAGGGAGGCCCCGACGGCCCTAGCGAGACAGCTTGAACCCCGCGTAATTAATATTGCGAGGGAGATTTTCGTCAGCGATGCCAAGCTCGAATATCTTCTAGAAGATGGTACATTAATTCAGCGCGCTAGGCTTTTTAAAGCCATTTTAGCTATTATCGGCGCGATCGCAGGCTATCACGAACTTCGGGAATCAGCGATAAACATGTATGATGATGCCAATCGGTTTTCACATTGGGTAATCGAAGAATTTCACAAGATCACTGATACATCACCATCGAGCGTTATCTACAAAAGAACGCTGCCTACAGATGTCAGGCGTCTTTATCGCATCATTCAAGAAACAGACCGTCTCAATAGCGAGACGCTTACGCACCGCCAACAATACGATCTGCAGCAAGAAATCGTTTCTGATATAGCAGACCTGCACTATTCAAACCCCAATGACAATGGCGTCGAGGTCATTCTGAATAATCTACCTAGAAAGAAAATGCCAGAGCTACCAAAGACCGTTGAAGCCATCGTTGCAGTAGACCAACGTCGAAGAAAGTTGGAGGCTAAGGAGGTCGCTAAGGGCATCGAGGGTCCACCGCGCGAGGTTAGGCGAAGACGCCGATATTTCCATATAACGACGATCTAATTGTGCCGTTGGGCTTCCGCGCGAGTTACAAAGCGCGCATGCGCGACATGTTTCAAGGCCGTCGACGCCGTGCTGCGCACCCATAAAGAAGTCGGCGAGTATAATCTGACGATCTGAACCGTCTTGCCGCGACGCGGAGCTTGGAATTTTATTTCCTGGTTATCTGGAACCGTGTGACTGCCACGCCGTAGCGGCATTTCCGCAACACATTCCCGGAAAACAGCAACTTGGGGTGAGCCAGCCTGCCGCATATGGCGTCGTCGTGCCGTACGCGTTATCGTTTTGCGACCACATCAGGGCGTGGGTTTTGATCACATGGGGGCTGGAATGCGTCGGTTTGCAAGCATTGGAGCTGGATTGCTTTCCGCCGCCATGTTCGCCGGCGCGGCTAACGCGGCGGACCTCCCCGCAAGGGTCTATACCAAGGCGCCCGCCATCGCGGCGCCTGTGTATAGCTGGTCCGGCTTTTATCTCGGCATCAACGGCGGCGGCGCATCGAGCCATGAGTGCTACACCATCACCAGCGTCGCCGGCGCTCCGGTGTTCCCGAACTCCGAGGGCTGCCACGACGCGACCGGCGCTCTGCTCGGCGGCCAGATCGGTTATCGCTGGCAGGTCACGAGCTGGGTGTTCGGCCTCGAAGCGCAGGGCGATTGGGCCGACCTGAAGGGCTCCAATGCCAGCCTGACGGCGATCATTCCCTACACCAATCAGACCAAGATCGATGCCATCGGCCTGTTCACCGGCCAGGTCGGCTACGCCTGGAACAACGTGCTGCTGTACGTGAAGGGCGGCGCCGCGGTCACCGACAACCAGTACAGCTCGTTCTTCACCGCCACCAACGTCGTGTTTAATCAGGCGAGCGAAACGCGGTGGGGCGGCGCGGTGGGAGCAGGCTTCGAATTCGGCTTCGCCTCGAACTGGTCGCTCGGCGTCGAATACGATCATCTGTTCATGGGCACCGACAGCGTGCCGTTTACCGGCATCAATGCGGTGACGCGCACCGACAATATCAGCCAGGACGTCGACATGGTGATCGGCCGGTTGAACTACCGGTTCGGCGGCCCGCTCGGCCCCAATTACTGAATTCCAGCGCGAGCAAGCCGATCAATTGCGCGCGGCCGGCTGCCATCGCCGGCCGGTGCGCATCATTTGAACCGCGGCGGCAGCGGCGCCGACGGGCTCCCCCCAAGCGGTGACGATCCGCCGAGGGATACCGGGTCGAGCGGTTTTTTCAGGATGCTTGCGCGCAGCCCGTCGGTGCGCGGCGCCGCTACCGGCGCCTGATGGGTCGGCGCGATCGGGACGCTCACCGGCTGCTCCCGCTCGGTCACGTCGAAGTCGCGCACGCGCTGACTGGCGCTGGCGGAGCGCCACCGGTCGATCACCATGGCGATCAGATCGGGGTTGACTTTGGCGGCGGTATCGGACCGGGTATCGCCGACCGCATCGCTGTTCGGCCGGAACGACGAGGCCAATTCCTCAAAGCTCATGCGGGTCGGCAGCGATACGCCCGGCCCGAACGCGAACGCTTCGCGGGTGCCGAGCGATGGAATGAACGACAGCAGGTTGCGGGCGGCCTCCGACGCCGCCGAGCGGATCAGCGCCTGATCACGGTCGTTCGACAGCCGCATCACGAACAGCGTCGAGCATTGCGAGACGATGGTGGGATCGATCTCCGCCGGCCGCTGCGTGACGAGCCCGAGAAACACCCCGTACTTGCGGCCTTCCTTGGCAATCCGCGACAGCGCGCGGCGGGTCGGTCCGAAGCCGATCTTGTTGTCGGCGGGCGCGTAGCGATGCGCCTCCTCGCAGACGAACAAGAGCGGCGAGACGCCGTCGCTCCACAGCCCGAAATCAAACGCCATGCGGCACAACACCGAGACCACCGAATCCACCACCTCGGCCGGAAATCCGGCCAGCTGCATGATGGTCATCGGCTTGCCTTGCGGCGGCAGGCGGAACAGCTGGCAGAGAATCTCCGCCATGGTGTCGCCGCCGATGTTGGCATTTTCGAACATGAAGGCGTAGCGCGGATGATTGCGGATGGTTTGAATCCGCGAGATCAGCTTGTGATAGATCATCCGCGATGTGCGGTTTTCGAGCTTGCCCATGTGCTCGTCGAGCAGATTGAGCAGGTCTTCGATGCGATAGGGAACGGGCGTGTCCGCCGTGAAGCCCGCATCGCGCGTGTCGCGCCGTTTCGTGACGAGACGGTCATTGCTGGAGCGATACTGCAAATAGGCGGCTTTCGCCAGCGGAATGGATTCCGACAGGATCTGGATTTCCTCGTCGACCCCCGGCCGGCCGCCGAAAAATGCGTCGACGATCTCCTCGAAATTGAACAGCCAGAACGGCAGCCGCAAATTTCCCGGAGTCAGCACTTGCGCCTTGTCGCCAAAGCAGCTGCCGTACTCGTTGTGCGGATCGACCAGAAACATGCGCAGGTTCGGGCGGACCTCGAGTATCTTGCGCAACAGGATGGCGACGCCGCTCGACTTGCCGACGCCGGTCGTGCCGACGATGGCGAAGTGCCGGCTGACCAGCGCTTCGATGTCGACGTGCACCCGCACATTGCGATCCTGCTGCAGGTGGCCGACGGCGACCCGGTCGCCGTTCGCCGAGCCGTAGATCAGGCGCAGCTCGGCTTCGCCCAGCATGACGGCCGCGTCATCGATATTGGGATATTGCTTCACGCCGCGGCCGAATTGCGCGCCAGATGCCGCGGCGTGTATTTCGCCGATCAGATCGATCTCGGCGACTTTGCGGAATGTCGCGTTGCCGATGCGCTCGCCGATCTCGGTGATCAGTCCGACGATGAGACCGTTGCACGCGACGACCGCCATGAACTTGCCGACCGTCGCGCCGCCGCTGCTCGCCGCAGCGGCCGAAAGCTCGATGCTCGCCTTCGATCCGGTGACGGCGATCACGCGGCCGATCGGTTGGGTTCTGGCCGGCTGTGCGCCTGCCGGCCGGATCGTATCTGCCCCCAGAAGTGTCATGATGAGTCCTGCCAATCGCGTCCTACCCTGAGCGGATAGCACAAAGCATTTGCTGTTCTCTTAATGAACCTTAATGACCTTTAAACGATCGAAGACACGGCCCGAAATGCCCTGAAATCGGGACTTATCGCGCTCCTTTACGCCGAAACCCGCGGCCGGTTCCGCGCCACATGCCTAACTTGAGCGGGCATCCGCGCGTCGGCGCTACGTGGAATCGAAAAAATCAGACGTCCTGATAGACGTCGATCTCCGGCGCGCCGGGCAGCATGGTGCGCCAAGCATGCAGATAGGTCTGCATCCGCACGTCGCCGGCGATGCGTTGCCGGTTCAGCTCCCATTCCTCTTGCGCCTCGTATTCGATCTCCTGGACGAACTTGCTGGGATCGTCGACGTTCTGCAGAAGCCGCACCTTCGCATTGCCGAACATCTGGTAGAACGGCGCCGCGGCCTTGATCATCGCGGCGATCTGCCCGGAATCCGAAGTCGGAAAGGTGAAGCGCAGCTGCAGCGTACGGCGGACTTTGGTGCCCTCGGTGCTCATCGCTTGCCTCCTTCAGTACACCGTCATTGCGAGGAGCCAACGGGTCCGGCCCGAAGTGGCCGGCCCGATGACAAACTCCGCGACGAAGCAATCCAGGAGTTCGGTGCGCGCGGCCCCTGGATTGCTTCGCTCGCAATGACGATCGATTAACAACGCGCCAGCGCCGCTTCCGGATCGCTCCATCACTTAAAGGTGTCGCGGAATTTGTGGCCGGGATAGACGCCGAGAACTTTCAGGCTGTTGGGCTGCGAGACGAACTCGAGTTCCTCCAGCGCCAGCTCGAGCGCGCGGTCCTTGGGGTGGCCCTGCACGTCGACGTAAAACTGCGTGGCCGAGAAGCTGCCGTTGACCATGTAGCTTTCCAGCTTGGTCATGTTGATGCCGTTGGTGGCAAAGCCGCCGAGCGCCTTGTAGAGCGCGGCCGGAATGTTGCGGACCTGGAAGATGAAGGTGGTGACGACGCGCTGTTCGGCGCGGCTCGCCCATTTCGGCTTGCGCGCCAGCACGACGAAGCGCGTGGTGTTGTGCCGCGCATCGGCGACGTTGCGCTTGAGGATTTTCAGGCCGTAGATCTCGGCGGCGAGCGCGGTGGCGAGCGCGGCGCGGGTGATGTCGCCGGCCTCCGCCACCTCGCGCGCGGCACCGGCGGTGTCGGCGGCCACCACTGCCTTGATGCCGAGCTTGCGGATGATGTTGCGGCACTGGCCGAGCGCATGGACGTGGCTCTCGACGGTGCGGATGGTCTTCAGGCTCGCGCCCTGCGGCGCCATCAATTGATGCTGCACCGGCAAGAACCATTCGGCCAGGATGTGCAGCCCCGATTGCGGCATCAGGTGATGGATGTCGGCGACCCGGCCGGCCACCGAATTGTCGATCGGGATCATGCCGAGCGCGGCGCGGCCCGAGCGCACCGCCGCGAACGCGTCCTCGAAGGTCGGACACGGCAGCGGCTCGTAGGCCGGGTAGGCCTCGTTGCAGGCGATGTGCGAGTTGGCGCCGGGCTCGCCCTGAAAGGCGATGCTGCGGCGTGGTTTGGTGGGCCGTTTGGCGGGTCGTTTCATGGCCGGCTCGTTAGCACGGCGCGCGCCGTTGCCAAATCCTCAGCCGTATCGACCCCGAGCGGCACGGTCTCGACGATGGCGGCGTCGATGCGCATGCCGGCCTCGAGCGCGCGCAATTGCTCGAGCTTCTCGCGCTGTTCGAGCGGCGACGGCGGCAGCTTGACGAAGCGCTCCAGGGCGGCGCGGCGGAAGGCATAAAGGCCGATGTGATGGTAGAGCGGCCCCTCCCCGGCCGGCGCGGTGGCGCGGGTGAAATAGAGCGCGCGCAGCTGCGACGGCCCGACCGGCGTGCCGACCACCTTGACCACGTTGGGATTGTCGCGCTCCTCGGCCTTGCGGATTTCGGCGGCCAGGGTGGCGATATCGACGGCGGCATTCGCGGTCAACACGGCGACGGCGGCGGCGAGGTTTTTTGGCTCCAAGGTCGGCAGATCGCCCTGCACGTTGACGACGATCTCGGCGCTGCGGCCCGGATCGATCGTCTGCAGCGCTTCGCAGATCCGATCGGTGCCGGAGGCATGATCGGCGCGCGTCATGACGGCCGCGCCGCCGCGCTGCTCCACCGCCTCGGCGATGGCCGGCGCATCAGTCGCCACGAACACCCGGCCGAGCTTCGCCGCCAAGGCGCGGCGCCACACATGCACGATCATCGGCTCGCCGGCGATGTCGGCAAGCGGCTTGCCGGGCAGCCGGGTCGAGGCCATGCGGGCGGGAATGAGAATGACAATGTCGGGCATCGGAAGCGCCAGCCGAGCCCGGTTATACGGGTTGCAACAGGCGCGGCAAACCGGCTATTTGTGCGCCGCCCTCCCCCTCCCGCTGCGGAGCTTTCCTTCGATGAATTCGTTCGAACTCAATAAGATTCTCGGTGCGCTTTTGGGAACGTGCCTGGTGCTGCTGGCCGTCCACATCGCTTCCGGCGCGATCTTCGCGCCGCAGGTCCCGGCCAAACCCGGCTATGTCATCGAGGTGAAGCAGGAGCAGCCGGCCAAGGAGGGCGCAGGCGGCGGCGCGGCGCCCGGGCACGTGCCGATCGAGACCCTGTTGGCCACCGCCTCGACCCAACGCGGCGCCTCGGCCGCCAAGCAATGCGAGATCTGCCACAACCTCGGCAAAGGCCAGGGCAAAAAAATCGGTCCGGATCTCTACGGCGTCGTCGGCCGCAAGGTCGCTGCGCAGGCCGACTTCACTTATTCGCCGCAGCTCAAGGCCAAGGGCGGCACCTGGACCTTCGATGCGCTTGACAAATGGCTCCTCAATCCGCGCGCCGACGTTCCGGGCACGCTGATGACGTTTGCCGGCATCGCCAACGAAAAGCAGCGCGCCGACGTGATCGCCTACCTGAACTCGAACTCGGACAAGCCGGAGCCGCTGCCCAAGGCGGCCGAAAACAAGCCGGCGGAGAACAACGCCGCAGGCGGCAATCCGCCGGCCGACGCGAAAAACCCACCGGCGGCGCCAGCTCCGGGCGGATTGGCCCCGGCGAAATAGCGCTTTCGGCTGGCAAACGCCCCGTCCCGCGCGGCTTGTTCGCGCGTCTGCCCACGCGGATGTGAAGGCATTTCGTCGCGCCGGGGCGCCCCCACGCTGGCGCCGCAATCGAAAACCACATAAGCACGCGCCATTGCCCTGAAGGCCTCGCGCGCCGCCGCCGCGCGGCTTGGCCGTGCGGCTTTTTGTTCCCGCGAAGCGCGACTGGAGAACCGGGTGAACCGCCGATCCCTGCTCACATCCGCCCTGCTCGGCCTGACCGCGCAGCGGCTCGGCCTGCCGGCCTGGACCGCACCTGCCGCGGCGCAGGCCGCCAAGGCGAGCGGCACCTGGCGCCACGGCGTGTCGCTGTTCGGCGACCTCAAGTACCCGGAAGGTTTCGCCCATTTCGACTACGTCAACCCCGGTGCGCCCAAGGGCGGCACGGTGCGGCAAGTCGCGCTCGGCACCTTCGACAACTTCAACATCGTGGTAGCCGGCATCAAAGGCAATCTCGCCGCGGGAATCACGCTGATCTACGACACGCTGCTGGCGTCGGCGCTCGACGAAGTGGGCAGCGAGTACGGGCTCATTGCCGAGGCGGTCAAATACCCCGATGACAAATCGTCGGCCTCGTACCGGCTGCGCGCAGAAGCCCGATGGCACGACGGCAAGCCGATCACGCCGGACGACGTGATCTTCTCCTTCGACGCCTTCAAACAAAACAGCCCGCAGCTCGCCGCCTATTATCGCCACGTCACCAAGGTGGAAAAGACCGGCGAGCGCGAGATCACCTTCACGTTCGACGGACCCGGCAATCGCGAGCTGCCGCAGATCGTCGGCGAGCTTTTTGTTCTGCCGAAGCACTGGTGGGAAGGCACCGATCCGAACGGCAAGAAGCGCGACATCGGCGCCACCACGCTCGAGCCGCCGCTCGGCTCCGGTCCGTACCGCATCAAAAACTTCTCTGCCGCGCGCGACATCGCCTATGCGCGCGTGCCCGATTACTGGGCGAGCAAGCTCAACGTGCGAACAGGCCGCGACAATCTCGACGAGCTGCGCTTCGCCTATTTCCGCGACACCACGGTGGCGCTCGAAGCCTTCAAGGGCGACACCGTCGATTGGCGCGAGGAGAACGTCGCCAAGAACTGGGCCACCGCGTACGACTTTCCGGCGGTCAAGGAGAAACGCGTCGTCCTCGAGCAGTTTCCGATCAGCGATTCCGGCATCATGCAGGCGTTCGCTTTCAACATCCGCCGCGACAAGTTCAGCGATCCGCGGGTGCGGCTTGCCTTCAATTACGCCTTCGATTTCGAGGAGATGAACCGGCAGATTTTCTTCGGCCAATATAAGCGCATCAGCAGCTACTTCGAACGCACCGAGCTGGCCTCGAGTGGCCTACCTACCGGGCGGGAGCTCGAACTGCTGCAGCCGCTGCGCGACAAGGTGCCGCCTGAAGTCTTCAGCAAGCCATACGCCAATCCCGTCGCCGGCAATCCCGACGCCGTGCGCAACAATCTGCGCCAGGCGGTGCTCTTGTTGCGCGAGGCCGGCTACGAGATCCGCAACGGCCGGCTCGCCAACGCCAAGACCGGCGAACCCTACACGGTCGAGTTTCTGGCCGACGATCCGAGCATGGAGCGCGTGTTTCTGTTCTACAAGCCGTCGCTCGATCGCATCGGCATAACCGCAACGGTGCGCACGGTGGATGACGCGCAGTATCAGAACCGGCTGCGCGCATTCGATTTCGACATCATCACCAACGGTTGGCCGGAATCGCTGTCGCCGGGCAACGAGCAGCGCGGCTATTGGGGCTCGCAGGCCGCCGACCAGCCGGGCTCGTTCAATCTGATCGGCATCAAGAACCCGGCGGTCGACGCGCTGATCGACAAGGTAATCTTCGCCACGAGCCGCGACGATCTGATCGCCGCCACGAGAGCGCTCGACCGCGTGCTGCTCTGGAACCATTACGTGGTGCCGCAATGGACTTATCCCTATGTGCGCAGCGCGCGCTGGGACCGCTTCGGCCATCCCGATCCGATGCCGAAATACGGCAGGGCCGCATTCCCGACGGTGTGGTGGTGGGATGCCGACAAGGCCGCCAAGGCCGGAACGAAGTCGTGACTGCGACATTTGGATCGCATGGCTGAGCCAGGTCATCTGACGCGGCGGCGCGTTCTCGCCGCAGCCGCGGCGGCAGCTTCGGCGGCGTCGTTGGGCGCGGCGGTTTCGGCTGCGCGCGCCGCGCCCGATATCGAATCGCACGGCCTCTCGGCATTCGGCGACCTCGCCTATCCGCCGGATTTTCCGCACTTCCGCTATGTCGAACCGAAGGCGCCGAAGGGCGGCACGTTTTCGCAGATCGGCCCGGACCGGCTCTACAACCAGAATTTCCTCACCTTCAATTCGCTCAATAGCTACATCCTGCGGGGCGACGCCGCGCAGGGCATGCAGCTGACCTTCGCCACACTCATGGTGCCGTCGGGCGACGAGCCGGATGCGCTGTACGGTCTTGCCGCCGCCAAGGTGCGCCGCTCGGCTGACGGGCTGACCTATGAATTCCTCATCCGCCCGGAAGCCAAATTTCACGACGGCACAAAACTCACGGCGCACGACGTCGCCTTTTCGCTGAACACGCTGAAGGAAAAAGGCCACCCGCTGATCACCCAATCGCTGCGCGATTTCGTCGGGGCCAAAGCGAATGACGACGCATCGGTGGTGGTCACCTTTGCACCCAAGCGCGCCCGCGACGTGCCGCTGTTCGTCGCGGCGCTGCCGATCTTCTCCCGCGCCTATTACGCGCAACGGCCGTTCGATCAGTCGACCTTGGACGCACCGCTCGGGTCGGGCGCCTACAAGGTCGGCCGCTTCGAGGTCAACCGCTATATCGAGTACGACCGGGTCAACGATTGGTGGGGCACCGATCTGCCGGTGAGCCGCGGCCAGAACAATTTCGATACGCTGCGCTTCGAATACTACCGCGATCGCGAAGTCGGCTTCGAAGGCTTTACCGCGCAGAATTATCTGTTCCGCGAGGAGTTCACCTCGCGCACCTGGGCGACGCGCTACGATTTCCCGGCCATACAGGACGGCCGGGTCAAGCGCGACACCATCCCGGACGATACGCCGTCGGGCGCCCAGGGCTGGTTCATCAACACGCGACGTCAAAAGTTCGCCGATCCGCGCGTGCGCGAGGCGCTCGACGACGCTTTCGACTTCGAGTGGACCAACAAGACCATCATGTACGGCTCTTACGAGCGTACCGTCTCGGTGTTTCAGAACTCCGACATGATGGCGAAAGGCAAGCCGGGCCCTGACGAGCTCAAGCTGCTCGAGCCGTTCCGCGGCCGCGTCGCCGACGAGGTGTTCGGCGAGCCCTACGTGCCGCCGGTCAGCGACGGCTCCGGCAACGACCGCCGCCAGCTGCGCAAGGCGGTCGAGCTCTTGCAGGCCGCCGGCTGCGCCGTCAAGAACGGCAAGCGCGCGTTGCCGAACGGCGAGCCGCTGACGATCGAATTTCTGCTCGATGAGCCGACCTTCCAGCCGCACCATCTGGCGCTCATTAAAAATCTCGGCATCCTCGGCATTGCCGCCGATATCCGGCTGGTCGACCCGGTGCAGTATCGCGCCCGCCGCGACGACTTCGATTTCGATATCACCACCGACCGCTTCAGCTTCTCGGCAACGCCGGGCGATTCGCTGCGCTCGTTCTTTTCCGCGCAGGCGGCCAAGCTGAAAGGCTCGAACAACCTTGCCGGTATTGCCGATCCGGTGGTCGATTCGCTGATCGAGACCGTGATCGCCGCCGACAGCCGCGCGGCGCTGACCGCCGCCTGCCGCGCGCTCGACCGCGTGGTCCGCGCCGGCCGCTATTGGATTCCGCAATGGTACAAGCCGTCGCACTGGATCGCCTATTGGGACGTGTTCGGCCGCCCGCCGGCGCAGCCGCGCTACTTCCGCGGCATTCCGGACACCTGGTGGTACGACAGCGCCAAGTCGGCGAAGATCAAACGGACGGGATAGACTGGACGCCGTCATCCTGAGGTACGTCGCCCTTCGAGGCTCGGCCTTCGGCCGATGCCTGAGGCTGACGGACCAAACGCAAAGCAAATGAAATGACCGCCTATATCATCCGCCGCCTGTTGTTCATGATCCCGACCATCTTCGGCATCATGCTGGTGTCGTTCGTGGTCGTGCAGTTCGCCCCGGGCGGCCCGGTCGAGCGCGTCATCGCGCAGCTGTCTGGCACCGACACGGGCGCGACCTCGCGCATTTCCGGCTCGCCGGGCGGCGATTTCGGCGCGCGCGGGCTGAAGCCGGGCGGCGCCGGCGAAATCACGTCGAAATACCGCGGCGCCCAGGGCCTCGATCCGGCCTTCATCAAAAGCCTTGAACAGCAATTCGGCTTCGACAAGCCGGCCTACCAGCGCTTTTTCATCATGCTGTGGAATTATAGCCGCTTCGATTTCGGCAAGAGCTATTTCCGCGACGTCAGCGTGCTGCAGCTCATCAAGGAGAAGCTGCCGGTGTCGATCTCGCTCGGCATCTGGATGACGCTGTTGTCGTACCTGATCTCGATCCCGCTCGGCATCCGCAAGGCGGTGCAGGACGGCACCAGCTTCGACGTGTGGACCTCGAGCGCCGTCATCGTCGGCTACGCCATACCCGGCTTCCTGTTCGCCATCCTGCTGATCGTCCTGTTCGCCGGCGGCTCGTTCCTGCAGATATTTCCCCTGCGCGGGCTCACCTCCGACGGCTGGTCGCAATTTCCCTGGTGGCAGAAGATTCTCGATTATTTCTGGCACATGACCCTGCCGATCATCTCGATGGGGCTGGCCGCGTTCGCCACCATGACGCTGCTCACCAAAAACTGCTTCCTCGAGGAGCTGCGCAAGCAATACGTGCTCACCGCGCGCGCCAAGGGCTGCTCCGAGCGCAAGGTGCTGTACGGCCACATCTTCCGCAACGCCATGCTGCTGGTCGTAGCCGGCTTTCCGAGCGCCTTCGTCAGCGCCTTCTTCGCCGGCGCGCTGTTGATCGAGACCATCTTCTCGCTCGACGGCCTCGGCCTGCTCAGCTTCGAAAGCGTGCTCAACCGCGACTATCCGGTGGTGTTCGCCAACATCTATATCTTCGCGCTCGTCGGCCTCGTCGTGACGCTGATCTCCGACCTCACCTATACGTGGATCGATCCGCGCATCGATTTCGCGACGCGGGAGGTGTGAGGTGGACGCCAAGCTGCGCACCGACGACATTATCGCCCCCGGCGCCGAAGCGCCCGCAGCGCCGGAGCTGCGGCCCGACATCGAGCCGGCCGGGCCGCTCGGCCTCGCCGCTCCCGCGCCCGGCTTCGAGTTCTCGCCGATCAACGCCCGGCGCTGGCGCAATTTCAAGGCCAACAAGCGCGGCTACTGGTCGTTGTGGATCTTTCTGGTCCTGTTCGTGATCTCGCTCGGCGCCGAGTTCATCGCCAACGACAAGCCGATCTTCATCCGCGTCGACGGCAAGAACTATTTTCCGGTCTTCGTCACCTATCCGGACACCGATTTCGGCGATGTGTTCGGCACCGCGGCCGATTACCGCGATTCCCATCTGCAGGCGTATCTTGCCGAGCGCGACGCCATCCAGATCTGGCCGCCGATTCCGTTTGCCGACAACACCATTGTCAGCAAGCCGCCGTCGCCGTTTCCGTCCAAGCCGACCTGGCTCCTCAACGCCAAGGACTGCGAATTCGCCGCCAAGAACGGCTACGGCCAATGCGGCAGCATCGAATATAACTGGCTCGGCACCGACGATGTCGGCCGCGACGTGCTGGCGCGCCTGATCTACGGCTTCCGCATCTCGGTGCTGTTCGGGCTGATCCTCACCGTGATCTCATCGCTGATCGGCGTCGTCGCCGGTGCGGTGCAGGGCTATTTCGGCGGCTGGACCGATCTGTTGTTTCAGCGCTTCATCGAAATCTGGACCTCGGTGCCGGAGCTTTACCTGCTCCTGATCATCTCCTCGGTGCTGGCGCCGGGGTTCTTCGTGCTGCTCGGCATTCTGCTGTTGTTCTCGTGGACCCGCCTCGTCGGCCTCGTGCGCGCCGAATTCCTGCGCGGCCGCAACTTCGAATACATTCTGGCGGCGCGTGCGCTCGGCGTGTCGAACTCGGTCATCATGTTCCGCCACCTGTTGCCGAACGCCATGGTCGCCACCATGACCATGCTGCCGTTCATCATGTCGTCGTCGGTGATGACCTTGACCGCGCTCGATTTCCTCGGCTTCGGCCTGCCGCCCGGCTCGCCCTCGCTCGGCGAGCTGCTGTCGCAGGGCAAGGCCAACGTGCAGGCGCCGTGGCTCGGCCTCACCGGCTTCTTTGCCGTCGCCGTCATGCTGTCGCTCTTGATCTTCATCGGCGAAGCCGTGCGCGACGCCTTCGACCCGCGCAAAACGTTCGTAGACCGCGCTTGAACGGAAAGCCGATGGCCGCCGATCCCCTCCTCTGTGTCCGCGATCTCTCCGTCGCGTTCCGCGCCGGCGGCCGCAACATGGTCGCGGTCGATTGCGTCTCGTTCGATATCGGCAAAGGCGAAGCCGTGGCGCTGGTCGGCGAATCCGGCTCGGGCAAGTCGGTCACCGCGCTGTCGGTGCTGAAGCTGCTGCCGTATCCGGCCGCGCACCATCCGTCCGGCAGCGTCACCTTCAAGGGCCGCAACCTGCTCAAGCTCTCCGAGCGCGACATGCGGCAGGTGCGCGGCGACGACATCACCATCATCTTTCAGGAGCCGCTGAGCTCGCTCAACCCGCTGCACACCATCGAGAAGCAGATCGGCGAGATTCTGCTGCTGCATCGCGGTCTCACCGGCGCGCCGGCGCGCGCCCGCACGCTGGAAGTTCTGCAGCAGGTCGGCATTCCCGATCCGGAACACCGGCTGAAGAGCTATCCGCACCAGCTGTCCGGCGGCCAGCGCCAACGCGTCATGATCGCCATGGCGCTCGCCAACGAGCCGGACCTGCTGATCGCCGACGAGCCGACCACCGCGCTCGACGTCACCGTGCAGGCGCAGATCATCGCGCTGCTCAAAGACATTCAGAAGCGACTCGGCATGTCGCTCCTCTTCATCACCCATGACCTCGGCATCGTGCGCAAGATCGCGCAACGGGTCTGCGTCATGAAGGAAGGCTGCATCGTCGAGCAGGGCGAGGTCGAGCGGGTGTTTGCCGCGCCGTCGCATCCCTATACGCGCGCGCTCCTTGCCGCCGAGCCGAAGCCCGATCCGGCGCCGCCGCAGCCCACCGCGCCGCTCGTTCTGGAGACCACCGACCTGAAAGTCTGGTTTCCGATCCGGCGCGGCGTGCTGCGCAAGACCATCGGCCACATCAAGGCGGTCGACGGCGTCAGCATCGCGCTGCGCCAGGGCGAGACCCTGGGCGTGGTCGGCGAATCCGGCTCCGGCAAGAGTACGCTCGGGCTGGCGCTCCTTCGCCTCATCTCCTCAGACGGGCCGATCGTGTTCATGGGCAACGCGCTGCAAGGCCTGCGCTTCAAACAGATGCGGCCGTTTCGCCGCGACATGCAGATCGTGTTCCAGGATCCATACGGATCGCTATCGCCGCGGCTGTCGGTCGCCGAGATCATCAAGGAAGGGCTCAAGGTCCACCAGCCGGCCATGTCGGAGCGCGAGCGCGACGAGCGCGTCATCCGCGCGCTGACCGACGTCGGCCTCGATCCCGACACGCGCTTCCGCTTTCCGCACGAGTTTTCGGGCGGCCAGCGCCAGCGCATCGCGGTGGCGCGCGCCATCGTGCTGGAGCCGACCTTCGTGGTGCTCGACGAGCCGACCAGCGCGCTCGACATGCTGATCCAGTGCCAGATGGTCGATCTGTTCCGCGACCTGCAGAAGCGCCGCAACCTCACCTATCTGTTCATCTCGCACGATCTGCGCGTGGTCGCCGCGCTGGCGAGCCGCCTGGTGGTGATGCGCGCCGGAAAGATCGTCGAATCCGGCGACGCCGCCGCGCTGTTCCGCAACCCCAAGACCGACTACACCCGCGCCCTGTTCGCCGCCGCCTTCAACATCGAGACCGGTCCGGCGGACGTGGTGGCGCAGTAACTTCTTTCCTCCCC
>Ga0070741_10004138_pt1 | contig 34353 bp, 19 predicted proteins | sample Coa_R1_4_FD_66440 | JGI IMG/M metagenome (GOLD analysis project Ga0070741, IMG submission 66440) | Surface soil microbial communities from Centralia Pennsylvania, which are recovering from an underground coalmine fire - Coalmine... | ecosystem: Environmental > Terrestrial > Soil > Unclassified ... | reverse complement strand
TTAACGAGGTCATGACGAAGAAGGTGAACACGATGGGGTCAATGCGTCCGAGTGCTTCTTTCGAGACCGAATAATAGGTTCCGAAGAGGAACGCATTGAGCAAAAAGGCCACGCAGGCCAAGATCTTCATTTTCATCTATGCTTCACACCTCATGCCATAACAGCAATTTTATCCATGATTCCGTGGGAGGGCAACCGCAAGGGATTGCCCCTACAGGCGGTTGCCCCCGTCCTGATCATTCCATACCACCTGGGCAACCGGCTGCGATCTGGGCAACCGCAAGGGATTGCCCCTACAGCCCTGGTTAGAGTATACGTTCCCTGAAGGCCAAAACAGACGGATTTCGTCCAGAGCTCAGGCGTGTAATATCACAATTTCTTTGGGGTAAGCCGTCTTACCTTACGACGGCATAGCGTCTCTGGGGAGCAAGAACGTCGCAAAATTTTGCGACGTCTGACCGCGAATTACGGCAAGAAAAGTATTACAGGCCGCGCCCGTTCCTCTGGGCAAGGTCGGGGTTAAGGGCAATGGCGCGCTCGTAGTCGCTTCTGGCGCGCTCGTACTGGCCTATCTGTTCGTAGGCGCGGGCGCGGTTGTAGTAGGCCCAGGCGTCGCGCGGATCGAGGGTGAGGGCGCGCTCAAGATCGAGGATAGCTTGCTGATAATGAGATAGTTGCAAATAGATGTAGCCACGTTTATAGTAGGCCGCACCGTTTCTCGGATTTAGCCTCAACGCTTGATCAAAGTCGTTGATGGCTCGCGGGTACTGCTCCAGGTGATAGTACGAGGAGCCGCGCTTATCGTAGAAGTCGGCAATGCCATGATCAAGAGCTATCGCCCGGTCGTATTCATCGATGGCGCGCTGATAGAGTCCCAGCTCGTAATAGGACAGCCCTTTAGAGTAATAGGCCCAGGCGTTACCAGGATCAAGGGCCAGCACCTGGTCAAATTCGCTGGCGGCCCGCTGGTAAAGCCCGAGTTGATGATAGGCGGAGCCTAACCCATAATAGGCCGCGATGCACCTGGGATCGACGCTGATTGCCTGGTTATAGGCAGTAATAGCCTCCTGGAAGCGCCGGGCGGCATAATGCACATTGCCATCCTCCAGCCACTTCTGGCCGCCTCTTTTATAAAGCGCGGGGACAGATCGCGTCATGGTTGTTTTATTGGTATGCGCGTATTCTTTGATAATATCCCCGTGCCGCCTGCGCTGCGTCTCCTGTATCACCTCTTCCCGTGCGATTGGCTGGACATCCTCCCAGCTCATCTTTGAGAGGTCTTCCCTCAGGCTTTGTTCGAGGGCTTGAGCAAATTCCTGGACGCTGGCATAGCGCGCGCCAGGGCTTTTCGCCAGAGCGGTCATAATTACATGCTCCGTCTGTTGCGAAATAGCGATCCCGTGCTCGCGCAATGAAGGGGGTGTGACATGCAGGTGCTGGCCCACCACTTCGTAGAACAGGCCCTGGAATGGGCAGGTCCCGCAGAGCCATTCATAGGTGACGATCCCCAGTGAATACTGGTCGCTCGCTCGTCCCGCCTTGCCGTAAAACTGTTCAGGGGCCATATAATAGTAAGTTCCCTGCACCACCTGCGTCTGCTGCGACATGGAGACGCGCCCGCTCTGCGAGACAGTGGCGATGCCAAAGTCGCTCAACAGAACCTCCATGTGCTGGCCCACCAGCATATTTTCCGGCTTGACGTCGCGATGGATCAGATTTTCTTCGTGGGCATACTGAAGCGCACCCGCTATCTCTTTCACGTACTGGATGATGACGGAGGACAGGAGGCGAGAGCCGCGCGGGTGCCGCTGGCGCAGAGTGCCATTAGGAGCGTACGTCATGACAATAAACGGCGTTGCACTTTTCGTTTCCACTCCAAAATCGAGCACAGGAATAATATGCGGGTGCCTGAGACGAAAAATGCGCGCCTCATTCAGAAAGCTCTGAAATTCTTCACGAGTCGATTGAAATTTGAGTAGTTTTACTGCAACAGCCGTGCCGCGATAAATATCTTCTGCAAGATAGACCTGGCTGAAACCACCTTCCCCAAGCAGGCGCATCAGGCGGTATCGGTCTAACTGTTGACCGGAGCGATCAGACATTGTACGGCCCCCTCTGACCAGTTTTCAATCATATTGCACCTGCCTCCACGGCAATATCTCTTATCTGTCAGTGTAGTAATATATAAGGGGCATGTCAAGCAAAATAGAGGATTGTACCAATCCTCATTTGTTCCCAAATTTCGCCTATGAATCGCTAAACGCACTTATGCAGATGAACATCGTTCCCTCTATGGCAACAAGCCCAGCAGGGCAAGTCCAACATCGTGCCAACCCGTCACAGGGCAGGCGCAAGGCACTGTCCCTACCCATACGTCCTGCCGTTCGCCCGTCATCGCCTATCCCCCGCAGGGCCATCCCTTGCGGTTGCCCTGTGGCGGTGCCCGTCATCCCACGTCCGTCAACAGACGGTGCGCTCGCTTTTCTACGAGGGCCAGTTCGTAACGTTGCGCTTCTTCGATGACCTGGTCAAGCTCCTGATGCGCTTTCTCGGTCTCCCCAAGTAGCAGGGAGACGTGCCCCAGCGCCAACCGTCCCCTGGTCCTGGCTTCGACCTCCAGGCCCGCGAGGGCGAGCGCGCGCTCTATATCGTTGCGTGCATGCAGCAGCAAGCGCGTGCGCATTGTGGGGAGCGGCTGCGCCTGCGCCTGGGCAATGCGGATTCTTCCCAGCGAGACCAGAGCCACACCAATACATGGGTTGTTGCGCATGGCACGTCCGATGCTCAAGGCGCGCAGGGTGCATTGCGCGGCTTCGTCGAGCTTGCTCCTTGCGGCGGCGTCAGGCTGCGCTTCATCCTGCAACATCAAGACAATCGCCAGGGCGGAGTTCCAGAGGCTGACATACTCACGATCATTGAACCGTTCCGCCAGCGCCAGGCCCTTCTTGTACCAGTCTTCCGCTTCTTCCAGCTCATCAAATGAGGCCGCCAGCTCGCCCAGGTTGCTAAAAACGAGCGAGGTAAGCGGGGCATCGCCAAGCTGCTCAGCGAGGTTGAGCGAGCGACGCAAGGCGGCCTGGGCCTGCTCGTATTCGGCCTTTTTGAGGCAGATATAGCCAAGATTGTTGGAGACATGGGCGATTTCGCGTTTATGATCGTACTGCTCGTAAAGGGCAAGCGCGGTATTAAGATGCCCCAGCGCCGTGGAACGCTGCCCCACGGCATTGGTCAACGCCCCCAAGATCCTATGGACGCGTCCAAGATCAACCGGATCGCCCTCTAATGTGCGCTGGATGCGCGTGGTGCGAGCCGCGCGAGTCGTGCGCGAGCGCGCTACGCTTTCTGATTGTTCTTTCGTGAAGAGGGCGAGGGCTTCTTGAGCTGCCTGAAGGGCCTGTTCATAATTCCCCTCCTGCCAGTAGAGGTTGCTTTGTAGATAGCGCAACCTGGCCCACGCACGACCTCCCACGACGTTGGCGGCGCGCAAGACCTGCTCCCCCTGCTCACAGCATTGCTGAGCGCGCTTGTTATCGCCCGTATAGCGCCAGGTGAGTCCGATTTCTCCCAGCAGCAGCGCCTGAATCTGCGCCTCATATTGTGACGGAACGTCCGATAGCGAGGCTCGCACCTCCAGGACACGCTCAAAGAGACGGCGCGCCTCCTCGAAGTTGCCGCTCACCACGGAGCACTCGGCCAGCCGTTCGAGCAGATACGCCAGGTGCGCCGATTCCTCCGCCGTCGCCGGATGCTTGATCTGTTCCACGACCAGCCCGTAATAGTGCTCAGCCACAGCGTAAGCGGAGAGGGCGTACGCTTGATCGCCTGCTAGCTCGGCATAGGGGATGATTTGCGCGGGTTCCGCTCCCCCGTTTACCAGGTGGTGCGTGATGGTGGCGGCAACCTCTTCTTCCCGTCCACGATGCATGCGTATCAGCAGCTCTGCCACTCGTTGATGCAGGCGGGCGCGCCTGATGGCGGAAACCCGTTCATAAAGATGGCTGACCAGCAACGGGTGCCAGAAGTGATAGGTGACGCGAGTGCCCGCCCCTTCTTCCGTCAAGACCCCCGATTGCAGCGCCTCTTCTAATAGCCCGAGCACGGTATCTTCATCCGTGGGCGCGCTACCTGATTCCATTGCATAGATAAGGGGAAACTCGAAGGAGCCGCCGAGCACTGCGGCATTGCCCAGGAGCTGGCGGCAGGGCGCGCTCAGCCTGCCCATGCGATGATCGAGCGCGGCAGCCACGGTCTTTGGCAACGTGGGAGGGCTGGAACGCGCCAGTTCTTCAGCGAAGAAGGGGTTGCCCGCGGCGTGCGTCTGGATATGTTCGACCATCGTTTCCGAGACATTGGACAGGCTGGAAACCAGTTGACCAATCTGCTCGGAGGTCAGCGGCTCGACGTTCAGGGTCACGACGGCGCGTTCACGCTGCATGTGCGCGATCAACGTGCGCAATGGATGCGGCGGGCGTACAGACAACTCGGTCTCGCGACACGTTCCGACCAGGACGATGGGATAGCCATAGAGGTGACGCGCCAGGTAGCCCAGCAGCTCGCAGCTACTCGCGTCAGCCCACTGGATATCGTCCAGCACAATCAAGAGGGGCGTGCTCTCGCTGACCGTCGTCAGGAGGTCGCGGGTAGCTTCCCACAGGCGCAATTGCTCCTGCTCGGGCATGAAGTGCGCCGGAGCATTGGCGCTGGCCGCCTTAGGGAACATTTCGTTTAGCTCGGGAAGCAGGGCGGTGAGTGGTTGGATCGGCAGCGTCTCCTGTACGGACGAGCGCAGTGTGGGCGCCAGACCGGCACCGATGTTGAGCACTTTGCGCAGCACTTCGGTCCACAGGCGATAGGGAATGCCCCGCTCCTGCACATAAATGCGACTCCAGATGACGGTCCAGCGCCGCGACTGCGCCTCGCGACTGATCTCCTCGGCCAGGCGCGTCTTGCCAATGCCCGATTCGCCCATCAAGATCATACATTGGGGACGGCGCTGCGTATCAAGCGGGATGCCGAGCGATCTCCTCTGCCCGACCAGTTGCAGTTGCGCTCCCTGCTCTGTTTCCAGCAGCATAGCGCGCAACGCCTCTAGCTCGTGGGCGCGCCCGATAAGCGGGCTTTGATGGCTACGTCCGATTGGCTCCATCTGGATGGTCGCTCCGGTTGCTGAGGAGCCATCCACGGGAGCGGGCGGTTCGTTTGGGGCCTGCGTCCTTGTGAAAGATATGCCGGCGGAGGTTTTGGTGGCAATGACGACCGGCTCCGGTGTGGGCAGAGCATCCTCGCCCTGACGCACGGCTTCGTACAAGGTCCGTGTCTCATCAGAGGGGGCGCTTCCGTACTCGCGCTGTAACACTTCGGCCAGGCGATGATAGGCGCGCAGAGCCTCACCGCGCCTCTTCAAGCGCGCCAGCACAACCATGAGGCGGCGCACAGCCAGTTCATTGGTGGGATCGTTCGCCAGCAGACGGTCAAGCACATCGATGGCATTGGAGATGGCCCCTTGCGCAAGATGGTGATCAGCAGTTTCGAGCAGCAGGCCGATCCAGAGGCGGCGCAGGACCTGGCGGCGCGCCAGCACCCATTCGACCTGGCGGCCCTCTGGCAAGAAATCGCCCCCGTAGAGCGCCAGGGCTTCATTGTGGGCGCTTTCACTGCGCGGACTCGGCTCACGCGTCACCAGCGCCTCGAAGGCATCGGTATCAACCCAGACTTTCTGCTGGCCCGCGAGCACGAGGCAATCACCTTCGGAACGCAGCAGCATCTCCTGTGGGTGCCCCAACACTTTGCGCAAGCGATAGACGATCTTGCTTAAATTCTCGGTTGCCGTTTCCTGATCGCGCCTGGGCCATAACGCCGCTATCAGTTGCGCGCGGCTCGCTTTGCGTTCAGGGCTACAGATCAGAAAAGCCAGCAGCGCGCGTACCCGTTGCTGCTGCTGCCAGGACGCTTCCGTGACTGCCTGCCACATCTGGCCGTTGCGCCGCTCAAGGCGAAACTGGCCCAGTGTGGAGACGCGGATCAGTGCGGTGCTCAAATCCGCGAGGTCAATCGCTTCGATGGCGCTGGCGTTACCCGCATCCAGCTCGGCCTGGACCTCCGGCGGCAGGGTCTTGCCCACGTAAGTACGTGTGGTCTGCCCGTTGACGGTCTGGTAAGCATACCAGTAAGGACCGTGGCCCACCCCCTCGCGGCACTTGCGGCAGCGCGGTTTGCCACAATAACTTACCTGCTGATGGTATGTGATCTTACCATTCATCCGGTCTCTCCCTATTCGCGTATCGATACCATAGACACACCTGCCAGTATGACATGCACCTGATAGCATGTCGCTACCCAAATGTAAGCCAGGACTGACGATCAGAAGCCCTGCTATTCGCTATGATAGCGCACATGCTATTATATCGTACACGTCAACAGTAAAGGTACCATAGAATTCGCAAATCATCAATTTTGACCTACCACCGTACCGAGACCGTTGCAGGGCAAGCACACGTAGGCCCTGCAACGAAGGGGGATGGGTAGGGGCAATCCCTTGCGGTTGCCCTGTGGCTCCATTGCGCGGTACGGCCTTGCGGTTGCCCTGGTCACCCCCACGCAGGTCCTGGGCGCCCTGCAACGAAGGGGGATGACCCCTCCCCATCCATCCATCATCGCGGGCACCGCAGCAGGGCAAGCGCAAGGCATTGCCCCTACCATACATCGTACCACCACCGTAGCGACGAGGTTCACCGCGTCCGCTTTAGCGCCGTCCGTCTCCGCAAAACACGAATGGTCGGTAATCCTTTGGTCTAGGGCCGCGACATGGCCTTTTTCAGCCAGCGTTCGTCGGCCCTGATCTGCTCCGCGCTCATGCGGTAAAAGTGTTTGACATCGGCGTGGACGTGCTCGTTGAAGGATTCCCATTCGTCAAGATGACCGAGCAGCAGGTGATGATCTTTGCCTTTGGCCTCGCATAGCGTGATCAGGTTGGTCGGGTCAAGCTCCAGTTGCGGATGCAAATGAAACGGCTTAACATGATGGACCTGCACATCCTTCGTGTGACCGCAGGCCACGCAGGCTGGCTGACGCTGGAGATGCTCATTTGCGACACGCTGCCACTCTGGGCTACGCGCTTTCCCATGCTTCTTGGCTATGCGCGCCCCATGATCGATCCTCTTCTCAATCTCGCGCCTTACACGCAGCCCTCTGGCGGGATGGGCCATCCTGCCCGCGCGCCTCCTGCGCCAGCTCAGATAGCGCCAGAGCGCGAACCCCACGATAATTGCGATAATCGCCAGCAGCACCGGCACTGGCACCGCAACGCTCACCACGGCCCCAGGAAGAAATAATAACGGTACGCTCATCAAATTGCCTCCCTACATTACATTGATACGAACAACAGTACGAACAATATGCGATGCGCCTAATTTAGCAGATCCCCTCAATAAGCGCAACAGTTTCTCTGTGAAAACTGGATAACCCCATACCATCCCTGGGCAATCCCTCGCGGTTGCCCTGCTGCTGTGCCCACGATGATGGATGGATGGGGAGGGGTCATCCCCCTTCGTTGCAGGGCCGCCCAGGACCTGCGTGGGGGTGACCAGGGCAACCGCGAGGCCGACCGCGCAATGGGGGCCGCAGGGCAACCGCAAGGGATTGCCCCTACCCATTCATCCTGCCGTCCCACACCCCGTCCCGACCCGATTTAGCCCGTCCGATTGATCGCGCTGCCGTTCCCCATCATCGTGCCAATCCTGTAGGGTTGCCCTGCTGCGGTGCCTACGACGATGGCGGATGGGTAGGGGCAATCCCTTGCGGTTGCCCTGTGGCGGTGCCGCGATGATGGGGGACGGCAGCGCGATCAATCGGGTCGGGACGGCGTTTTTGCTTTAGCTGACGATGACGATTTTGATGGCGTCGGGGGTGGTGGGGAGATGGTCGGTGCCGAAGGGGAGGCTGATCTGGACGGAGGCGACTCCAGACTGCGACCTGAGATAGGCGAGGGCAACGGGCGAGGTGGCTCCTTTGATGGATTGACGCCACTGCGCCAACTGCTGACCGGAGAGTTGGTAATTCCAGATGCCTTTGACGGCGACGCTGACATAGACAATGCCGTCTTTCCCCTGCACTACCGTGGGCTGCGCGGTGACGGTGGGCTGATCCTGCATCTGGTAGCCCTGATCTAAGGTCTGGCTCGCTTGCTTGATTAAGAGCTGGATGGCGGTCTGGTTGGCGACGACGCGGTTATAGGCGACGGCGGTTCCGGCGACATCAACGGTCACCTGGACCTGAGCGGCCTGGGTGCCGACGGGCGTGTTGGCGGTGACGTTGATGGTGAACGCGGGTATGCCGGCGATGACCTCGTCGGCGGCCAGCAATTTCTGGAGTTGCTGACCCGTTTGCTGCTGCAATTTGCCTGCTAGCGCGGCCTGGACGCCGTCGAGATCGGCCTGGGCGACGAAATGGACCACCTGCGGATCGGCTCCGCCTACGAATGGGGCAAGGTTCTTGACGGTCAGGACGTTATTGATGCTGCTACAGCACATGCCATCGAGGGCGTGCGCGGTAATGTTGCCCGCAACTCCAGGCGTGACGGCTACGGCGGTGGCCTGGGCGAGACCGCTCGTTGTGCCCTGGCGCGCTGGTACGGGGACCGCCTGGGCTATCAGGAAACGCGTACCGGTAGCGGTGGCGATGATCTGCGAGGCGGGAACGGTGACGACGGCGGCTGTGTCGTTGAGAAATTCGACGGTGCCGCTCGCTGCGACGCCGGCGATGGTCCTTGTGCCGGTCGTTTGCACGGTGCTATTGCCGGAGGCGTCGCTCTTGAGCACGCGATCAGGGATGGTGTGCGCTACCAGGTCGGGTTGCTGGACCTGCGGCGACGCGGTTAGCAGGTAGCTATTCTGCAAGGTTTTGCTTTGCGCGGTGACGTAGACGGTGGCAATCGAGGGCGCGCCAAACACGGGGAAGCCGCTCGGCAGCAGGCTGAAGCCCAGAGCGCGCGGCACGATCAATAAAGCCAGCAGCAGCAGGGGTACGAGCATGGCGGCGATCAATGCCAGCGAGAGGCGGCGGCGCGGCTTTTTTACCGGCGCTGGCTCCTCGGTGATGCGCTGCCTGATCCTGACGGTATCGGTGGTGCGCGCTCGCTCTCGTTCTCGCTCGCGTGTGACGGTTGGAGGCGCGTCGTTGCGCTGGCGACGCGTGACGGCGGGCGCGGGTGGCTCGTCGAGATAGAGCGGGACCGGACTGGGATGCCTGGATGGCGGCTCGACGATGTAGAGCTGCCCCTCCTGCTCAAACGAGCGTTCCTCCTGGGCGAGGGCAGGAACGGGCCCGTTGATGGCTGCGAGGAAGGCAGAGCGCAATTCGGCGACGCTGTGGTAGCGATCTTCGGGCTGCTTCGCCATCGCGGTCTGCACGACGGTCCCCAGTTCCGCGGGAATAGAGGCGTCCTGGTCGCAGGGCGAGGGGATGGGGTCGCGCAGATGCATCTGGATCACACGCACGTCGTCGGGATCGGTATAGGGCAGCTCGCCCGTAAGCATCTGGTAGAGCAGGACGCCGAGCGCGTAAATGTCGGTCGAGGCGGTAACGATGCCGCGCGTCTGCTCGGGCGCCATGTAATGGGGCGTCCCTGGCACCTGGTCCAGCGGGATCGGCTTGCCCACCTGCGCATCGTCGAGCTGGCGCATGGTACGCACGAGGCCGAAATCAGCCAGATAGGCATAAGGAGTAGCATGCCTCAGATCCATCAGGACGTTCGAGGATTTGATGTCGCGATGGATCAACCCCTCGTCATGGGCGTACTCAACGGCGTCGAGCAACTGCGTGTAAATGGTGGTGACTTCCTCCAGGCCAGGCAGGCTGCGGCGCAGGTAGCTGGTGAGAGTGCCGCCTTCGATAAAGGGCATGACCAAGTACAGGATGCCGCGCTCGTCGCCGAATTCGATCAGGGGCAGGATATGCGGATGATGCAGGCGCGCGATGGTACGGGCCTCGCGGGCAAAACGACGCCGCATGTCGCGGTCGCTGGCGTAATCGCCCAGGATTACCTTAATCGCGACGCGACGATCAAACGCGGTCCGCTGCCGCCCCTCGTACACAGCCCCCATCCCCCCGACACGGATGCGCCGCGTGATATCGTAATTCCCCAGTTGCTGGCCTTCCAAAGAAAGCATTACGTGTTGTGATCCTTTCGTGTAGGGGCAGGGCTTGCCCCTGCCCTGCTCGCCCGCCTTTCGCGACGGGCAACCGCGAGGGATTGCCCCTACAGGTATCCCCGATGATTGCAGGCGATTGTTGCAGGGCAACCGCAAGGGATTGCCCCTACGAGTTGCCCCTACCCGTTGCCAGGCAGCGGCGTCTGCGTGCCGTTCGGAATATTGACGGGCGACCCTCCAGGCGCAGGGGTGGCAGTATCCTGCACACCGGGCACATTCTGTATAACGATTCTGATCTGGTTTGGATCACTGGGTAGGACATTCCCTCCGCCCTGGATATCGACATGATCGATATCTTTACGCGCCGCGAGGATATCCTGCGCCTGCGCGACGGTCTTGCCCGCTATGGACTTCGCCAGAGCCGCCTTTTCGGCGTCGCTGATCTGGGCGACCCAGATGCCTTTGGCGTTGACCAGCAAGGAGACGTTGCCCTGCTGATCGATGTTCTGGACGGTGGTATGCATGACGACCTGGCCCGCCAGCTTGAAGGTCGAGCCGATATCGTTATTGGCCTTGCTCGCCAGCAGGTTGGCAACCATCGTTTGCAGACCTGCATGGTCGTAAGCCAGGGCGTTGCAGGTAGCAGTGACGGTGACGGTGACGCTGTTGACGTTGACGCCATGCGGCCCGATGGGGTTATCGGTATTGACGCTGGCCGGACAGGGATTGCTGCCATTCTGCGCGACGAACTGCTCCCCCGTGTGCAACTGCCCCTGTAACGACGCCTGCGCCTGTGCCGACACCGTGCTCTTCAACGGATTGGCAACCCCATCCACGTCCGACTGCTGCACGAAATTGTAATCTTGCGGATTTTGACCGCCGGTAAAAGCATTGAAGTTTTTTACCTTCACAGTTCCGTCTGCGGCACAACATACTTGATCAGCAGCGTGAGCACCAATATTGCCGGCAGCTCCAGGAACTGAGGCATGAGCGGAAGCAGTTATGGTACCCAGAGCACCTGTTGCAGGGGGAATGGTCGCAGGTGCATCTAAAAACAGCGAAATGTTCCCTACTGGAATTGGTGTATTTGTTCCTACTGTAAAGCTATTGGTAAATGAACCATTGAAAAATGTGAGCTGGCCCCTTGCCACCGTCCCAGGCGTCTGCGTATGCCCCGTTGCGTTGACGGTTTTCGGGGTGGATTTGGCGCTGGCGGTGAGCGAGCGGACGGCGATCTGGCGCTGAGCGGGATCGGGGGTGCCAGGGACGCCCTGGATCACATAGCTGTTCGAGATCAGCTTGCTATCAGGGGTGATGGTGACGGTTGTGCCACTGCCTCCTGTGAACGCGCTGCTCGCCTGCTTGAACATATTGGGATTCAGCACGAAAGCTGCTGCGGTCAGGCTGCCGGCTATGAGCAGGACGAGCAGGACGGCGATGAGCGCGACGAAGCCACGGCGCGGTCTGGGTCCACGGCCAGGGCCGCCGCCGCGACCACCCAGGCCAGGTCCTGGCGGTGGCGGGAAGTTGCCGACTCCGCCCATACGTTGTTGAGGGGCAGGCCCCGACGCCATACTCGCAGCCCCCACGCCTGCGCCCACCATCGCGGCAGCCGCCATCTTGCCGGTGGTGCGTCCCCTGTTCGCCTTCGCTCCCACGTTCGCATCCGCAGGGGGCATCGGCGGCTGATGCGCTGCCAGTTCCGCCGGCGACAGCTTGGCTGTCACCTTCTGGCGCACCGGATTCAGCTCGATAATCTTAGGCCCGCCCGCGTTCGCCCCCCCATTCTCGGCAACCCCTCCAGGTTTCACAGACTGCACGCTGCCGGACGGGCCACCTGGAACCATCCCTTGCCCCTGCCCCGTTCCCCCACCCGCAACGTCAGACGGGCCTGTGGGGGCAGGTTGGGCGGGGGCAAGCCCCGCCCCTACGGACGTTGGTCCTGCGTTCGGATTGGCGGCAGGCGGAAGGGCATCGCCATCGTCATCGTAGCGGATAGGGAACATTCTGGTGTGATCTTCATCTGCCGGCCCATGTCTGAACATATCGGCAGCCAGCATGCCGGCACCGAAGCCCGCGGCTCCCATCCCCGCCGCTTTCAGCGGGTCCGTGTGAATATCGGCATCGTCATCCTCCTCGTCAGGCTCAGGCATAGACGATTGTGGAGGTGCCGATGCAGTGGCGGGAGTGACCCCTAGAAACTTAGGCTTGCCGCGATGGAACAGCCAGCCGCCTCTTTTTACGCCGCCGCTCACGTTGCCATCGCGCAGAGCCGTGGCATAGTTCTCCAGGGTCGAATAGACCGCGAAGTGGCGCTGGCGCGCGAATTCGGCGGGGCCTGGTCCGCTGGGGATGATAAAGACGATCTGCGCCTCCAGGTTGCGCCGGATCGTCTTGAGGTCATCAAAATCGGATGGACGCTGAAAAGCCTTATTCTGCGGTGGCAAGACAATCGCAATCTGCTTCCGCCCCAACTTCTCTTGCGTTAAAATAGCTGCCAGTACACTTCTTCTATCGTCCGTGGGTGAGACAGAGATAATACCAATATTCGCGCTTCGCGGATCATTTATTCCTAATAATTCTGCGCCATTTTCCTGTTTCATAGCAGTCCCTCAAAATCCCAAAAGTTGCGATCCTCGCTTCTGATCCCATTTTACACTAAGAAATTGATTTGGTGAAGTCCCCCTCCTGCCGTAGGACTCCCCACGCGCCAGCATCACAGCGATGCCAACGACCTTCAGCAACCAGTATATGCGACAAAATCGCATATTGCATCCGCATAGGAAAAAGGCAAGCCGTCCCCCATCATCGTCCCAATCCTGTAGGGTTGCCCTGTGGCGGTGCCCGCGATGATGGGGAACGGCAGGACGGATGGGTAGGGGCCATCCCTCGCGGTTGCCCTGTGGCGGTGCCCGCGATGATGAGGAACGGCAGGACGTATGGGTAGGGGCCATCCCTCGCGGTTGCCCTGTTGCGGTGCCCGCAATGATGAGGAACGGCAGGATGAATGGGTAGGGGCCATCCCTCGCGGTTGCCCTGTGGCCCCATTGCACGGGTCGGATTGCCCTTGTCCTGGTCAGAACCACGCAGGTTCTGCCGTGGTCCTGCAACGATGGCGAATCGCCCTGCCGTTCCCCAACATCGCAGGCACCGTCGCAGGGCAACCGCAAGGGATTGCCCCTACCCATCCCGTCCTGCCATCCCACGCACCCCCCCGATTGATCCCCTGTCGTCATCCATCATCACAGGCACCGCCGCAGGGCAACCGCAAGGGATTGCCCCTACCCATCCCGTCCTGCCATCCCACGCACCCCCCCGATTGATCCCCTGTTGCCACCCCCCCTATACCTGGGAACATTTGTCACAATGGGCCTGGACCCGCATGGGGAGCGGTTTTACAGCTTGCGGCATCGTCAGAAACAAGTGGAACATTTGTCACAATTGTCACAATGCTAGCCCCTGCCGTGGAGCGACGGGGATGGAGGAGGATAGGCGCTGGATCGCCACCCATACTATCTCCCTCTTTACTATCCCTATATTAATATATATATATAATATAGGGATAGAAGGTGATGGATGGAGATGGTGGCGGTAGGGGAACCGCGAGGGATTGCCCTACCGCCAGGGACCGAGGGATTAGCTAGATTTGTCGCTCTCCTAATGAGAGGGACTTGTGACATCTGTCCCCAGATGCGGCACACGTTTTGGAGGATGCCGCAAGCTATGAACCCGCTCCCCATGCGGGTCCAGGCCCATTGTGACAAATGTTCCCCGCATTGGGAGTATCCAGACCGTCCTCCTCCCACAACATTGCGCTTTGACCACTCAGAAGGTACAGCCCGCGACTAGAAGCAATGATCAACCCTTTTTCTTTCAACCTGAAAAGGGCTTTGCGGACGGATGCGCGCTCCTTGCCGAGGGTGATAGCGATTTCGAGGGGGGACATCGCCTCGCCCCGCTCTCGTAGCAGGTCCAGAATGGTCCGTTCGGTCGATGAAAGGTTGGGGCCAGCATCTTTCTCCAGCGACCACAGCGCCGTCTGCTCGTCAAAGGTGAGCGTGAGCTGCTGCTCCTCGACATCGCGGCCCGTGACAAAGAGTTGGGCGGTCATCTCATTGCGCGCGCGTTGCAGCACCATGTTGCAATCGGTTGCCCCCGTCAGCCCCGTCGAGCCGCTGATCTCGTCCATCGGGTCGGTGCCGCCGTTCCCGCCCTTGCGCAGGTGGTGGATCACCAGGATCGAGATGTGATGCTGCTCGGCCAGTTGCTTGAGAGGGGTGATCAGGGCGTAATCGTCGGCGTAGATGTTGCCGCTGCCAGGGGAGCGCACGCGTGCCAGGGTATCGATAATGACCAGGCGGGGATTGGGCTTGCTCGCCACCCAGGCGTCCAGGTCATCGAGACCGCCGTGCATCAATGGGTGCCAACTGCCGGTCCACAGCAGATTCTCCGGCGCCTCGCGGCCCTGCAAGAGCTTCGCCAGCCGGTCCTTCATGCGCCGCTCCGTATCCTCCAGCCCCAGGTAGAAAACGTACCCTTGCCGCGTGGGCATGCTGCTGAGCGCGTTCTCTCCTAAGGCGACGGCGAGCGCCAGGTGCAGGGCCAGCCAGGACTTGCCCATCTTGGGCTTGCCGCCCAGCAGGGTCACGCCTTCGGCCAGCAGCCCAGGAATGGCCCACTGCGGCTCGACCGACGTCCTTGCCAGAATTTGCTGCGCGTCCAGCGCATCCTCAGCGCCCGACCTGCGTACCGTCGCGCCACTGGGATATTTCGCGACGCTGCGCACAATCTTGATCACCTCCTCATCGGGCAACGGCGGCCTGCAAAACGCTTGATTGTACGCGCGCAGCATGAGCAGCAACCCCTCCTCGCTCGCGCCCTGGCGGCGATAATCACCCGCCACACTCAGCAGCCTGGTGTTGCGCTTGCCTTCGGGAATGATCAACACAATAGGGGGAGGCAGGGCAGGGGCCAGCCCAGCCCCTACAGACGCGTCCTGCGTTGGGTCGGTAGGGGGAAGGCAACCGCGAGGGATTGCCCCTACAGGCGCGTCCTGTGTTGGGTCGGTAGGAGCTGGGCAACCGCGAGGGATTGCCCCTACAGACGGTAGCCCAGGCCGCGGCAGAATGACGGCGTGCGAGGACGATTGCTTGCGCGAGGTCAGCGCCAGGTCGAGCAGCCGCTCAGGGGCACGCGGGATATCGCCGAAGACGCGCCAGAGGTAGTGCCTGCCGGAGGCGTGCAGGCTGGCGGGAGCCACCACATAGCCATGATGGCCGCGAATATCAATGCCCTCGGCCAGCCGTCCGCTGCTATTGGGCACGATCAGCTCCCTGTCATGCAGGAAGTACAGGTGCCAGCCGCCGCCACCGGTGCGCACCAGCGGCGTCTTCTCCGGCAGCTCTACCAGCCGCTCAATCACCTCCAGTGAGCCGCCATGACGCGGGTCGATATCGACCACCAGCAGGCCACCACCGGTCGCGATACCCACGTTGGCCTGTGGGTAGCGGTCCCACCAGAGTTGCACCTGGTCGAGATCGCACGACGCGCTGATCGCGCCATCTTTGGTGCGTGGATGCTTGCCAGGACTGCTGCACTGTGCCTGGCCGCAGGTGCAGCAGCCGGAGGGATAGAACGAATGCAGGGGAAGGACGCGCAGCCCGCGACGCGCATACCCTGCCGCGAAATCGAGCATAGTCGGGCCTGTAGAGTCATTTTGCACAGACATATCCTTTCTGGGGACATGTGAATGGAAGGGATACAGATGTTGTTCATACCACTTCACCGCTACCTTCCTGAAGAAACAACAAAGAGGAAACATCAGGAGAGCTACCCGCCGCTCCTCTATTGCCCTGGTCCTTCAGGAGTGTCCATACAGTCAGCGAGTAAGCTCATCCTGATATAATCAATTATTGCCTGCTTGCCTGCCTTTTGTAAAGGTTTTGGTGGTAATGTGGGGAGTATCTGTATGTATCAAAATATGACAGGAGCAAGAGCAGGGCATTGCCCAACCGCGCAATGGGGCCACAGGGGGATCAATCGGGTCAGGACGGGCGTGGGGTGCGGCATGACTGGATGGGTAGGGGCAATCCCTTGCGGTTGCCCTGCGGCTGGTTGGCACGATGACGGGGGACAGCAACACCGAATGGTAGGGGCAATCCCTTGCGGTTGCCCTGTGGCTGGTTGGCACGATGATGGGGGATAGCAACACCAAATGGTAGGGGCAATCCCTTGCGGTTGTCCTGCGGCCCCATTACGCGGATCGGATGGCCCTTGTCCTGGACAGAACCACGCAGGTCCTGGGGCGGCCCTGCACCATGGTGGATCGCCCAGCCACCCCCCATCATCGTGGGTACCGCCACAGGGCAACCGCAAGGGATTGCCCCTACCTATCCGCCTTCGTTGCAGGGCCGCCCCAGGGCCTGCGTGGGGTGACCAGGGCAACCGCAAGGGATTGCCCCTACCGCACAATGCCGACCCGCGCAATGGGGGCAACAGGGCAACCGCAAGGCATGGCCCTACCCATCCAGTCCCGCACCCCCGACCCGATTGATCCCCTGCCACCCCCCATCATCGTGGGCACCGCAGCAGGGCAACCGCAAGGGATTGCCCCTACAGTTCTTTTTTCAGGGCAGCCCTCACTGGATTATTACGGATGTAGGCGCGGATGCGCGTCAATTCGTCTTCATCGCGAATGACACGTTCCATATAGTTTCTTTGCCAGAATTTGCCCTGTTCGTTTAGTCCAGACGTCTCAATGTGTTTGAGCCATTTGCCGCTGGTTAACGATTTGTAGGCCCCCACAACCTGACCCAGCGTAATGCGCTCCGGCACGCTCGTGCCAAGCCAGACGATGAAATGAACGTGATTGGGCATAATGATGTATTCATCAAGGATGAGCCCTGCAAACCGTTCGGGTAAGGCGTGCCAGGTCTCCTCTAGAATGGTGCGCAATGCTGGCTGCTCAAAATAGGGCAAACGCCCCTGCGTGCAAATCGTGACGAAATAGGCCCTCTGCGAGGCGTAATCATAATTCGGCACACGGATCGAATGTCTGTGGTGAATATCTGGATCATACTGTGTCTTGCCCATATACCCTACAACCTCCTCGTATTTCTCGCTGCGCCTGATTATAAATCTATTGATATTTCGATACAATACATATTTATAATGATTTATGCGCGATGTATTGGTAGGGGCGGGGCTTGCCCCCGCCCTGCACCCACCAACGACCGTCTCACATCTCCAGCAGGGCAACCGCAAGGGATTGCCCCTACCCCTTCGTCCTGCCGTTCCCCCGTCATCGTGGGCACCGCCGCAGGGCAACCGCAAGGGATTGCCCCTACCGATGCGATGATATACGGCAACCTCGCCCCTACCCCGCCGCGCCCCCAAAAACGCAAAAACGCCCATCCACACGGATAGGCGTCTGTAGGGGCAATGCCTCGCGCTTGCTCTGCACGATGCCCTTGCCCCTTCAAACGTTTTATTTAGTCATAGTGCGACATCTTTCACGTCCTTTCACAATGCACCGAACGCTACAGATTTCCTCAACTTCATTTCACGACTGGTAAGATAAGGCTCCTGAATGGAGATGAAATGTGTCCTAGTGTCCGCCATACAAGGCATCAGGCCCCCATGATAAAAGCATGTGCCACACATCAATGTGCGCCACGGTGGAGAGCAGGATGAAGCCGAGAGCCAGGATGGTTACGAGGGCCAGGATGATGAAGACTAGTTTCTGTTGGGTGCGCAGCGCGATACTCATGTGTGACAGATCCTTTCTTGGATACGTGCTAATGATCGAATAGCCAATGAATTTCACCAGCACAAAAATACAAAACAAACTCCAAGGACGCTTCAGGGATACGGTAAAAGCTGTTATAGCTCGCCGTCAGGTCACACTCTCTTGCCTCAATGGCCTACTGCGCCGATCAAAGATAATACCTATGCAGCAATACCCGCTGCTCGACACCTGTAGGGACCCGATTCATCGCGTCCGCTTCAGCGCCCGTTTCTGAAGAAACAATTTCCTAAGAGAGCTAGCACCTGAGAGCGATGGCACTCAGTACAAGTAGTTGTATCAGCTTGTGAATAAAATATACATAATCGGAGGCAAAAATATGGTCATTTTAATCCAGTGTCCCGACTACTCAACGTCAGCCGTACGCACATACGGGAACAGACTTACGACTGAGTGACAGGTTGGGGGAAGACAGGGATTGCGAAATACGGGGCGCATGGCAATTTGCGGTGGACGTCGCAAGAACTGTGGATGTTTATCAACGAAATACTAGACGGGCAGGGCAATGCCGAACCGCACAATCAGGCAGCGGCGGGCAACCGCAAGGCCCGCACAATCAGGTAGCAGCAGGGCAATCCCTTGCGGTTGCCCTGCTGCGGATGCGCCTCTGTTCCCCTCGCGCTTGCCCTGCTGCGGGATCGGAATACACTATTCATCATCATATCTTACTAACGTTTTCGTATCTGGCGAGAATTTGTTTCACTAACTGCTCATTGGCTACAGCATTACAATCTTTAAAGATCTGCTGCGCTTCTCGCAGATAGCCCAATCCACATTGATACTGCTTTCCTCCCACTGAATCACGCTGTATCAGGACTTCCCCGAATAGTTGCAAGGTATGCCCACACTCCAGACGCATCCCATGCCGACGAAACGTGCGCAATGCCAGTTCAAACTGCTCACTGGCCTGCCTTTGTTGCCCACAAGCTTCCAGGATGCCTCCTAAAACCTGCTGGGTCCGAGCAATCAGCCATGTTAGCTCAAATTGGCGAGCCTTTTCTAGCGTTTGTTCTGCGAGTTGTTGAGCAGCATCTATCTCACCCAACAATAGCATAACTTGAGCCATTGCTAACTGACCCTCGGTCCTCGTCTCGGCTTCCATGCTTTCAAGGGAGAGAGCATGCTGCAATGTCTTTCTCGCGCGTTTGAGGTTGCGGAGCATCTCCTCAGAGGCTTGGGAATTATTCCGCTCAGCACCTACAAACATTGCCTGCGTAATACGGATGCTCCCCAGAGTCACCAGAGCCAGACCTTTATAGGGTGCGATATGGATAGTTCGACCAATTGTTAAAGCGCGACCAAGAGCAGCTTCAGCATCGGGAAGTCGTCCCTGCTTTTGTAGCACGGTAGCCAGATACGCGTACCACATACTTAAATGCACGGGATCATTGCTGCGTTCAGCTAGAGTAATACCCTTTTTAAACTCATCTTCTGCTTCGTCCAGATTACCGCAATGAGTATCTAATACACCTAAATTCCCAAAGATAAAAGAAACCAGTGGCATTTCCCCTATACGTTCAGCAATACTAAGAGAACGGCGGAAGAATGCTTGTGCCAAACTATGCTCTGCTTTCCTCATATGAACATCGCCCAGATTACAGCAGACGATAGCAATTTCTCTCTGGCTATCATACTGCTCGAAGAGCGTCAAAGCCATATTAAGATGAGTTAACGCCTCCACATACCGACTACCACTGGCAGCAATAAGCCCCAATAAAGAATGCGTACGCCCAAGATTTACCGGATCGCCTGCCAATGTGCGCCTGATGAGGGTTAAATGTGTTTTATGGCCCGCGCTATATTCTCGTTGCTCAACAACGCCTTCGAACAACTCCAGGGCTTCCAGGGCCGTTATACGCGCTTCTTTATATCCCCCTTCACGCCAACTTGCATAACTTTGCTGATAGCGAAGATAGCCCCAGGCAGAATTTGTCGTAACTTTAGCATCCTGCAATACCTGCTCACCACGCTGAAAGCATTGTCGGGCTTGCGCAGTATTACCCACGTTGTACCAGGTCACACCGATTTCACACCATAACAGAGCCTGGATTTGAGCTTCCTGCTCATTCAAGCTGGACGTTTCATAACAACGACCACGCATATGTAAAGCCTGCTCATAAAAATTACGGGCTTGCTCATTGTTCCCCTGTATCCTCGTACATTCACCCAAACATTCCAACAGATAGGCGAAGTGGAGCTGTTCTTCGGGGGAGAGGGCGGCGATGGACCTATCTACTGAGTAGCCCAGATGCTCCAGCGTGATGCGGTAGAATTTTTCGGCGTCGGGATAAGACGAGAAGGCGTAGGCGCGGTTGCCTGCCAGTTCGGCGTAGTGGGCGATCTGCTGCGGGTCGGCTCCGCCCGCGACGAGATGATGGGTGATGGTGGCGGCTCCCTCTTCCTCGCGGTTGTGATAGACCTGGCGGAAGATTTCGGCGGCGCGACGGTGCAGGCTGGCACGGCGCGCGGCTGATAGCGCCTCGTAGAGATGGTTAACAAGCAAGGGATGCCAGAAATGATAGGTGATCCGCGTGCCCGTGCCCTCTTCCGTCAGCATGCCCGATCTCAACGCCTCCTCCAGCAGGTCGAGCACGACATCTTCGCTGGAACCAGGCGTGCTGGCCTCCATCTCGTTGATGACGTGGAACTCGAAGGAGCCTCCGAGCACGGCAGCCTTGTTGAGCAGGCGATGACAGGCGGGATTGAGCCGGTTCAGACGCAGGTCGAGGACGGCAGTGATGGTTTCCGGCAAGGCTGTCTCGCTATCGCCGGAATGCGCGGATAGCGACGGCTGCGCACCAATCGAACGCGCCAGTTCTTCGGCGAAGAAGGGGTTGCCCGCCGCGCGCGTGCTGATACGCTGCATCACGGGTTCCGCCACCTGCGAGACCTGCGAGACCAGCATGCTGATCTGCTCATCGCTCAACGGCTGCAACTGGACGGTTTCGACCGCGTTCTCGCGTTGCAGGTCGGTGAGCAGCGGACGCAGGGGATGGTTGGCTCCCAGCTCGTTCTCGCGGCAGGTGCCCACGATCACAATTGGATGATTTTGCAGGCGGCGCGCCAGGTAGGCCAGCAGCTCGCAACTGCTGCCATCGGCCCATTGCAGGTCGTCGAGCGCGATCAAGAGCGGCGTGCTATCGCTGATGATGGTGAGCAGTTCGCGCGCGGCCTCCCATAAGCGCAGTTGCTCTTGCTCCGGCGGCAACGAGGAGGAGATCGCAACGTGTGAGAGCAGTTCGTGCAGTTCTGGTAGCAGAGAAACCAATGGCTGGAATACCAGAGGGCGATTCTTCACCTCCTGGCGCTGCCACGCGCCCTGCGCCATCGCCTTGCGCAACACTTCGGTCCACAGGCGATAGGGGATGCTGCCCTCCTGCGCATAGACGCGGCTCCACGCCACGGCCCAGCCACGCTTCTTGGCGTCGCGGCTGATCTCTTCGGCCAGGCGCGTCTTGCCGATGCCCACGTCGCCCAGCAGCAGCACGCTCTGAGGACGGCGCTGCGTATCAAGCGAGGAGAGCGACGTCTTCTTCTGCGCCGCCAGCTTGAACTTCGCCGCCCGCTCGGTCTCCGTCACCAGCATCCGCAGCAGCTCAATCTCCTCCTCGCGCCCGACGAGCGGACTCTGATGGGTACGACCGATCTGGATAGCGGGCGAGGGTGCGGCATTGCTGGCCGTGTCTGCGCGCGTCACCGCTGAGGTTGCGCCGCTTTCGCTGATCGAGGTGCGCTGAGAGGGGAGCTTATCGGCTCCCGAGCGTACCGCCTCGTAGAGCGCACGCGTCTCCGGCAGGGGCGCGATGCGATACTCCTGCTGCAAGACCGTCGCCAGCCGTTTGTAGGCTCGCAGCGCCTCGCCGCGTCGCCCGAGCTGGGCTAAGAGGCTGATCAGACGCTGCACCGCCGCCTCGTTGGTTGGGTCGATGGACATCAATCTATCAAGCGGGTCAATCGCGCTATTGAGGGCCTCGCGGGCGATGCGCAGGTCTGCCAGATCGAGCAGCAGGCCGATCCAGCTCCGGCGCAGCGCATCGCGACGGGCCAGCGTTGCTTCGAGTTTGCGCTCCTCCGGCAGGAAATCGCCGCCGTAGAGCGTCGCCGCCTCTTCCAGCAGGCGCTCCTTCTCGCCAGGATCGGGAGCGGCATGAGCCTGTACAAGCAACTGGTCAAAGACATCGCTATCGATCCAGACCTGTGGGTGCTCGGCCAGCACGATCATCTCGCGCTCGGTCAGCAGCAGGGGAGAGGTTGCGAGGCGGCCACGGGAGGGTTCAAAGATCTGGCGCAGGCTATAGACCGCGCGGTCCAGGCGGCTGGCTGCCGTCTCCATATCCAGATCGGGCCAGAGGGCATCCATAATCTGCTCGCGGCCAAGCTTGCGCCCGTTGCTACTCACCAGGGAGCAGAGGAGTGAGCGCACGCGTTGATGTTGCCAGGCTGAATCCGTCACTGTCTGCCACTCGGAGGCATCGCGCCCGCTGCGCCGCTCCAGGCGGAACTGTCCCAGCGTATAGATACGGATGGTTGATTGCTCGCGTTCGCCGGAGTGAGAGGAGGGAGGCTCGTGGTAGCCCTCCATCGTCTCCTGCACCTCGGGCGGGAGATGTTTGCCGATGTACGTGCGGGTAGTGCGACCCTCGATAGTCTGGTAGCGATACCAGTAAGGGCCATGACCGGTGCCTTCGCGACATTTGCGACAGCGAGGTTTGCCACAATAACTGACCTGCTGGTGGTAAGTGACCTTGCCATTCATCGCCAAATCCCCTTCAAATCCCTGCGAAGGATGCACCGGATACTGCAATCTATTGCCAACACTGGTCAAGAGCCTCATTCATTATATCAAAGCGCGTCAACAGAGATACGCCCTGGTAATCGATCAAACAAGATATGTCTTCCTAGCACAGCAACAAATACCTCCTGATCAGATACGCCTTGTCGCAAGCTTCATATCCAATACCACTATACCCGACCAGTGCGCATTTTTCTATTCCTGTCGTCCTATCCCCCAAATGGCCCAATGCCCGCTTGCCATTGACTTACGGGGTTTTTCGGTGGAAAGGAAAATAATAAGACTGGTATAAGACATTTGCAAGCAGGAGAGTCTTGTGGGGGAAGAGCTTATGAAAGAAACGTATCTATTGGCAATACAAGCACTAAAAGCATAGTAACTCATTCTAAACTTGTACATTGCGCAAAAATTGGAAACGCGATGATGGGGAGGAGATTAGGAGAAGAGAGAAAGGCCGCACGCGTATACTCACTTCCACAGACACCAATTGACCCCTAGTTGATGGAGGAAGTCCTGATGAACAGCACGACGGAAGAGGCGCGCGTCCTGGCGAACCCGGAGGCTCTCAGTCTCGCCGACACGTCCAGATTTTATCGGTATGAGATCGGACAGGTCGAACTACTTTCCACGGAGAAGGTAACGCAACTTGCCAAGAGCATCGAACGTGGGAAACCGGGGAAGAGGCAGCGCGCATTACAAAGCTCAAAGGAAGAGACGGAAGAGGCCCGCGAGGCCAGGCGGCAACTGATCGAAGCGAATCTGCGGCTCGTGCTGCACATCGCACGCAAGTACAGGGGCTTCGGCGTAGACCTGATGGACCTCGTCCAGGAGGGAAATCTGGGGCTGATGCATGCCGTCGAGAAGTTTGATTATAGCAAGGGATATCGTTTCAGTACATACGCCACCTGGTGGATTCGCCAGTACATCACCCGGGCCCTGGCGGAACAGGCTCATCTTATTCGGGTGCCACTTTACAAAGTCGAGGAGATCAAACGGCTGGGTCGCACGCGGCGGCGTTTGCAGCAGCAGGGGATGGCGAGCGAGCCGACGCTGGAGCAACTAGCGAACCAGATGGAGATCAGCGTGCAACAGGTAATCACGCTCCTATCAACCAACCAGGAGACGATCAGCCTGGATATGCCGCGCAAGGGGGGTGATGACGAGGTAGCCCTGAGCGAGGTATTGGAAGATGATCCTATTTATTCGCCTGAGCGAGTGGTCATCTCGCAGACGTTGCAGGCGCATATACAGGATTTACTGAACGGTCTGACTCAGAGGGAGAGAAAAGTATTGCAGTTGAGGTACGGGCTCAATGGCGGGGCGGAACACAGTCTATCGGAAACGGGCAAGAAACTGGGACTGAGCCACGAAGCAGTGCGCCAGGTGGAGTTTCGAGCGTTACGTAAATTGGACCATCCGTGTCGAGATCGGATGCTCCAGGATTTCTTGGGGTGAAGATAATTGAGTCACTACGATGATGGGGATCAGGCTTACGAGCAAGCTTGAGTCACAAAAGGGGCACCAAAGGCGGTGCCCTTTTTGATTACCCTTCACGCCGTCAGCAGGGGAAGCGGCGGCGGAGAGGACAGCGGCGAGGGATTATCCAACAGATGGAGGTCATCGCAGGCGAGCAGGGCAACCGCGAGGGATTGCCCCTACCCATTCGTCCTGTCAATCCTTCAGGTTCTCAGGGCCATCTTTTTTCAAGGCGGCCCTCAATGGATTATTACGAATGTATGCGCGGATGCGTGCTAATTCGTCTTCATCGCAAATGACACGTTCTATATAGTTTCTTTGCCAGAATTTGCCCTGTTCGTTCAGGCCAGTCATCTCAATATGTTTGAGCCATTTGCCGCTGGTTAACGATTTATAGGCCCCCACGACCTGACCCAGGGTAACGCGCTTTGAAGTGCTGGCGCTCAGCCGAACGATGAAATGAACATGATCAGGCATCATGACGTATTCATCAAGGATCAGCCCCGCAAAACGTTCGGGTAAGGTGTGCCAGGTCTCCTCCAGAATGGTGCGCAATGCTGGCTGTTCAAAACATGGTACACGTCCCTGTGTGCAAATCGTGACGAAATAGGCCCGCTTCGAGGCATAATTATAATTCGGCACACGGACCGAACGTCTGTGGTGAATATCTGGATCAATTGCGCTTTGCCCATATACCCTTCAACCTTCCCATATTTCTCGGTGTGCCGTGATTATAAACGTATTGATATTTCGATACAATACGTATTTATAATGATTTATGCGCGACGTATGGGTAGGGGGCATCCCTTGCGGGTGCCCTGCCCGCCTGCGATGACCTCCGTCCGTTGGGCCATCCCTCGCGCTTCCCCTGCCTCGACCGACGTAATTACGGCACACGGACAACAATCACGCTGATGTTGTCGGCTCCGCCACCGTGGAGTGCGGCCTGGATGAGGAGGTCGGAGGCGCGAGAGGGGCTGGCGTTGCTGCGCAGGATGCGTCCGATTTCAGGGTCGCGCACCATCTCCCAGAGGCCGTCGGAGCAGAGCAGCAAGCGATCATACGGGGAAAGATCGGCCACAAACCAGTCCACTGCGAGATTCTCGCCCTCGTCGTTGTTGCCCAGGCAGCGATAGACCTTGTTCCGCTCGGGGTGGGTGTAAATCTGCTCCGGCGTGATCTCGCCAAAGGCCACCAGCGTGGCGACGAGCGAGTGGTCGCGGGTGATCTGCGACAAGCCACGGCCCTCGCGAAAGAGATAGGTGCGGCTATCACCAACATTGACGATGTACGCCTTCATATCCAGCACGAGGGCAGCCGTCAGCGTCGTGCCCAAGTCGGTTCCCCGCTCCTCACCATACTGGCAGATGGCCCTGTTCGCCCACTGGACGCCGCCGACCATCATATCAGTCAGAAACTCTTCTGTCAGCTCGTTGCCGGTAATGATATTTTGCAGCACCGTATGCATCATGCACTGGACCGCGATCCGGCTGGCCTCCTGGCCGCATTCATGACCGCCCATGCCATCCGCCACCACGAACAGGCCAAAAGGGACCAGCCGCCCATGATAGGTACACGTCCCCTGCACCACCACCAGACCATCTTCATTCGGCGTGTCTCTGCGCTCGCGGCCCACATGCCAGCCAACACCCACCTCCAATTGCTGCACCACGCGCGGCCTGGCTGGGAGTTGAGGCGCAGTAGACTCATCAAGATCGGGCCGCGTCGGGATCTCAGGGGTGTCGTCCAGAGGCTCAAGGCGGCCTGACGGCACAAAGGAGGAGGCACGAGCCGTCTGCGACAAGACCTGTTTCTGCGGCAGGCGCAGCATGGGTACAGACGCCGGCAGCGCATTGCGCACAGGTGCATGTGCTTGTGGCAGTACGGAGGCCAGAGCAAAATTATGGGACGCCTCCCAATCCAGAGACATCTCTACCAGCTCGTCCTGGCGCTGTTTAAGCTGGGATAGTCTGCGATGGTGTCGCACTAGCGCCAGCACCACCCACGTCAGCGCATACCATCCCACCGCCCAGACAAGGGAGAGCGCGACCAGCACAAAGAGAGGGAACAGTACCGCGGAGCCATTCTCGTGCCACCAACCCGGAATCTGTGGAATGGCCTCCATGAGCAAGAGCCACGATTGGGGCGGGATGCCACCGGAGGCCCATACAAGAAATAGGGCCGCGCTCCCCAGGCCTGCCCAGGTGATGTATCTCAGCCAGCTATGGATATCGTAGAGGGTCTTGAACTCCTCCAGCATGCTCCGTCCCTCACTCATTTTGCGTCTAGGGCAGGGGCCAGCCCTGCCCCTACAGGGATATCTATCGCAGCTAGGGCAGGGGCCAGCCCTGCCCCTACCAGCCCTGCCCTACAGGAATCGCCTACAGGTAAAGATCGTTACGAGGTTGCGTCATATGCGGAACCCTGTTCCATCGTTTTTGCATAGAGGTCGCCAATGATATGATTGGCAGCCGTGTTACCAATGTGGCGCGCTAACTTGCTCTGGCAAGCGCCCACCCGAGTCATACGTGCCCGAATAAAAGAGTGGCTCGCGGTCCCCTGGGCCATACCAGCCATTCCACGCTGCATCGCATCAAACTCCAGTTCAATCTGCTTGCATAGCTGCGCCACTTCGCTTCGACACATCACAGCCGATCCTTTCGCACTGTACGTACGCAGGGCAAGCGCGAGATCACTCCTGCCCTTTCTTGTTTAAAGTATAGGCAATAGTACTTTCTGTCATCTCCTTATGTGCTTCTGAGAAATGGGGGATGGCGGGCACCGCCACAGGGCAAGCGCAAGGCATTGCCCCTACCCAGACGTCGCAGCGTTGGGCAAGGTCATCGCAGGCAGGCAGGGCAAGCGCAAGGCATTGCCCCTACCCATCCGATCCCGCTATGATCCACCATCGTGGGCACCGCCACAGGGCCGAGGGGGTGCTGGGCCAACGGCAGGGCGTCTGGCTAGGGGCAATCCCTCGCGGTTGCCCTGCTAGGCATCGGGGGGCTGGTCGATCAACCGGACGCGATGATGCATAGGAAGGGATGAGCGGGGATATAATGGGGATGCATGCGGGGCCGAAGGAACGATCTTGTACGTCTTGTACTTTTGTCTTATAATTCCGCTTCAGAATGCCATAGCGCGATAAACGTTTTAAGGAGGGAGTCTTGTACACACAGCAGCCCTATCGCTACCGGCTCGATTGGGGGAGGCGAGGAGTGCAGCAGGCGGTCGAGCAGGGGAACATTCTTGTAATCGTCGATACCCTCAGATTTTCCACCGCCGCCATTACCGCCACGCACCATGGCGGCCTTATCTATCCCTGCTCGCTTGATGAGGATGCAGCAGAATTGGCGCGACGTATTGGAGGCGAGGTGGCGGTCTCACGCGTGGGCGCGCCCGATAAGGGACGCTTCTCGCTCTCTCCCGCAACCTACTTTGATCTTGAACCTGGCACAAAGGTGGTGCTGGCCTCGCCTAATGGCGCAACCTGTAGCAGATTGGGGAGCCAGGTGCCGTATCTATTTATTGGTGCGCTGGTCAATGCCAGAGCCGTTGCAATGGCTATCTCATCCCTTGCCGCACAAGAGAATCTCGCCGTTACAGTGATTGCCTGCGGCGAACGCTGGAAAACGCCGTCTGAGGATGGTGTATTGCGCATCGCCATCGAAGATTATCTGGGAGCCGGCGCAATCCTGTCGTATATGCAGGGCGAGAAATCTCCCGAAGCCCGTGTATGCGCAGGTGCGTTTGTACAGGTTCGTGATGAGCTGGAGAGCATCATCTGGGATTGTGGTAGTGGGCGAGAGTTGCGGGAGAAGGGCTTCGAAGCTGATGTCAAGCATGCAGCACACTTGAATCTCTATCAGACGGTACCCTATATGCGCGGCGATCATTTAGAGCCATATACGCCCCTTAGCAGCTAAGCGCCGGCAGCTTCCCCTCTTCAGACTGAGCAATCGGGAGCGTAAACCAGAAGGTCGAGCCACGGCCCAGTTCGCTATCGACCCCTACCTGGCCCCCCTGCTGCTCAATGAGGGTGCGACAAATATAGAGCCCAAGCCCCAGGCCAACGCCGGAGCCGCTCTTGACATCAACGCCTTTAACGCGATAAAAGCGGTCCCAGATATGTTCCTGATCCTCGGGAGATAGCCCCGGCCCCTGGTCGATCACCTTTACCCGCACCATCTCTCCCAGCCGCTCCAATTGAACATCAACCGGCTTATCGCTCTCCGAATACTTGAGCGCATTCGAAAGATAATTGTTGACCACCTGTCCGACGCGATCAGGGTCCGCCTGCACCTTGACTTGCAGGATGGAGGTCTCCCAGCGAATAGTCCGTGCAGGGATCGCTATGCGCTGATCATGCACGACCTCACGAACGACCTCTGCCAGATTACAGGGCACAATCTTCAAATCCAGGTGGCTCGTCTGGATACGTGACATATCAACGAGATCATTCACCAAGCGATTTTGTACATTGACCTGTCGCTCAGCGCGTTCAAGCAATTTCAGCAGCCGTTCCATCTCCGGCGTATCTTGCCGGAGGCGTCCCACCTGTATCCTGGCTAGCTGGATCGTAGCTTTAATGGTAGTCAAGGGAGTTTTGAACTCGTGGCTCGCAACCCCAGGAATTCATTCATCTGGCGCGTCGTTTCCTGGAGAACAAGGGATGCTGCTCGCATCTCCGCCTCTTCCTGAGCGAGGCGCTCCTGCTTTGTAATATCGCGGTTGATCTCCAGGATCGCTAGCGGTTTATCGGCGGCATCACGCGCGAGCACCTGGCGGCTCTCCACGATCACTTCTTCGCCCACCCGATTGATATGAACGAGCCGACCCTCCCAATAGCCATAGTCAGTCAGCGCCTCTTCGACAACTTCGCGGGATACGGAGAACTGAGTATTGAGCAGGGTATGAGTGATCTGGCCCACCGCCTCTTCCACCACCCATCCATAGAGAGCTTCGGCCCCCTGATTCCAGGAAACAATGCGGTTATCCAGGTCACGAATGAGAATAGCATCGTGAGCAAGTTCGATCAGCTCCGATTGTAATCGGATGATCTGTTCCTGTTGCATCAATTGGTGTTCAGTGCTTTTTAGATCAATCATAGGTAATGCATCAGTAGTCGTTTGAAAATGGCCTGAGGCAGTAAGCTGTTCGAGTTGCTCTTGCTGAAATAAAAGATCATCAGGCGTTTCAGCATGCAGCGGTATAGAATTTGGGGTACCTGGTTCCCTGTTCTGCATACAGGCTACCTTTCTTACCCTCCCCCTCTGATGCCTCTTTGCACGAATGCGCTTTTGTAAAAATAGAGCGTTGTACGGTGTTTGGAGGGGGAGAGGTATACATATCATATGTTCAGTTGACATCATACGCTATTTTAAGAAAAAAAACAATACAGCCATTACTCCTTTGGAACAGGGCTTAGAGGGTCTGGACGATACTTCCCTCTTTTTCCATAGGTATATCACTTTTGCTGTTGGGATTGTTGCGGAAATGAGCGTTGCGTCCTCTTCCGATCAATCCATTTCACTCGCAAACGCAGGCTCCGTCTGCGCGATCTGCACCAGCGTGGGGGGATGGTTGCGCTGCACCAGGTAGCCACGACCGGGCGGGAGCATAGAGGCGGCCTGCCCGTGCAGTATCTTCCCTTCCTGTGGATCGCCGCTCAAGATGATCGCCGACGAACCCATTTCACGCAGGCGCTGGAATACAGGCTCAAAGGAGGCGCGCCCAACGCCACCGACGCGACGCACCAGCACCAGATGAAAGCCGATATCGCGACCGGATAGCAAGTATTCGACCAGAGGATTCAAAGGGCTACCGGTCGGCGCAACGATGGTCTCGTAATCATCGACAAACAGGAAGTAGTGCCGCCCGTTCCAGCGTTGCGGTGTGCGCAGCTTGCTCAACGGGGCATCGGCGCTGCTCTGCAAGCGTTTATCCAGGTCCGCTTTGAAGTTGCCAATGCACTCGGTCAGGGTGGGAGGATTATAGGCAAAGGTCAGCAGATGCTTGCTATCGGTGAAGTCAAGCAGGGCTTTGCGAAAATCAATAATAGCGAACGCGACTTCTTTGGGGTCATAGCACCGCTCTATCCCCCGCATCCAGGTGCGCAACAGCGTCGTTTTGCCGCACTCCATATCACCCAGAATGATAAAGTGCGGACCGTTCGCGATCAGATCGACATACACCGGATCGAGGCGGAACTCCTCCAGGCCAAGCGGGACGCCAGGATATGACCCGGCAGACAGCTCAGGCAGTTCTTCCAGGCGCACCAGGGAAGGTAGCATGCGAATAGGCGGAGCTGCCGCGCCATTCCAGGAACGATAGGCGCGCTGCACCAGCGCCTCCAGAGCTTGCCGCGTAGGAATGCCCTGTTGATCACCGGCATAATCGCCGACCACCGGTAGCGCGACCTGGAATTGGAGCTTATCCCTGTTCAATCCCCGTCCAGGTACGCCAACAGGTATGGCGGTGGCTGCCACTTTGCCAAACTCGGAGTCTAGCGGGTCGTTGAGGCGCAATTCCAGGCGCGTCCCGATGTTGTCGCGCAGCTTGGTGCGGATCTCCGCCCAGCGATTGGCCGCGATGATCAAGTGTACGCCGTAGGTAAGGCCACTCGCCACAAGGTCGGTAATTTCGCCCTCAAGCTGATCGAATTCCTGCGCGAACTGGGCGAAGTTGTCGATGATCAGGAAGACATCCCCAAAGGGAACGTCCGTCAGCTCGCCCGCCTGCCGTCGCGCGCGGAACGTTGCCATGCTGTCGATGTTGTGCTCACGGAAGAGAAACTCGCGCTCCTCGATGATTTTGCGCATCTGGCGCACCACACGACGCACCTTATCGCGCTCCGCCTTGCCACATACAGCGCCAACGTGGGGAGCCTGTTCAAAGCTACGCAGCAGACCGCCACCTAGATCGATGCAGTAGAGCTGCACAGCACCCGGGGAATGCGTCACCATAAACGCAGCGACGAGGGTGCGCAGGAAGGTGCTCTTGCCCGATTGGGGCGCGCCGACAATTGCCAGGTGCCCGCCTGTGCCAGAAAAATCAAGTAACAGCGGCTCCTGCGCCTGCTGCAACGGCAGGTCAAGCAGGCCAAGCGGAACATTCAGTTCGCCAAAAGGAGCGGCGGCAGCCCAACGACTGCCATCCAGGTCAGGTCGTTGGCATTTCTGCAAGACGGTGCCAAGCAGCAGCGACTTACCAAGCGGCGGCAGCCAGACCTGGTGAACGGCGTGGCGTTGCTGCGACAGCCGCACCCGCGCCAGTTGCTCGATGACGACATCCATCTCGGTATGCAGCTCGCTCGGCTCCATCGGATTCAATGTCATGGTGGGCAAGGCTTCCACCAGCGCGCTCTGATACTGGTACTTCACCAGCTTACCGTCAGACGTAAACTCGCGGATGTGAGCCATCGGCGAACTTTGCTCCTCCGCCGGCACGTAGGGAATGGAGATCAACGCGGTCTTAAAGAGATGATAGGTATCGGTATCGACCTTGAAATAGCCGATGCCAGGCGCGGAGGGAAGGTAGTAGGCATCGGAGGTACCCAGCACGGAAGAGCTTTCGGAGGCGCTAAAGGTGCGCAGGCAGATCCGGTAACGCAGGTGCCCCTCCAGGCCACGGATACGGCCCTCCTCGATACGCTGGGTCGCGAATAAAAGATGCAGGCCCAGGCTGCGACCAACGCGCCCCATTGTGACAAAGAGGTCCAGGAAGTCCGGGCGATTGGCAATCAACTCGGCGAACTCGTCGGCGATGATCAGCAGGTGCGGCATCGGCTCCATCTGCGGATTCATCTGCCACTTTGACTGGTACTGCTTGATGTTGTCCAGGTTTCCCGCCTCATGCAACATGCGCTGGCGTCGTTGCTGCTCCCCCAGCAGCGAGTAGTAGACGCGATCAACCAGGGAGATATCGCCTTGCAGGTTGGTCACGATGCCCGCAACGTGTGGCAGGGCGGCAAAATCGGCAAACGAGGCCCCGCCCTTGAAGTCCACCAGTACAAAGTTTAAGGTCTGCGGATCGTGCGTCATCGCCAGGCTGGTGACAATGGTGCGCAACAGTTCGCTCTTGCCCGATCCCGTGGCCCCGACGACCAGGCCATGCGGCCCCATACCTTTTTCTGCCGCCTCTTTAAAGTCGAGATACAATGTCTCGCCATCGGCGCGGCGTCCAATCGGCACGCGCAACAAATCTTGCCTGGGACGGGAGCGCCATAGTTGAGCAATCGGCAAAGCATCGGCGGAAGGGAGCTGCAACAAATCCATCAGGCGCACATCCTGCGAAAGGTCCTGTTGGGCACCAGTTTCAGCAAGCTTCAAAGGAGCCAGGCTGCGCGCGATCTGCTCACAGAGCTGGGGATCGACGGCATCAGGCATCAGCCCTTCCAGGCGCCGCCCGCCTAACTTGATCTCCTCGAAATCGAGCGCGCCCGCCCGCGAGATGGAGAGCCGCGCCTGCACCCGCGCCGGTTCATGGCTGAGATCTTCAACCAGGCAGATCACCGTCACCCCGAAGTATGCGCCATCGCTAAAAAGCGCCTCCAGTTCGGGAATCTGCCCCAATGTGTTATGCGGCGAGAAACCGTCGAGCACCACGATCAGGTGGGGAAGCGTCATAGCCGCCTGCGCATTCTGCTTCTCCTTATCCTCGCTCAATCTGCGCCGCCGGTCCAGCTCGGGTACGATTTGCTGGAGCAGCAGATCACGCACATCATCGACGGTTGTAGCAAGCATGCAGAGGTGATCCGGCATATACTGCTTCTCCGCCTTCACCTGACGCAGGCGGCGCACATGCGGCAACCACTTGAGCCATTCCCATTCCTGGCTGGTCTGCGGCGGGAAGTACGCCATACAGCGCACATCTTCGGGCGTGTAAAAGGCGGCAATCTGGAAAAGCAGCGCCCTTGCTAATGCGCGGGTCATGGCAGGATTGCCATTGATCGCCAGCGTGCCGATGGTACGCAGGGAGATCAGGGCGGGCATATCATCGAGATAGCCATACTCGGTCACGAGCGATTCGGCCTGCGTCTTCAGTTCCGGCACAAACTTGACCATCATATTACTGCCCAGGTCCAACCACACGCGGTTGCACAGCTCCACCGGTCCCAGGCCGATACGCACCTGCATAAAGTCGTAATCTTCCGGTCGCCGCTCCCACAGGTATTCGCGCCTTTCGACACGGTAAGACAGCTCCTGATAATCGGGGTAGAGGCGCAGGCCCATCATACGCTGCTGCTGTGCTAGAGCAAAGAGGCGGCGGCGACATTGCGCAAGGTATTCTAGATAAAAGGTGCGCTCCATCTTGCGCTGCTTTTTCTGTATGTGCCGCTGCACAAACCCCATTGTCACGCCAGTCCCAACCATACAAACAGCCATGACGATACCTGCAATAACAAAAAGAAGGTTAGTACGATAGGCGAAAATGAAGATTAACGACCCCAGGCTTCCCACGACCGGCAACAAATACTGCAACCACGCCACTGCTCCGCCCTGGGCCACCTGCACGACAGGGGGCGTATTAATCGCCATTTCACCTGCGGGCAAGACAGGAGGGTACGCGCGCGCAGGCCGATAGAACTTTGTTCCGTGCATAGGAATACCTTTCTCCAACGATATCCCGGCAATGGCTACGATGGCGAGAGCTCATCCTTCTCCCAGACTATGCCAATGCCGCCGGTGCTCTGGCCGGGCAAAATTGTTCTCGGTCTAAACTCCCGGCTCTGCTGCTGCTGTACCGGAACTGCCTGCTGCGGCAAAACGATCATCTCCTGCAAAACCAGGACAGCGCCATCAAGCACCTGAGCATCAATGAGGGTCAAACTCGTCTTCAGCGGCTCACCGGCGTTCGCCAGCTTTAAACACCATGCCGCTCTAATATCATTTGGCTTCACCGCAGACAAACCTGGAGGGCCGCACATCTCCAGCAGCAAGGGCAGCAGGTCGCTAATAGGGATATCCCCCGGCAGTTCCACATCGGCGCTCCGTCGTGGTCCCCTCACCGTCACCAGCAATGTTTGCATAATCTTCGCCCAATCAAATCAAGAATTACAACGTAATTGTGCCGCTCCGTCATACCGACCCGATTTCATCGCGTCCAATTCATTGTCGTCCTTCCCCTACATT
>Ga0070741_10004137_pt1 | contig 34359 bp, 31 predicted proteins | sample Coa_R1_4_FD_66440 | JGI IMG/M metagenome (GOLD analysis project Ga0070741, IMG submission 66440) | Surface soil microbial communities from Centralia Pennsylvania, which are recovering from an underground coalmine fire - Coalmine... | ecosystem: Environmental > Terrestrial > Soil > Unclassified ... | reverse complement strand
TCCTGAACGGATTTTAACCAACGGCAGGCGATGTGAAATGAGCCTGTCAACGGGTAAAGCGCCGCTGAACACCAGTTCAGCCGATTCCTTCTGCAAATCGATCGACGCGCTATACGATCCAAGCAGCGTTCGTTCTCCCACACAGATACTCGCAGGGGAAATTTCGATCCGCTCCGTTTGCGAAGTCTGCGCAAACAGCAGAATGCGCGCGCCGGGCCGCGAAAAACGGATCGCCTGCTCGAGAATTCCGGGCGCCGAGGCCGCCAATATGACAAGATCGGCGCCGCGGCCTTCGGTCATGCTTTTCACTTCTGCGGCGACATCTGTGGCGCGCGGGTCCCATGCGGCCGCGGCGCCGAGTTGTCTGGAAAGCTCCAGGCGAGCCGCAATCGTATCTGTGCTAACTACGGTGGCGCCACAGCGGTGCAGCAGCATCGTAAACAATAATCCAATCGGGCCTTGGCCCGCCACAAGCACCAGATCGTCGGAGCTGGGCGCGCACTGTACCACAGCCTTCAGGCACGTGTTTACCGGCTCGACAAAGCTTGCCTGCTCGAACGATACACCTTTAGGGATTTTTTCGATTCCCCGCTCGACGACCCAGTCCATTACGCGCACGTATTGAGAGAATCCGCCACCGGCAGGCTCGAAGCCGGCGGTGATGCCAACCTGCTTGTAGGTAGGGCACTGCGCGTACAACGTTCGCCGGCAATAAAAACACTCCAGGCAAGGAATGTGATGAAATAGCACAACCCGGTCACCGGGGGTGAACTTGCGCACTCTGGATCCAACTCTGGCCACCACACCCGCGGTTTCGTGGCCATAGATGCGCGGCGGCGCGAGCAAGTCGTGCTCGATCTTTTTCAAATCCGTATGACAAATACCGCACGCCTCCACCCGCACCAGGATCTCGCCGGGACCGATTTCAGGCGTGGGAATTTCTTCGACGCTGACTACGCCCTGGCCGCGATAGACCGCGGCGCGCATTACCGACGGGACACTTAGTTCAAAATCGGCAATCGGCAAGAAAATCTCCTAAGGCGCGGGCGGCAATTTCACAGCGATGTCGAAGCCGGATCAGCTCCGGCAGCAAGATCTGAGGACGCCGCATAGCTGCCCGCAGCAGGCGCTTAGAATCGAAACGCCCATCAGGCAACAAGGCAGCGTTGAAGTTGTTCGCGAAGCTTTCCGAAGCAGTATCTGTAACAGCGCGGACGCAGAACAGCGGCAGCCGGGATCCGGCGGCGAGCGCGGCAAGACCCGCGGCTTCCATTTCCACGGCTGCCGCTCCGGCAGAATGCAAAACGCGCTTCTCATCCGCGGTCTGGGCCACGTGGTCGATCGATAGCAGGACTCCCGAGGCATGCCGGGCGGCGGCGAGCGGCAGCGCCGCGCCGAAGCAGCCTTCCGAGCTTTCAATACGCGTAGCCACAAAGATGTCGCCGATTGCAAGCTCCGGATCGAGAGCTCCGCAAAAACCGGTGCTCACTACAGCGGTGAGCTTTCGCATCCGGCGGGCAATCTCGAGAGCGGCTGCCGCTTGGGCACGCCCGGCGCCATTGGCAAGCATCAGGATCTCACAGCCATTCAGGCTCGCCGATCGCCCCCATCGCACGGGCCAGGCAAGCTTTTGCGGCGCATGGCAAAACCGCAGGAGTCCGGAAAATTCTCTCGCCTCGGCGGCAACGAAAAGCACGCAGGAGTCCGGATCAGGCGCAATAGCCATTGCTTCGAAACCAATCAATCGCTCGCGCCAGAGCCGCATCCACCGGACCGGGATTGAACCCGAGCTCCCGGCGCGCCTTATCTGTCGAGACGAACATTTTCTTTCTGGCCATTCGTACCGCATCGAGCGGAGCCCGCGGCGGCCTGCCGGTGACCCGCGCCCAAGCCGTGCTGGCCACACCGGCCGCATACGCTAATCCATATGGCAGTTGCACTGTCGGCGCCCTTTTTCCGGTTACGACTGCCAACTTGCCCAGAATCTCGGCCAATGTCAGATTCTCGCAGCCGAGAATATATCGCTCCCCGATGCTGCCCCGCTCACAGGCGAGCAGGTGGCCCTGGGCGGTGTCCCGAACATCCACTAAGTTGAGCCCGGTTTCGATATATGCGGGCATTGCTCCCTTTAAGAAATCGAGCACGATCTTGCCCGTTGGGGTCGGCTTCACGTCGCGCTCACCGACCGGCGCGGTCGGATTGACGATCACGACGGGAAATTTCTCCCGGGCGGCGTCAAGCACTGCCTGTTCCGCCAAAAACTTGGACCGCTTGTACGCGCCTTTCATGTCGGCGAGACCAACCGGGCAGCGCTCGTCACCCGTGCCTTCCTCGGGAACACCGATGCACCCGACCGTGCTGGTGTAAACCATTCGTTCGATGCCGGCCCGCCGTCCTGCGTTGAGCAGGTTTCTCGTGCCTTCGAGATTAGATTGATACAACTCCCCGGGATCGGCGGCCCACAACCGGTAATCGGCTGCCACATGAAATACGAGTCCACATCCGGCGACGGCCCGCTCCAGTGATGCCGGGTCGCGCAAATCACCCGTTACGACTTCCACGTCCAGATCTCGAACACTGCTGGAGGCACGAACGAGCGCGCGCACTCGATGCCCCCGCTCCTGCAATAGACGAGCCACGTGCCAACCTACGAAGCCGGATGCGCCCGTGACTAGCGTCGGTTTCACGCGATTATCGCAGCGCCCACGTCAGCATCCGGAAGCTGTCGGCCAGCTTCGCGTTGATGCCGAGAGCCGCGGAGGGCTCGTATCCGCAGTGAGTCATGCAGTGCTCACACCGCGGGTCATTACCGTGGCCATAACTCTCCCAGTCCGTCTGAGTCATCAGATCTTCAAACGTTTTGTAGTGGCCGTCAGTAATGAGATAACACGGTCCCTTCCACCCCTTCACGTTATAAGTCGGATTTCCCCAGGCCGTGCAGGGAAGGTCGCGGTCGCCTTTCAAGAATTCCAGGTACATCGGCGTCTGATTCAGACGAAATCGTCGGAAGAGCCGGTCCACGTCTTTGAACTTCTCGTGGATGTCTTCGCGAGTCATGAAAATTTCGCGATCATCCACCGCTGAATAACCATAAGCAGGGGAAAGCTGGTGGCCATCGACATCGAACTGTTCGAGGTATTCAAACAGCGCTTCAATCTCTTTCATGTCGGTTTCCTTGTAGATGGTCGTGTTGGTGCAGACCAGGAAGCCGGCTTTTTTGGCCGCTTTGATTCCTTCGATAGCCTCGCGAAAGACACCCTCGCGCTCAACGCACAGGTCGTGCGTCTTTTCGAGCCCGTCCAGGTGGACATTGAAGAAAAACCGCCGGTCTGGCCGGAACTCGCTCAGCCGCTTGCGAATGAACATCCCGTTAGTACATAGATAGATGTTCTTATTCCTCTCCAAAATCCCGGCTACGAGCTGGCCGATTTGCGGATACATCATCGGCTCGCCTCCGCAAATAGAGACCATGGGCGCGCCGCATTCATCCACGGCGGCAAGGCATTCCTCCAGCGGCACTCGCTCGGTGATTGTAGATTCGTACTCGCGGATCCGGCCGCAGCCGGTGCAGGTCAGGTTACAGGCGTGCAGCGGTTCCAGCATCAGCACTAGCGGAAATCGCTTGCGGATCATCGGGTGCGGCTGCCGCTTAAGTGCCTCGGCCCCGCGTGATGGCAGAATGCGAAACGGATTCCCGGCAACGGACCCCGAGGCCGCATCTTTCTGCCATTCCGGCCGCGGCCACATTTTGTTCTTCAAAATGTATCCGGCCATGCCAGCCGTCATCGAGAGCGGAAATCTCATGATTGTTGTGCCCTTGAGCCGCTACTCTGCACAAATCGAGACAGTGCGAGCAGCGGGAAATAGAGTCTGTACAAGTGATAATTGAGATAAAAAACGCGGGGGAACCCGGTGCCCGTCGCCAACTGCTCAAGCCATGCTCCGTCGGACTGCTGCGTGTCGAGCAGATATTCAATCCCCTGCCGAACGCTCAGGCTGTCCTCATCGCCGCCTGCCAACAAGCCGAGCAGAGCCCACGCGGTTTGGGAAGGTGTACTGCCAGCGCCCGTGAACGCGCCGGCATCATAGCTCGCGCAGCTTTCGCCCCAACCGCCATCCGCGTTCTGAATCGATCGCAGCCATTCGCCGGCCCGTAAAATGTGGGCTTCACGGTTACTCTCACCCGATGCTTCAAGGCCGCGCAGTGCAAAGCAAGTGCCGTAAATGTAAGCGACACCCCAACGGCCGTACCAGCTTCCGTCCAACTGTTGCGTGCGCACCAGATAGTCGATGCCGCGACGCACCGCAGGATGACTGCGCTTCAGACCGTACGACGCCAGTGCCTCGAGTACTCGTCCGGTGATATCGGCGCAAGTCGGATCGAGCATGGCATTGTGATCGGCAAAGGGCACCTGGTTCAGGAACTCCCAATTGTTGTCCGCGTCAAAAGCCGCCCAACCGCCATCCTTCGACTGCATATCGATCAGCCAGCGGAGCGCCCGCCGCGTCACCCTCTGCTGTTCGGCTGCATTCGACCCACGCACACGGGAGAGGGCCAGCAGCACCATTGCAGTGTCGTCGATATCCGGATAGAAGGCATTGTTGAATTCGAAAGCCCAGCCGGAAGGCTCCGTGCTTGGACGTTTAACCGACCAATCACCCTTGCGCCGGATCTCTTTGGAAAGCATCCAGTCAGCTGCGCGCGCCGTGGCCGCAGGGATGCTCCCGTCTATCGCGGCCCATTGCCCCAATGCGTACGACGCGATGGCAGTATCCCAAATCGGTGAAAAGCAGGGCTGGAAAAAGAACCGCTCCCCGTCGTCCGTCAGCAATCCACTGAACTGCCGGAGGGCCTCGACTCGCAGCGGGTGATCGGGTGCATAGCCCAATACATCGAGCGCCATCACTGAGTACATCATTGGAGGATAGATGGCGCCCAGCCCATCGGAATGCTCAAAACGCTCCAGCATCCATTGCTCCCCGGCGCGCAGCGCCCTGCGCCGGATGGAGCGCGGGCCGTAGCGCTCCCACGCTTTGAAAAAGCCGTCGAGCCAAAGAAATGTGTTGCGCCAGCTAAGCCATCGCTCATCTTTCGGAAAGCCCAGGCTCACTCCCGGGAGGAAGAGTTCGTCGAGATTGAAGCCCGCCGGAACCGGCCGCTTCGGATCCGATGCATGCACGATGGCCAGCGGCATGACGATGGCGCGGGTCCAGGACGACATCTGGTAGAAGAAATTGCCGGGCAGCAGAATGATTTCCGGAGGAATTGCCGGACAATAACGCCTGGGGTAAAGCCCGAACAGGCTCAGGTTGATCTTGACGTAGCTGTTTGCGGCCTGAAGTCCTCCTAACGCCAGAATGCGCTCGCGCGCGCGCATCAGCCGTGGATCATTGGGTGAAAGACCGGCGAGCTTCAAAGCAAAGTAAGCTTTGACGCTGGCGCTGACGTCCGCCGGCCCCTGCGCATAGATGTTGAATCCGCCATCCGGCAATTGGCGGCTAAGAATCGAATGAACAGCCCGCTCGATCTGTATCCGGTTCGGAGGATTCCAAACGCCCCCTTCGGGCGGGTACAGCCAGAGTTGAAATAGAATGAAATCAGATTCCAGAGTGCTGTCGGCAGTCAGTTCCGCGCACCAATAGCCATCGCGATACTGACAGGACAGTAAAGCATCCGCCGCGCGGCGTGCGGCCTGCACAGCCGCTGATACCAGGGTCCCCCTGGCGTGAAGCGCAGGGCTGCTCATCGGAGCGAAATCGTGGTCAGATTCGCCGCGGCCCGGGACAGTTCAGGGGGAAGTGAGAACCGGACATCCTCTTCCACCAATTCCACCTCCTCGAGCTCGGAAAATCCCCGCTGCGCTAAAAACACGAGCAGTTCTTGTACGAGATATTCCGGGGCGGAAGCGCCGGCAGTCAATGCAATCTTGCGCACGCCCTCCAACCAGGAATCGTTCACGTCGCTTCGATCGTTGAGCAGATATGCGCGCACGCCCGAATTCTCCGCCACTTCCACGAGCCGCTTGGAATTCGAGCTGTTCTCCGATCCCACCACGAGCAGAAGATCGCAGCGGGGAGCGATTTCTTTCACCGCCATTTGCCGGTTTTGTGTGGCATAGCAAATGTCCTGCGCCGGCGGCCCCTCGATCAGAGGAAAGCGCTGCTTTAAACGCTCCACAATGTCGCGCGTCTCATCGAGACTCAACGTGGTCTGCGTAAGATAGCAGACCTTGGCGGGATCGGGGAGGACAAGGCGATCGACATCCTCAACGGTTTCGACAAGGAACGTCTGGTCCGGCACTTCGCCCAGCGTGCCGATTACCTCGTCATGATCTTTATGCCCGATCAGCACGATGCTGTAGCCATCCTTGGCGAAGCGGACCGCTTCCAGGTGAACCTTGGTCACCAGCGGACAGGTCGCGTCGATCAGTTGCAGAAAGCGCTCCTGCGCCTCTCTGCGGACGGCGGGAGAAACACCGTGAGCGCTGAAGATGGCGCGCGCACCATATGGTACTTCGTTCAGCTCCTCCACAAAAACTGCTCCCGCGCGGCGGAGTTCTTCCACGACATGCTTGTTGTGGACGATCTCCTTGCGGACATAAACCGGCGGGCCGTACAGATCGAGCGTGATTTTCACAACATCGATCGCCCGCACCACACCGGCGCAAAAGCCTCGCGGCTTTAGCAGATAAATTTTCTTCCCGGCATTGTCGTCTGTGGAAAAGAACATGGAACGCATATGGCCGTTGTGGATGTGTGAAAGAACAATCTGAATTATAGCAGGTATGTTACTGATCAGCATCCGCGCAAAGGACTTACCGGCCTTCATCAAACGCCGTTGTACCTCCAGGTATGTTCTGCGAAACTGCAGTTATGCCGGTGTGGCATGAGTTCGAAGCACGGCCCGGGTTGCTCATTCGCATCACTGCGTCTTTAAACGGAGTGCAGCGCATCGATTTGAATCCCGAAGATGCTGCGCAGGGGGAGCACGATGGATCAAACGCCGTAATTGCAGACGGGATGGCACAGCTTCGGGGCTATTTCGAGGGCCGGATTCGCGTGTTCACTCTGCCGCTTGACTTGCGCGGCACCGAGTTCCAGATGCGCGTGTGGCGCACACTATGCTCTATTCCTTACGGCGAGACCCGCAGCTACTCGCAGATTGCGAGCCTGATCGGCTCGCCTAGAGCCGTCCGGGCGGTTGGCGCAGCCAATGGGCGAAACCCGATTGCCATCGTGGTGCCGTGCCACCGCGTGATTGGAGCCGGGGGCGGGCTGGTCGGCTACGGCGGAGGATTGGCCGTCAAGAAGCTTCTGCTCGAGCTCGAAGTTTCGGCGGCTTTGAATCACCATCCGAAAGAAATTTTATAAAGTTTGCTATCTATTAGTTGACCGGCGTAACTGGGCTTCCGGGACAAAATCGCTGTATATCGTGAAGACGAAGAGGGAGTTCGGTCCCGACCCGTAATCTTCCAGAGACCTAACCGTCCCACCTAGGAATTCCTGCCCGCTCCGATTGGGGAGCGCACCGCCCGACCGCCGGATTCCCTCTCTTCAAAATCGCGGTACACATCCATGAGTGCTCGCACCTCGTTCCGAACCTCGGCACTGCAATCGGAAAGCGGAGGACGCACCGGACCGGCCGGCATCCCCAAGATCTCCATCGCAGCCTTCATCACCGCAACTTCGTAGCCCCTGGAGCGCTCGCGTAATGCGTACAGCGGATGCACATAACGTTGCATCAGCATATCCAGCCGGGCAAAATCGCGTGCCAGGCCGGCTTCGGCAAGAGCAAGAGACAGCCGCGGCGCGATATTGGAAATACTTGACGTGTACGCCTGGACGCCGATTGCGAAATATGCCGGAACACAATCATCGCCGATGCCGCCAAGCCATGCCAACCGGTCTCCAACCGTGTTCATGATGCGCTGATACTTGCGGGCATCCCCCTGGCCGTCCTTCCAGAATTCGAGCGTCGGAATCCGCTCTGCCAACCGCGCTACCGCTCGCGGCGAGAACACTGCCCAATCCCGGCTATACAACATCAAAGGCAGGCTCGTCGCGTTTCCGATCGCCTTGTAATAGTCCAGAAGGCCTTCTTCCGGCGCGTTCGTGTAATACGGTGGCAGGACCAGCAGACAGTCCGCCCCGGCATGTTCGAGCCGGCGGGCAAGGGCAGCGCCGATCGCGGCATTGAAGCCCACGCCGGCCACTACGGGCATGGATCGGGCGGCAGCCTCGACAGTGACTCGCACCACCTCGACAATCTCGTCCGGCGTGAGCGAATAGATTTCACCAGTGCCGCCGGCAGCCACGAGCGCGCAGAAGGGATGGCGCACCATCGCCTCCACGTTCCGGGCCAGACCTTCGAGGTCCAGCGAAAGATCTTTCCGGAACGGAGTGACCGGAAAGCCAAAGACACCTCTGAATCGATCTCGGAGCGCAGTCGTTGCCATAGGCTCTCAGTGTATCCCAGCCGTACGCTACCAGCGGGGCAGAATGCGCCTCCAGTTCGGGTCAACTCGCCGGCGCATCTCGGCTTCGTCATCGCGCTTCCGGTAGGGAATGTTTTCGTACCGCTCGCGGCCCTGTGCCAGCCGGTCGCGGTCCAGCTCAACACCCAAGCCCGGCTTGTCAGGGATCGAAACGAAGCCCTCGATAATGGGAACTTTTCCGCCGGACACGACTTCATCGCGCTCGCTCTGCCATGGGTAGTGCGTATCGCAGGCATAAGTCAGGTTTGGCGACGCCGCAGCCACATGCGCCATGGCCATCAGACTCACGCCTAAATGCGAATTGGAATGCATCGAGAGGCCCAGGGCGAGCACGCTGGTCAAATGCGATAGATACTGCACCTGGCGCAGACCGCCCCAGTAGTGCGGATCCGAGAGCACCACCTGCACGCCGTCGACTCGGGCTGCGGCGGCTACATCCGTATGATTTGTGACGGCAACATTACTCGCCAGAGGTGTATGGTTATCCTCGGCTATAAGCCTGCGGCGCACCTCAGCCATGCTTTCGATGGAAGCGCAGGGGTCTTCGAGATACCCGCCGCCGGAGAGCTCTTCCCGAAGCTCGCGGCCCACCCGCACGGAGGTGTCTACAGACCATGCGCAGTTGGGATCGATGCGCAGTGGATACGATGGCCCGAACGCCTCGCGCAGAGCGCGGATTGTGGCAATCTCGAGATCGGGATCCAGTACTCCGCCCTTCAGCTTGATCTCGCGAAATCCATAGCGCGAGATCATCTGCGTGCATTCCCGCACCATGGCCTTCGGATCGAGCACCTCGCCGTACTCATCCTCGCGCGCGTCCTCATCGAAACCGCCGCCGCCCCCGTGTTTGTAAAAGAGGTACGCAGAGAACGGGACCCGGTCGCGAACGCGCCCGCCGATCACTTCGCAGACCGGTTTACCAATGGCCTTGCCGATCAGATCCAGGCACGCGATTTCAATCGCGGCGAAGGTGCGAGCATGGCGGTCGAGCGGATTTTCCCCAGGCACTAGGTAGGTTTGCGTGTGCCCTCCCCTCACCTCGGCCATCTCAGCCCGTGCTTCGCTCTGCATGCTGGACCACAAACCGGCCAGCCGAAATGGGTCCATGCCCTCCACACGCGCGCGCATCGCCTCCAGCGCAGCAACCGGACCTTCTCCGCCGTAAGTCTCGCTGATCCCCGTCACTCCACCGTCACTGACCAGCTCGACAATCGTCCGCAAGGCAAAAGGCGCATGCAGCCCGTAAGAGCTGCGCAGAGGCGGATCGGCAATCGCGATCGGATGCAGGCGCATTTCTTTGATACACATGGAAGCCAAATTGCACCTCATGATTCTAAGGAGTGTGAACGATGGAGACCTTGGTGCTGGGCGCCGCTTTGAGTGGAAGCTTCCTGATGGCGTTTGTACTGCAAAAGGCCGCTCTCGCAGCCCTTTTCCGAGCTATGGAAGTCGAGCGGCGCAGCCGGCAGTAGCGCTGCTTTATTTGCGTGCCCCGCGCTGGGGGTTTTTCAGTTTCGATTGACGCCGTTTTGCCTTGGTGCGCTTCGGTTTCCGGATTACAAATGTTCCGCTGCCCAGATATTCTGCACGATAGAGATTCTCGTCCGGCAATCTTTTCACTCTCCTGAAATAATTGACAGCAAGCGGTAGGTTTTCGACTTCTGCGTCGCGCTGCCAGATTGAGTTTCCATTGTACCCCTATTATTCTGAAGGTTGAGGATGCCTGCTCGGGACCCTGGCCCACAGGACGAGATTCCATCGCTCGTTCTCGAGGAGCTTGCCTCCCCATCTGATCTCAGTGCACCGGCCGGTATGCCCCCAGATGGGCTCCGGGCGACCGTCCAGAACGCTTTTCGCGCACTTCGCCATCGCAACTACCGGCTGTTTGTCGCCGGGCAAATCGTCTCGCTGGTCGGCACATGGATGCAAAAGGTAGCCGAATCGTGGCTGGTCTACCGGTTGACGCACTCCGAGCTTCTGCTAGGCACCGCGTGGTTCTGCACCCAGCTTCCAGTTTTTGCTTTGGGACCGCTCGGCGGTTTGGCATCGGACAGGTATTCTCGACACAAGCTGGTAGTTTTGACACAATTCCTTTCGATGCTCCAGGCCTTGACGTTGGCGGTGCTTACGCTGTCTGGCCGCATTCAAGTGTGGCAGGTGCTGGCGCTCGCGACCTTGCTCGGAACGATTAATGCGTTCGACATGCCCGCCCGGCAGTCGCTGGTCATTGAAATGGCGGGCAAAGACGACCTGCTGCCCGCGATTTCGCTCAACTCCGCAATCTTCAACACCGCTCGCGTCGTCGGGCCGGGAATCGCGGGCCTGCTTGTGGCCGTCTTCGGCGAAGGTGTGTGTTTTATGCTGAACGGCATCAGTTTCCTCGCCGTGATCGTATGCCTGCTGGCGATGCGCCTGCCGCGATTTGAGCGGCAAACGAGCGACTCGCCCTGGAGCCATTTGATCGGCGGCTTCCGTTATGCCTATCAGCACGTTCCTATCCGCACGCTGCTTATCATGATGGCCGCCACCACGATCGCCGGCATGCCCGCCGTTGTCCTGATGCCGTTTTTTGCGGACGCGATCTTTCATCGAGGATCGCAAGGGCTCGGCGGCCTGATGGGCGCCATGGGCACGGGCGCCGTTATCGGCACGCTCGTCCTGGCCGGCCGGGTGAGGGTGGAAGGCCTGGCTCGGGTAATCGATGAGAGTGCCATAACCATGGGCGCTTCCTTTGTCGCCTTTGCCGTTTCGCCGTGGTTCGGGGTCGCGCTAGCCATCATGCCGGTGATCGGCTTCAGCGTCATGCGCCAGATGGCATCGGCCAATACACTGATTCAGAGTCTCGTGCCGGACGAATACCGGGGGCGGATCATGGCGCTGTATTCGATGACCGTGGTGGGCCTCGGCCCGCTCGGTAGCCTGGCTGCCGGAGCTTTGGCCAACTCCTGGGGCGCGCGTTGGACCGTCGCCCTGGGAGGAACTCTCGCGATTGCGGCCGCGCTTGTATTCCGCTGGAAACTGCACAGCGTCTTCGGCCCCAGACCGGTGCTCAAGGACGCTCAGTGCTGAAGAATTGGGCGGCGGCGCTGTTTCTATTCGCCGGGGCCGTTGCCGCGCCTGCTCCGGAAAGGGTCGATGAGTCGCGTGCCGTCTTCCGCGAGATCGATCGCGTCCTGGAGAAGCTTACCGAGATCTCAGGCTTCGAGCTGAAGCATAAGGTTCCACATGACCTGATCAGCCGCGATCGGGTCCGCCAGTTCCTCGAGCAGCGCGTTCATGATGTGGTGCGTCCCGAAGACATCCGCGCCGAAGAGATCACGCTAAAACTGTTTGGCTTGGTGCCGCAAGATTTCGATCTGCGCAGCACCACCGTGGATCTGCTGACTGAACAGGCGGCAGCCTTTTATGACTTCCATAAGAAGCGGCTGTACATCACCGACTGGACGCCGTCGGCAACCCGGGAAGCCGCGCTCGTTCACGAATTGGCCCATGCGCTGGCGGACCAGAACTTCAATCTCTCGAAGTTCATTCGACAGGGCCAGGAGAACGATGACGGCGCGATGGCTCGTATGGCGGTCATGGAAGGGCAGGCATCCTGGCTGATGGCCGAGTACATGGCCCGGCAGATGGGGCAATCCCTGGTCTCATCGCCCTCATTGCTGACGATGATGAGCCGCTCCATGGAACCGGGCACCAGCGATTTTCCCGTGTTCGAAAAGGCGCCGCTGTATCTCCGCGAAACGCTCCTTTTCCCCTACACGAAGGGGATGCTGTTTCAGAATGCCGTTGTTGCCCGGCTCGGAAAGCAGGGTCTTGCAGAGGTCTTTCGCCGCCCGCCGGTTTCCACGCAACAGGTGCTGCACGCGGACCGGTATTTTGCCCGTGACGTCCCTTCAGAACCAGAGCCGCCGGCGACGAAGAAGATGCTAAAGGGATACAAGGACCTGGCCGAGGGTTCAATCGGAGAGCTGGATCACGCCATCCTGATCGAGCAGTACGCCGGCAAGAAGGAAGCTGATGCCGTAGCGCCGCACTGGAAGGGTGGCCAGTATGCCGTCTTCGAAAACCGCTCCGCCAAGCGGTACGTGCTGGCCTACGCAGTCGACTGGGATCAGCCCGCGTTTGCATCCCGCTACTTTACCTTCTACCGGCAGGCGCTCCGCAAGAAATGGAAGAAGATGGAGATTCGATCCGAGAGCGCGGGCTCGATGGACGGCCTGGGAGATACGGGCTATTTTATGCTTCGCTGCGAGGGTGTGCGCGTCACCAGTTTGGAGGGATTAGAGAGTCCATTACCGGCTCTGAGGTAAACTGACCCTATGGCGTTTGGTCGTGCGTTTCGCATCGGGGTGTGCCTGGCGGTCCTCTCATTGTCGGCAATCGCGGCTGAGATTCCTCGTCGCTCCCCGGAATTCGCCATCTCGCTCAATAACGGCAAGCAAGTGCTGCTCAGCCAATATCGCGGCAAAGTGGTTGCGCTGATCTTTATCCTGACTTACTGCCCGCATTGCCAGAAGACGATCGGGTACCTCTCGCAGCTTCAAAACGAATACGGACCGCGCGGCTTTCAGGTTCTGGCCAGCGCCATTGAAGACATGGCTTCCATGGCGGTTCCCGATTTTATCAAGCGCTTTCAGCCGCCATTTCCGGTTGGCTATAACGAGCGCAATACGGTGCTCGAGTATCTGCAGCATCCCGTCATGTTTCGCCTGCTGATGCCGCAGATCGTCTTTGTAGACCGCCAGGGAACGATCCGCGCCCAATACTCCGGCGACGATAAGTTTTTCGGCGAAGATCAGGAAAAAAATCTGCGGGCACAGATCGAATCCCTGTTGAAAGAAGGCACCGGGACCAAGCACCGCACCGCGCAGAACCGGCGGAAGCCCACCTGAGTCTCAGTTTCCGAGAATCGAGCCGTTGACGCTGCGTTTGGGCCCGAAGTTTCCGCCTTCCATCTCGCACGGATATTTCGCCGCTTCCTTTTCGTTGATGTCGATTCCGAGCCCCGGGGCTTCGTTGATATACAAATAGCCATTCTTGATAACGGGCGTGCCGGGGAAGACCTCGCGCATCTGCTCGCCGTGAATGACCGATCCTTCCTGAATGCCGAAGTTCGGAGAGGCGAGATCGAGATGCGCGTTGGCGGCGTGCCCGACCGGCGAGAGGTCTCCGGGAGCATGCCATGCCGTTCGCACGGCGAACCATTCGCCTAACGTAGTCAGCTTGCGGGCCTTCGTGAAGCCCCCGATCGCCGGGATGTGGACCCGGATGAAGTCAATCAAACGCTCCGTGATCAAGCCCACGTACTCGTGCTCATTCACGAATTTCTCGCCGATAGCGATTGGAACCGTAGTCTGCTGGCGCAGGTGTTTCATGTACCCGATGTCCTCGGGATAGAACGGATCTTCGAAGAAGTACGGGCGGTAGGGTTCCAGGCGTTTGACGAGTCCGATTGTTGAAATCGGAGGCAGCTCACCGTGCAAATGCTGCATAAGCTCGATTCGGTCACCGCACTTGTGCCGGACATAGTCCCAGATCTTCGGGATCTCGCGGGTCCATTCGTCGGGGTCAATTAACGTGCTGACACTGCGGCCGAGGCCCAGGTCAGAGCGAGGTTCGGGCATGCCCTCAACTCCGGGCGTGCGCGGCACATCACGCCCTGCGTAGTTCAGACGGATGTGCTTATAGCCTTTCTCCATCGCCTTCCGGACGCTCTCGGCCGTCTCGACGCCATCCCTTCCTCCAGCATCGCCATACACCTGGACGGCTGAGCGCGTTTTGCCGCCGAGCAACTGGTAGAGCGGCATGTTGGCGCGCTTGGCCTTGATATCCCACAGCGCCATATCGATACCGCTAATGGCGTAGTTATCGACCGGGCCGGTCCGCCACAGCGAGCTTGCGTTCATTGCCTTGTACAGATCCTCGATCAGGTCCGGATCGCGGCCCATCACAAACGGCTTCAGCGATTTTTCAATGACCGCAGCGACTGCGGCGGGCCGGAAGCAAAATGATGCGCAGCCGACACCATGAAGACCGGGTTCGCTCGTCTCGACCTTGGCAATAACCAGCCTGCCCATGCTCGAGACCGTGCCGTTGGCATAGGGCGGATTCGTCAGGATCACTTTGACATTGGTGATCTTGAGCGGAGGTAGGCCGCGCACAGCCCTTGCATACCTCTGAGCAGCGGCGCTCTGTTGGCCGAGCGCTCCGGCGCCAACTGCGGGCGCAAGTGAGATCAGCAGGTCGCGACGATGGATCATTTCAGCATTAGACTCGCGGAAGGCAGCAACTGGCAAGTGCGAGGGCTGTGTACCGCAACCGGTGAAGGCCGCCTGCTCACTTCAGCCGTAGCAGCCAGTTGACTGCGTTGCGTATCAGGCGCTGCATCATAGGATGTCCCAGCGCTTCCGGCGTGTGCCCGGGCGCGAGATAGCAGAACCGGCCTTTGCCCTCTTCACGCCACCAGCCGGCCTCGGAGGCCAGATTGTCCGGCGCTATCGAGCGCAACAGAAGATGCTCGCGGTCTAGAAAATACTTCACCGTGTGCTGTTCGTCAAAAATCTGGAAATCTTCCACGCCGGCTGTGACCGGGTGATCCTTGTTCTCGATCCGCACAGTGTAGGTGTACGGCTTTGGATGCCCGCCGAAATCGCCGCCGAGCAGCTTGTAATAGAGACCTCCGGGCGGATAGATGGCCTGCGCATTGTGCAGCGCCAGGAAGCCTTTGCCCTTCTCGACGACGAAATCCCAAATCGCCTGCTGCTGCGCGTCCGTCATCCATTTCACGGGAGGCTTGTCATATCCGTTGGGCCAGTTCATGCCGTCCCGGAGAATGATCAGAAGCTGATACCGCTCCAGGTTTTGTGCGTTTAGCTCTTCCACGTTCTCGATGAAGGTTACGGGGATGTTTTCGCGCACGAGCGCCTGGATCAGGTTGTCGCGAATGTACACCGGGCTGTGATAACGATCCCCGATCAATGCGAGTGCCTGCGGCCGGCGAACCGTGGCATACACGGCCGACGTGTTCTGGGCGACTGTCGCAAGCGGCATGGCGAGCAGAAACGCGATCTGGAGGGTACGCATCGAGAGTACTGTACTACACCAGGCGACCCATGGCTTATGCTCAGGGAGTGTCCCGGATTCGTTTTCAGATCGTAGCCGAATGCCCGGTAACCCATGCCCGCGCCGGTGTGCTCGAAACCGCGCATGGCACCATTGAGACGCCGGCGTTTATGCCCGTGGGCACCCAGGCCACAGTCAAGGGCGTGAGCCAGCGCGATCTTCAAAACCTGGGCGTCCGGATTCTGCTGGCCAACACCTATCACCTCTATCTGCGGCCGGGCCCGGAATTGATTCGCAATCTCGGCGGGCTGCACCGGTTTATGTCCTGGCCCGGAGCGATCCTCACGGATTCCGGCGGATTCCAGGTATTCAGCCTCAGTGGTCTGCGCAAGATCACCGACGAGGGCGTGGTGTTTCAATCGCACTTGAACGGCGATCTTCACCGATTTACGCCGGAGTCCACGGTAGACGCCCAGCTAGCCTTCGGAAGCGACATTCTCATGGCGCTCGATGAGTGCCCGGAGTACCCGGTCAGCCATGAGTTCGCCCGGGAGGCAATGCGGCGCACGGTGCGGTGGGCCGAAGCAGCCTGGAATCACTACCTGACCCGGCTTAGTGAAATGGAGGGCAGGCATGCTCTGTTCCCGATCGTGCAGGGGTCCACGTTCGGCGACCTGAGGCGCGAGTGCGCGGAGCGCCTGGTGGAACTGAATGCGGAAGGCTATGCGATCGGGGGTCTCTCGGTCGGCGAGCCTAGACCGCTCAGCCTGGAGATGGTGGAAGTAACCGGGGAAATTCTACCTCGCCTCCAGCCCCGCTATGCCATGGGAGTGGGAATGCCGGAAGAGCTCGCTGAGTACGTGGCGCGCGGCATCGATATGATGGACTGCGTGCTGCCATCCCGCAATGCACGCAATGGGTGCCTGTTCACATCCAGAGGCCGGATCATCATCAAGCAGGCTCGGTATAAGAATGATCCCCGGCCCCTCGATGAAAGCTGCGGGTGTGAGACTTGCCGGACATATTCCCGCGCCTATTTGCGGCACTTGTTTCAGGCCGGCGAGATGCTGTATGCCTCACTGGCAACGCACCACAACCTGCGGAGATACCTTGACATCATGTGTGAGATCAGGCACGCTATATTATTGGGTGAATTCCCCGAATATCTGAGAGCTGTGCGTCCGGTGCCGCTCGAAGTTGAATAGCCCCGTTTTGGTTCCAACGTGGTCCTGAATCTTTTTCTCCAAGCCTCGTCTCCGAACTCGCTGGTGGGCTTCGTACCCATTCTTCTGATCCTGGTTATTTTCTATTTCCTGTTGTTCATGCCGATGCAGCGCCAGAAAAAACAACAACAGAAGATGCTGGCGTCGCTTCAAAACGGCAACGTGGTGCTGACCAACGGCGGGATTGTCGGAACCATTGTCTCGATCGGTGATGACGACACGCTCGTGTTGCGTGTGAAACCGGACAACATTAAGCTTCAGGTCGCGCGCAGCGCGGTCTCGAGCCTGGTATCGGGCGAGCTCAAGAAGTAAATAGTAAAGCCAGGAACTGGCAGCGAAGTAGGACGGGCTTCAAACATCCATGCGAAAAAACTTGACGACCAAAACGGTCTTCATTGTCGCCGTGATTCTGCTGTGCATATTCGGCGTGATCGGGCTTCCGAAGTCGAAAGCGGATCTGATGAACAATATGCAGCGTAACATCCGCCTGGGGCTGGACCTGAAAGGAGGCAGCCACCTGGTTCTTCAGGTCCAGGTGCAGGACGCGGTCAAGTCCGAAGCCGATCAGGCGATCGAGCGCTTGAAGGAAGACCTGCGCAAGGAGAACATCGACTATGCCAGCATCGAGCGGAACGACCCGGCTACCGTCGAGGAAGCGGACAGCATTCAGATTACGATCAAAGGAGTGCCCTCGCAGAAGTCGGGTGCGCTCCGGAGCCTCGTCAACGACCGCTTCACAACCTGGGTGTTAACGCCGATCAATTCGAGCGATTACCGTCTGAACATGAAGCCATCGGACCTGGTGGCCATCAAGCGCGATACGGTCCAGCGGTCCATCCAGACAATCGGGAACCGGATTAACGAGCTTGGCCTCACGGAGCCCACCGTACAGCAGTATGGAAGCTCTGAGGACCAGTACCAGATCCTGGTGCAGCTTCCGGGTGTAGACGATCCGGCGCGCGTAAAGGAGATCATGCAGACTACGGCCCAGCTTGAAATCGATGAGGTTAAGGACGGGCCGTTCCAGAGCCGCGAGGCTGCGCTGGCGCAGCATGGGGGTGTACTGCCCCTTAATACCAAGCTGGTGAAGATGGCATCGCGCGGGGAGGGTGGCGAGAGCTGGTACTTACTAAGCCGCATTCCCGTGGTGCGCGGCACGGATCTGCGCAACGCCCGGCCGGGGCAGGACGAGATGCGCAAGTGGGAGGCGAATTTTACGCTCACGCAGGACGGCGGGCGGCGCTTCGGCCGGTTTACGGAAGCCAATATTGGCAACCGCCTGGCGGTGGTGCTCGATAATCAGATCCGGAGTGTTGCGACGATCCAGAGCCGCATTGAGGATAGCGGCCGTATCACGAATCTCGGCGGCGAGCAGGAGGCATCGGACCTGGCATTGGTGCTGCGGGCAGGAGCCCTGCCCGCCGGAATTCAGTACCTCGAAGAGCGCTCGATCGGCCCCTCGCTGGGAGCCGATTCGATTCACCAGGGTATCGTCGCGGGTCTGGCCGGCTTGCTGGCCGTAATCGTGGCCATGCTGATCTACTATAAGCGTGCCGGCGTCAACGCAGTACTGGCCCTGGTGCTGAATACGATCGTTCTGATGGCGGCCCTGGCATATTTCCATGCCACCCTGACGCTTCCCGGTATCGCGGGAATCATTCTGACCATCGGTATGGCGGTCGATAGCAATGTCCTGATTTTTGAGCGCATTCGCGAGGAGCTACGGGCGGGCAAGGCAGTCATTTCGGCGGTGGATACCGGTTTTTCCAAGGCCTGGTGGACGATCGTAGATACCCACGTGACTACCATCGTCTCCTGTGCCTTTCTGTTCATTTTCGGCGAGGGGCCCGTGCGGGGCTTTGCCGTTACCCTGATGATCGGCCTGGTAGCCAACGTTTTTACGGCGGTCTTCGTTTCGCGCGTAATCTTCGACTATGAGCTGTCCGGAAAGCGTCAATTGGCGGAGCTAAGCATTTAGAGACTTGGCAGATAGAAGCCGGCCCGTAGGGGGACCGGAGCGGGAACATGTGAAGAAAGGCCGGTGTCCAATCTTACAGGCACTGGCGCGGCATCGATCGAATGGAAATATTTCGCAACACAAATTTCGATTTTCTCGGTAAGAAGTGGCCGTTCATCATCGCCTCCCTGGTGCTGACTGTGGCGGGGCTGGCAAGCATTGGATTGAAAGGCGGCCTGCGATACGGAATCGACTTCAAGGGCGGCGCTTTAATGACCGTGAAATTTGCGGGACCGCCTCCCGTCGATAAGATCCGCGCTGCCCTTTCCAAGAAGATCCCCGGAGAAGTGAGCGTGCAGACATTCACGGATCTCTCCGGCGGAAACGAAGTGGTGATTGGCACGGAACTGGCAGGTGAACGGGAACTGAATGCCGATCGCCGGGCTATGCAGGAAACATTGGAAGCAAATTTCGGCCAGGGTTCGGGTGGCAAGCTCGATTTGAACAATGTCGGCCAGCAGGCGGTGGTGGAGCGCCTGCGCGACCCTTTGCAGCGCGCCGGCGTACAGCTTTCCGACCAACAGCTCCAGACTCTGGCGGCTGACGTCCTGCGGGTTCGCGACACGCCGCCGCAATCCGGCCTGTTGACGAATTACGAGCAGCTCTCCAAAGTGCCCGGAATGACGCCATCTATACTGAACACACTCAAACAGGAAACCTATCTGGCGCCTTTCTCCATCCGGCAGGTGGAGATGGTGGGACCGAAGGTCGGCGCCGAATTACGCCGCAAGGCGATCCTGGCCACTCTTTACGCGCTAGGGGGAATGCTGGTATATATAGCGTTTCGCTTCGAGTGGATCTACGGAGTGGCCGCGGTCATCGCGGTGTTCCACGACACTGTTATTACGGTAGGTTTGTTTTCTCTTTTTAACAAGGAGATCTCGCTGACGGTGATTGCGGCGTTGCTCACGCTCGTCGGTTACTCCATGAATGACACGATCGTCATTTTTGATCGCATTCGGGAGAACCTGAAGCTCACCCGGCGCGAACCACTGGAAGTCACGATCAATAAGAGCGTCAATCAGACGCTGAGCCGGACGATTATGACGTCCGGCCTGACCTTCCTCACTGTAATTGCGCTGTTCCTGTTTGGCGGTCCGGTATTGCACGGTTTCTCTTTTGCATTGGTAGTGGGAATCATAATTGGAACGTACTCTTCGGTGTTTATTGCAAGCCCGATCGTACTGTTCTGGCATAATTTTGTGGAAGGTCGGCGGAAGACGTCCCCGGCATTGGCGCCCGCCAAGGAGCCTGTCCGGAGGACGAAGGCTGTAAAGTGAGGGTATTTGTAGCAAAACAACGAATGCCACGTCATGGGGGCGGCTGGGATGCGCCCGGAGAGCACATCCCGGTAAGTAGAATTGCATCCCACGCGGCGCGGCGCCAGGTGGAGAAGAAGCTATGTTCGAGCAGACTTTTGTAGAGGCTGAGGGCCGAACCAATAAGGGCTGGACCGTAATGGTCTCGTTTATCGGCCAGCTTTTGCTGATCGGGATTGCGATTATCATCCCGATGATTTATTTCGATGCGCTACCGAAAAACCAGTTGACCAGCTTCCTGGTAGCGCCCCCCCCGCCGCCACCGCCGCCACCACCTCCTGCGGCGGCGCCGGTGAAGGTAGTCAAGGTTATTCCGAGGCAGTTTGACGCAGGCCGCTTGATGGCTCCCAAACAGGTACCGAAGGAGATCGCGATGATCAAGGAGGAAGAGCTTCCTCCGCCCTCGGCTGCTGCTGGAGTCGTCGGCGGCGTACCGGGCGGTGTAGCGGGCGGTACGGCCGGCGGTGTAATTGGCGGCATCATCGGCTCGATCCCCTCGGCCGCTCCTCCTCCACCGCCTCCACCGGTGAAGAAAGAAGAGAAGCCGGCGACCCCGCAGCGTATTCGCGTCGGCGGCAACGTCCAGCAGGCCAAGTTGATTCGCCAGCCAAAACCCGTCTATCCGCCCCTCGCCAAGCAGGCGCGTATTCAGGGATCGGTTAAGTTGAACGCGATCATCAGCAAGGACGGAACGATTCAGAATCTCTCGGTAATCAGCGGCCATCCGCTGCTGGTGCCGGCCGCCATGGAAGCGGTGAAACAATGGGTCTACGCGCCGACGCTCCTGAACGGAGAGCCGGTGGAAGTGGTGACGCAGATCGACGTGAACTTCACGTTGAGCCAGTAGCAGTAGTTTTGAAATCAACTCGCAGGAGAACACAAGAAAATGCTTTTTCAATTGCAGATTTTGGCGTTTTTTCTATTGCAGGAGTCGGGTACCGTGGGATGGGATCCGCGCTCTCTGTGGGCACAGATGGGCGTGCTGGCCAAAGCGGTCGTTATCGGCCTCTTTCTGATGTCAGCATGGTCCATCGGCGTAATGATTGACCGCCTCATGGCGTACAGCGCCGCCCGCAAGCAGTCGCGCCAGTTCGCCCCGGCCGTGGCGGGAGCCTTGCGCGAAGGCAAGCTGGATGAGGCGGTAAAGATTGCGGACCGCTACAAGAAGAGCCATTTGGCGAAGGTCGTTGTGGCAGGTTTGCAGGAGTTTCAGGCGCATCAGCTAAGCTCCGAGATCCCCGGCGAAGAGATTGAGGCCTCGAAACGCGCTCTGGAGCGCGCCGAGGCGATTGTCCATGCCGAATTGAAGCGTGGCGTTAGCGGCCTGGCTACCATTGGTTCAACCGCGCCGTTCGTTGGCCTCTTCGGAACCGTCGTCGGGATCATCAACGCGTTCAAAGGAATTTCGACCGAGAAGTCGACCGGACTGGGCGCAGTGGCGGGCGGAATTTCCGAAGCCCTGGTGACCACCGCTATCGGTCTGTTTGTGGCTATCCCCGCAGTCTGGATGTTCAACTACTTCACAAACAAGATTGAAGCCTTCGACGTGGAGATGGGGAACTCCAGCTCCGAACTGATCGACTACTTCCTGAAGCGGTCGCAGCGCGGTGCGGGCGCCCGCAAGTAACGGACGGGTCCCGATTCAGAGCATGACCACGGATCCGGCGAGTTGATGATGGGGAGCGCCTCAGACGCGCTCCCCGGTCCTGCCGAGTTCGAGCGAGGGAAAATATGGCGAGTGAAGACTTCAAGCCCAAACAAAAAGCGCCGCCGCCGGTCGCAGATATCAATGTCACCCCGATGGTGGACGTGATGCTGGTGATGCTCATCATCTTCATGGTCATCACACCAATGTTGTCCAAAGGCATCACGGTGGATATGGTCAAAACCAAGAATCCGATCCCCATGCAGGCGGCCGATAAGAGCGACGCATTGATCGTTGCGATCACGCGGGACGGCAAGACCTATCTCAACACGACGCAAATGCCTCCCGACCAGCTCCCTCCGAAAGTGAAGGATTTGTTGACGAACAGGCTCGACAAGATGGTCTTCGTCCGGGCCGATTCGCGCGCCCGTTACGAGAGGGTCGTGGACGTAGTGGATAACCTGCGGGCAGCCGGTGTGGACCAGTTGGGACTGCTGACAGAGCAGGTGCAGGAAAAAGGCAAAGGAGGCGCCAGCCCCGCCGGAGGTACGACACCGCCTCCCTCGGGCCAGTAAGAAGAGCCGGTGTTTTTTAGGTAGTACCTTTCGAGGAGTGCAAGGAGCAATTTTATGGCAATGGCAGTTGGCGGACCGGCCGGTGGTCCGAAAGCAGATATCAATATGACGCCGATGATCGATGTGCTGCTCGTGCTCATCATCATCTTCATGGTCATCACACCATTAACGCCGAAGGGCTTGGAGGCCCTGGTCCCGCAGCCCCCGCCGCCCAACCAGAAGCAGCAACAGTCGGATCAGCGTACCGTGGTGATCGTCATCAATCGCGATCGGTCGATGATGATCAACCAGGAGCCGACCGACGAGCAGAAGCTGGGGCCGCGCCTGGAGGAGATCTTCAAGACCCGCGCCGAGCGCGTCGTGTTTGTGAAGGGCGATCCGAACCTGGAATACCAGTACGTCGCCAAAGCGATTGATATCGCGCATGGCGCTGGAATTGATAAGGTCGGTTTGATGACCGCCAAGGTGGAGGCCGGACAATGAAGACCAAGAGCCTACTCGCGGTTCTGGCGCTCGCCGGCGTGGCTCTGTTCGCCTCGGGATGCCAGAAGCTCAAAGCACGCGACCAGCTCAACAAGGGCGTTCAGTCGTATAAGAATGCTCAATACACCGACGCCGTTGAGCACTTCAAGACGGCGGTTGAGTACGATCCCAACTTTCCACCTGCGCGGCTCTATCTGGCGACGGCATACATGATGCAGTACATTCCTGGCGCCGATTCGCCCGAGAACATGCAGATGGCCAAGGCCGCCCATGAGCAGTTCGAGAAGGTTCTGGAGCAGGATCCCAAGAACGAGGTTGCCATTGCTTCCATCGCTTCCCTGTATTTCAACCAAAAGAAGCTGGACGATGCCAAGCAATGGTACGAAAAGCTGATCGCGGTGAATCCGCAGAACAAGGAAGCTTACTACACTCTCGGAGTCATCGCCTGGACGAAGGCTTTCCAGCCGCGCATGGAAGCCCGCGCCAAGCTGGGCATGAAGCCCGAAGATCCCGGTCCTCTCAAAGATCCTAAGGTCCGGGCCAGTCTGCGGGACCAGAACCTTCCGATTATCGAGGAAGGTATTAAAGATCTCGACAAAGCGCTCTCGCTCGATCCGGAGTATGACGACGCGATGGCCTATCAGAACCTTCTTCACCGCGAGAAGGCCGACCTCGAAGACACCAAAGAGGCGTATCAGAAAGATACGGATGCAGCAGACGCTTTCGTGCAGAAAGCTCTGGAAACCAAGAAGGCAAAAGCTGCCCGGAAGCCAGCGAGCGGCGGAATCACAGCCGAAGGAAACCAGTAAACCGATTCGTGCCAGAAGGGCGTCGCCATCAGCCGGCGACGCCCTTTTTGTTATTTCAGCTACAATTTAAGTGGTGCCCCCCGAGTTCAGCAGCGTCAGCGAGGCCCCGTCAGCCGTTTCCATTCCTGACAGGCGGGAGCCTCTCTTCCAGGAACTGGAAGCCAAGGTACGGGAGTACCGCCCGAAAGACGATCTCTCCCTGCTTGAAAAGGCCTACCAATTTGCGGCCGCCCTTCATGAAGGGCAGAATCGCGATTCCGGCGAACCGTACATGGTCCACCCGCTCATGGTGTCACATATCCTCGCCGACATGCGTATGGACCTGGTCACGATGCAGACTGGTCTTCTGCATGACATCGTCGAAGACACGAGTGTGACCATCGAGGATATCCGTAAGGCATTCGACGCTGAAGTGGCGCGCTGCGTAGACGGCGTCACCAAGCTGACGAAGCTCGATTTCTTCAACGCCGAAGACCGGCAGGCGGAGAGCTTCCGCAAAATGCTGCTGGCGATGGTGGAAGACATCCGCGTGATCATCGTCAAGCTGGCGGACCGGCTGCACAATATGCGCACGCTGGGTTATCTCAGCCCCGAGCGGCGCGAGCGAATTGCGCGGGAAACGATCGAAATCTATGCTCCGATCGCGCATCGGCTGGGGATGGGTAAAGTACGCGGCGAGCTCGAGGACCTCGCGTTCCGCTATCTGGATCCGGAGGCATTCGAAGAGATCTCGCATACGATCGAGTCGAAACGCCACACCAACGAACAGTTCCTCGATGAGATCCGCCAGATCGTGGAGAACGAGCTTCGCCGCGAGGGAATTCCGGCGCGCGTGGAAAGCCGCCTCAAACGCCCATACTCGGTGTACCTGAAGCTCAAGCGCCAAAAGATCGGCATCGACCAGGTGTACGATTTGATGGCCCTGCGCATCATCACAGACTCAGTGAAGAATTGTTACGCCGCTCTGGGCGTGATCCATAACAAGTGGCGCCCTATTCCGGGGCGGATTAAAGATTTCATCGCCATCCCGCGGCCGAACCTGTATCAGTCGCTGCACACGTCCGTAGTCGGTCCCGAGGGCCAGCATTTCGAGGTGCAGATCCGGACCGATGAAATGCACCGCATCGCCGAAGAAGGAATCGCCGCGCACTGGAAATATAAGGAAGGCCGGAAAGGGCCGGCGCCGGACGACCAGCGGATCGCATGGCTGCGTCACCTGGTGGAGTGGCAGCGCGAGATGCGCGATCCCGGGGAGTTCATGTCCACGCTCAAGGTGGACCTGTACCCGGAGGAAGTTTACGCATTCACGCCACGCGGCAAGGTCATCGTGCTGCCGCGCGATGCCACTCCGATCGATTTCGCCTACGCTATACACTCCGACGTGGGCAACACATGCGTGGGCGCCAAGGTCAACGGCCGTATCGTCCCGCTTCGATATACGCTGCGCAACGGCGATATTGTCGAGATCATGACCCAGCCCGGCCACCTGCCCAGCAAGGACTGGCTAGCGCTGGTCAAGACATCGCGCGCGCGGAACAAAATCAAGCACGTTATCAATGCCAGCGAGCGGTTGAAGGCGATCGAGATCGGCCAGAAGTACCTGGAGCGGGAGGCGCGGCGCTTCAGTGTGTACCTGAACAAGCTGCGCGCCGAGTTGGAACGGGTTGCCGCCGAGTACGGCTACAGCAAAGTTGAGGATTTGTACGCCGCGCTTGGCTATGGAAAATATTCCGCCCGCCAGGTGCTACAGAAAGTCTCATCGGTGCCGCTTGGAGAAGAGCAGGGTTCGGAGCCTGGAAAACTGGCGCCCTCACCTGCTTCGGAAGCGCTGCCGGCAGGAGCCCCTCCGGCGCGCGACGGCGACTCGCAAGAAGCCGTCGTTCGTGTGAAAGGGCTCGATGATCTCCTGGTTTATCGGGCCAAGTGCTGTAATCCGATTCGCGGCGAGAACATTGTCGGATACGTCACGCGCGGCAAAGGCGTAGCTGTCCATTCAAAGCTTTGTCCGAATGTTGAGAGCCTCATGTACGACCCTGAGCGCAAGATCGAAGTGGAGTGGGCGCGCACAGCGGCCGAGGCCTTCCCCGTTCGCCTCGTGGTCCACACCGATGATCGTCCCGGGCTGCTCGCCCAGCTCACTTCCATTCTCTCGGGCGAGAACACGAATATCCGCAGCCTGGAGGCAACTACGGACACGGATCACGATGGCGCTCTGGTTGAAATGACGGTTGACGTCAAAGACAAGAAGCAATTGGAGAAGCTGGTTGCCGCGATGCGCCGGATCTCCGGAGTCCGCGACGTCGAACGGCTCTTGAAATGAAAATGACCGGAATCGCCGATCCCGAGCACATCGCTATTTCGAAGTCCAAGGGAATCAAGATCGATTGGAAGGATGGGCACACAAGCGAATACGATCTGACGTATCTGCGCGACCGGTGCCCGTGCGCCACATGCACGGGAGCGCATGGCACACCCCCGCGTCAGCCTGCCTCTGCCTCACCGCTGCAGCTTTATAAGCCGGCCCTGAAAATTTTGAGCGTAGAACCTGTGGGGAATTATGCGATCCGCATTAGCTGGAACGACGGTCACAACACCGGGATCTACTCGTGGGAACATTTACGCCTGATCTGCCCATGTCCCGAGTGCAGCGCCGCTTCTTGATGGAGAAACGCGGTGCTTAGAGGAGGCGGAAATTGACTTCGATGGTGGCCGCCACAGTCACAGGTTTGCCGTCCTTGTAGCCGGGCCGGAACTTCCACTTATTGACGGCTTCGATCGCCTTCTCATCCAGGCCTAGTCCCAGACTTCGAACCACACGCAGATTCTGCGGACGGCCAGTGGGATCGACCTCGACGTAGAGAACAACCGTTCCCTGGTACTTCGCCTTGCGCGCCTCTTCCGAGTATTCGGGCTCGACTTTGTAGACCAGTTGCGGCGAGGTCACGCCGCCGCCAACCCGGAATACACCTCCGCCGGTGCCTCCACCTTCGCCGGGACCGAAACCTCCGCCCTTGCCCGATCCGACGCCGCCGCCCGAGCCCGTGCCGATTCCGCCGCCGGAACCAGGACCATTAGAAGGAGGTCCGAGCTTAGCCAGCGGATCGCCAAGGTTGGGCATGTTCACGTTTGGCAGCTTCACATCCTGCGGAACAATGATCGTCGGCTCCATCACGAGCTTGGGATCAGGATTGTTCACCACGGCCATAGGCGGAGTGAACTGCTTGAGCGACTGTTTCGGCAGTTTGCCCTTGCTGGGCGGGAGGGGAGACCGGTCACCACCGCCGCCGCCACCGCCCATGGCCACTTTCTTCTGCTCGGCCTGGGGAATATACGGTGCGATATCGGGCGCGATCAATGGCGTAACCGCCTGTTTGACCTTGTCCTGGACTGCCTTGCTCGACGCCACGGTGAAGAGCAGCGCCACCACGCTCACGTGTATCGCTAGTGAATAGATCCCGGACTCTCTCTTCCGGCCATACAAGCCCCAGATGTCGCGGACGGCGACCGGCTTGGAAGTTACCTCAAGCGGAGGCAGCTTTGGAGGATTGATCGTCTCGCGGATGTTGTCGATCAGTGAACGGAACCAGGGTTTTTCAACTTCCGGGCTGAGCAACCGATTCAAGTGCTCGTCAGCATTGGAATCCGGCTTCAAACCGCTATTTTCAAATTCAGCCATTGGTGTCCATCGACCCTACCGGCGCAAGGTCGTTGCTCATTGCTCTGGACGTAACCGCCATTCACGTCGTTACAGGTTTTGGAAACCCGCTCTTTCGGCGGTTTCAAGCACATTGTAGCAGCAAACGGCTGGGGTTTCTAGCCCAACGGTGTGGGTTTACATCTATACGAAGTTTCTAGCGTACCGCTACTTCCATTTTTGGAATTACGCGCGGCTCAGCCTCGGCTGGATCTGGCGCCCAGTAACTCCTCGATATGTACGAGATCGCTGGGGTAATCTCCCGTGTAACACGCATAGCAATATTGCTGGTTCCGCGTGTCCCCTACTGCCTGCCGCAGAGCAGAGAGCGACAGATAGCCGAGGCTGTCTGCCTCCACGAATTTCCGGATCTCCTCCACGCTGCTGTTCGCCGCGATGAGCTCGCTTTTGGTGGGCGTGTCCACGCCATAGAAACAGGGAGAGACGGTTGGCGGGCAAGAGATGCGCAAGTGGACTTCCCGGGCGCCGGCCTGGCGCACCATCCGGATCAACTTACGGCTGGTGGTGCCCCGAACCAGGGAATCGTCCACTAACACCACGCTCTTACCCTCGAGGAGGTGCCGGACGGGGTTCAGCTTCAATTTGACCCCGAAGTCCCGAATCGCCTGAGAAGGCTCGATGAAGGTGCGTCCCACATAGTGATTGCGAATCAGCGCATGACGGAACGGCAGGCCCGATTCGGCTGAATAGCCGATGGCAGCCGCAACGCCGGAGTCCGGAACCGGAACCACGAGATCGGCCACGGCCGGGCATTCGCGCGCAAGCAGGCGGCCGAGCATCTCGCGGGACTCCTGGACGGGCCGACCAAAAACGATCGAGTCCGGGCGCGAGAAGTAAACGTGCTCGAAAACGCATTGCGATCTCGCTTTGGCGGGCGCGTACCGTTCGCGCGTGACGCCTTCCGGACCAACGACCACCATCTCGCCAGGCTCCACGTCGTGCAGGTAGACGGCTCCGATCAGGTCGAACGCGCAGGTCTCGGAAGCGAACACGTGGCAAACGCGCCCGGAAAATTCCATCCTCCCCATGGCCAGCGGCCGAAAACCATTCGGATCACGCGCCAGGATGATTCGATCCTGGGCCAAAAATACCAGCGAGAAGGCACCCTCGATCTGTAACAGCGCTTCGCGCAAGGCGGCCGCCAGCGTACGTTCCGAAGAGTGCGCCACCAGGTGCAGGATCACTTCCGTATCGCTGTTGGCCTGGAAGATCGACCCGCCGCGCTCGAGCTCCCTCCGCAGCTCCAGGGCATTGGTGATATTTCCGTTGTGCGCAACGGCGATGCGCCCCTTGTTGCAGGCCACGGCAAAGGGCTGCGCATTGCGCAGCACCGTATCGCCGGCTGTGGAATAACGCGTGTGCCCGATCGCCAGTTCGCCCGGCAGGCCTTCCAGCACGCTTTCCGTGAAGATCTCGGCAACGTGCCCCATGGCCTTGGCGGAATGAATTTCGGTCCCGTCACTTGTGGAGATGCCGGCGCTCTCCTGGCCCCGGTGCTGCAAGGCGTACAGTCCCAGGTAGGCCATCTTGGCGGCTTCGGGATGGCCATGGATCGCGAACACACCGCATTCTTCACGAAACTTATCGAACATAGAAGTTCCCGTGATTCATCCGATGCTCAGCTTCCTTTCGAGAGCTGTTTCGAAAACCGAACGAAGTTCAGCGATGCTATAGGAGATCAGAGACTGCCCCCTGTTGACGACGACGATCTGCCCTGCCGCCGTTGTTCCGATAACCGGTGCCGCCACCCCGTGCCGCAAGGCGATTTCGGCCACCCGGGCGGGTTCCGCCGTTGACAACAGAATCCGCGAAGGCGCTTCGTGGAAGAGGAGAAGCTCGGGTCTCAGCTCGCTATCGATGCTGAGCCGCGCGCCTACCGCAGCCGGCCCAAAGGAGCACTCGGCCAGCGCCACCGCGAGGCCGCCATCGCTGAGGTCGTGCGCCGACTCCGCCAGACCGGCCGCTATGATCTCGCGCATCGCGCTGTGTACTTGCTTCTCATAGTCCATGTCGAGAGCGGGCGGCAGGCCCCAGAGGCGGCCCAGGACGACCTTGGCGTATTGACTGCTTCCGAACCGCACATCGTCGCATTCCCCAAGGCCACCCAGCAGAACGACCGCGCGGCCGGCATCCTGGAAGTGCATAGGCGTGGGCTTGGCTGTCTTCAGCAAACCCACGATGCCGAGCACGGGCGTGGGGTAGATGCCCTCTCCCAGCGTTTCGTTGTAAAGGCTCACATTGCCGCCGGTGATCGGCGTGTTGAAGAAGCGGCAGGCCTCGGCCATTCCTTCGATCGCCTCCACAAGTTGCGCCATGATCTCCGGCCGCTCGGGGTTGCCAAAATTCAAGTTGTTCGTTGCTGCCACGGGCAGCGCGCCTACAGTCGCGAGGTTGCGGCAGCACTCGGCTACGGCCAGGCGGGCGCCTTCGCGCGGGTCGAGATAACAGTAGCGGCCGTTCCCATCCAGGGAAATTGCCAAAGACGTGCCGGTCTCTTTCACGCGCACGATCGCGGCATCGCCTCCGGGGCCGGCAACCGTATTCGTCCGGACCATGTAGTCGTACTGCTCCCAGATCCACCGCTTGGAGCAGAGATCGTCAGAGCCCACGAGCATTGCCAGATCGGCACTCAGGTCCCGAGAGCCGAATGGCGGAGCCTCCGCCGGGGCCTTGCGGAATGGCCGCGTGTGAGGCCGGTCATAGAGGGGCGCTTCATCGGCAAGCTCGCGGTTGGGGATTTCGGCGACCACTTCACCGTGATGCTTGACGCGCAGGAGGCCGTCGCCGGTCACCACGCCTATCGTTACCGCATCCAGGCCCCACTTCCGAAAGACCTGAAAGACCTCGTGTTCCCTGCCCTTCTCGGCAACGAGCAGCATACGTTCCTGCGATTCGGAAAGCATGATCTCGTAAGGCGTCATGCCCGTTTCGCGCTGCGGCACGCGGTCGAGCTCGATTTCGATCCCGGTGCCGCCGCGGCTTCCCATCTCGCATGTCGAGCAGGTCAGCCCGGCGGCCCCCATATCCTGGATGCCGACCACAGCTCCGGTCCGCATTGCTTCCAGGCAGGCTTCCAGCAGCAGCTTTTCGAGAAATGGATCGCCCACCTGCACATTCGGCCGCTTCTGTTTGGATTCTTCGCTGAATTCAGCCGACGCCATGGAGGCGCCGTGAATTCCATCGCGGCCCGTCTTGGCGCCGACATAGATTACGGGATTGCCGATCCCGGCGGCGCGCGCATAGAAGATTTCGTCCCCGCGCGCCACCCCCAAAGCGAACACATTGACGAGGGGATTGCCGTTATAGCAGGACTCAAAGACGCATTCCCCGCCCACTGTGGGCACGCCGAAGCAGTTGCCATAATGCGCAATTCCGGAGACCACGCCTTGAAGAATGCGCCGGTTGCGGGCGCCGGCCGCGGTGTCGTCCAGGGGGCCGAAACGCAGCGAGTTCAGCACCGCAATCGGGCGGGCGCCCATGGTAAAGATATCGCGCAGAATTCCCCCGACGCCCGTCGCGGCGCCCTGAAACGGCTCGATAAAGCTCGGGTGATTGTGAGACTCGATCTTGAAGGCGGCCACGTAGCCATCGCCGATATCGATGATGCCGGCGTTTTCTCCCGGCCCTTGCACCACCCTCTCTCCGCGAGCCGGCAGCTTCTTCAAATGCAGGCGCGAGCTTTTGTACGAGCAGTGCTCGCTCCACATCACGCTAAAGATTCCTAGCTCGGTGTATCTGGGCTCGCGGCCCAGAATAGCGACGATCTTGCGATACTCTGCGTCGGTCAGTTGATGCTGCGAGACCAGCTCGGGGGTAATGGCGCTCATCGGCCGAGCACGCCCGCCGTCACCATGGACTGGAAGATCACCAGGCCGTCGCTTGAGCCCATCAGCGGCTCGGTCGCTCGCTCCGGGTGTGGCATGAGTCCGAGTACGTTGCGCTCGCGATTCAAAATGCCCGCGATATTCCGTAACGACCCGTTCGGGTTCTCGACATACCGGAATGCAACGCGGTCCTCGGCTTCGAGCTCCTCAAGCGTTCGATCGTCGGCGAAATAGCAGCCTTCGCCATGCGCAATCGGCAGCGTGAGCACCTGTCCGGCTTCCGCCGCTGCAGTAAATGGGGACGCTGTGGTTTCCACTCGCAGGCGCACGGGCCGGCAGATGAACTTGAGGTTGCGGTTGCGGATCAGCGCGCCCGGCAGCAGCCCGCACTCCACCAGCACTTGAAAGCCGTTGCAAATGCCCAGCACGGGACCGCCTTCCGCAGCGAACCGCCGTACGGCACTCATTACCGGCGAAAACTTCGCGATAGCGCCGCACCGCAGATAGTCGCCGTACGAAAATCCCCCGGGCAGAATCACAGCGTCGACGCCGCCGAGGTTCTTCGAATCATGCCAAATGAATTCCGCCTCGTGGCCGAGGTTGCGGCGCACGGCATACCATGCATCGTGGTCGCAGTTGCTGCCGGGAAAGACAATTACGCCAAATTTCATGAGCGTGCCACGCAAAACAGGTCGATGTTGGGGAGGTTACAATTTATTGTAACAGAGGCCAGACAGCCGAGGCGAAAAGCCACTCGCTTCGGTCGCGGCTCGGGCCGCCGAGGCTTAAAACAAATCCCAGCGGCTGGGGTTCATTCCTGGAGCTTCCCTCTTCATGTTCGGAGGTTTGTTGCCGCCGTGGAAATCCCAGTGCCGGAGATTGCGATCGACGAAGAAGGCTCGCACCTGCGGGCTCAACGGTTCCAGCTTCTCCGGATCCCAAGGCGTTACCTCCGCCACCGGGCCTGCCCACCCGGGTCTATAGGCGATGGCCAGCATTTCCCGGGGCCGGTCTCCCGTGTTCGGGCAGTTGCCGTGAAACACGCGATGGTTGATGAGCACGGCTGATCCGGCCCTTACCGGTACGTGCACTTCTTCCGGGTGGCTCTCATACCGAAGATACGGGTTTGCATCCGCGTGCATGGAAAGATGCGAGCGCGGAACGACGCGAAACGGCGATACGCCGTCCGTCAAATCATCCAGGTAATAAAGAACCCGGACCAGCCACGGGCAGCTTCCTTCGTAGCCGAAAATCTCAGATCCGTACGGCTGCCCATCGGCATGCAGGCTGATGCCCGGATGCCCCGGTTCCGAGCGCGCGTAGCTGTATGACATGAGTACGATCTCGCTGCCGAACAATTGCCGGAGAAACGCAATTGTTGGAGAATGCGCGATCAGTTCCGTTATAGCCCCGCCTTCAAACTCAACATGGGGCCTTACCTGCTGGTGCACGCTGTAATCGACCGCCCGCGTTTCGAGCGAAGCGGTTTGCTGCTTGAGGCGCGTGATGTGCTCGGCCGTCAGCAGGTCCGGCAGCACCAGATAGCCTTCCACTTCGATCTGATGGATCCGCTGCCCGAGCGTCAATGCCAGCCAGTCCCGGTTATCCACGCGTTTGCTCATTCCCACCGCCAGTTCGCCCGGCATGATTGTATCAAGCGACGCGCGAGGAAGAAAATTCCGGTCAGTGGGTAATCAGAATGCGGTAGTTTTGGACCAGCCGCGGATCGGCATGTGCAGCCTGGCGCCATCGCGCTCGCGCCTCCTGCTGTCGGCCCGTATCCATGAGAACGTGACCCAGATTCAGCAACGCTTCGGCAAATCGCGGATTCTCCTCGATCGCACGTTCGTACATGCCGATGGCTTCTTCAAGGCGGCCGCGCCGATGGGAGATCAGGGCAAGATTGTAGAGGATGTCCGGCGTCTTTTCCCCCAGGCTGAGGAGCCGGCATAGCAGATCGAAGGCGGTTTCAAGGTCTTCCTGCTGGAGGGAAACTCCCGCCAGGCCGTGTAAGGCCTCGCGGGACTCGGGGTCGAGCTCGAGCGCTTGCTCGAACGCCCGCCGGGCGCCTCGAAGACGGCCGCTTTGCCATTTCGCAATGCCCAGATTCACATACACACCGGGGTTGCGGGGGCAGCGGCTGGCGCAGATTTCAAAAACCTCGGCGGCGCCGGCCCAATCGCTTTGCTCCAGCAGGCGGCCGCCGAGCTGGAACCACGAATCATCCGCCTCGGAAGAGGAGACTCCCGATCCTGCGTTGGCCGGGAGCCGGTTATTCCGTTCCTGCATCGGTTTCAGTCTATTAAGATCCGGAATACTTGATAAGGCTATATTTCGTTATGAGCGCATCGGCTACTGCCGCCGATTGATTCAGCGGCGCACGCTGCGGACACCGCGAATGGCGGCCGAGTCCGCCTCCGGGAACGCCGCGTTCAGCGTGATGTTACTTCCTGCCGTGACTTGCAGGCTACGCTGCCAAACTTGCATCCCGCTCTTTACGACCACCTGGTGCTGGCCCGCCTGCAACTGCAACGTTGTGGGCGTGCTGCCGGCAAACGCACCATCTACCTCAATATCGGCGCCATTGGAATTCGAGGAGATCGTCACCGCGGCAATACCAGCGCCCGCCGGGGTTGTCGTGGCCGCTCCCGGCTGCGCCTGCATGGGCAGGCCCGAAGCGGGGCGCTGGCTGACGTTGTTCACCATGGCGTGATTCTGGTCCGTAAACACATCGAAGATTACGCCTTTATTGATGGTCACGTCCTTGCCGTGCATGAGCAGAAACACGGGCGCAGCCGGCCAGAACACCACTGCTGCTCCGGCCGTCAACACGCCCGTGCGCACCGCATGGCTTTCGCCGGACTTCTTGTTCAGCGTATAGCGGAGCGGAATCCATTCCCCGTCGGCGGCTCGGACGCGATCGATGGAAAAATCCAGCTTCCCGGCCCGGCCCATGCGGCGCTTGGGAACAGCTACGGTGATCGTGCCGGTAACGCGAGCGCCTTCGGGTATGACTACCAGGTCGCCTGCTTTAACGTTCTCCGTGACTGAGAGTTCTACGGACTGCCCTTCATCGGCCGTCGCCGACGTTATTGTCTGATCTAACTTCACCCGCAGCTTTGTGCCATCCGGAATCATGACCTGCGCCGAGCAGATCCCTGCGAACATCGTTGCTACGATCGCCTTCCTCAT
>Ga0070741_10004136_pt1 | contig 34362 bp, 26 predicted proteins | sample Coa_R1_4_FD_66440 | JGI IMG/M metagenome (GOLD analysis project Ga0070741, IMG submission 66440) | Surface soil microbial communities from Centralia Pennsylvania, which are recovering from an underground coalmine fire - Coalmine... | ecosystem: Environmental > Terrestrial > Soil > Unclassified ... | reverse complement strand
ACGCAGTGCACCTTCAACGGCAAGCCGGCAAGCGCGCATGCAGTGGTGTCAGGCAGCTTCGATTCCGCCTACACCATGACGGTGACGGCAGAAGGTGTCGATCTGCCGGCGACCAGGATGACGATGGACGCCAAATGGCTGGGCGCCTGTGCGGCGGATCAGCGGCCCGGCGATGTCGTCATGGCGGGTGGCGTCAAGGTCAATATCCCGGACTTGCAGAAGCGCGCGGGCGCACCGGGTGCGATGGTGCCGTTCGGCAAGTAGGCCGCGACCTTCTATCCGTTTCGGTAGGTGTAGCTGTAGCCGTTGAGCGCAGGCGCGCCGCCGAGGTGCGCGTAGAGCACCTTGGCGCCATCGGGAAAGAAGCCTTTCCTGACGAGATCCATCATGCCTTGCATCGATTTGCCCTCGTAGACAGGGTCCGTGATCATGGCTTCGGTGCGCGCCGCAAAGCGGATCGCGTCGCTGGTCTCCTTGCTCGGCACGCCATAGGCCGGATAGGCATAGTCGTTCAGGATGACGATTTCGTCGTCGCGCACTTTCCGTCCAAGCTCGACCAGTTCGGCGGTCTGATCGACGATGCCGCGAACCTGCGTGCGAGTCTGCTCGGGGGTTCCTGAAGCATCGATGCCGATCACGCGATGGGCGCGATTATCCGCAGCGAAGCCGACGATCATGCCGCCTTGCGTCGAGCCGGTGACCACGCAGACGATGATGTAGTCGAAGGTGACGCCCATCTGCTTTTCCTGGGCGCGAACTTCTTCGGCGAAGCCGACATAGCCGAGGCCGCCATATTTGTGCACCGAGGCGCCGGCCGGGATGCCGTAGGGCTTGCCGCCGGCGTCCTTCACCGACTGGATCGCTTCTTCCCAGCTCTTGCGGATGCCGATGTCGAATCCATCAGGGACGATGCGGCTCTCGGCGCCCATCAACCGCGTCATCATGATATTGCCGACACGGTCGTACACGGCGTCCTCGTGCGGCACCCAGGTCTCCTGGATGACCACGCACTTCATGCCGATCTTGGCCGCGGTCGCCGCCACCATGCGCGTGTGGTTCGACTGCACGCCGCCGATCGACACCAGCGTGTCGGCGTTAGAAGCAATCGCATCGGGCACGATGTATTCAAGCTTGCGCAGCTTGTTGCCGCCCATCGCAAGACCCGAATTGCAGTCGTCACGCTTGGCGTAGATCTTCACCTTGCCGCCGAGCGCTTCGGTCATCCGCGGCAGGTACTCGATCGGCGTCGGGCCAAAGGTCAGCGGATAGCGTTCGAACTTGTCCAGTCTCAGCATGTCGATCTCCGGGTCAGGCGGCTGCGAGACAGGTGTAGCGAAAATCCCGGAAAAGGTGCTCTCGAATGTTCTTCCCATTTTTTCAAAAATGGCCTATTTGGAACAACAATACAGCTCATTTCTTCGAATAAGGCGCGAAAATATGAAAGAATATTCCACGCTCGATCGCGTCGACCAACGCATTCTCCGGCGTCTGCAACGCGAGGGGCGGATGACCAATGCGGAGTTGGCGAAGGCCGCCAATATCAGCCCCGCGACATGTCACCGGCGGACCCAGCGGCTGTTCGACGAGGGCTACATTCGCTCGGTGCGCGCGGACATTTCGCCTGACAAGGTCGATCGCGGCGCGCTCGTCATTGTCGGCGTGGTGCTCGATCGCTCGACGCAGGAGAGTTTTTCGGCCTTTGAGGCGGCGATCCGGAAATTGCCGTTTGTGCTCGATTGCCATCTGGTCGCCGGCGACTTCGATTTCTTCCTCAAGATCCGCGTCAAGGACATCGCCGATTTCAGATCGTTGCACGGCGAACAGTTGCTGGCGCTGCCCGGCGTCCGGCAGACCCGCACATTCTTTGTCATGAAGGAAGTGGTCGACAACGCGCCGCTCGATTTCTAAGGCCGATGCCGGCGCGTCCGTGGAGAAATACCCGGCGCTCGCTTCGCTCGGGCGCCCTCTCCCGCAAGGGGAGAGGGGAAAGAACCTACCCCGCGCCGACCTTCTTCTTGCGCCAGGCGAGATGGATCGCGCAGTTGCAGCCGGGCGGATGCGAGGAAAGCTCCTTCACGTCGGCGTCGTTGGCGGGCGCGGCGGAGGACAGCGCCAGCGTTGCAATCGTCCCGCTCACACCACGGCTCTGCGCCGACTGGTCCTGCGCCGGGATGTAGTTCAGGATCGGCGCCAGCCAGCGTTCGACTTCCGCGACCGTCATGCTCTTGCGAGCGGCATAGTCTTCGACCTGGTCGCGCTCGATCTTGCCGACACCGAAATAGAAGCTTTCGGGATGGCTGAAATAAAGCCCCGACACCGACGAGCCCGGCCACATCGCAAAGCTCTCGGTGAGTTTCACGCCCGCAGTGTTCTCGGCATCGAGCAGTTTGAACAGCGTCGCCTTCTCGGTGTGGTCGGGCTGTGCCGGATAGCCGGGCGCGGGACGGATGCCGTCGTATTTCTCGAGGATGAGATCGTCAGTCGAGAGAGCCTCGTCCGGCGCATAGCCCCAGAATTCGCGGCGCACGCGCGCATGCATGCGCTCGGCAAAGGCCTCGGCAAGGCGATCGGCCAGCGCCTTGCACAGGATCGACGAATAATCGTCGTTCGATTTCTTGAAACGGTCGGCGACCGCGTCCTCGCCGATGCCGGCCGTGACCACGAAGCCGCCGACATAGTCCTTCACGCCGGAAGCCACAGGCGCGATGAAATCCGACAGCGCAGCGTTGAAGCGGCCTTCGCGCTTCTCAAGCTGCTGGCGCAGCGTGTGAAGCGTTGCAATCGGCTTGCTCCGCGTCTCGTCCGCGTAAACGAGGATGTCATCGCCGACCGTGTTGGCCGGCCAGAAGCCGATCGTCGCCTGCGCCGTGAACCATTTCTCGGCAATGATGCGATGGAGCATCTTGCGCGCATCGTCATAGAGCGAGCGCGCCACTTCGCCGACCTTGGGATCGTCGAGAATGGCGGGAAAGCGCCCGCTCAGCTCCCAGGTCTGGAAGAACGGCGTCCAGTCGATGTAGTCGGCGAGCTCCGCAAGATCGTAACTGCGGAACGTCTTCAGCCCGAGGAACGACGGCTTTTTCGGCGGCGTCTTGGCAAAATCGACCGGCACGGCGTTGGCGCGCGCATCGGAGAGCTTCAACCGCTTCTTGTCGGCCTGTGCGCGGAAATGTGCCGCGGAGATCTTGGCGTATTCGGCGCGGACTTCTGCGGCATAGGCCTCGCGCTTTTCCGGCGACAGCAGTGCAGAGGCGACGCCGACGGCGCGGCTCGCATCGTTGACATGCACCACCGGTCCGCTGCGATAATTGGGATCGATCTTCACGGCTGTGTGGACGCGGCTGGTGGTGGCACCGCCGATCAAGAGCGGAACCTTCAACCCCTCACGCTGCAGCTCGGACGCAAAGAACGCCATCTCGTCCAGCGAGGGGGTGATGAGGCCGGACAGGCCGACAATATCTGCCTTCTGCGCCTTGACGGTCTCGACGATCTTTGCCGCCGGCACCATCACGCCGAGGTCGATCACCTCGAAGTTGTTACATTGCAGCACGATGCCGACGATATTCTTGCCGATGTCGTGGACGTCGCCCTTGACGGTCGCGAGCACGATCTTTCCGGCGGCATGACGGTCGTCGGCGACCGTGCCATTGGCAAGGTTCCTCGCCTTCTCTTCTTCCATGAACGGCATCAGGTAGGCGACCGCCTGCTTCATCACGCGGGCGGATTTGACGACCTGCGGCAGGAACATCTTGCCGTCGCCGAAGAGATCGCCGACGACGTTCATGCCGGCCATCAGCGGGCCTTCGATCACATCGAGCGGGCGCGCCGAGAGCTTTCGCGCTTTCTCGGTGTCGGCGTCGATATATTCGGTGATGCCGTGCACCAGCGCGTGCGAGAGGCGCTTGTCGACCGGCCATTCGCGCCAGGCGAGATCTTGCGTCTCGGTCTTCTTCTCCTTGCCGCGGAATTTTTCGGCCAAGCCGAGCAGCCGCTCGGACGCGCCGGCGTCGCGGTTGAGGATGACATCTTCGCACACCTGGCGCAGCTCGGGATCGATGTCGTCATAGACGATCATCTGTCCGGCATTGACGATGCCCATGTCCATGCCCGCCTTGATGGCGTGATACAGGAACACCGAGTGCATGGCTTCGCGCACCGGCTCGTTGCCGCGGAACGAGAACGACAGGTTGGAAACGCCGCCGGAGATATGCGCGTGCGGCAGGTTTTGCCGGATCCAGCGCGTCGCCTCGATGAAATCGACGCCGTAATTGTTGTGCTCTTCGATACCGGTCGCGATCGCGAAAATATTCGGATCGAAAATGATGTCTTCCGGCGGGAAGCCGACGCGGTTGACCAGGATGTCATAGGCGCGCTTGCAGATTTCGGTCTTGCGCGCAAACGTATCGGCCTGGCCCTTTTCGTCGAAGGCCATCACAACGACAGCCGCGCCATGGCGCCTCGCGATATTGGCCTCGTGGATGAATTTCTCCTCGCCCTCCTTCATGGAGATCGAGTTCACGACCGGCTTGCCCTGCACGCATTTCAAGCCGGCCTCGATCACGTGGAATTTCGAGGAATCGATCATCACGGGAACGCGGGCGATGTCCGGCTCGGCGGCAACGAGGTTGAGGAAGGTCACCATCGCCGCTTCGGAGTCGAGCAGGCCTTCGTCCATGTTGACGTCGATCACGACCGCGCCGTTCTCGACCTGGTCGCGCGCGACCTGCAGGGCCGCGGTGTAGTCGCCGGCCGTGATTAGCTTGCGGAAGCGCGCCGATCCCGTGACGTTGGTGCGTTCGCCGACATTGACGAAGGGAATGGCCGGGGTGAGCTCAAAAGGTTCGAGGCCGGAAAGCCGCAGGCGCGGTTCGATCACGGGAACGATGCGCGGCTTGTGCGGGCTGACTGCGGCCGCAATCGCGGAAATATGCTCGGGCGTGGTGCCGCAGCAGCCGCCGACGACATTGACGAGGCCGCTCGCGGCAAACTCGCCGATCAGCCGCGCCATATATTCCGGACTCTCGTCGTACTGGCCGAACTCGTTGGGCAGGCCGGCATTGGGATAGGCACAGACCAGCGCATCGGCGACACGGCCGATATCGGCGATATGCGCGCGCAGATCCTCGGCGCCGAGCGCGCAATTGAAGCCGATCGTGATCGGTTTGGCGTGCCGGACCGAATTCCAGAACGCTTCGGGCAACTGGCCCGAGAGCAAGCGGCCGGATTTGTCGGTGATCGTGCCCGACACCATGACGGGCACGTCGATGCCGCGCGCTTCGGTGATCTCGGCGATCGCGTAAAGCGCAGCCTTGGCGTTGAGCGTGTCGAAAATGGTTTCGACCAGCAGCAAATCAGCGCCGCCGTCGAGCAGGCCCTTGATCTGCTCGCCATAGGCCGTGCGGAGATCGTCGAAGGTGACGGCGCGGTAGCCCGGATTCGACACGTCGGGCGAGATCGAGGCGGTGCGATTGGTCGGGCCGATGGCGCCGGCGACAAATCGCGGCTTGCCGTCCTCGGCGGCCACGCGCTCCGCGGCGGCGCGCGCGAGCTTCGCGCCCTCGAGGTTGAGCTCGTAGGCGAGGTCCGACATGTCATAGTCGGCTTGCGCGATTCCGGTCGACGAGAAAGTGTTGGTGGCGACGATGTCGGCGCCCGCGCGCAGGTAAGCGGCGTGGATGTCCTCGATCGCTTTCGGCTGGGTCAGGATCAACAGGTCGTTGTTGCCCCTGACGTCGCGATGAAAATCCGCAAAGCGCGCGCCGCGAAAAGCAGCTTCGTCGTATTGCAGCGCCTGGATCATGGTGCCCATGGCGCCATCGAGCACGAGAATGCGCTCCTTGGCGGCAGCAAGGAACGCAGTGCGTTTCGGAGAGACGGGAACGGTCATCGACTTACGCCGCCTTCTGCGCAGCCGAAGGGCGGATGCCGAGCAGATGGCAGATCGCGAAAACCAGGTCGGCGCGGTTCATGGTGTAGAAATGAAAGGTGTCGACGCCGTGCTTGTTGAGCTTCTGCACTTGCCCGGCAACGACAGTCGCCGCGACGAGCTTCCTGGTCTCGGCGTCGTCGTCGAGGCCGTCGAATTTTGCCGCAAGCCAATCCGGCACGGTGGTGCCGGCCCGGGTGACGAAATTTCGCGCCTGCTTGAAATTGTGCATCGGCATGATGCCGGGCACGATCGGAATATCGATGCCGCGAGCGCGCACGCGGTCGAGGTAGCGAAGGTAATGGTCGTTGTCGAAGAAGACCTGCGTGATCGCGCGCGTCGCGCCGGCGTCGACTTTCGCCTTCAGCGTATCGATATCGGCATCGAAGCTCGGGCTCTCCGGATGCTTCTCCGGGTAGGCCGAAACCGAGACCTCGATATCGGGAAATCGCTTCTTGATGCCGGCGACAAGTTCGGAAGAGGTCTGATAGCCGTCGGGATGGGTGGAGTAGGGGGTGCCGATGCCGCCGGGCGGATCGCCGCGCAGCGCCACGATGTGGCGGACGCCGGTCGCGTGATAGCGGCTGACAATGTCGTCGATCTCGCTGCGCGCGGCGCCGACGCAGGTCAGATGCGCGGCCGGCAGAAGTTCGGTCTCGCCGAGAATCCGGGCGATGGTGGAATGGGTGCGCTCGCGGGTGGAGCCGCCGGCGCCATAGGTCACCGAGACGAAACTGGGGGTCAGCGGCGCGAGACGCTTGATGGTCTCCCACAGGCTCTTTTCCATCTCCTCGGTCTTCGGCGGGAAGAATTCGAAGGAGATCGCCGGCTGATTTGGCGCGCGGGATGCGGCCGACGTGGCCAGGGTAGTTTCACTCATGACTTTGGTAATCTCCGCAACAAACCTGAAAAGCCGCGCAGGGGCGTTGATGGTATCGAACCAAGATAGGTGAAAAGGCTTTCGCGAAATAGCCCACTATATGTGGGAAGTAGCCCAATTACGCCAATAGAAATGGAATTCTAGACCCGTTTCTTCTCCGGTGGGCGAAGCTTGAATCAGCATAATATATTGTTTTAAATTATTTATTTCGATCCGATTTTGAAGAAGGGAGTGGGCAAATTGACATTATTAAGAAAGACAAAATCCATTGCCCACCGAGCCAAGTGGCGCCTTGCTTCGCGTGTCGGCCCAAAGACCTGACCTGCGCGCCGCGCCGTTGTGCTGCCGGTTCCCTGCACTAGGTTTACGGCCATGATCCCGCTTTCCGTCCTCGATCTCTCCGTTGTCACGTCCGCCACCAGGCCGGCCGCGGCGCTGCGCAACAGCATCGATCTCGCCCGCCACGTCGATGCGCTCGGCTTCACCCGCTACTGGCTCGCCGAGCATCATAATCTGGCGTCGGTGGCGAGCCCCGCGCCTGATCTGATGATTGGGCAGATCGCGGCGGTGACGAAAAACATCCGCGTCGGCTCCGGTGGCGTGATGTTGCCGAACCATGCGCCGCTGGTGGTGGCCGAACGCTTCAAGATGCTGGAGGCGCTGTTCCCTGGCCGGATCGATCTCGGTTTGGGGCGTGCGCCCGGCACCGATGGCCCCACGGCCTATGCACTACGCTCCAGGCTCGACAAACGCGAGGGCGACGATTTTCTCGAACGGTTGCACGAACTGACATTGTGGGAGACTCGCAACTTCCCGCCCAATCACCCCTTCAACAAGGTGGTGGCGATGCCGGACGACACGCCGCTGCCGCCGATCTGGTTGCTTGGCTCGAGCGACTACAGTTCGGAGTTGGCGGCGCAGGTCGGCATGGGCTTTGCGTTCGCGCATCACTTTGCGTCGTACGATGCGACGGCCGCGATGACGAACTATCGCGCGCATTTCAAGCAAACCGGCTGGCGCGAGACGCTTTATGCGATTCTGGCGGTTGCAGTCGTTACGGCCGACACCGACGCCGAGGCCGAGCGGCTCGCGGCGTCGATGGATCTCAACCGGCTGCTGCGCGACCGCGGTCAATATATCCCGCTGCCGAGCCCGGAGGAGGCGCAGGCCTTCCCCTACACCGACGCCGATCGCGCCGCGATCGCACGCAACCGCTCACGGCTGTTTGTCGGCAGCCCGGCAACCGTCATGCAGAAGCTTGAACCGATGATTGCGGCTTGCCAGGCCGACGAACTGATGATCGTCAGCGCGATCTACGATCACGAAGCGCGCAAGCAGTCGTACAGCCTACTGGCGAATGCGTTCGGGCTCGGCAAGAAGGAAGCGGCTTGATCCGCGTCGTCCCGGCCAAGCGCAAGCGCGAGCCGGACCCATAACCGCGGACAGATGTTGTTGCCGTCATTGCGAGGAGCGCAAGCGACGAAGCAATCCAGAATCTTGATGCGGTGCATCTTCTGGATTGCTTCGCTTTGCTCGCAATGACGGAATCTACAGGCGCGACGGAAGACGATCGTGCGACTCGGCTAGTCCTGCTTCTCGCTAAACGTCTCGCGGAACGGGTGGGCCGGATAGACGCCGACGATGCGGAATTCGCGCGAGAAGAACTTCAATTCCTCCAGCGCAAAGGCGAGACCCTTGTCGTCGGGATGGCCGTCGACATCGGCATAGAATTGCGTGGCGAAGAAATTGCCGTCGACCATGTAGCTTTCGAGCTTGGTCATGTTGACGCCGTTGGTGGCAAAACCGCCGAGCGCCTTGTAGAGCGCTGCGGGGAGGTTGCGCACACGGAAAACAAAAGTGGTGACCAGCGGTCCCGCGCCTTGTTTTGCCCAGTCGGCTTCCCGCGCCAGCACCACGAAGCGGGTGGTGTTGTGATCTTCGTCCTCGACGTTCTCGGCCAGAATGTCGAGGCCGTAGATTTCGGCTGCGAGCTTCGAGGCAATCGCCGCGCAATTCTTGTCGCCACGCTCGGCTACGATGCGCGCGCTGCCGGCGGTGTCGGCCCCGACGATCGGCTTGATGCCGAGCTTGCGGATGATGCGCCGGCATTGCCCCAGCGCATGCACGTGGCTCTCGACGGTCTTGATGTCGCCGATTTTGACGCCGCGCGGGGCCATCAACTGATGATGCACCGGCAGGAACCATTCGCCGACGATGAAGAGGCCGGACTGCGGCAACAGATGATGGATGTCGGCGACGCGTCCGGCGACCGAATTCTCGATCGGGATCATGCCGAGATCGGCCTCTCCGGAAGAGATCGCGGCCAGCGCGTCCTCAAAGGTCGCGCAGGGCAGGGCCTGCGCGTCCGGATAGGCTTCGGTGATGGCGATGTGGGAGTTGGCGCCCGGCTCGCCCTGGAATGCGATTTTCAGCTTCTTGGTCATGGCGTGCCTTGTAGCAGCCGGTCAGGATTTCGCCAGTGCGGGTATCAGGATTTCGCCAGTGCAAGTATCTGGCGCGTGGCCTCGAGGTCGGCCGGGGTGTCGACGCCGCGTGGCACCGTGTCGACGATGCCGATGTCGATCCGCATGCCCGCTTCCAGCGCCCGCAATTGCTCGAGCTTCTCCTGCTGCTCCAGCGGCGAGGGCGGCAGGCTGACAAAGCGTTCGAGAGCCGCACGCCGATAGGCATAGAGCCCGATATGATGGTAGCGCGGCCCATCGCCATGGGGCGCGGTGGCACGGGTAAAATAGAGGGCGCGCAGGCGGCGTGGGCCGATCATGGAGCCGACCGCCTTCACCACACTGGGCGCCGTGGCCTCCTCCTCGGTGTGGATTTCCGCGGCGAGCGTCGCGATATCGACGTCCGGGTCGGCCAGCGGGATCAGCACGTCGCGGATATTGTCGGCACTGACGGTCGGAAAATCGCCCTGCAAATTGACGACGATCTCGGCCTCGCGGCTGGGATCGAGGAGGCACGCCGCCTCGAAGATCCGGTCCGAGCCGGAGGGGTGGTCGGCGCGGGTCATGACGGCCTCTCCGCCATGCCTGGTCACGGCGGATGCGATATCGGCCGTGTCGGTTGCAACCGCGACGCGGCCGATTCCGGCTGCCTCGGCCCGCCGCAGCACGTGGACGATCATCGGCAGGCCGGCCATCTCCAGCAGCGGTTTGCCGGGCAGGCGCGTCGCGGCCATGCGGGCCGGAATCAGGACCAAAATGCGGGGGTTGGTCATCGGGATAAGGTTGGATACCCCTTGGAGAAGTGGCCGGAAATAATGGGGGACGGGTCAAAAGCCAAAGCGTTTATACGGGTTGCCAGAGCACGGGCAAACCGATATCTGATGCGAGCCTTGGGGGGCGGCGCAAAGGGCCGATTCCTCGGCGCTCTCGCGGCCGTTTCTCTCCGGCCAACTCGACATTTCCGGCCTGGAGCCTGATCCAAAATGGACTCCTTCGAACTCAATAAAATTCTCGGTGCCGTTCTCGGTACCTGCATTCTTCTGCTGGTGACGAGCTTCACCGCCAGCGCGATTTTCGCTCCCAACAAGCCCGAAAAGCCCGGCTTCGAAATCGCCGTGAAGGAAGAAGCTGCGGGTGGCGAAAAGGCCGCCGCCGCGGCGCCGGCCGAGCCGATCGAGAAGCTGCTTCAGACCGCCTCTGTCCAGAAGGGTGAGGCGGCCGCCAAGAAGTGCGGCGCCTGTCACGACTTCGCCAAGGGCGGGCCCAACAAGGTCGGTCCGAATCTCTATGGCATCGTCGGTGACAAGAAGGGTGAAGGCCGTGGCTTCAATTTCTCGGCGGCCATGAAGGCCAAGGGCGGCACCTGGACCATCGACGACCTCGACAAGTTCATCGACAACCCGAAGGGCTTTATTCCCGGCACCGCGATGGGCTTTGCCGGTATCCAGAAGGGTAGCGAGCGCGCCGACGTGATCGCCTACCTGAACTCGCTTTCGGACAATCCGCAGCCCTTGCCGACCGCGGCGAAGTAGCGTCTGCTGATTGAGGCATTCGGTTTTGGAACGGCCGGGGTTTCCCGGCCGTTTTCGCATTCGCCCCGTCGGTTCCCGGTCCGAGGTTCAAATCTGCGCGTGTGGCGCCGGTTTCACTTTCGTTGCCGCGGCCTTTGGTCCCACGATGGCGGCCATGATGAGCAAAAAGCAACTTAATCGGTCAAAACCTTGCCTTATACTCCGTTCCCTGTAACGCGGATCAACACGGGATTTCTCATTTGGCCTTTAACCGAAGACGTCTTTTGCAGGGTGGCGCCGTTGCTGCGATCGCGCCGGCCCTTCGCGCTACATCCGGATTTCCTCTCGTCAGCGCCGCGCGCGCACAGACGTCCGCAAATGAGCCTGCCTGGCGGCACGGCTTGTCGCTGTTCGGCGACATCAAGTATCCGGCCGATTTCAAACGCTTCGATTATGTCAATCCCGACGCGCCCAAGGGCGGAGCGGTACGCCAGATTTCGGTCGGCACGTTCGACAATTTCAACATCGCGGTCTCGGGTGTGAAGGGGTCGATTGCGCCGATCGGACTGATCTACGAAAGGCTGATGGAAAATGCTCTGGATGAGGTTGCGACCGGATACGGTCTGCTGGCCGAAGCGGCCCAACATCCGGGCGATTTTTCCTGGGTCATCTACCGTCTTCGCAAGGAAGCCCGCTGGCACGACGGCAAGCCGGTGACGCCGGAGGACGTCGTCTATTCGCTTGAGGTGCTGAAGAAATACAACCCGCTATATGCCGCATACTATCGCCACGTCGCGAAGGCTGAAAAGACCGGCGAGCGCGAGGTCAAGTTCAGCTTCGATTCTGTCGGCAATCGTGAATTGCCGCAGATCGTCGGCGAGTTGACGGTGCTGCCCAAGCACTATTGGGAAGGCACCGACAGCCAAGGCAAAAAGCGTGATATCTCGCAGACCACTCTGGAGCCGCCATTGGGCTCCGGTCCCTACCGCATCAAGGATTTCGCCGCCGGCCGCACTTTGACTCTGGAGCGGGTGAAGGATTATTGGGGCGCCAACCTTCCGGTACAGATCGGCCAGAATAATTTCGACGAACTGCGCTACGAATTCTTCCGCGACTCGACCGTTGCGCTTGAAGGGTTCAAGGGCGATCAGGTCGACTGGCGCCTCGAAAACAGCGCGAAGAACTGGGCCACGGCCTACGACTTTCCGGCCGTCACCGAAAAGCGCGTGGTGAAGGAAGAGTTTCCGAACCGCAGCTCCGGTGTCATGCAGGCCTTCGTGCTCAATAATCGCCGGGATCAATTCAGGGATGCCCGGGTGCGAAATGCGTTCAACTGGGCCTTCGACTTCGAGGAGATGAACAAGCAGCTGTTCTACGCACAATACATCCGCATCAATAGTTATTTTGCCGGAACGGAGCTTGCGAGCTCCGGCCTTCCAGAGGGACAGGAACTGGCGATCCTCGAAACCGTGCGCGACAAGGTGCCGCCCGAGGTCTTCACCAAACCGTATCAAAATCCGGTCGGCGGCGATCCCGAAGCGGTGCGCGGCAATTTGCGCGAAGCTATGCGGTTGTTGAAGGAAGCTGGCTACGAGATCAAGGATCGCAAGCTGGTCGACACAACCGGAAAGCCGGTTGCGGTCGAAATCCTGGTTCAGGATCCGGCCTTCGAACGAGTTGCTCTGTTCTACAAGCCGTCACTGGAAAGGATCGGGGTCGCGACGTCGGTCCGTGTTGTTGACAACGCGCAATACGAGAACCGGCTGCGCAGCTTCGATTACGACATCATCATCCATTCATGGCCAGAGTCTCTTTCGCCCGGTAATGAGCAGCGGGAGTACTGGAGCTCGCAAACCGCCGACGTTCCGGGGTCGAGTAATTACATCGGCATCAAGAATCCCGCTGTCGATGCTCTGATCGACAAGGTAATCTTCGCCAAGGACCGCACCGAGCTGGTGGCGGCGACGCACGCGCTCGACCGCGTCTTGTTGTGGAATCATTACGTCGTGCCGCAGTGGAATTACCCGAAGGTACGGACCGCGCGCTGGGATCGTTTTAGCCGGCCGGCTGAAATGCCGAAATACGGGGCAGCAGCATTTCCAGCTCTGTGGTGGTTCGACGCCGACAAGGCCGCCAGGACGGCCAGGAAATCTTGAAGGATTTATCGCGCATGGCGCTTTTCTCCCGCCGGCATGTGCTGGGCTTGAGCCTTGGCGCCATGAGCGCGCCGTGGCTGGCTGGCGCCAGGGCAGCGGAGACAGACAAGGCTGTTCACGGCATATCGGCGTTTGGCGATCTGAAATATCCCGCCGATTTTGCCCATTTTGACTACGTCAATGCGGCTGCGCCAAAAGGCGGACTGTTTTCGCTGATCCCGCCGACGCGGGCCTACAACCAATCCTTCTTCACCTTCAATTCGCTCAACGCTTTTGTCCTCAAGGGCGAAGGCGCCCAGGGCATGGACATGACGTTCGCCTCGCTGATGGCGCGCGCCAGCGACGAGCCCGATGCGATGTACGGTCTGGCGGCCAAGTCCGTTCAGATTTCGCCTGACGGGCTGACGTATCGCTTCACCGTGCGACCGGAGGCGCGCTTCCACGACGGATCGAAACTGACTGCGCAGGATGCGGCGTTCTCGCTCACGGTGCTGAAGGAAAAGGGCCATCCCCTGGTCATCGTGCAGTTGCGCGACATGGTGAAGGCCGAAGCGGCGGACGAGGCCACGCTCGTCGTCACCTTCGCGCCCAACCGCGCGCGCGACGTGCCGCTGTATGTTGCGGGCCTGCCGATCTTCTCCAAGACCTACTATGCGTCACGGCCGTTTGAGGAGTCCACGGTCGATACGCCATTGGGTTCGGGGCCATACAAGGTCGGGAAGTTCGAGATCAACCGTTTCATCGAATTCGAGCGCGTGAAGGACTGGTGGGCGGCCGATCTGCCGGTCAATCGCGGCAGTTACAATTTCGATGTCATTCGCTTTGAATTCTATCGTGACCGCGACGTCGCCTTCGAAGGCTTTACCGGCAAGAACTATCTCTTTCGTGAGGAGTTCACCTCGCGGATCTGGGCGACGCGCTATGATTTTCCGGCCATCAAGGATGGCCGCGTCAAGCGCGAGCTGGTGCCGGATGAAACTCCGTCCGGCGGCCAAGGCTGGTTCATCAATACAAGACGCGACAAGTTCAAAGACCCACGCGTTCGCGAAGCGCTGATTTGCGCCTTCGATTTCGAATGGACCAACAAGACGGTGATGTACGGCGCCTACGCCCGCACCAGTTCGCCGTTTCAGAATTCGGACATGGTGGCGAGCGGGTTGCCGTCGTCGGAGGAACTGAAACTGTTGGAGCCGTTTCGCGGCCAGGTGCCGGAGGAAGTGTTCAAGGAGCCTTTCGTGCCGCCGGTCTCGGATGGGTCCGGGCAGGACCGCGCGTTGTTGCGCAAGGCGCAGCAACTGCTCCAGGAAGCCGGCCTGCCGGTAAAGGACGGCAAGCGGCTGCTTCCAAATGGCGAGCGCTTCACGGTCGAATTTCTGCTCGACGAACCGTCGTTCCAGCCACACCATGCAACCTTCATCAAGAATCTCGGCGTGCTTGGCATCGACGCCAGTATCCGCCTGATCGATGCCGTGCAGTTTCGCGCGCGCGTGGAAGATTTCGATTTCGACATTACCGTCGAGCGCCTCAGCATTTCGGCGACGCCGGGCGACTCCTTGCGTCCCTACTTCACATCGCAGGCCGCCGCCACCAAGGGGTCCTACAATCTGGCGGGTGTTGCCAATCCAGCGATTGATGCTTTGGTCGAGAGAGCTATCGGCGCGCAAACGCGTGCCGAACTCACCGCGGCGTGCCGCGCGATCGACCGCGTCTTCCGTGCCGGGCGCTACTGGATTCCGCAATGGTACGCCAACACGCACAAGCTGGCCTATTGGGACATTTTCGACCATCCGGAAAAATTGCCGCGTTACGCCTCCCGCGCCGGCGTTCCGGAAATCTGGTGGTACGATGCCGCAAAGGCCGCGAAGTCAGATCAGGCGAAATAAGTCATGAGCGCCTATATCGCCCGCCGTATCCTGCTGATGATTCCGACCCTGCTCGGAATCATGTTCGTCGCCTTTGTGGTGGTGCAATTCGCACCGGGCGGACCGGTAGAGCGCGTGATCGCGCAACTCACAGGCTCCGACACCGGCGCGACGTCGCGCATCTCCGGCGGCGGTGGCGATTTCCGTCCCACCGGTCCGGGCGGCGCTGCCGGTGAAGCCGTCAATTCGAAATATCGCGGCGCGCAGGGGCTTGATCCCGATTTCATCAAGAGCCTGGAAAAGCAGTTTGGCTTCGACAAGCCGGCGCCGGAACGCTTTGCGCTGATGGTCCTGAATTATTCCCGCTTCGATTTCGGCAAGAGCTATTTCCGCGACATCAGTGTGATTCAGCTGATCAAGGAGAAGCTTCCGGTTTCGATCTCGCTCGGCCTGTGGATGACGCTGATCACCTACCTGATCTCGATTCCGCTCGGCATTCGCAAGGCGGTGAAGGACGGCTCGCCCTTCGACACCTGGACCTCGGCGGTGATCATCATCGGCTTTGCGATTCCGGGCTTCCTGTTTGCCATCCTTCTGATCATCCTGTTTGCCGGCGGATCGTTCCTCAACCTGTTTCCGCTGCGCGGCCTGACATCGGATGGCTGGTCGCAGTTTCCCTGGTACTGGAAGATCATCGATTATTTCTGGCACCTCACTTTGCCGCTGATCTCGATGTCGCTCAGCGCATTTGCGACCATGACGCTTCTGACCAAGAATTCGTTCCTTGACGAAATTCGCAAGCAGTATGTCATGACCGCGCGCGCCAAGGGTTGCAGCGAGAACCAGGTGCTTTATGGCCACATCTTCCGCAACGCAATGCTGATCGTGATCGCGGGCTTTCCCGGCGCGTTCATTCGCGCCTTCTTCTCGAGCGCGCTCCTGATCGAGACGATTTTCTCGCTCGACGGGCTCGGCCTGCTTTCGTTCGAGAGCGTGCTCAACCGCGACTATCCTGTGGTGTTCGGAACGCTCTACATCTTCTCGCTGGTCGGCCTGGCGGTGAATCTGGTCTCCGATCTCACCTATATGTGGGTCGATCCGCGGATCGATTTCGAGGCGCGGGAGGTCTGATGACGATCACCACGCCGCCGCCCGAAACAAAGACGCCAGGCTCGCTCGGCGCGGCTAAGCCGATTGCGGGTGATGGCGTGCGGCCATTGTCGCTCAATCGCCGCCGCTGGGAGAATTTCAAGTCGAACAGGCGCGGTTACTGGTCGTTCTGGATCTTCATGCTGCTGTTCCTGGTCTCGCTGTTCGCCGAGCTGATCGCCAACGACCGGCCGTTTTTGATCAAGTATGATGGCCATCTTTATTGGCCGGCTTTCGTCTCCTATCCGGAGACGACCTTCGGCGGCGACTTCGAGACGGCAGCCGATTATCGCGATCCTTATCTGCAGAAGCTGATTGCGGACAAGGGTGGCACCATCGTCTGGCCGCTGGTCCGCTATTCCTACGATACGCTCAACCGCGATCTGCCGACGCCGGCGCCGTCGCCGCCGACCTGGATGCTGACGGAAGCGCAGTGCAAGGACGTCGTGGAGAAGAAGCACCTCAATGGCTGTCGCGATCTCGAATACAACTGGCTGGGCACCGACGACCAGGGCCGCGACGTGGTCGCGCGCCTGATCTACGGGTTTCGGATTTCCGTGCTGTTCGGTCTCTGCCTGACCATCATTTCCTCGGTCATCGGGGTCGCGGCCGGGGGCGTGCAGGGCTATTTCGGCGGCTGGATCGATCTTGGTTTCCAGCGCTTCATCGAAATCTGGAATTCGATTCCCGAGCTTTACGTCCTCCTCATCATATCCGCGGTGCTGCCGCCCGGCTTTTTCGTCCTGCTCGGCATTTTGGCGCTGTTTTCCTGGGTCTCGCTGGTCGGCCTCGTGCGTGCGGAGTTTCTGCGTGGCCGCAATTTCGAATATATCCAGGCGGCGCGCGCGCTCGGCGTTTCCAATGCCGTGATCATGTTCCGCCATTTGCTGCCGAACGCCATGGTCGCGACCATGACCTTCCTGCCGTTCATCGTCTCGTCGTCGGTGATGACGCTCACCGCGCTCGACTTCCTCGGTTTTGGCCTGCCGCCCGGTTCACCCTCGCTCGGCGAATTGCTGTCGCAGGGCAAGGCCAACATCCAGGCGCCGTGGCTCGGCTTCACCGGGTTCTTTGCGGTGGCGATCATGCTGTCGCTGCTGATATTCATCGGCGAGGCGGTGCGCGACGCCTTCGATCCGCGCAAGACGTTCAGGTGAGCGAAGCCATGGACGCCATCAACCAGCCCTTGCTCGATGTTCGCGAACTGTCGGTGGCGTTTCGCCATCAGGGCGGAGCTTCGACCGCGGTCGACCGCATTTCCTTTTCGATCAGGCGTGGCCAGTGCGTGGCGCTGGTCGGCGAGTCCGGTTCGGGAAAATCCGTCAGCGCGTTGTCGGTCATGAAGCTTCTGCCCTATCCGAATGCGTCGCATCCCTCCGGCAGCATCCTGTTCAACGGACGCGATCTCCTGAAGTTGCCGGAACACGACATGCGAAGCATTCGCGGCAACGACATCTCGATCATCTTCCAGGAGCCGATGACCTCGCTCAACCCGTTGCATACGATCGAGTCGCAGATCGGCGAGAACCTGCGGCTTCACAACGATATCAGCGGACGGATGGTGCGGGAGCGCACGCTCGAGCTGTTGACGCAGGTCGGCATTCCCGATCCGGAAACCCGGCTCGGAAGTTATCCGCATCAACTGTCCGGCGGCCAGCGCCAGCGGGTGATGATTGCGATGGCGCTTGCCAACGAGCCCGATCTTCTGATTGCCGATGAGCCGACCACCGCGCTCGACGTCACGGTGCAGGCGCAAATCCTGGCGCTGCTCGCCGACATCCGCAAACGGCTCGGCATGAGCCTGTTGTTCATTACCCATGACCTCGGCATCGTGCGGCGTATTGCGGACGTCGTCTGTGTCATGAACAACGGCAAGATCGTCGAGCAGGGGCCCGTCGAGCAGGTTTTCACCGAGCCCAAGCACCCCTATACCCGCGCTTTGCTTGCCGCCGAACCCAAGCCCGACCCGGCGCCGCCGCGGCCTGCTTCGCCGGTCGTGATCTCGGCGGACAATCTGAAGGTCTGGTTTCCGATCAAGCGAGGCCTGCTGCGAAAGACCGTCGGGCATATCAAGGCCGTCGATGGCGTCAGTCTGAAGGTGCGCAAGGGAGAGACGCTCGGTGTTGTCGGCGAGTCCGGTTCCGGCAAGACCACGCTCGGCCTGGCGCTGTTGCGGCTGATTTCGTCAGATGGTCCGATCGTGTTTCTGGGCAACAAGATCCAGGGCCTGCGCTTCAAGCAGATGCGGCCTTTCCGGCGCGACATGCAGATCGTGTTCCAGGATCCGTTCGGAGCGCTCAGCCCGCGAATGTCGATCGGCGATATCGTCGCCGAAGGCCTGACCGTGCACCAGAAATCGCTTTCGGACGCCGACCGCGAAGCGCGCGTGATCCGCGCGCTGCGCGATGTCGGCCTCGATCCGGCGACGCGATTTCGCTATCCGCACGAATTTTCCGGCGGCCAGCGCCAGCGCATCTCGATCGCGCGCGCCGTGGTGCTGGAGCCGAGCTTCATCGTGCTGGACGAGCCGACCAGCGCGCTCGACATGCTGTTTCAGGCCCAGATGGTCGATCTGTTGCGCGAATTGCAGCGCAAGCGCGATCTGACCTACATGTTCATCTCGCATGACCTGCGCGTGGTGGCCTCGCTGGCAAGCCATCTGATCGTGATGCGCAACGGCAAGGTGGTGGAGGAGGGGCAGGCGGCTGATTTGTTCAAGCACCCGCAGACCGACTATACCCGCGCACTGTTTGCCGCCGCGTTCAAGCTGGAGGCGGCTGACGGCGACGTCGTCCGGGAATAAGACCGGCGCGACGGGCGGCTTCAGCCTTCGGCGCGGAGCTTTTCGAGTTGCCCGCGCCCGTTCACCGGAACGTTCCAGATGTCCTCGGCGTATTCGGCGATGGTGCGGTCGGATGAGAACCAGGCCATTCGCGCGACGTTGAGGATGGACGCCCGCGTCCACGCGGCTTGCGCCTGCCAGCGGGCGTCGATGCCGCGCTGCGCAGCATAATAGGAATCGAAGTCCGCGCTCACCATGTAATGATCGAGGTGACGCAGCGCGTGGGCGATCGATTCGAAGCGATGGAGATCATCGGGCGAGAATTCGCCGCCGCCGATGGCGTTGATCGCGCGCGCGAGCGATGGTGAGGCGCGGATCACGTCGGAAGCGTCAAGCCCCTGCTTGCGCCGTATCATCACGTCGCCCGCTTCCATACCGAAGATCGCGATGTTCTCCGCGCCGACGTGATCGCGGATTTCGATATTGGCGCCGTCCAGCGTGCCGATGGTGATCGCGCCATTGAGCGCGAGCTTCATGTTGCCGGTGCCGGAGGCCTCCATGCCGGCGGTCGAAATCTGTTCGGAGAGATCGGCGGCCGGAATGATCACTTCGGCAAGGCTGACATTGTAATCAGGCAGGAACGCGATCTTTAGCCGGCCGGCAATAACAGGATCGTTGTTGACGACCTCGGCGACGTCGTTGATCAGCTTGATGATGAGCTTGGCGTAGCGATAGCTCGCTGCGGCCTTGCCGGCGAAAATCTTGACACGCGGCACCCAGTTGCCCTGCGGATCGTCCTTGATCGCGTGATAGAGCGCGATCGCCTCGACGATGTTGAGCAGTTGCCGCTTGTATTCATGGATACGCTTGATCTGGACGTCGAACAGCGCCGTCGGATCGACCTTGATATTGATTTTCTCGCCGATCAGGCGCGCCAGCGCGATCTTGTTGTGATGTTTGACGTTGCGAAATTGATCCTGAAATGCGGCGTCCCCGGCGCTCTTCTCAAGCAACTGCAGCCGGCTCGGATCGTCGAGCACGGCCTCGCCGCAGGCCTCGCGCAACAGGCCCGTCAGCTTTGGATTGGCCAGCATCAGCCAGCGGCGGAAGGTGATGCCGTTGGTCTTGTTGGTGATGCGGCCGGGATAGAGGTGGTTGAGATCGTGGAACACGGTCTCCTTCATCAGGTCGGAATGCATCGCCGAAACGCCGTTGATGCGGTGCGACCCAACGAAAGCCAGTTGGCCCATCCGCACCCGCCGTCCGGATTTCTCGTCGATCAGCGAGACCGAGGCGCGGAAATCGATGTCGCCGGGGCAGCGTTCCTCGGCGAGCGCGAGATGGCCGACATTGATGCGGTAGATGATCTCGAGATTCCGCGGCAACAGCCGCTCGAACAATTCGACCGGCCAGGTCTCGAGCGCTTCCGGCAGCAGCGTATGATTGGTGTAGGAGAACGTCGCGACCGTGATCTTCCACGCCTCGTCCCAGCGGAAATTGTGCAGATCGACGAGAATGCGCATCAGCTCGGTGACGGCGAGGCTCGGATGGGTATCGTTGAGCTGCACCGCGACCTTTTGCGACAGGCTGCGCAACTGGCCGTCGGCTTCCATGTGTCGTTTGACGAGGTCCTGCAACGACGCCGACACGAAGAAATATTCCTGTCGCAGACGAAGTTCGCGGCCCGCCGGGCTTTCGTCGTTCGGATAGAGAAACTTGCAGATCGATTCGGCGCGCGCTTCCTCAGCGACCGCGCCGATGTAGTCGCCGGTGTTGAAAACGTCGAGGCGGAGCGGGTCGGGCGAGCGTGCCGACCACAGGCGGAGCGCGTTGACGTTCTGCCCGCGCCAGCCGACGATCGGCGTATCGTAGGCCACGGCCTGCACGGTCTCCGCCGGATGCCAGATGGCGCGGTCGCGGCCCTTGTCGTCGACGTGTTCGACGCCGCCGCCGAAATGGACGTGATAGACGACTTCCGGCCGCTGAAATTCCCAGGGGTTGCCGAAGCTCAGCCACTCGTCCGGATATTCCTGCTGCCAGCCATTGTTGATGATCTGGCGGAACAGGCCGAAGTCGTAGCGGATGCCGTAGCCGATCGCAGGAATGCCAAGCGTCGCCATGCTTTCCATGAAGCACGCGGCAAGCCGTCCCAGGCCGCCATTGCCGAGCGCCGCATCCGGCTCGCATTTGCGCAAGTCCGACAGATCGACGCCGAGGTCGCCAAGCGCCGCCTCGAACACCGTCAATAGCCCCATATTGTTCAAGGCGTCGGTGAAGAGACGGCCGATCAGGAATTCGAGCGAGAGATAATAGACGCGCTTGCGCCCGGCGTCGTAGCTCTGCTTGTCGGCGGCGAGCCAGCGATGCACGATGCGGTCGCGCAGCGCCAGCGCCGCCGCCTTGTACCAGTCGCGCCTGGTGGCCATGCCGGCGTCCTTGCCGATGGCAAGGCGAAGCTTGGCAAGGATCGCGCTCTTGATTTCCGACAGCGCCAGCTCATCGATGGGCTGAGCCGGCGCCGGCGGATGCACTGGATGTGACGGCTCAGCCAAATTCAGAATCCCGCAACCAAACCCTAGGATACCGCACCTTGCACCGGGATCGAAACCGGGGGCTCGCGGCAACTAGGTATGCACAGTTTTCATGCAAGGACCGGGCCGGGTTCCACTTAAGCCGCCCACCGCGGCCCTGCCTAGTCATCCTCGAGTATGTTTATTCGTTCGTCTACTTGATGCCCAAAAGGCCCATCAGTCGTCGTCCCGGCGAAGGCCACACGCTCGTTGCGGGGCCTAGTTGCCCTCCACGACGTTTATGCCTTCGTCGCTGAGCGCCTCCAAGATGCCTTCGATGTCTTCTGGCGCCATCGTGTCCGATGGGCATAGCTCATTGAGCTCGTCGAAGGTGACAAAGCCACGCATGCGCCCAAGTTCGATGGCTTTCCGGATGATCTCGTTTCGTCGCATTTGGTGCTCCGTTTCAAGTGCCACTACTTAAGGGCAGCGTGGAGCGGGTCGCTTTGGCGCCATGGAACGAATTAAGAACACTTTAGCAAGTGTTTGATATATCATAGTGATTCGAGACATCGCCGACACAACATCTATGGTCTATCGAGCTTGCCGAGGACTACATGTCCACCATCGCCTTCGATCAATTCGCCCTGACACGCATCGCCGACTTCGCACGATCGCTGTCGCGCCTGCATAAAACCTCCCGCCGTCAGCTCGTCGATGACGACGCCATCGACCGGGAATTCAACGCCGTCTGCCACTCGGTCTGGGGTTACACCACCGACGACATCAGCGACGATCTGTTCTCCGACGAGGACCACGTCTTCCTGGATTCGCTCGATGAGGCGCATGCGCGCATCTTCGCGGCCGAACAAGGCTACGACCTCGTCGACGATGACGGCATGCTGACCGACTGGTGGGGCTACTGCTGGATGATCTTGGCCGAGAAGCGCGGCCTGCTCACGCCGGAAAACCGCACAGCGGCGCGGGCGCAAATCGAGGAAAAATATCGCGCCGCGCCGAACGTCATCGGCGTGATTGTCGGGCGGTGAGTTATAGATGCTGTCATTCCGGGATGGTGCGGTAGCACCAGACCCGGAATCTCGAGATTCCGGGTTCGCACTGCGTGCGCCCCGGAATGACGGCTTGAATACAATCCGTCAATTCGATGCGGCGTGCTTGTCGCGCCGCACTGGCTTCGGCGCCGGCGTGATTGAGGCGGTGACATCGCTTGCGGTCAGGGTTTCGCCGCTGAGCGCATCGGCGGCAACCGGCGCCACTTTCATCTCGCCGAGGCGTGCGCGCACCTCCGCCGTAAGGCCGGGATAGGAAGCGACCGGAATGAATTCCGGACTGACGTTGTTGCCGATCTTGATGCCGGAATAGGCGACGAGCCCGTCGGTGGTTGCGACCACGTCGCCGGCGCGCAGCGAGGCATCCAGCGTCAGATCGACCGGCGCGAGACCGGCGGCATCGCGGCCATTGCAGGTGCAATCGGCGCGCAACGCCTTGCGATAGGCAAACGCGTTTTCGCTATCGGCATAGCGCTCGCCGGTCGCGCTGGTGGCGCTGTCGATGTTGCTGCCGTAGAAAACCTTGGTCGGGCTTGCCGGGCAAAACGCCTGACACATCTGAACCGGCGAGGCGTTGCTTCGTGTCAGCGGAAAATACTTGCCGTCGCAGCTTCGCACGCAAAAGGCGGGACCGCTGCTTGAGGCGACCGGCCGCGGCGGCGCCGCTTGCTGATTTGGATCGGCGAAAAAGTTCGCCTGTGAGCTCTGATGCTGCTTCTGAAGGCCGCCGAAAAACAGGTCAAACAGCCCTTCGGCGGATGCTTCGCGCGACACAAGGGCGAGAATGCCGGCAAGGACAAAAGCGGCAACGGAAGTTTTGCGGCGCCGACGGCGCTGATCGGTCAACTCGTTACGCAACGCTTACTCCACCGGATAGCAAATCTTAACGCCAGAACAGATTATTGCCCGGCGCTGTCGACATTAGTGTGTGTTGGTAAACGAGGGATTGAGCGAGGCAGCAATGAGGCAAAAGAAAGTGCAGCCTCGTGGTCGGCGAGCTTCAGTCTTTCAGATACTCGCTCGCCTGGAACAGCCAGCGGAAGGGCAGGCCGGCCTGCGCAAAATTTTCGACGGCGCCTTCCTGGCGGTCCACCATGGTCAGCACCAGAACGACTTCGCCGCCGGCGTGGCGCACGGCGTCGACCGCCTTCAGCGCTGAATCGCCGGTCGTGGTGACGTCCTCGACGATCACAACGCGCTTGCCTTGCAGGCTCTCGTTCCTGGCGAGGCCTTCGACCGCAAGCCGCGCGCCGTGTTCCTTCGGCTTCTTGCGGACAAAGAAGGCCGCGATCGGATGGCCCTTGAGCCAGGAGATCTGGGCGACCGCCCCGGCCAGCGGGACCGCGCCCATCTCCAGCCCGCCGATATAGTCGAGACCGTCGTCCTTGAGCGCCTCATAGGTCAATTCGGCCAGCAACGCGGCGCCCTCGGGGTCCAGCATCGTCGGCTTGAGGTTGAAGTAGAAATCGCTTTTGCGCCCGGAGGCCAATGTGATCTCGCCGCGTCCGAAGGAGCGCTTGCGAATGATCTCGACGAGGCGGGCGCGGGAAGCGGATTTGGACAACAGGGATCTCCAGTTCGGGTGGCGCAATCTATGCGTGGACGGCCCCCAATTCCAGTGCCCCGGCTCTGACATTCGCACCAGTTCACAGCGGATTCGTTTGCGAATGTCAGAGCCACAGGGGCCCTGGCAAATATAAGATTCCAGTGCGGTTTTGGATTTGGCATTCGCTCTGAGGGCTCGCGGCGATGTTGGAGCGAATGTCAAATCCACCGCACTGGTGCGGAACCCCCACCGTCAACAGGGCATGCCGCACGAGAGGCCGTTTCCGGGCCTATCCGGTGATGCTACAGACGGCCTTTCGCGCCAATGCCCAAGGAATCCGCAATGACCATCGAACTGCACACCTGGAATACGCCGAATGGCCGCAAGATCAGCGTTGCGCTGGAGGAAATGGGGCTGCCCTACAAGGTCTTTCCCGTCAATATCTCCAAGGGCGAGCAGATGGCGGCGGCGTTTCTGGCGATCAGCCCCAACAACAAGATTCCAGCCATCGTCGATCCCGATGGGCCCGGCGGCAAGCGCGTCAGCGTGTTCGAATCCGGCGCGATCCTGCTCTATCTCGGCGAAAAGACCGGCAAGTTCTTGCCCGTGCCGCTCGCCGAGCGCATTCCGGTCTATGAATGGCTGATGTGGCAGATGGGCGGCTTCGGGCCGTTTCCGGGGCAGGTGCACCACTTCATTGCGCTGGAGAACGAGCACGATCGGGCCTATGGCCTCAAGCGCTATATGACCGAGACGATCAGGCTTTATGGCGTGCTGGACCGGCGTCTGGCCAATCATGAATTTGTCGCTGGCGCCCTCTCGGTTGCGGATTTTGCGATTCTTGGCTGGGCCTGGCGCCATCCACGCCACAAGGTGGATCTTGCCGATTTTCCCAACGTCAAGCGCTGGTACGAGACGCTGATGGCGCGGCCGGGCGTCAAGCGCGGTATGGACGCCAAGCTGGATTGAGGACTTTTGCCCGCGACAACTTTAGGAATTGATAGACGCCCGCTTCGGGTCATGAACGACGTTTAGAGCGTCAGGGCGTCAGGTCATTAGCGTCAGCTCGGCCCCGATAAGCAGACCATTTCGGAGCCGAACTTGACTTCGCTTGTGGGCCAAGCAGACCTCAGCCGCACCTCACCCGATTTTCTTCAGTGAGCGAACACGCTGTGACTCTCATGCTGTCAACAGCGGAACACGCCGCTTCATGGATTCCGATGTTCGAGGAATTCCTTCACCGGCCCGACGAAGGGGTGCAGGAACTGGCCGAGCATGCCGCCGGGGATCGGCTTCACCGTGCCGTAGTTGACCGGCCAGCGGTCTTTGGGCAGGTGCCAAGTACCGCCCAGCATATCGAACAGCGGTGTGTGTGCCGCGTAGTTCTTGTCGATGGCCTCGGCGTCCGACGCGTGGTGCCAATGATGGAATTGCGGCGTGACGATTACGTATCGCAGCCAGCCGATATCCATCTTGATGTTCGAATGGATCAGCACCGATTGCACAGAGATGAAAATGAGATAGGCGAAGATCGTGTCTTGGGGGAAGCCGAGCAAGACGATCGGCACCAGCACCAGTGAGCGCGTTGCCAATGGCTCGAAGAAATGGAGGCGCGATCCCGAGAGCCAGTCCATGTGTTCCGGCGAATGATGGACTGCATGGATTCGCCACAACCACGGCACCTCGTGATAGGCGCGGTGGGAGACGTATTCGACTGCATCGGCTGCCAGAATCACCAGCACGAAGCGGACGATCGCCGGCAGGGCCACGACATGCGCCTGCAGCGACGGGCTGATCGCCCAGGCGAAATAGTCATGGGCAAAATGTGTCGAGACCACCAGGAAGACGCCGATCAGCAGGTGGTTGACGCCGAAATAGGCGAGATCGAGCTTCCAGCCGGGGCTGAGCGGCCCCTGCTCCGGCCGCACCCGTGGGAAGGTCCACTCGAGCAGCACGAATGCTGCGCCGGTGAAGAAGAGATCGAGCACCAGCCAGTCGAGGCCGAAATAGAAGCGCGGCTGGAGAAAATCCGGTGTCGGCACGTAGGGCCCACCGAGCAGCGTGGCGAGAAAAAGCGCGCTGAGGCCGATCGCAGCGCTCAACCGCGGGCCGCCAAGCACGATCCCGATGACGCCGAGCCAGGCGCCGACGACCATGGCGATCGCGAGCGTGAGGCGGAGCAGCTCGACGTCGTAATGGACGCGCAGCTCAGGCGTCGTGAGAAAGGCGGGGTAGCGCAGGCATATCACCGCAGCGACGCTGAGCACACCGATCGCGGCGCAGAGAGAACTGCCGATGCGCCCCTCGCCGATACGCGGCCTCGAACTTTCTTGAGCCATCAACGGTCTCCCAACAAAGATTCTCGAGCGCGGCAGCATAGGCGCGCGACAGTTTCAACTGCTAGGCTACATAGATGGCCGATAAAAGTTAAAATTGCCAGAAGTCAAAGTCCGCATCGGGTCAAAATGCGATGTGACTGTGCTGACAAGGCACGAACCGCTGCGACCTTCGAACCGAACTGGGTTGGCCTCTGATTGTGAATTTGCCGCGGCTGATTTGCGCGGAGGCGCAAGGCCATTAGCGAAAAATATTTCGCTCACCCCGTCGGGCAAATCATCTCTACAAGCCCGCGCCATCCCGCACCTCGTCAGAGGGGCGTTTCGCGATCGTCACGAACGTTGAGGGCGGGATGCGATGGACGCGCTGGTGCCGCCAGACGAGCGGTGAAAGTCGCGGACGGCGAAGTCGTGTGGTCTTGATGCCTCGACGCCGGCATCAACGTCGCGATGATGCTTCGCATCACGCGGCGGATGGTGACAAGAAAGCCCGATCACCAGAGAGAGCACGAAGGAAGCCGTTAAAACCATTGCGCAGGGAATGCCGGGATGTTCGGCGAACCTGTGGTGACTAACTCGTATGCTTTCTACTTTCGCATACGAGGCTGCGGGTGAGCCTGATCACCTGGCATTCCCTGCGCCCTCTGTTCTTTCGAGGGACAAGATTTTCTCGCAACTCGGGCAAACCATGCCGCGAGCCTGCGGAGGCATGTCCTGAGAGGGACTCGTCATTGCGAGGAGCCCGCGACAAAATTGCGCAGCAATTTTGCGCTGGAGCGACGAAGCAATCCAGCAAAATAAAACCGAAGACTGGATTGCGGAGCCTGTCATCGGGCGCGCATTCGCGCGACCCGTTGGCTTGCGCTCGCAATGACGGCGCTGTTTGAAACGTGAACCGGAAACTGCAACGCGGGCTGCTGGGTCTCGCGCTGTTACCGATGTGGGCTGTGCTTCCTATCTCTCCCGGCAAGGGGAAGAGATAAGAAGTACCCCGCGTAAACGGATAGCTCTGCCACAAGCGGGAAGAGGAGGCGGGCCTCACGCCCGTCGCGTTTCCAGCGCCATCCGCACGGCAAGGCCGGCAAGCACGGTGCCCATCAACCATCGCTGCACCAATAGCCAGGTCGGCCGTGCGCCGAGGAAGCGCGCGATCGATCCGGCGGCGAGCGCAATCGTGGCGTTGACGCTGACGCTGATCACGATCTGGATCGAGCCAAGCACCAGCGACTGCACAAGGATGCTGCCCTGCGCGGGATCGATGAATTGCGGCAGCAGCGCCAGATAAAGCATCGCGATCTTGGGATTGAGGAGATTGGTAACGAAGCCCATCGCGAACAGTTTGCGCGGACCGTCGACCTTCAGCGGCTTGACCTGAAACGGCGAACGGCCGCCGGGTTTGAGCGCCTGCCAGGCGAGCCACAGCAGATAGGCCGCGCCGGACAGGCGGAGCGCGTCATAGGCGTAGGGCACGGCGAACAGCAGCGCGGTAATGCCGAAGGCCGCGCACAGCATGTAGAACACAAAGCCGAGCGCGACGCCGCCGAGCGAGACGATGCCGGCGGCAGGTCCCTGCGTGAGCGAGCGGGAGATCAGGTAGATCATGTTCGGCCCGGGCGTCAGCACCATGCCGAGGGCGACAAGGGCAAAGCCGAGCAAAGCGGTGAGGTGAGGCATTTTGGAATCGTTCCGTTTCGACACTTCAAATAGCGCGCATCGGCGCATCGTACCATTTCGTAAATGGCATGGATGATGGTCGATTATTTCAGTGATGCGTGGTCGCCGGCGGCGACGACCTCAATCCAGCCGCTTGATCGCTGATATCGCGCTGCCCGAGGCCTTGATGCGGGCGACCACCTCTTGCGTGCGCTCGATCGCCGTCATCATGTGATGCGCATTGGCGTGAACGATGGTGTCGGAATCGCGCGCGATTGCGACATGCCCCTTCCAGAAAATCAGATCGCCGCGCTTGAGATTTTTGATGTCCTTCGGGTCGAGTTCGCGGCCGAGCCCGTCCTGCTGCATGTCGCTGTCGCGCGGACAACCTGTCCCCGCCGCGGTCAGCGAGACCTGAACCAGCCCCGAGCAATCGATTCCAATGGCGCTTTTGCCGCCCCACAGATAGGGCGTGCCGACGAACTGCTCGGCGACCGCGACGAAATCCGGCGCCCGGCTATCGAACGCGCCAAGATGCTGCCGCGGCAGATACCAGCCTTCGCGCGTCACGGCGAAGGACTCCTGATCGCGCGCGACCGCGAGCTGCGTTCCCATCGCCAACGTTTCCACCGGCGGCAGCTTGATCGACGGTCCCGGAAAGGCAAAGGTCAGCAAGGCTGTGACCTTGTGGGTCGCCGGCGCGGTGGGTCTTGTTAGCGCCTGATCCGCGAGCCAGCCGACATAGCCGTCGCTGATGAGCTGACCCCAGGCCCAGCCTTCATCGTTGCGGTCATAGATCGTGACGCGTTCACCCTTCAGAGCCTGCGTCATCACCTCTGCGTCTGAGGAAGGCGCGCGACGGAGGGGCGCGAGCGGTGCCGTGATTTCGAATTCCTCGCCGGCGACAAAGCGCGCCGCCTTGACCTTGCCTTCGAGATATTTTGCGGCAATGTCGCCTCTTGCCGGCGTAACGCGCGGATCAGCGTCCATAGCGATCGCTCAACAGGCAATAGATGGCGCGCGCGGCCTGGCATTCGCCGCCCTCGGGGCGAGCCGGTTTGGCGCTCGGCGTCCATCCGAAGATATCGACGTGCAGCCAGCTCTTCGCCGCTTCGACAAAGCGTTGAAGGAAGAGCGCGCAGGTGATCGAGCCGGCAAAGCCGCCCGATGGTGCGTTGTTGAGATGAGCAACTTTTGAATCGAGCCAGCTATCGTAAGGCGGCCATAATGGCAGGCGCCACAGCGGATCGTTCTCTCGTCTCGCGCAAGCCGAAAGCGCCTCGGCCAGCGGGTCGTCATTGGTGTAAAACGGCGGCAAATCCGGACCGAGTGCGACACGCGCTGCGCCCGTCAGCGTGCCGAGATCAATCAAGAGGTCAGGCTTCTCTTCGTCAGCGAGCGCGAGCGCATCGGCCAGCACCAGTCGACCTTCGGCGTCGGTATTGCCGATCTCAACCGTGAGGCCCTTGCGCGAGGTGAAGATATCGAGCGGGCGGAAGGCGTTGCCGGCGACGGCATTCTCCACCGCCGGAATGAGAACCCGCAGCCGCACCTTGAGGCTGGCCGCCATTACCATCTGCGCCAGAGCGAGCACGTTGGCCGCGCCGCCCATGTCCTTCTTCATCAAGAGCATGCTCGAGGAAGGTTTCAGGTCGAGCCCGCCGGTGTCGAAGCACACGCCCTTGCCGACCAAAGTCACCTTGGGATGGGACGGATCGCCCCAGGAGAAGTCGATCAGGCGCGGCGCGCGGGGCGAGGCCATGCCGACCGCGTGGATCAAGGGGAAGTTTTGCCGCGTCAACTCTTCGCCGACGATGCAGCTGAATTTGGCATCGAAGCGCTGCGCGAGGTGTTGCGCCGCGAGCGCCAGTTCTTCCGGCCCCATGTCGTTGGACGGCGTGTTGATGAGATCGCGGGCAAGTACCGCAGCCTCCGCCATCCGCGTGATGTCGGCGATATCGACGCCATCCGGCGGCACCAGCTTGGCCTCAGGCGCTTCCGATTTCCGGTATCGGCCAAAACGGTAAGCGCCGAGCGCGAAGGCGAGCGTCGCGAGATGGGCATGGTCGGGCGCGACATTGGCAAAGCGATAGACGCCAGGCGGCAGCAGGCCCGGCAACTGGCCGGCCCTGAAGGGATCGCGGAATTTGGCGGTGTCGTCTTCCAACCCAAAGACCACGTGCGAAATCTCGCCGCGGGCATCGGGCAATGCGAGATACCCTCCCACTTTGGCGACAAATCCGGATGAGCGGGCGAATTGCCGCGCCGGTTCGGCAAGATCGGCGGAGATCGCATCCCATGTTGCCTTCGTCACGAACGTGATGGGAACAGCCGGTGTTGCCGGTCGGGTCTCGAACGCGGAGGTCATTGGCGCTCTTGGGTTGAAATGTTGGTCAAGCGGCCGTTGGCGCTTGTTGAAGTTCTACAATGAGATAGGCGGCTGAACCAGCCGGAATGAGGCGGGCCAATAACAGCTTTTGGGCGCGCCATGATTGCCTGCTTTCGGTCGCAGAAGCGGCCGCATTAACCCGGCATTAGGGTTAACAGACTATTGCTGGGTCAAATCCGGCGTCATGCGCCGCCTACCCGTGAGTCCTGTCCCCATGCGTCAGCGATCTAGTCGTGCCCGGCTTCTTGCATCCGTGGCCGTGACGGCGATTTTCGCCGCCGGGCTGGGCGGCTGCCAGACCATGTCCGACGTCACGGGATCAATCGCGTCGAAGACCACCGCCAGCGCCGAAGCCGATCCGCATCAGGCGGCGGAAGTCGCCGGCGAACGCTATCGCGCCGATCCCAAAAGTGCGGAAGCGGCGCTGGCCTATGGCCAGGCGCTGCGCGCCTCGGGACAGCGCAGCCAGGCGGCCGCGATGCTGGAGCAGGCCACCATCGCCCATCCCGGCGACAAGGCGCTGCTTGCCGCCTATGGCCGGGCGCTGGTCGACAACGGCAACTTCCAGCAGGCCCTTGATGTGCTCGGCCGCGCCCATTCGCCCGAGAATCCCGATTGGCGGATTCTCTCGGTCGAGGGGACCGCGTTCGATCAGCTTGGCCGTCATGACGAAGCCCGCCGCTATTACGCGAGCGCCCTGAAAATCGCGCCGGGTGAGCCTTCGGTGCTGTCGAATCTCGGCCTGTCCTACATGCTGTCAAAAGACCTGCCCAAGGCCGAGGAAGTGCTCCGCCAGGCCTATGCGAGCGGCAAGGCAGATGCGCGGGTGCGGCAGAATCTGGCGCTGGTGATCGGCCTCCAGGGCCGCTTCGCCGAAGCCGAACAGATCGTCCGTGCCGATCTTCCTCCCGAGGAAGCCGCGGCCAACGTCGCCTATCTCAAGCAGATGCTGAGCCGCAAGGACGATCCGCGCACCGCCAGAGCGGGCAAACTGCCTGTGGCCTCGCTCACCCGTCCGGAGTAGCCGTTTGCGGTCATTCCGGGGCGAGCCATCGGGTCCGGCCCAATTGGCCGGTCCGATGATAAACTCCGCATCGAACTATGGTGCGCAGTTGCGCACCTGAGAATCTCAAAATTCAGGGTCTGGTCCGGAGCCTGCCATCGGGCGCGCGTACGCGCGACCCGTTGGGAGCATGCCGCAATGATGGTTGTGATTGCGGAGCGCGTTGCGCCCCGATCACCTTACTGCATGGCGGCGATCTTGATGCCCGTCGGCCCGAGAATGACGACGAACAGCACCGGCAGGAAGAACAGAATCATCGGCACCGTCAGTTTCGGCGGCAAGGCGGCAGCCTTTTTCTCGGCCTCGGTCATGCGCATGTCGCGATTTTCCTGCGCCATGACGCGCAGGCTCTGGCCGAGCGGTGTGCCGTAGCGTTCCGACTGCTGCAGCGCGAGACAGACCGATTTGACGCCTTCGGTGCCGGTCCGCTTGGCAAGGTTTTCGTACGCGACCTTGCGGTCCTGCAAGTAGGACAGTTCCGCTGTGGTCAACGTGAATTCTTCCGCCAGCGCGACCGACTGTGTCACGATCTCGACGCTGACCCTGCGGAACGCAGCCTCGATCGACATGCCCGACTCGATACAGATCAGAAGCAGGTCGAGTGCGTCCGGAAAGGCGCGCTTGATCGACAGCTGACGCTTCGAAATCGCGTTCTTCAGGAACAGCATCGGAGCTTGCAGGCCAAGCCAGGCTGCACCGACGCACATGCCGATCTTGACCGGAAGCGATTTTTCCATATGCGAGATCACGAAAACATAGAGGATGGCGGCGACGAACAGCACGATCGGCGCGATCGCGCGGAAGAACAGGAACGTGATATAGGGCGCCTGACCGCGGTAGCCGGCTTGCGTGAGCTTGTCGCGCGCAGCCTCCTGCGCCAGGTATTTGGTGAGATTGAAGTCTTCGACAACCCTGGAGACGAGTTGCTTCGGCGTTTGCCGCAGCGACACCTTCTCGCTCTTGTTGAGCCGGTCGCGTTCTCGCGCCCGGATCCGCTCGCGCTCGCTGGCGACCGCCTTCATGCGTTTGGCGAGCCCCTCGCCCGCGAACAGCGGCATGATCAGCGTGTAGGCGGTGGCGCCCGCCGCGATCGCGGCAAGCAGCATCGTCATGAAATGGGCATCGTGAAGCTTGTCGACCAGGAAGCTAATCATACGGCACCATCAGAAGTCGAAGTTGATCATTTTCTTCATTACGAGGATGCCGATCGACATCCAGATCGCGCAGCCGACCAGCATCAGTTGGCCGGTCGGATGCGTCCATAGCAGCGAGATGTATTGGGGCGTCGACAGGTACACGAGCAGCATGACGATCGGGGGCAGCGAGCCGATGATGCCCGCGGAAGCTTTGGCTTCCATCGACATCGCCTGAATCTTCTCGGCCATCTTCTTGCGGTCGCGCAGCACCTTGGAGAGATTGCCGAGCGCTTCGGAGAGGTTGCCGCCGGACTTCTGCTGGATCGCGATCACAATGCCGAAGAAATTCGCTTCCGGCACCGGCATCCGCTCGAACAGGCGGCCGCAGGCTTCGCCGAGCGGCATGCCGATGGCCTGGGTCTCGATGATGGCGTTGAATTCGGTCCTTAGCGGTTCCGGCGAATCGGCCGCAACGACCTTGAGCGATTCAAACAGCGGCAGGCCGGCCTTGATGCCGCGAACGATGACGTCGACGGCATCGGGCAGCGCGCGCAGGAAGGCCTTCTCGCGCCGCTTCTTCAGAAAGCTCAGCAACCAGCGGGGCAGGCCGAAGCCGGCGGCGAAAGCCATGCCAGCGGCCCCTAACAGGCCACCGCCCACCAGCATGACGAGCGCGAAGGCCGCGACGCCGAGAACGCCGGAAATAATCATGAATTTTTGTGGCGTCCACTCGAGCCCGGCCTGGGTCAGACGGGTCGCCATCGTGACCTTGGAGTCCTTGGCGCGCCTGGCTTCGGCCTCCTTGAGCGTTCCTTCGACCTGTTCACGGCGGGAGCGCTGTTCCTTTTGCGACTGCCGCGCGGCAACGGGCTCGGCCTTGGCGACGGAAGCGCGCCGGCTTTGCGCCTTTTTTTCTCCTGACAGAAGCGGATAGAGAAAAACCCACGCGAGACCGCCGATCGCGGCGGTGGCGAGAAAGGCCATAGCTAGAACTTGCATCTTCATGGCGCTCTCCGTTAGTTCGGCGGGGCGGCTTCGGCGGCGTCGATGGCGGCTGCGAGCCGCTTCTCTTCGCCGTAATAGCGCGCGCGTTCCCAGAAACGCGGCCGGCCGATACCGGTCGAGCGGTGACGGCCGATGATCTTGCCGTTCGCGTCCTCGCCGACCATGTCGAACAGAAAGAGGTCCTGGGTGATGATGGTTTCGCCTTCCATGCCCATCACCTCGGTGATGTGCGTGATACGCCGCGAGCCGTCGCGCAGGCGCGCGGCCTGGATGATCACGTCGATCGAAGCGCAGATCATCTCGCGGATGGTGCGCGAGGGCAGCGAAAAGCCGCCCATGGTGATCATGGATTCGCAGCGCGAAAGCGCTTCGCGAGGATTGTTGGCGTGCAGCGTGCCCATCGATCCGTCGTGGCCGGTGTTCATGGCTTGCAGCAGGTCGAACGCCTCCGGTCCGCGGACTTCGCCGACGATGATACGTTCGGGCCGCATACGCAGGCAGTTGCGGACGAGCTCACGCATGGTGATCTGTCCTTCGCCTTCGATATTGGGCGGGCGGGTTTCCAGCCGCACCACATGCGGCTGCTGCAACTGAAGTTCGGCGGCGTCTTCGCAGGTGATGACGCGCTCTTCATCGTCGATATAGTTGGTCATGCAGTTGAGCAGCGTCGTCTTGCCCGAACCGGTACCGCCGGAGATCAGCACGTTGCAGCGGACGCGGCCGATGATCTGCAGGATTTCCGCGCCCTCGGGCGAGATCGCGCCGAACTTGACGAGCTGGTCGAGGGTCAGCTTGTCCTTTTTGAATTTGCGGATCGTCAGTGCGGGGCCATCGAGCGCCAGCGGCGGGACGATGGCGTTGACGCGCGAACCGTCGGCGAGACGGGCGTCGCAGATCGGCGAGGATTCATCGACGCGCCGGCCGAC
>Ga0070741_10004135_pt1 | contig 34368 bp, 30 predicted proteins | sample Coa_R1_4_FD_66440 | JGI IMG/M metagenome (GOLD analysis project Ga0070741, IMG submission 66440) | Surface soil microbial communities from Centralia Pennsylvania, which are recovering from an underground coalmine fire - Coalmine... | ecosystem: Environmental > Terrestrial > Soil > Unclassified ... | reverse complement strand
AGGATGGTTCACGGGGTGGACCTCGTCCGAGCGCGCCAAAAAACCCGAATCCGCACGAATTCAGGGCGAACTTTGGACTATACCGCCGATTCCCTGCAGCCTCAAGTGCTTAGGGTACGTTGCGGCACCGCCGCGGCGAGCGTCTCCTCGATCGCCGCTTGCGGCACATCGGCGCGCAGCACCGCGGCGCCGATGCGCTCGAGCAGGATGAATCTCAGGCGGCCGTCCTTCGCCTTCTTGTCGACGCTCATCAGCTCGAGCAGGCGCTGCGCGGGCAAAGCCGGCGCGTCGACCGGCAGCCCGGCGCGCGCGAGCAGCGCACGCACGCGCTCGCAGTCGGCGCCGCTCAGGATCCCGAGGCGGCGCGAGAGCTCGGCCGCCATCGCCATCCCGGCCGCCACCGCCTCGCCGTGCAGCCACTCGCCGTAGCCCAGCCCGGTTTCGAGCGCGTGCCCGAAGGTATGGCCGAAGTTGAGGAGGGCGCGCTCGCCCTGCTCGCGCTCGTCGCGCGCGACGATCGCCGACTTGATCTCCACCGAGCGCGCGACCGCGTGCGCGAGCGCATCGCGATCCCGGGCGAGCAGGTCGTCGACGTAGGCTTCCAGCCAGCCGACGAAATCGGCGTCCCGGATGAAGCCGTGCTTGATCACCTCGGCGAGCCCCCCGCGCAGCTCGCGCATGGGCAGCGACGCGAGCGTGTCCATGTCGGCGAGGACCAGCGCCGGCTGGTGGAACGCGCCGATCATGTTCTTGCCGCGCGGATGGTTGATGGCGGTCTTACCGCCGACCGACGAATCCACCTGCGCGAGCAGCGTGGTGGGCACCTGGATATACGGCACCCCGCGCTGGTAGACCGACGCCGCGAAGCCGGTCAGGTCGCCCACCACGCCGCCGCCCAGCGCGGCGAGCGTGGTGTCGCGGCCGCAGCGCCGCTCGAGCAGCGTATCGAGGACGCGCTCGACGCTGTCCCATCGCTTGTGCGCCTCGCCCTCGGGAAGCACTACGCTGACGACGTCGACGCCGGCGTCTCGCAGCGGGCCCGTGAAGCGCTCGAGGTAGAGCGGCGCGACGTTCGTGTCGGTCACGACGGCGATCTGCTTGCGCGCAAGCTGCGGCAGCACCAGGTCGGCTCGCCCGAGCAGGCCCGCGCCGATGTGCACCGGATACGCGCGCTCACCGAGCGCTACGCGGACAGTCTGCATGCGTCCTCGATCTTGGCGAGCGCCTGGGCGACCAGGAGCGTCACGCCCTGGCGGCCGGTCTCGACCACGGCATCGGCCGTCTCGCGGTAGAGCGGGTCGCGCAGCGCGTACAGCTCCTCCAGGCGCTGCCGCGGATCGGCGCTCTGCAGCAGCGGCCGGCTGCGGTCATGGCGCGTGCGCTGCCAGAGCTCGCGCGGGTGCGCGTGCAGGTAGATGACGAAGCCCCGGCTCTTGAGCCGGTCGCGGTTCGCCGGGTCGAGCACGGCGCCGCCGCCGGTGGCGAGCACGATGTCCTCGAGCGCGGTGAGGCGCTCGATCGCCTCGGCTTCACGCCTGCGGAACCCTTCCTCGCCTTCGATCTCGAAGATGTGCGCGACGCGCACGCCGGTGCGCGCCTCGATCTCGCGGTCGGAGTCGTGGAACGCCTTCCCCAGCCTCTTCGCCAGTGCGCGCCCCACGGTGGTCTTGCCGGCGCCCATGAGACCGACGAGGAAAAGATTTCGCGACGTCTTCACTTCGCCATTGTAGCCCGAGGCTCGTTCGCCGCCCTCCAAACGCCGAGAGCCGGCACGGGCCGGCTCTCGGCGGCGAGCTTGAGGCGGCTCAGCGCGCGCCGAGCATCCGCTCCTCGACGATGCGCGGCGTGATGAACACCAGGAGCTCCGTCTTGTTGTCCTGGCGCTGCGTGTTGCGGAACAGGAAGCCGAGCACGGGCAGGTCGCCGAAGAACGGAATCTTGACGATCTGGTTGCGCAGATCCTGCGTGTAGATACCGCCGATCACGACGGTGCCGCCGTTCTCGACCAGGACCTCGGTCTTGACGTGCTTGGTGTCGATCGCGAAGCCTGCCGTGGTGATCTGTCCGACGGCGTCCTTGTTGACGTCGAGGCTCATGATGATGTTGCCATCCGGCGTGATTTGCGGCTTCACCTTGAGCGCGAGGTTCGCCTTGCGGAACGAGATCGCGGTCGCGCCGCTCGAGGTCGCCTGCTGGTACGGAAGCTCGGTGCCTTGCTCGATGAGGGCCTCGATGTTGTCGGCAGTCAGTACGCGCGGGCTCGAGATGATCTTGCCCTTGCCTTCGGACTCGAGCGCGCTCAGCTCGAGGTTCAGGAACTTCGAGAAGGCCTGGTCGAACAGGATCACCGTCATCTGTCCGGGGACGAAGCCGCTCAGGCCGGGAGCCGGCAGGTTGACCTGCTGGTCTCCGGGTCCCAGGGTGGGCGTACCCTGGACGAGCTGCCCGCCGCCCGGGGACAAGGTCTCCTGGCCGGTGTTGTTCAGCTCGCCGCCCACGTTGGCGCGAACGTTGTTTTGCCCGAACACGCGCGTCCCGCCCGGAATCGACTGGCTGTAGCCGAGCCGGACGCCCAGGTTCTTGCTGAACGTATCGTTCGCCTCGACGATCCGCGCCTCGATCAGCACCTGGCGCACGGGCACGTCCATCTTGGCGAGCAGCCGGCGCACGTCCTCGAGGCGGCTCGGCACGTCCTGCACGAAGAGCTGATTGGTCCGGGCGTCGACGACCGCGCTGCCCCGCTTCGACAGGATCTTCTGGTTCGGGTCGCTGAGGATCTTCGCCATGTCCGTGGCCTTGGCATAGTTCAGCTGGAAGTTCTCGGTGCGGACCGGCTCGAGCTCGGTGATCTGCGCCTGCGATTCGAGGCTCAGCTTCTCCTTGGTGGCGAGCTCGTCGCGCGGCGCGATCCAGATCACGTTGCCGTTCTTGCGCATGTCGAGGCCGCGCGTCTGCAGGATGATGTCGAGCGCCTGGTCCCAGGGCACGTCCTTCAGCCGCAGCGTCAGGTTGCCGCTCACCGAGTCGCTGGTGATGATGTTCAGGTCGGTGAAATCCGCGATGACGTTGAGAACGCTCCGCACCTCGACGTTCTGGAAGTTCAGCGAGAGCTTCTCGCCCGTATACCCGCCGCGCGTCCCCTGGACCAGCTTGTTCGGGTCGTACTGGACCGGCTTCACCTCGAGCACGAACTGCGTGTCGGTCTGATACGCGTTGTGCTCCCACAGCCCTTTGGGCTCGATCAGCAGCCGCACGTTGTCGCCTTGCGGGAAGGCACTCACCGTCTGCACCGGCGTCGCGAAGTCGACCACGTCGAGGCGCTTGCGCAGCGCGTCGGGCAGGTTGGCCTTCAGGAAGTCGACGATGAGGGTCTGGCCCTGCTGACGGATGTCGACGCCGGTCGACGTGTCGGACAGATCGACCACGATCCGCCCTTCGCCGTTGCGCCCGCGCCGGAAATTGATGTCCTTGATCTGGTGCGTGACGTCGGTGCGCCCTTCGGCGAACCGGGCTACCGGCGCCGCGCCGGGCTGGGCGCTCGCCGTGGCGGTTCCCTTGGTCAGGGTGATGACGACGTTGCGCCCGTCGACCTTGGCGTCGTACTGCATCATGTTGCGCAGGTTCAGCACCAGCCGGGTCCGGTCGCCGGCCTGCACCACGTTCATGGACCGGAGGTCGCCCTCGCCGACGGTCTGGTTGTTGCGGCCGAGCGCGTTGATGGTGCCCGGGAAGTCGAAAGCGATGCGCGCGGGGTTGGCGACGGTGAAGCTGCCCGGGGCCGTGGTGAGCGCCTCCTTCAGCGTCACCTTGATCACGATGTCGCCGGCCTGGTGCGCGACCTCGAAGCCTTCGAGCGCGTTTTGCGCTCGGGCGAGCGGGGCGAGCGCGAGCAGGCCCAGTACCAGCAGCGCCGCCTGCATCGTTCTTGTCGTTCTTGCGAGGACGTTCATTTCTACCCCCTGCTTTCTTGGCCCGCGAACTGCCGAAACGTGCTACCTGCCTCCCGTCTCCTGCAACTGCAGCGTGCTCTGGCGCTCGGACCAGTCGCCCGTCGCGTCCTGAATGAGCTCGCGAAGCTGGATGGCATTTCCCGTGATCGAGGTGACGATGCCGAAGTTCTGCCCCATGTAGTTGCCCACCTTCACGCGATACAGACCGGTGTCGGCCTTCACCAGCGCGAACGTGGCCTTCGGCTGCTGCCACACGCCGACCATCTTCAGCGACTCCAGCGGAAAGGACTCCAGCGGCTCCTTCGGCCGGTTCAGGTCGGGCTTGAGACCGCCGCCGGCTCCCGGCGCCGACTTGGTGACGAGCTCGATCTTGCTCGGGCCGAACGGATCGGGTTGATCGAAGACCTTGTACGGGACCGGCTCGTAGGGTTTCACGACGGGCAGCGGATCGATGCGCCCGCGGAGATCCTTGGTCTTGTCCTTCAGCTCGGCCTTGAGATCGCCGAACTCCTCGCCGCCGCAGGCGGCCAGGAGCAGAACCAGCAGGAGCGCGATCGCCTTTCTCATTTCTTGCCCGGCCTCGCGGGGCGCTGGGCCGCGATCTCGTCGTCGTCCAGGTACCTGAACGTCTTGGCGATCGTGTCCATCGTCAGCACACCGCCCGCAGTCGCGGTGAGGGAGATGTCGTTCAGCGTCACGATCCGCGACAGCTTGCCGATATCGCTCGCGAAGTGACCCATGTCGTGATACGTGCCGTTCAGCTTCAGCGTCACCGGGAGCTCGGCGTAGAATTCGCGCTTGGTTTCCGCGGGCGCCGGCTTGAACAGCTCGAACTGCAGGCCGCGGCCGAGGCCGGCCTGGTTGATGTCGACCAGAAGCGCGTCCATCTGGGAGCGGTTCGGCAGCTGCTTCAGCAGCGTGCCGAACGAGCTGTCGATCTCGCGCAGCTGCTGGCGGAAGAGATCCAGGTTGATCGCCTGGCGCTCCTTGTTGACGTAGTCGTCCTTCAGCTTCACCTCGAGCGCCGCGCCTGCGTCGAGCTCCTCGAGCTGACCCTGCCAGTCGAACATGTAGCCGCCGAACAGCACCCCGGCCAGGATCAGGACCAGCAGCATGATCTTCGGGATGGGCGGCCAAGCGCCCGGGTCCCGCATGTTCAAGTTCTTGAACTGATCGAGCAGCTGCTTCATGGGGCTAGCCCTTCTTTGCCGCCGCCGCCGGGGCGGGCGCAGCAGCCTTGCCGGCATCCTGCGCCTGCGGCGGCCGCAGGCTCACGTTCATCTGGAACTCGGAGAGGCGCTTGTTGGCGACCGTGACGGCGCGGATCTCGACGAGGTCCGGGTTCTCGAGATAGGGCGACGCCGACAGGTTGCGCATGAGCGTCGAGACGCGCGCATTGGACTGCGCGTAACCGTTCAGCGCCACGCGCAGGCCGGTCTGTTTGATCGATTTCAGGTAGACGCCGTCCGGGACCTGCTGCACGAGCTCCTGCAGGAGGTAGACCGCCTGCGCGCGGTCCGTCTGCAGGCGCTCGATCACCTGCTTGCGGGCGAGCAGCGCCGCGATCTCGCTCTTCAGCTTCTTGATCTCGTCGATTTCCTTGTCGAGCCGCGCGTTCTCTTTCTTCAGGAACTCGTTGCGGTCGTTCTGAACCGTGATGTACCCGGCGATCACCCCGTGCACGAGCACCACGATAGCCAGGCCCAGTCCGCCCACCATGCCGGCGAGCGTCGCGAGGTACTTCCGCTGCGCTCCACGGCGCGCCGAGCGCCAGGGCAGCAGGTTGATGCGGATCATGCGTCGAACCTCCGCAATGCCAGGCCGCACGCCACCATCAGGGACGGCGCGTCGGCGACGAGCTTCTTCAGCGGAACGCGCGACGACACCTGCATGCTCGCGAAAGGATTGGCGACGATCGTGCTCACCTGCGTGCGCTGCTGCACCATGTCCTCGAGGCCCGGGATGACCGCCGAGCCGCCGGTGAGCACGATGTGCTCCACCGAGTTGTATTGGGTCGACGTGAAGAAGAACTGCATCGCGCGCTGGATCTCGAGCGCCGCGTTCTCCATGAAGGGCCGCAGCACCTCGGCCTCGTAGTTGTCGGGAAGCCCGCCGGCGCGCTTGGCCGTCTCGGCTTCCTCCTGGCTCATGCCGTACTGGCGCATGATGTCCTGCGTGAGCTGCGAGCCGCCGAAGGCCTGTTCGCGGGTGTACACCGCCGAGTCGTTGCGCAGGACGGTGATGTTCGTGACGTTGCCGCCGATGTCCACCAGCGCGACGTTCTGGTCTTTGCCGTCGTCCGGGAACTGCCGCTGGATCAGCTCGAACGAAGCCTGCATCGCGTACGCCTCGACGTCCATGATCAGCGCCTTGAGGCCGGACGCTTCGGCGACCGCGATGCGGTCGTCGACCTTCTCCTTGCGCGAGGCGGCGATCAGCACCTCGACCTCCTCGGGACCCGAGGGAGCGGGCCCGACCACCTGGAAGTCGAGGTTGACCTCGTCGAGCGCGAACGGGATGTACTGGTTGGCTTCGCCCTCGACCTGGAGCTCGAGCTCCTCTTCGCGCAAGCCCGCGGGGACGATGATCTTCTTCGTGATGACGGCGGCGGTCGGGAGCGCGAGCGCGACGTTCTTGGTGCGGGTCCCGAGCTTCTTCCAGCCGCGCTGCACCGTGTCGACGACGGCTTCGAGGTTCGTGATATTGCCGTCGGCGACGGCGTCCTTGGGCAGCGCCTCGATCACGTAGCGATCGACCTTCGGGTTGCCCCTGCCGGCGTCCACGAGCTCGACCATCTTGACGGACGACGACGAGATGTCCATCCCGAACAACGGCGGCGCCTTGGGTTTCAAGAAGTCGAGGTTCAAACCGGATTTCCCTTTCTGTTATGGCCGGTTAGGACTGATTAGTATAATTTACGTTAAATGCTAGCAACAACCATGTACACTGTAAAGTGAATTATTAACTTGGAAATGCAACAGCTTACAGTGCCGGGGCCGCTTCGATTTATAATGCGCCGGCGACCCTTGGATCGACCTGTCGTCCTCTCCGGGGACCGCCATTTTGTCGGAACCAGCGTCTTGCCGCACGCAATACCTAAGCTACTGTTTTCGCTGATCCTCGAAGCGCGCTTCGCGGTCTCGTCCCGGATCGGCGCGAGATGAAGCGCTGGCTGCTCTTCCCCGCCGCCGCGTTGGCGGGCACGGCGCTCGCGGGTCTGGCGGTGCTCGGGTTCGTGCTGCTGCTCACGTATCCGAACCTGCCTTCGATCGCGTCCCTCACGGAATACCAGCCGAAGATCCCGCTGCGGGTGTACACCGCCGACGGCGTGCTGATCGGCGAGTTCGGCGAAGAGCGGCGCTCCTTCGTGAAGATCGAAGAAGTGCCGATGATCATGCAGCAGGCGATCCTCGCCGCCGAGGACGAGCGCTTCTATCAGCACACAGGCGTCGACTACCTCGGCGTGCTGCGCGCGGCGTACTCGAACCTCGCCGCGGGCGGCAAGGCCCAGGGCGCCTCGACCATCACCATGCAGGTGGCGCGCAACTTCTTCCTCTCGCGCGAGAAGACCCTGACGCGCAAGCTGTACGAGGCGCTGCTCGCGTTCAAGATCGAGAGCAGCCTGACCAAGGACCAGATCCTCGAGCTCTACATCAACCAGATCTACCTGGGGCAGCGCGCATACGGCTTCGGCGCCGCCGCGCAGGTCTATTTCGGCAAGACGCTCGGGCAGCTCAACGTGGCCGAGACGGCGATGCTCGCGGGCCTGCCGAAAGCGCCGTCGCTGTTCAACCCGGTGGTCAACCCGAAGCGCGCCAAGCAGCGCCAGCTGTACGTCCTGCGCCGCATGCACGAGCTCGGCCACATCGACGACGCCCAGTACGCCGAGGCGCAGAAGGCGCCCTTGAGCGTCAAGAAAGGCGGCGACAGCAACGAATATGCCGTCCACGCCGAGTACGTCGCCGAGATGGTGCGCCAGATGCTGTACGAGCGCTATCCGGAGGACGTCTACTCGCGCGGCTTCCGCGTCTACACCACGATCACGAAGCTCGACCAGGACGCCGCGTACACCGCGCTGCGCAACGGCCTGCTCGAGTACGACCGGCGCCACGGCTACCGCGGCGCCGAGGCCTACGTCGACCTGAAGAACAAGGACGAGGAAGAGTACGAGGAGATCCTGCAGGACCATCCCGACAGCGACAGCCTGCTCGCGGCGCTCGTGGTCGAGGCGGGGCCCAAGCAGGTGAAGGCGTACCGGCGCGGCGGGGAGACGGTCACCATCGCCGGGGAAGGCCTGCGCTTCGCCGCCCGCATGCTGGACAACAGCGCGCCGCTGAACCGCAGGATCCGGCGCGGATCGATCATCCGGATCGAGAAGGACGCGAAGGACCGCTGGCAGATCGTGCAGCTTCCCGAGGCCGAGGCGGCGTTCGTCTCGGTGAATCCCCAGAACGGCGCCGTACGCTCGCTGGTCGGGGGCTTCGACTTCGCCCGCAACCAGTACAACCACGTCACCCAGGCGTTCCGCCAGCCCGGCTCCTCTTTCAAGCCCTTCATCTATTCGGCGGCGCTCGAGAAGGGATTCACGCCGGCCACCGTCGTCAACGACGCTCCCGTGGTGGTCGACGCCGCCATGACCGGCGGCCAGGTCTGGGAACCGAAGAATTACGACGGCAAGTACGAGGGCCCTATGCGCCTGCGCACGGCGCTCGCGAAATCCAAGAACATGGTCTCGATACGGGTGCTGCAGGCGATCGGCACGCAGTACGCGCAGGACTACATCACGCGCTTCGGATTCGACGCCGAGCGCCATCCGCCTTATCTCACGCTCGCGCTCGGCGCCGGCTCGGTCACTCCGTGGCAGATGGCACGCGCGTACTCGGTTTTCGCGACCGCGGGCTACCGCATCGAGCCCTACATCGTCCAGAAAGTGGTCGACGACCGCGGCAACGTGCTGGCGGAGGCGCAGCCTGCGCAGGCGGGCGACGAGAGCCTGCGCGTGATCGACGTGCGCAACGCCTTCATCATGGACAGCATGATGCACGACGTGATCCGCTACGGGACCGGCGCGCGCGCCATGTCGCTCGGCCGCTACGACCTCGCCGGCAAGACCGGGACCACCAACGACTACGTCGACGCCTGGTTCGCGGGCTACCATCCGACCCTGGTCGGAATCGCCTGGGTCGGGTTCGATCAGCCGAAGAAGCTCGGCCCCAGCGAGACCGGCTCGGTCGCCGCGCTTCCCATCTGGATCGAGTACATGTCGAAGGCGCTCGTCGGAGCGCCGGTGATGGTCATGAATCCGCCCGATGGCGTGGTCAGCGTGCGCGTCAACGAGAACGGCTTCCAGGCCGCCGACGGGCGTCCCGAGTACTTCTTCCGCGAGAACGTGCCGCCCGAGCAGCCGCCGGTCGAGGCGCCGCCCGAGAACGCCGACGAGGTCAAGAATCAGCTGTTCTAGCGGGAGCGCCGTGCTCAGTCGGCGCGCAGGATCACCGGCGTTCCCGCCTGCTCACTGACGCGACGCGAAAGGCTCGCAAACAGCTCGGTGCCGTCGCGCGTGTCGACCCAGCGCGAGCCGTCGAGCCGGAAGTGATATCCCCCGGAACGTGCCGCGACCCAGATCTGCTGCGCGACGGAATGCCGGTTGACGACCATGCGGCTGCCGTCCTCGAACTCGATGTCGAGCACGCCGCCGGCCTTGATCTCCCAATCGCAGTCGATGCCGCTCGCCTCGAGGGCGCGCGATACGCGCTCCAGGGCATCGTCGGCAAGGCGGTCGAAATCGGAGTCGTTCATTGACCGTGATACACTGCATCCGCCATATCATCATGCGCCGGGTCATGCGTAGCCGGGTCATGCGTCGAGTTGCGGGCCTGCTCCTGGTCCTCGCGCTTCTCCCGGCCTGCGGGACCAAGGGGCCGCTCTACCTTCCCACCCCCGAGCAGAAAGCCGAGCAGCAAAAGAAGCAGCAACAGCGGCAGCAGAAGATAGAACAGCAGCAGCCGCAGCAGCCGCAGGGTGATAATAAACAACAACAGCCAGGCCAGTAACCCGTCCGTGTCATTTTTTTCTTACCACGCCGACGGCACCCTGTACGCCGAGGACGTGCCGCTTTCCGACGTGGCCGCGCAGTACGGCACTCCCTGCTACATCTACTCGCGCTCGGCGCTCGAGACCAAATACCGCGAGTTCGCCGCCGCGGGCGCCGGCCGCGAGGTCGAGATCTGCTACGCGGTCAAGGCCAACTCGAACCTGGCGGTGCTCAACGTGCTGGCGCGCCTGGGCGCGGGTTTCGACATCGTTTCGGGCGGCGAGCTCGAGCGCGTGCTCGCGGCGGGGGGCGCGGCGCACAAGACGGTGTTCTCGGGCGTCGGCAAGAGCGACGCCGAGCTGCGCTCGGCGCTCGGCGCCGGGATCCGCTGCTTCAACGTCGAGTCCGAGATGGAGCTCGAGCGACTCTCCTCGATCGCGGCCGCGACCGGGAAGGTTGCGCCGGTGTCGCTGCGGGTCAATCCGGACGTCGACGCCAGGACGCACCCGTACATCGCCACCGGCCTGCGCGACACCAAGTTCGGCGTGCCGTACGAGGACGCGCCGCGGCTGTACCGCAAGGCGGCGAAGCTGCCCGGCCTGCGCGTCGTCGGCATCGACTGTCACATCGGATCGCAGCTGACGCAGGTCGAGCCTTTCGTCGCGGCGCTCGAGAAGCTGCTCGAATTCGTCGACATGCTGGGTTCGACCGGGATGCCGCTCGAGCACATCGACATGGGCGGCGGCCTCGGTATCCGCTACCGCGACGAGGAGCCGCCGTCGGTCGCCGACTACGTGGGCCGGCTCCTGAAGCTCATCGGTTCGCGCAAGCTCAAGCTGCTGCTCGAGCCCGGCCGCGCGCTGGTCGGCAACGCGGGGCTGCTGCTGACGCGCGTCGAGTACGTTAAGCACGCGCCGGCCAGAAACTTCGTCGTCGTCGACGGGGCGATGAACGACCTGGTGCGGCCGGCGCTGTACGAGTCGTGGCACGAGGTGCTGCCGGTGCGCGAGAGCGCGGCGGCGCCGGGCGATTACGACGTCGTCGGCCCCGTGTGCGAGTCGGGCGACTTCCTCGCGCGCGATCGCCGGCTGGCGACGGCGCCGGGCGAGCTCCTCGCCGTCATGTCCGCGGGTGCGTACGGCATGAGCATGAGCTCGAACTACAACACGCGTCCGCGCGCCGCGGAAGTGATGATCGACCGAGCGGCCATGCACCTCGTGCGCGCGCGCGAAACTGTCGCCGATCTCTTTGCCACAGAACGGGTTTTGCCGTAAATTGGAACGTTGTTCCGTGCGCGGAGAGCGTCGCGTTTGATTCACAAATCTTTACATTCCGAGCGGCCGGGCGCGGTGCCGGAATACGCTGCTCGGTGCGCGCGTTAGCCGGGCCGTGGACATCAAACCTCCGACGGTGATCGGCTCGCGCGGCGGCAAGCGGCTGCTGGTCGCCGGCGTGGCGAGCGCGGTCGGCGTCGTCGTCATCGCCGCGGCGGCGCTGATCTACTTCGGCCGCGAGCTGCGCGCGAACGAGCCGAAGGGCGGCCGCGGCCCTGCGGCCGTGCCGGTGTCGGTCGCGATGGTCGAGCAGCACACGGTGCCCGTCCGCGTACAGGCGATCGGGAACGTCGAAGCCTTCGCCACCGTGGCGGTGAAAGCGCGCGTCGACGGCCAGATCGTCGAGGTCGGCTTCAAGGAAGGCGAGGAGGTACCGAAGGGTCGCGTGCTGTTCAAGATCGACCCGCGGCCGTACGAGGCGGCGCTGCGCCAGGCGGAGGCGAATCATCTGCGCGACGTCGCGCAGGCCGAGCAGGCCCGCTCGCAGGAAAAGCGCTACCAGGAGCTGCTCCAGAAGAACTTCGTCTCGAAGGAGGCGTACGCGCAGATCCGCACCAACGCCGACACCGCCGAGGCGGTCGCGCTCGCGAGCCGCGCCGCGCTGGACAACGCCCGCCTCAACGTCGAGTACTGCACCATCCGCTCGCCGATCGAAGGCTACGCCGGGAAAATCCAGATCCAGATGGGCAACCTGGTGAAGGCGAACGACGTCAATTCGCTCGTCACCATCAACCAGGTCCATCCGATTTACGTCAACTTCTCCCTGCCCGAAAGCCGGCTGCCGGAGGTGCGCAAGTACATGGCCGCCGGGCCGCTATCGGTGAATGCGCTCACGCCCGCCTCGGACAAGCTGACCGCCGCCGGTACGCTGATCTTCGTCGACAACGCGGTCGACCCGAGCACCGGCACCATCAAGCTGCGCGCGCGTTTCCAGAACAAGGAGAACGCGCTGTGGCCCGGGCAGTTCGTCAACGTCAGCGTGCAGCTGTACCAGCAGAAGGACGCCATCATCATCCCGTCGCAGGCGGTGCAGACCGGCCCCGAGGGCCAGTACGTCTACGTCGTGGGCGAGGACATGGCGGTCGATCTGCGCAAGATCCAGGTGCAGCGCTCGGACGGCGATACCGCCATCGTGGCCTCGGGGCTGGCGAAGGGCGAGCGCGTCGTGACGCAAGGGCAGCTGCGCCTGGGACCCAAGACGCGCGTTCAATTCGGGAAGCCCGGCCCCGAAGCCTCGTGAATTTCTGCGCGCTCTTCGTGCGGCGTCCCATCATGACCGTGCTGGTCATGATGGGGATCCTGATCTTCGGCATCGCGGGCTACCGCCTGCTTCCGGTGTCGACGCTGCCCAACGTGGATTTCCCCACGATCCAGGTCACCGCCGAGCTGCCCGGCGCGAGCCCGGAGACCATGGCGTCGGCGGTGGCGACCGTGCTCGAGCGCCAGTTCTCGACCATCGCCGGGATCGACGAGATGAGCTCGGTGAGCAGCCTGGGCACGACCAAGATCACGATCCAGTTCGCGCTCGACCGCGACATCGATGCCGCCGCGCAGGACGTGAACTCGGCGATCGCCTCCGCGGCGCGCCAGCTGCCCGCGACCATGCCCGCGCCGCCCTCGTTCCGCAAGGTGAACCCGGCCGACTTCGCGATCTACTACCTCGCGCTCACCTCGGACGCGTTTCCGCTGTCGACCGTGGACGAGTACGCCGAGACCAACCTCGCGCAGCGCATCTCGACCGTGAGCGGCGTGGCGCAGGTGCAGGTCTTCGGCCAGCAGAAATACGCCGTGCGCGTCCAGGTCGACCCCAACGCGCTCGCCGCGCGCGGCGTCGGCATCAACGAGGTCGAGCAGGCGGTGGCCCAGGCCAACGTGAACCTGCCGACGGGGACGCTCTACGGCAAGGACCGCCTGTTCGCGGTGCAGGCGACCGGACAGCTCCAGGACGCCGTCGCCTTCCGGCCCATCATCGTCACCTACCGCAACGGCTCGCCGATCCGGCTGCAGGAGCTCGGCCGCGTCGTCGACGGCGTGCAGAACGACAAGGTCGCCGCCTGGTTCAAGGGCAAGCGCGGCATCGTGCTCGCGATCCAGCGCCAGCCGGGCACGAACACGATCGAGGTAGTCGACAACATCAAGCGGCTGCTGCCGACCTTCCGGGCGGAGGTGCCGCCCGCGATCGAGATCCAGACGCTCTACGACCGCTCGGTGACGATCCGCCAGTCGGTCGAGGAGGTGCAGTTCACGCTGTACCTCGCGCTCGCGCTCGTGGTGATGGTGATCTTCATCTTCCTGCGCAACGTCCCGGCGACCATCATCCCGGCGATCGCGCTGCCGATGTCGATCGTCGGCACGTTCGCGGTGATGTACGCGTTCGGCTACAGCCTGGACAACATCTCGCTGATGGCCCTGACGCTGTGCGTCGGCTTCGTGGTCGACGACGCGATCGTGATGCTCGAGAACATCAGCCGCCACATCGAGCAGGGCAAGAGCGTCATGCAGGCGACCCTCGACGGCTCGAAGGAGATCGTGTTCACGATCATCTCGATGACGCTGTCGCTGGCGGCCGTGTTCCTCCCGGTGCTGTTCATGGGCGGCATCCTGGGGCGGCTGTTGCACGAGTTCGCGGTGACGATCATCGCCGCGGTCCTGATCTCGGGCTTCGTCTCGCTCACGTTGACCCCGATGATGTGCAGCCGGATCCTCAAGCCTCATCGCGAGGACGCGCCGCATGGCCGGGCCTACCTGTTCTTCGAGCGCGCGTTCGACGGCCTCCGGGACGCCTACGCGAGCACCTTGCGGTGGACGCTCGCGCGCCAAGGGGCCGTGCTCGTGGTGTTCCTCTGCGTGTGCGTGCTGACCGGCTACCTGTTCGCGCGCGCCCCCAAGGGCTTCCTCCCGAGCGAGGACTCGGGACAGCTGCTGTGCTTCGTCGAGGGTCCGCAGGACATCTCGTTCGACGCCATGATGGAGATCCAGGCCAAGGTCGCCGAGATCATCGGCAAGGACCCGAACGTCGAGGCCGCCATGTCTTTCGTCGGAGCCGGGGGCTCCTCGCCGTCGCTGAACCTGGGCCGGATCACGATCACGCTGAAGCCGTTCAAGCAGCGCAAGCCCGCCGACCAGGTCGTCCGCGAGCTGCGTCCGAAGATCGCGAATGTCCTCGGCGCCAAGGTGTTCGTGAACAACGTCCCCGCCATCCGTATCGGCGGGCAGCTCACCAAGAGCCCGTACCAGTACGTCGTCCGCAGCGCGAGCGTCGAGGAGCTGTACCACTGGGCGCCGCTGATCGAGCAGAAGCTGCGCACGATGCCCGGGCTGGTCGACGTCACGAGCGACCTGCAGATCAAGCAGCCCCAGGTGACGGTCCAGATCGAGCGCGAGAAGGCGTCGGCGCTCGGCGTGTCGGCGCAATCGATCGAGCAGGCGCTCAACAACGCCTACGGCGCGCGGCAGGTCTCGACCATCTACACGGCCACCAACCAGTACTGGGTCATCCTCGAGCTCGCCCAGCGCTATCAGACCGATCCCTCGGTCCTGTCGATGCTGTACGTGCGCTCGTCGACGGGCGCGCTGGTGCCGCTGAACGCCGTCGCACGGCTCGCCTACGGCGTCGGACCGCTGCAGGTCACGCACCTCGGCCAGCTGACGTCGGTCACGTTCTCGTTCGACCTCCGTCCCGGCGTCGCGCTGTCGCAGGCGATCGCCGAGGTCCAGGCCGCCACGCGCGAGATGCAGGTCCCGGCGACGCTGACCGGAACGTTCTCGGGCACGGCGCAGGCGTTCCAGACCTCGCTCCAGGGCATGGGCATCCTGCTCGTGCTTTCCATCTTCGTGATCTACCTCGTGCTCGGGATCCTCTACGAGAGCTTCATCCACCCGCTCACGATCCTTTCGGGCCTGCCGACGGCGGGGCTGGGCGCGCTGGTCACGCTGATGGCCTTCGGCGTCGAGCTGAACATGTACGCCTTCGTGGGCATCATCATGCTGGTCGGCATCGTGAAGAAGAACGCGATCATGATGATCGACTTCGCGATCGAGGCGCAGCGACGCGACGGCATGGCGCCCGAAGAGGCGATCTACCGCGCCGGCCTGGTGCGCTTCCGGCCGATCATGATGACCACCTTCGCGGCGCTCATGGGCAGCCTGCCGATCGCGATCGGCCTCGGCGCGGGCGGCAGTGCGCGCATGCCGCTCGGTCTCGCGGTCGTCGGCGGCCTGGTGCTATCGCAGGTCCTCACGCTCTACATCACGCCGGTGATCTACCTCTACTTCGAGCGGCTCCAGCAATGGCTGGCGCAGCGGCGCACCCTGCGCACGGGCGACCGGCCCCGCGACCGCGAGCGGCTCACCCACGGCTCCGCAGCGCCGAGACCAGGCGATACCCGAGCAACGTAGCCACCACGACGGCGTAGATCGCGGGCTCGGTGACGTCCCGCTTGACCAGCCACCAGAAGTGCACGACGCCGCCGACCGCGACGACGTAGACGAGGCGGTGCAGCACTCTCCAGCGCGCGGCTCCAAGGCGCCTCACCATCGCGTCGGTCGAGGTGGCGGCGAGCGGCACGAGCAGCATCAGGCAGGTGAAACCGACGGTGATGAAGGGCCGCTTCGGTATGTCGTGCAAGATGGCGACGAGATCCAGGCCCTGGTCGAGCCACACGTAGCTCGTGAAATGCAGCACGGCGTAGAAGAATGCGTACAGGCCGAGCATGCGTCGCAGGCGCAGCAGCCAGTGCCAGCCGGTGAGCTTGCGGAGCGGCGTCACCGCGAGCGTCAGGCAGAGGAAAACCAGCGTCCACGTCCCGAGCGAGCGGATGATCGCTTCGACCGGATTGGTGCCGAGCGAGCGCAGGAACACGCCGGCCACCAGCCGGCCGAGAGGAACGAGAGCGAGCGCGAAGACGATCGCCTTGATCCACGAGACCGCGGCGGGCGAGAGCCGCGCGAGCGGCCGCCTGCCCGAGGAGTCTCGCGCGCCGATCGCCGCCGAGGACGCCTGCGGCATCAGAAATACCGCTTCAGGTCCATGCCGGCGTAGAGCCGCGCCACCTGGTCGCCGTAGCCGTTGAAGATCTGCGTCTTGATGATGCGCGGCAGGAACCGCCCCTCGCCCAGACGCTTCTCGGTGGCCTGGCTCCAGCGCGGATGCGGGACGTCGGGATTGACGTTGGAATAGAACCCGTACTCGGACGGCACGGCCTTCTCCCAGGCGGTCTTCGGCTGATTCTCGACGAAGCGGATGCGCACGAGCGACTTGCCGCTCTTGAAGCCGTACTTCCAGGGCACGACCAGACGCACGGGCGCGCCGTTCTGGTTCGGCAGGATGTCGCCGTAGAGGCCGACCGCGAGGAGGGTGAGCGGATGCATCGCCTCGTCCATGCGCAGTCCCTCGACGTAAGGCCAGTCGAGGATGCGCAGCCGCACGCCCGGCATGTTGTCCGGCTGATACGCGGTCACGAATTCGACGAACTTCGCCTTACCCGTGGGCTGCACCTGCTCGATGAGGTTCTTCAGCTCGAAGCCGGTCCAGGGAATCACCAGCGACCAGCCCTCGACGCAGCGCAGGCGGTAGATGCGCTCCTCGAGCGGGAAGCGCAGCAGGTCCTCGACGCCGTAGGTCCGCGGCCGGCGCACCTCGCCTTCGACGGCGAGCGTCCAGGGCGACGTCTTGAGCCTCTTCGCGTACTCGGACGGAGATTCCTTGTCGGTGCCGAACTCGTAGAAATTGTTGTAGGTCGTGATCTCCTTGAGGCTCGCCGCCCTCTCGTCGGTGCTGTAGGCGCTCTTGCGCGCCCCGGCGAAGCGCCCCTCGGCGTGCGCCGGCGGCGGCAGCAGCGTGCCGAGCGCCGCCGCCCCCGCGGCTTTCATGAGCTCGCGCCGGCGCACGTACACGTCGCGCGGGGTGATCTCGGAAGGACGAATGGGGTCGGGACGCTTGATGAGCATGGCTTACTCCGGTTAAACCGATATTTTGCAGAGCGACGGCGTACGCGGGAAGCCTTGCGGCGTCCGCGAAACGTTTTGTTACCGAAACACGCCGGCGACCGCCGGCTAGGGATTGAGCTGCTTGTAGACGACGTCGGCGATCTTCAGCAGCTGCTCGCGGCCGATTTCTCCGGAGAGCGCGTACCCGAAATTCCCGTCGACCCAGTAGAACACCGACACGCGGTCTTCCTGGCTGTAGCGGAACGCGGTATCGCGCGGCTCGCCGCGGGTCCTCGATACATAGAGCGTCAGTCGCTGTCCGCGCGCGTCCTGATACATGAAGTGCGCGACCGGACCCTGCGGCCCGGAGAGCAGCCGGCCGCCGACCAGGTCGTAACCGAGGGGCCCGAGGTGCGGCGCCTTCAGGTCCTTGCCGACGCGCTTGGACAGCCAGCGCACCAGGTGCTCTTCGTCGGAAGCCGGCACCTCCACGGGGTGACGCACCTCGGGCGCGTACACCACGTGCGCGATCGCGGCCTGCCGGGGCAGCGAGAGCGGCGTCTGCACGCCGGGGGCGAAGGTCGCTTTCGCGCCCCACCCGGTCGCGATACCGACGAGAAAGAACGAGGCCGCGACCGCGTAGCGGTGCCACGCCGGCCGGTGCGGGACCGCGGCGAGCTCGGGCGGGACCGGCTCCTCGAGTATCGGGTCGTAGAGCGCGCGCAGGGCGCTCGCCTGCTCGCGCCAGGTCTTCACCCGCTCGGCGTCTTCCGCGTGATCGGCGAGGTATGCCTCCACCGAGGCGCGGTCGGACGCCGAGAGCCTGGCGTCGACGAAGGCGTGCAGATCGCTGTCGGTTATCTGCTTCATTTCACCACTTTGAGCGGCACCACGGACTGCCCGCCGAGCAGCTGCCGCAGCCGCTCGCGCGCGCGCGACAGGCGCGACATCACCGTGCCGATCGGGATCTCGAGAGCGCGGCTCACCTCGCCGTAGGTCAATTGCTCGACCACGACCAGGAGAACGACCTCGCGTTGCTCTAACGACAGCGTGCGCAGCGCTCTGTCCACGTCATGCAGCTCCAGTTGATCCGATTGCGTCGCCCGCACCGCCATCGCCGGCATGTCGTCGAGCGGCTGCTCCACCTCGTAGCGCCGGCGCCGCGCCTGGTTCACGAAAACGTTGTGCATGATCGCGAACAGCCACGCGCGTAAATCGCTTCCCGGTCGCCACAGGTAAAACTTGTTCCATGCGCGCTCCAGCGTGTCCTGCACCAGGTCGTCGGCGGCGTAACGGTCGCCGACCAGCGCGCGCGCGTATCGGCGCAGCCGTGGGATGTGTTCGACGATCGGGTGGCCCGTCATCGCCGAGCGCGTCACACCGTAAACATCATCAGTGCCAGCTTATTCCGCAGCGCGCCACGACGAGGCAGCGAACGCGAGCGGGGGAAGGAGGATTTCACGCGGCGCACGGCTCGCGCCTCAATGAAGGCCCGCGGCGTAGTCCGCGACCGCGGCGATGTCCGCGTCGGTGAGATTCGCGGCGATGGTTCTCATCGTGCGATTGGCGTCGTTCGCGCGCGTCCCGGAACGGAATGCCTTCAGCTGGTTCTCGGTGTACTCGGCGTACTGGCCGGCGAGGCGCGGAAACTGCGCCGGCACGCCGGCCCCGGTTGCGCCGTGGCACGCCGCGCACGCGGGCACCCCGCGCGTCGCGTCGCCCGCGCGCCAGATCTTCTGGCCGCGCACGGCGTTGTCCTTGGTCTTCGCCGCGCCCGGCTGCGGGGTTTGCTGCGCGAAGTAGGCGGCGACGTTGCGCACGTCGTCGGCCGAGAGCGGGGCCGCCATGCCGGCCATGATCGGATTCTCGCGCTCGGACTTCGCGCCGGACGCGGGCTTGAAATTCGTCAGCTGCTTCTGGATGTACTCGGGGATCTGGCCCGCGAGCTTCGGGTTCGCGGGCGTCGGGCTGTTGCCGTCGGGACCGTGGCAGGCGGCGCACACGCGCGACACGATGGTCTGGCCTTTCGACGCGTCGGCCTTCTCCTGCGCGAGCACCGCTTCGCAAGCGCACAGCAGTATCGCGGTCCACAAGAGCATGGGCAGGCGTCTCATTTCGCTCGTTCTCCGTCGCCGGGTTGGGTCGAAAAAGCTGATATTCTAGCCAATTTAGGCATTTCCCCGCCATGTCGCCGCGCGCGCCGGCGTTCTCCAATGTCGTCTTCTTCAAGAGCGTGGCGAGCCTCCAGGAACTGCCGGAGAGCGACGGCGAGATCGCGTTCGCCGGCCGCTCGAACGCCGGGAAATCGAGCGCGCTGAACGCGCTGACCGGGCGGCGGCGCCTCGCGTTCGTGAGCAAGACGCCCGGGCGCACGCAGCTGATCAACTTCTATCGCGTCGGCGAACGCAGCTTCCTCACCGACCTGCCGGGATACGGCTATGCGCGCGTCCCGGCCGCGGCGCGCGCCGACTGGGAGACGCTGCTCGGCGGCTATCTGAAGACGAGGGGCGCGCTGCGCGGTCTCGCACTCGTCATGGACGCGAGGCACCCGCTGACCGATCTCGATCGGCGCATGCTCGCGTGGTTCGCGCCGACCGGAAAGCCGGTGCACGTGCTGCTGACCAAAGCGGATAAACTGTCGCGTTCCGCGGCGCTGCAGACACTCGCGGCCGTGCGCCGCGAGCTCGCCGCGCACGGACCCGCGACGACGGCCCAGTTGTTCTCGAGCCTGAAGCACACCGGGATCGAGGATGCCGAGGGCGTGCTCGCCGCCTGGCTCGGACCCACGGCCCCAAAATAAAAAGCCCCGGGCTAAAGGGATAGCCCGGGGACTAAATGCCTTAGGGTCTAAGGCACCCGCTCAGGGAGGAGAAGCGGGAGACGGCCGAAGCCATCTGTAATATAGGAGTTCGGCCCAGGTAAAAAGGTTCCGCGATTGGCCTATTTTTTGTTAAGTCTCTGATACGAGAACGAAAGCGGAGTGATCATGCAGGTCTACGGAAGCTTCCCGGGAGTGCGGATGCGGCGCATGCGGCGCGACGATTTTTCGCGCCGCATGATGCGCGAGCATGTGCTCACCCCGAACGACTTCATCTACCCGGTGTTCATCGTCGACGGGCAGGCTCGCACCGAGGCGGTCCCTTCGATGCCGGGCGTGTCCCGCTACTCAGTCGACAAGCTGATGGCGGTCGCCGAGCAGTGCCTCGCGCTGCGCGTCCCGACGATGGCGCTCTTTCCCGCGATCGAGCCGTCGCTCAAGACGCCCGACGGCAAGGAAGCGATCAATCCGAGGGGTCTGGTGCCGCGCGCGGTGGCCGAGCTGAAGAAGCGGTTCCCGGAGCTCGGCGTGATGACCGACGTCGCGCTCGACCCCTTCACGAGCCACGGGCAGGACGGAGTGCTCGACGCGAGCGGCTACATCCTGAACGACGAGACGCTCGCGATCCTCGAGCGGCAGGCGCTGGTGCAGGCGGGCGCCGGCGTCGACATCGTCGCGCCTTCGGACATGATGGACGGCCGCATCGGCCGGATCCGCGCCGCGCTCGAGGAGAACAAGCTCATCTACACGCGCATCATGGCGTATTCGGCGAAGTACGCTTCGGGTTTCTACGGGCCGTTCCGCGACGCCGTCGGCTCCGCGGCGAACCTCGGCAAAGGCACCAAGTACACGTATCAGATGGATCCGGCGAACTCCGACGAGGCCCTCTGGGAAGTCGGCCTCGACCTGCAGGAAGGCGCCGACATGGTAATGGTGAAGCCCGGCCTGCCCTACCTCGACATCGTGCGGCGCGTGAAGGACGAGTTCAAGGCGCCGACCTTCGTCTACCAGGTGAGCGGCGAGTACGCGATGCTCAAGGCGGCGTTCGCGAACGGCTGGCTCGACGAGCGCGTGTGCGCGATGGAGGCGCTGCTCGCGTTCAAGCGCGCGGGCGCGGACGGCGTGCTGACCTACTTCGCGCTCGACGCCGCGCGCTGGCTGAAGGAAGGCTGAGCGGCGCCGGCGAGCGCGGCGTCGAGCGCCTTGCCGAACTTCTCCGGCGGCTGGTACCCGATCACGCGCAGGCCTTCGATCTCGCGCCCCTCGCGGTCGAAGAACACCGTCCCGGGCGGCCCGAACAGCCGAAAGCGCTTGAGCAGCGCCTTGTCGTCGGCGTCGTTGCGCGTCACGTCGGCCTGCAGCACGAGCATCCGCCCGAGCCGCTCCTGCACCGCCGGATCGCTGAAGGTGAAGCGCTCCATCTCCTTGCACGACACGCACCAGTCGGCGTAGAAATCGAGCATCACGGGACGGCCCGCGCCGCGAACCCGGGTCTCGAGCTCGGCGAGCGTCTTCACGCGCTCGAAGCGCGGCGGCTGCGCCGAGGCGGGCTGCGAGCCGACGAGCGTCGAGAGCGGCTGCAGCGGATCGCGCGCCCCCGAGAAGGCGCCGGCGAGCTGCGCGACGCCCGCGAGCAGCGCCAGGATGCCGAGCGCCTTGCCCAGGCGCGCCAGCCCGTGCGCGTTCGCCGGCAGCGGATCGACCGCGTGCAGGAACACGCCGGCCCCGATCAGCAGCGCCCCCCAGAGCAGCATCTGCACCGCGACCGGCACGACCGGAGCCACCGTCCAGATCGCGACCGCGAGCAGCAGCGCGCCGAAGAAGCGCTTCACCGCGTTCATCCACGGGCCCGACTTCGGCAGGAAGGCGCCTTCGGAGACGCCCACCACGAGCAGCGGCAGCCCCATGCCGAGCGCCATCGCGAACAGCGCGCTGCCGCCCAGGACCGTGTCGCGCGTCTGGCTGATGTAGAGGAGCGCGCCGGCGAGCGGCGCCGCGACGCAGGGGCTGACGATCGCCGCCGAGAGCACGCCCATCACCGCCACCCCGCCCCACTGGCCGCCGCGCAGGCGGCTGTTGGTGTCGTGCAGCCGCGCCTGCACCGCCGAGGGCAGCGCGAGATCGTAGAGTCCGAACATCGACATAGCGAGCGCGACGAACACGAGCGCGAACGCGGAGAGCACCCAGCCGTTCTGCAGCGCCGCGGAGAGCAGGTTCCCGGAGAGGGCGGCGCCGACGCCGATCGCGGTGTATGTCACCGCCATGCCGGCGACGTAAGCGAGGGACAGCCAAAGCGCCCGCGCGCGCGTGACGGCTTGGCCCTCGCCGACGATGATGCCCGAGAGGATCGGCACCATGGGCAGCACGCACGGCGTGAACGTGAGCAGGAGCCCGGCGCCGAAGAACGCCGCGAGCGTCAGCCAGATGCTCCCGGATTCGAGCATCTGCGTGAAGCGCGCCTCGTCGTTCGCGAGCGGCGCGGCGGAGGCCGCCGGGCGCGACACGGGCGCCTCGTCCTTGAGCAGATCGGAGAACGGGCGCGATGCGCCGCCGGCCGACGCGAGCACGACCTCGGCGCTCTGGTCGAACGGCACGTAGCACACGCCGCTGTCCGCGCATCCTTGCGAGGTCACCGTGAGCTTGACGCGGCCGGCGTTGCCGCTTTCGACCGGCAGCCGGATGCGAACCTCCTTGCGGTAAGTCTCCTGCTTGCCGAAGAACTGGTCCTCGTGCGCGATGCCCTTCGGAAATTGCGGCGTCCCGAGCTTGATCGCGGCCGGCTCGGCGGCGAAGCGGAACCGGTCGCGGTACAGGTAATAGCCGTCCGCGATGGCGTAGCGCACCTCGATGGTCGAGGCGTCGAGAGCGCGCGCGGAGAACTGGAACGCCTTGTCCGGATCGAGCAGGCCGTCGGCGTTCAGCTCGGGCGCGGCGTGCGAGACCGGCGCGAGAAGAAACAACGCGAGAAGCGGCAGCGCGAGGAGCGCGAGCTTGCGCAGCATCACGTCGTCTCCGCCGCGACCCAATCGAGGTACGCGGGCAGCCCCGCCGCGAGCGGCAGCGCGATGATCTCGGGCAGCTCGTACGGATGGTGCTCGCGCACCGCCGCCTCGAGCGCGGCGTAGCGCTCGCGCGTGGTCTTGATCAGCACGGGAAACTCCTCGGCATCCTCGACCTTGCCCTTCCAGCGGTACACCGAGCGGCACGGCGACAGCACGTTGACGCAGGCGGCGAGGCGCTCGTCGATCAGCACGTGCGCGAGCTTCTCGGCGCTCGCGCGGTCGGGCAGGTTGGAGATGACGAGGAGCGCGTCCACGTCAGGCGGCCTTCTCGACAGCGGCCATGAACGGCACGCCGTCGGCGACGGTGGGATAGCGCAGGCGCACGCCGAGCGCCTCCTTCATGCGCCGGTTCACCAGGCGCCGCGACTCGCTCATGAACGAGAGCTGCGCGGCGGGAATCAGGTCCGCCGCCTCGGCGCGGGCGATCCTCGGCGGACGCGGCAGGCCGCGGCGCACGGCGACGAGATCGAACCAGTCGCCCATGCGGATCTCGCTGTCGTCGCTCACGTTGTAGACGCCGGGCGGCGCTTCGCGCTCGAGCGCCGCGACGACCGCCGCCGCGAGATCGTCCGCGTGGATGTGGTTGCTGTAGACGTCGTCCTCGGCGCGCAGCGCCGGCACGCCGCGGCGCAGGCGCTCGAGGGGCAACCGGTCGGCGGCGTAGATCCCGGGCACGCGCAGGACGACGGTCTCGATGCCGAGGCGCCCGCCCCACTCGAGCAGCGCGCGCTCGGCGTCGAGGCGCCGCGCGGCGCGTTCCGTCTGCGGGAACGGCGCGCGGGTCTCGTCCACGCGCGCGCCGCCGCAGTCGCCGTAGACGCCGCTCGTGCTCAGATACACGAAACGCTGTGGTAACATCTCGCCGCGTCGCGCTGCGTGTTCGAGCGCGGCGAGCAAAGCCCGGGTGCGAACGTCGCGCCTGCCGCCCTCGGCGGGCGGCGCGAAATGCGCGATGCGCGACGCGCCCGCCGGGAGCACGGCGAGCGTCTCGGCGCGGTCGAGGTCGCCTTCGACGAGCTCCGCGCCCGCCGACACGAGCGACGGATCGAGCGCGCGGACCAGCGCCGACACGCGGTAGCGCCGGAGCAGCTCGGGCAGCGCGCGCCGTGCGACGTCCCCGCAACCGACGATGAGCAACTTCTCCATGGGCGAATTTTACCCCCGCCTCCGATGACGCATCAGGTCACGATACGCAATACCGGGCATCAATTCCCCGCGCAGGAGGGCGAAAGCATCCTCCAGGCGGCGCTGAACGCCGGTCTCGTCCTGCCTTACGGCTGCCGCGACGGGGCCTGCGGCACCTGCAAGGGCAAGCTGATCGAGGGCAAGCTCGATTACGGCCGCCATTCCGAGAAGGTCCTCACCCCCGCCGAGCGCGAGCAGGGCTACGCGCTTTTCTGCCAGGGGAAGCCGCTCGGCGACGTCGTCATCGAGGCGCGCGAGGTGCGTCGCGCCGGAGACATCCCGGTGAAGAAGCTCCCGGCGCGGGTGCAGAGAATGCAGCGCGCCGCCGACGACGTCATGATCCTCCACCTGAAGCTGCCGGCGAACGAGCGCCTGCAGTTCCTGCCCGGGCAGTATGTCGACCTGCTGCTGAAGGACGGCACGCGGCGCAGCTTCTCGATGGGCAACGCGCCGCACGACGACGAGTTCGTGCAGCTGCACGTGCGCCATGTCGCGGGCGGCTCGTTCACGGACCACGTCTTCGCGACGATGAAGGAGCGCGACATCGTGCGCTTCGAGGGGCCGCTCGGGACGTTCTTCCTGCGCGAGGAGTCCGACAAGCCGATCGTCTTCGTCGCCTCGGGCACCGGCTTCGCGCCGATCAAGGCGATCGTCGAGGCGGCGCTGCAGAAGGGCGTGACGCGCCCGATGACGCTCTATTGGGGCGGGCGGCGGCCGAAGGACCTCTATCTCGACGAGCTCCCGAAGCAATGGGCCGCGCACCCGGGCTTCAAATACGTGCCCGTGATCTCGGACGCGCTGCCGGAGGACGGCTGGAGCGGGCGCACCGGCTTCGTGCACCGCGCGGTGATGCAGGACTTCCCCGATCTCTCGGGCCATCAGGTCTACGCCTGCGGGGTCCCCATCATGGTCGACTCGGCGCGGCGCGACTTCGTCGCGCAGTGCCGCCTGCCCGAGAACGAGTTCTACGCCGATTCCTTCACCACGGCCGCCGACAAGGCCGCCTGATCAGTTGAAGGTCTTGCCCTCGCGCGCGAGCCGCGCGAGGAGCGGCGCGACTTCCCAGGAGTCGCCGCGGTAGCCCTTGGCGTATCTTTCGATCGCGGCGACGACCTTGTCCGGCCCCACCGTGTCGGCGTAGAACATGGGCCCGCCGCGGTACGGCGGGAAGCCGTAGCCGGCGATGTAGACCATGTCGATGTCGACCGCGCGCATCGCGATGCCTTCCTCGAGGATGCGCGCGCCCTCGTTCACCAGCGCGTAGATGCAGCGCTCGACGATCTCGTCGTCCGGAATGGCGCGCCGCTCGATGCCCATCGCGCGCGAGTGCTCGAGGACCAGCTTGTCGATCTCGGGATCGGGAATGGGCGCGCGGCCGCCCGCCTCGTAGCGGTAGAACCCGGCGCCCGTCTTCTGGCCGAAGCGCCCCAGCTCGCAGATCAGGTCCGGGACCGCGGAGTAGCCGAAGTCGGGCCGCTCGACGCGCCGCCGCTTGCGGATCGCCCAGCCGATGTCGTTCCCCGCGAGGTCGGACATCGCGAACGGGCCCATCGCCATGCCCCAGTCCTGCAGCGCGCGGTCGACCTGCTGCGGCAGCGCGCCCTCGTCGAGCAGGAACCCGGCCTGGCGCAGGTACTGCTCCACCATGCGGTTGCCGATGAAGCCGTCGCACACGCCCGAGACGACGCCGAGCTTGCGGATCGCCTTGGCGAGCTTCAGCGCCGTCGCGAGCACCGGCTTCGAGGTGCGCTTCGCGCGCACGATCTCGAGCAGGCGCATGACGTTCGCCGGCGAGAAGAAGTGCAGCCCGATCACCGACTCGGGGCGCGACGTCGCCCCTGCGATGGCGTCCACGTCGAGCGTCGACGTGTTCGTCGCCAGGATCGCGCCCGGCTTCATCGCCCGGTCGAGCGCGGCGAACACCTCCTTCTTGACGCGCATGTCCTCGAACGCCGCCTCGATCACGAGGTCGGCGTCGCGGATATCGTCGTAGGAGAGCGTCGAGCCGATGCGCGCGAGGCGCGCGTCCATCTCGCCCTGCGCGAGGCGGCCGCGCGCGACCGCGCCCGCGTAGTTCTTGCGCACCGTCGCCAGCCCGCGCTCGAGCGCCTCGCGGCTCGTCTCGAGCAAGGTCACCGGAAAGCCCGCGCTCGCGAACGCCATGGCGATGCCGCCACCCATGGTCCCGGCGCCGACGATGGCGACGCGCTTGACCTCGATCGTGGGGGTGTCCTCGGGCACGTCGGGGACCTTGGCCACCGCGCGCTCGCCGAAGAACGCGTGGCGCAGCGCCTTCGACTCGGGCGTCGCGACGAGCTCGTCGAAGATGCGGCGCTCGTTCCTCACGCCGTCGTCGAACGCGAGCGTCGTCGATCCCTCGACCGCCTCGATCGCGCGTGCCGGCGCCGGGTAGCCGCGCTGCTCTTTCGCCGCCTTCTTTCGCGCCTCGGCGAACGCGGCCGCGTCCGCCGTCACGCTCAGATCGCGAAGACGCTTGAGCGGCCGCCGCGCCGCGATGCGCTCGGCGAACCCGACCGCTCCCGGCACCAGCTCGCCGGCGACGATCTCGTCGACGAGCCCCGTGCCCGCGACCTGCTCGGATTTCACCGGGTCGCCCGAGACGATCATGGCGAGCGCGCGCGCGACGCCGAGCGCGCGTGGCAGGCGCTGCGTCCCGCCCGCGCCCGGGATGAGCCCGAGCTTCACCTCGGGCAGCGCGAGCTGCGCACCCGGCGCCGCGACGCGGTAGTGGCACCCGAGCGCGAGCTCCAGGCCTCCGCCCATGGCGACGCCGTGGATCGCGGCGACGACGGGCTTGTCGAGCGCCTCGATCGCGGCGATCAGCTCGCGCAGGTTGGGGGACGCGATCGACTTCGGCGTGTTGAACTCGCGGATCTCGGCGCCCGCGCAGAACGCCCGGCCGGCGCCGGCGAGCACGACCGCCTTCACCGACGCGTCGGCCGCGGCGCGCGCGAGGTGCCGCATGAGCGCCTCGCGCAGCGCGTGCGCGAGCGTGTTCATCGGCGGGTTGTCGAGACGGATGACGGCGACCGCGCCGTCGACGGCGTACTGCGCTGCGCTCATGCGCCCTCCGGGGAGAACCCGATCACGACGTCGTCTCGCCGAGGTACGCCTCGCGCACCTTCGGGTCGCCGAGCAGCGCCCGCGCCTCGCCCGCGAGGGCGATGCTGCCGCTTTCCATGACGTAGGCGCGGCGGGCGAGCTCCAGCGCCGCGCGCGCGTTCTGCTCGACCAGCAGGACGGTGACGCCGTCCGCGGCGATCCCGCGGATGGTCGCGAACACCGCCTGCGCGGCGATCGGGGCGAGCCCCATGCTCGGCTCGTCGAGCAGCAGCAGCTTGGGACGGCTCATGAGGGCGCGTCCGATCGCGAGCATCTGCTGCTCGCCGCCCGAGAGCGTGCCCGCGACCTGGCGTCGCCGCTCGCGCAGCCGCGGAAACAGCGCGTACACCCGCTCGAGATCGGGCTCGATGCCGGCGTCGTCGCGGCAATAGGCGCCCATCCGGAGATTCTCGCCGACCGTGAGCCGCGCGAACACGCCGCGCCCCTCCGGGACGAGCGCGAGGCCGCGGCGCACGAGCTGGTGCGCCGGCATGCCGCCGATCTCGCGGCCCTCGAGCAGCACGCTGCCGCCTGCGGGCGCGAGCGCGCCCGCGATCGCCTTCAGCGTCGTGGTCTTGCCGGCGCCGTTCGCGCCGATGAGGCAGACCAGCTCGCCGCGCCCGACCTCGAAATCGATCCCCTTGACCGCGGCGATGCCGCCGTAGGCGACGCGCAAGGCCCGCACCTCAAGCATGCGCTCCTCCGAGATAGGCCTCGATCACCGCCGGGTCGCGCTGCACCTCCGCGGGCCGGCCCTCGGCGATCTTGCGGCCGTAGTCGAGCACCGCGACGCGGTCGCACAGGCCCATGACCAGCTTCACGTCGTGCTCGATCAGGAGCAGCGTCACGCCGCCCGAGCGGATCGACTGGAGCAGCCGCCGCAGCGACTCGCGCTCGGTCGCGTTCATGCCCGCGGCGGGCTCGTCGAGCGCGAGCAGCCGCGGCTCGGTCGCGAGCGCGCGCGCGATCTCGAGCCGGCGCTGGTCGCCGTAGGAGAGGTTGCGCGCCAGCTCGTCGCGCCGCGCGGCGAGGCCGACGTAGTCGAGCAGGGAGAGCGCCTTCTCGTGGATGGCGCGCTCCTCGGCGCGCGTGCGGCGGTCGCGCAGCACGGCGCCGAGCACGCCCGCGCGCGTGCGCACGTGCCGGCCCACCATGACGTTCTCGCAGGCGCTCATGTTGGAGAACAGCCGGATGTTCTGGAAGGTGCGCGCGATCCCGCGCCGGGCGACCTCGTGCGGCGCTCCCTCGGCGAGCGGCGCGCCCTCGAGCGCGAGCTCGCCGTGGTCGGGCCGGTACAGGCCGGTCAGCACGTTGAAGAACGTCGTCTTGCCCGCCCCGTTCGGGCCGATCAGCCCGTAGATCTCGCCGCGCCCGATCGCGAGCGACACGCCCGAGAGCGCCTGCACGCCGCCGAAGCGCTTGCTGACGCCGCTCGCCGCGAGCAGCGCGCTCACCGCGCGAACTCCCGCTTGCGCACCGTCGCGGGCCACAGCCCCGCGGGCCGCAGGACCATCACGAGGATGAGCGCGAGACCGAAGAGCAGCATACGCAGCGCCTCGGCGTCGACGAGCACCCGGCCGAACATCGCCTGCTGCGCGGGCACGACGGTGTAGCGGATCACCTCGGGCACCGCCGTCAGCAGCACCGCGCCCAGGATCACGCCGGGAATGTTGCCCATGCCGCCCAGCACCACCATCGCGAGCACCGTGACCGATTCGAGGAGCCCGAAGCTCTCGGGACTGATGAAGCCCTGGATCGACGCGAACAGCCCGCCCGCGAGGCCGCCGAACGACGCCCCCATCGCGAAGGCGAGCAGCTTGATGTTGCGCGTGTTGATGCCCATCGCCTTCGCCGCGGTCTCGTCCTCGCGGATCGCCTCCCACGCGCGGCCGATGCGCGAGTCCTGCAGGCGCAGGTTCAGCGCGACGATGCCGAGGGTGATCGCGAGCAGCGCGTAGTAGTACTTCTGCGGCCCGCCGAAGTCGAAGCCGAGGAAGCTGCCGCGCGAGGCGAGCGAGAAGCCGCCGAGCCTCAGCGGATCGATGAGGTTCACGCCCTGAGGGCCGTTCGTGATGTTCACCGGCGCGTTCAGGTTGTTGAGGAAGATGCGGATGATCTCGCCGAAGCCCAGCGTCACGATCGCGAGGTAGTCGCCGCGCAGCTTGAGCGTCGGCGCGCCGAGCAGCACGCCGAAGAACGCGGCGAGCAGGAACCCGGTCGGCAGCGTGATCCAGAACGGCAGGTGCACCCCGAACTGCGGCGACGAGAGCAGCGCGTAGCAGTACGCGCCCACCGCGTAGAACGCGATGTAGCCGAGGTCGAGCAGCCCGGCGAAGCCGACCACGATGTTGAGGCCGAGCGCGAGCATCACGTAGAGGAGCGCGAGGTTCACGACGCGCACCCACGCGAGACCGAACGCCGACGCGAGCGCGAACGGCAGCACCGCGAGCGCGGCCGCGACGAGCGCGAGGCCGGCCCACGCGAGCCTTCGGCGCCGCGCGGTCTCCATGTCAGGCGCGCTCCGAGACCCGCTCGCCCAGCAGGCCCGAGGGACGGATCGTGAGCACGACGACGAGCACCATGAACGCGAACACGTCCTGGTAGTTGCTGCCGAGGAAGCCGCCGGTGAGGTCGCCGATGTAGCCCGCGCCCAGGCTCTCGATCACGCCGAGGAGCAGTCCGCCGAGCATCGCGCCGCCGATATTCCCGATGCCGCCGAGCACCGCCGCCGTGAACGCCTTCAGCCCGAGGAGGAAGCCCATGTAGTAGTGGGCGATGCCGTAGTACGCCGACACCATGAGCCCGGCGACCGCCGCGAGCGCGGACCCAAGCAGGAACGCCGCGACGATGATGCGGTTCGCGTCCACGCCCATGAGCGCGGCGACGCCGAGGTTCTCGGCGGTCGCGCGCATCGCGAGGCCCAGCCGCGTGCGGTGCACGATCAGCAGCAGCCCGGCCATGAGCGCCGCGGACAGCAGCACGATCAGGATCTGCAGGTCGGTGATGGTCGCGCCGGCGACGTCGTAGTTCGTGACCGACAGGATCGGCGGGAAGCTGAAGTAGCTGCGCCCCCAGACCAGCATCGCGACGTTCTGCAGCACGATCGAAACGCCGATCGCCGTGATCAGCGGCGCGAGGCGCGGCGCGCGCCGCAGCGGCCGGTACGCGACCCGCTCCATGGCGTACGCGAGCAGCATGCACACGGGCAGCGCCGCGAGCAGCGCGATCAGCATCATCGCCGCCGGCGGCAGGCCGAGCCCCAGGCGCAGCAGCGCCGCGATCACCGATAGCGCGGTGAGCGCGCCCACCATCACCAGCTCGCCGTGCGCGAAGTTGATCAGGCCGATGATGCCGTAGACCATGGTATACCCGAGCGCGACCAGGGCGTAGACGCTGCCGAGCGTCACGCCGTTGATCAGTTGCTGCAGCAGGATATCCATGCGTTTCGAACGAAGATTCGCTCCAAGAAAGAAAAACGGCACCCGCAGGTGCCGATCCCTAGTCGATTCGGACAGGCTCCACGGGCGCTAGTTCTTCTCCGCGGCCTTGGCGCCCTGGCCTTGCGACGGGCCGCCGATCGTGGCGAGCGCCTGCCACTTGCCGCCGACCGCCTTGAAGATGGTGATCGGGCCGTCCTTGAGGTCGCCCTTCTCGTCGAAGCGGATCGGGCCGGTGATGCCGTTGTAGTCGGTCTTCGCCACTTCGGGCAGGAACTTCGCCGGGTCGGTCGAGCCCGCCCGCTTCATCGCCTCGACGAAGACGTTGAAGGCGTCGTAGCCCTGCGGCGCGTACAGCACCACGTCCTGGTTCCATTTCTTCCGGTATCTCTCGCCGAAGCTTGCGCCCTGCGGCATGCGCTCGAGCGGCAGCCCCGGGAAGGACGCGAGCGTGCCCTCGACGGCGTTGCCGCCGAGCTTGAAGAGCTCGGTGCTCTGGATGCCGTCGGCGCCGACGAACTGCGCCTCGATGCCGAGGCCGCGCATCTGCTGCAGCATGGGTCCCGCCTGCGTGTCGATGCCGCCGAAGAAGATCACGTCGGGCCGCGTGCCCTTGATCTTGGTGAGAATCGCCTTGAAGTCGGTCGAGCGGTCGGTCGTGAACTCGCGCGCGACCACGTTCGCGCCCGCGGCCTTCGCCGAGCGCTCGACCACGTCGGCGACGCCCTGTCCGTACGCGGTGCGGTCGTCGATGATCGCGAGCGCCTTCGACTTGAGCTCTCTCGCGATGTACTCGCCGACCACCTTGCCCTGCTGGTTGTCGTTGGCGACGACGCGGAAGGCGGTCTTGAATCCCTGCTCGGTGTACTTCGGGTTGGTGGCCGACGGGCTGATCTGCGGGATCCCGGCGTCGTTGTAGATCCTCGACGCCGGGATCGTGGTGCCCGAGTTGAAGTGGCCGACCACCGCGGCGACGCGGGCGTCGGCGAGCTTCTGCGCGACCACCGGCGCCATCTTCGGATCGGCCTGGTCGTCCTCGGCCTGCACCTCGAAATGCACCGGCTTGCCGCCGACCACCACCTTGGCGGCGTTCGCGTCCTCGGCGGCGAGCCGCACGGCGTTCTCCAGGTCCTTGCCGATGTGCGACTGCGGTCCGGTGAGCGGCGCGGCGATGCCGATCGTCACCGTGGCCCCGCCCTTTGCGCCGGCCGCTTTCTTGTCGTCGCCGCAGGCCGCGAGCCCGGCGATCGCACAAGCCAGGATCAGGATCGATCCGACGCGGACGGCAGCCATGGGGAGCCTCCTACTTCAGCGACAGGATGTACTTCGCGAGCGTGTGCGCCTCGGCCTCGCTCACCGTGGTATTCGGCGGCATCGGGATCTGGCCCCAGTCGCCGGTCGAGCCCTCGCGGATCCGTTTCACGAGATACGCCTCGGCGTCCTTGCGGCCGCGGTACTTCTTCGCGACGTCCTTGTACGCGGGGCCGACGACCTTGTTGTCGAGGCTGTGGCAGGCGAGGCACGCCTTGTCACGCAGCAGCTGCTGAGCGTCCTGCGCTAGCGCGGGAGCGCAGACGAGAACGCCCGCGGCGGTCAACCAGATCAGTTTTTTATTCATGAACTCTCCTTGGATGTGCGGCACGATGCTAATGGATTTCGACCGCCTTGGAAACCTGCGGGATCAGGTCCTCCAGCCGGTCGACCGGCGGCAGGCAGGTAACGCCTTCGCAGACCCAGGCGTTGACGCGATCGGACGCCGGCTTCGCCAGCACGGGCGGCAGATCGCGAGCGCCCGCGGGCAGCGCGAGCACCAGCGTCGCCGGCGAGTAACGCTCGGCGAGCGCGCGGCGCCAGCGCGCGAGCGGCTCGGCCGGGCCGCGCAGGATCACCGTGCGCGGCGGCACGAGGCGCTCCTCGAGCGCCATGAGCAAGCTCGTGTGGCCGCCCGGCTGCGCGGCGAGCTCGGGATAGAACTGCGCGATCGCGCGCTCGGCGCTCGCGGCGTAGCGCGTCTCGCCGGTGAGGAACGAGAGCCGCTGCAGCGCGAGCGCGGCCATGCCGTTGCCCGAGGGCGTCGCGTTGTCGTGGCCGGGCTTGGGCCGGTGGATGAGACGCTCGTGGTCGTGGCTGGTGAAGAAGAAGCCGCCGTTCGCCGTGTCCTCGAACTGCTCGATCAGCACCTCGGCGAGCTCCTCGGCGAACGCGAGCGTGTCGGCGTCGTACTCGGCCTGCAGCAGCTCGATCGCGGCCGCGACCCCGTAGGCGTAGTCGTCGAGGTAGGCGTTGAGGTGCGCGCGGCCGTCCTTCGTGGTGGCGAGCAGGCGCCCGTCGCGCCACAGCGTCGAGCGCACGAACGCAAAGGCGCGCTTCGCCGAGTCGAGCCAGTCGTTTCGGTCGAACACCACCGCGGCGCGCGCCATGCCGGAGATCATGAGCGCGTTCCAGCTGGTCAGCACCTTGTCGTCGCGCCCGGGGCGCACGCGCCGCTCGCGTTCGGCGAGGAGCTTCGCGCGCGCGGAATCGAGCAACCGCTCGCATTCGTCGAGCGGCTTGCCGATCCGCGCCGCGACGCCGGCGAGCGGCGCCGCCTCGCGCAGGTGCCAGTGCCTGCCCTCGAAGTTGGGCGGACCGTCCAGCCCGTAGTGCGGCGCGAGCACCGCGTACTCGGCCTCGCTCAGGTGCGCGCGCGCCTCGTCGGGCGTCCAGACGTAGAACTTGCCCTCCTCGTGCTCGGAGTCGGCGTCGAGCGAGGAGTAGTAGCCGCCTTCCCGCGACTGCATCTCGCGCATGACCCAGCCGGCGATCCCCTCGGCGACGCGCGCGAAGCGCGCCTCGCGCGTCACCGTCCACGCGTCGGCGTAGAGCGCGAGCAGCGGCCCGTTGTCGTAGAGCATCTTCTCGAAGTGCGGGATGGTCCACTGCGCGTCGACGCTGTAGCGGCAGAAGCCGCCGCCGAGGTGGTCCCAGATGCCGCCCTGCGCCATGCGCTCGAGCGTGAGCGTCGCGATCTCGAGCGCGTGCGCGTCGCCCGTGGCCGCGTGGCGCCGCAGGCAGAACGCGAGCTCCGCGGCGTGCGGAAATTTCGGCGCGCCGCCGAACCCGCCCCAGCGCGAGTCGAAGCTCGTCTTGAGCGAGCGCAGCGCGCCGTCGATCGGCGCTCCCGAGAGCTCCGAGTGATGCGCCGGCGCGCCCGGCTCCAGGCGCTCGAAAGCCGCGAGCAGCCCCTCGTTCTGGCGGCCGATCTCCTCGCGGTTCTGGCGGTAGAACTCGGAGACGCGCTGGAGCAGGTCGGGGAAACCGGGCAGGTTGTAGCGCGCCTCCTTCGGGAAGTAGGTGCCCCCGAAGAAGGGCGCGCCGTCGGGCGCGAGGAACATCGTGAGCGGCCAGCCGCCCGGGCGCTGCGCCATCATCTGGTGCGCGAGCTGGTAGATCTGGTCGAGGTCGGGACGCTCCTCGCGGTCGACCTTGACGTTCACGAACAGCCGGTTCATCACCTC
>Ga0070741_10004134_pt1 | contig 34383 bp, 31 predicted proteins | sample Coa_R1_4_FD_66440 | JGI IMG/M metagenome (GOLD analysis project Ga0070741, IMG submission 66440) | Surface soil microbial communities from Centralia Pennsylvania, which are recovering from an underground coalmine fire - Coalmine... | ecosystem: Environmental > Terrestrial > Soil > Unclassified ... | reverse complement strand
TCGTTCACCGCCGCCAGTTCGCCCTCGATCGAGAAACCCGTCGCCAGCCGCGCGTGGGTCCCGGGCAGCACCGAGACGCCGTAGAGCCGCCGGACTCCGTCGCCGCCCCTGGCTTCGAACCAGCCGACGCCGTTGGCGTCGATGACGGTCGCCCGATTGGCCTCTGCAACCGCCTTGGGGGCGGCCGCGTCGGTCGGAAAGAGCGCCAGCACTTCTCCGTTCGCATCGGACACGAGGACCTGGGCGCCGAGGCGCTTGCCGACATCGGCCACCGCCAGGTTGAAGGTGAACAGGTTGATCGTCGCGGCAATCATCGCCTTCAGCTTGCCGTCCGGCCCGTAAGTCGGAAAGGCGTTGACGATGATCGGATGGCCATCCAGGCGGCTGACGACGAAGTCGCTGACGGCAAACCGGCGCGTGTCGCGCGCCTCGATGAAATAGGGGCGGTCGCCGACCTTGATGCCGATCGCACTCGGGTCGGTCGAGCAGACGATCTCTCCCCCTGAATCGGTGACGAAGAGGGACTTCGCCCAGTAGCGGCCTTCCTTGACGGAGTTGAGGAAGGCCGAGCACTCCTCGCGGCTGGCCGAGGTCGCCGCGGGCACCCGGGCGATGACGCCCAGCAGCGTCTTCACCTCGGCGAAGACTTCCGACTGCTGCGCGGCGGCGCTCGCCGCGGCGTGTATCGCCTGATCGCGCAGGGCGGCAATCGCGGCCTCATGCGAATTCTGGATGTCGGCAAAGCGGTACCAGACGAACGGCAGGACGCCGATGAGGGAGAGAAGGATGAGACGGGAGCGGATCCCGTTGAGCTTCCCCAGCTCCTGCGATCCGAGCATGCCCTACTCCGGATGTACGGTCCTCGATCCTAGGGATGACTCCTTAATCGGTTCATAATTGTTGCGGGCGCGGCGACTGCCCGCAACCGGCTCCCGAAGCCGGAATTCGATCGAGATTCTATTGCAATTTCTATGATTTAGGGAACACGGATGGCCGCGTGTGACCCTGCGAAATCGACCGGTTTACCCTACCGGTTTACCGCACAGGTCCGAGTTATACTTTCCGGCGCCAGCGCAATTTTCGTCGCTGCGGAAGGATTGCGCTAGTTCTGCCTCCGCACGATCGAGCGTCCCGCGTAAACGGCAGATGTTCCCAGCTCTTCCTCGATCCGGATCAGCTGGTTGTACTTGGCGGTGCGGTCGGAGCGCGACAGCGACCCGGTCTTGATCTGGCCGGCATTGGTGGCGACCGCAAGGTCGGCGATGGTAGCGTCCTCGGTCTCGCCCGAGCGGTGCGACATCACCGTCGTATAGGCCGCGTGCTGCGCCATGCCGACCGCTTCCAGCGTCTCGGTGAGCGAGCCGATCTGGTTGACCTTGACCAGGATCGAGTTGGCGGTGCCGCGGTCGATGCCCCGCTTCAGCCGCTCGGTGTTGGTGACGAACAGGTCGTCGCCGACGAGCTGGACGCGGTCGCCGATCTTCTCGGTGAGCGCCTTCCAGCCCTCCCAGTCGTCCTCGGCCATCCCGTCCTCGATCGAGATGATCGGGAACTTCCGGGCGAGGTCGGCGAGGTAGGCGACCTGCTGCGCGGCTGTGCGCGTCTTTCCCTCGCCCTCATAAACGTACTTGCCCTTCCTGTAGAACTCGGTCGCCGCACAATCGAGCGCCAGGCACACGTCGTCGCCCGGCTTGTAGCCGGCCTTCTCGATCGCCTTCACGACGAAGTCGAGCGCCGCGGTCGCCGAGGACAGGTTCGGCGCGAAGCCGCCCTCGTCGCCGACATTGGTGTTGTGCCCGGCGTCCTTCAGTTCCTTGCGCAGCGTATGGAACACTTCCGAGCCCATGCGCACCGCATCGGCCATCGTCGGCGCGCCGACCGGCGCGATCATGAATTCCTGGAAGTCGATGGGGTTGTCGGCATGGACGCCGCCATTGACGATGTTCATCAGCGGCACCGGGAGGACGCGGGCATTGGTCCCGCCGACATAGCGGTAGAGCGGCAGGCCGCGCGCGATCGCCGCGGCCTTTGCCACCGCGAGCGAGACGCCGAGGATCGCGTTGGCGCCGAGCCGGCTCTTGTTCGCCGTGCCGTCGAGCGCGATCATCGTCTTGTCGATATGGACCTGGTTCTCGGCCTCCATCCCGCCGATCGCCTCGAAAATCTCGCCGTTGACCGCATCCACCGCCTTGGTCACGCCCTTGCCGAGATAGCGCTGCTTGTCGCCGTCGCGGAGTTCGACCGCTTCGTGGGCGCCGGTCGAGGCGCCCGACGGGACGGCGGCGCGCCCGCGCGAACCGTCCTCGAGAAGGACGTCGACCTCGACCGTCGGGTTTCCCCGGCTGTCCAGAATCTCCCGACCGGTAATGTCGACGATGGCGGTCATGGTGGCGTCCCCTCTCGCTCAGGCCGCGCCGCTTCTAGCCGACCGGGCAACGGCGCGGAAGGGGGAGCGGCGTGACTTCGGCGCGGCGTTTGTTCATGGTTCCAGCCCATGCCGCGCCTCATCCTGACCAATGGCGACACCGCTGCCGACCTGCTCGTCGCGGCAGGCCGTGCCGGGCGGATCCAGCCGTGGCGCGACGTGCTCCACGAAGGGCCGATCGCCTTCGACCTCGCGGCCGCCATGAAGCTGCGGGTGCCGTGGCTGGCGCGGCGGATGCGGATCGATGCGACCGAGGTAGCCGCAGCCTTCGCCGACCGCGATGCTCTGGTCCAAGCACATGACCGGTTCGACGAAATCGAACTGTGGTTCGAGCACGACCTCTACGACCAGCTCCAGCTTCTCCAGATCCTCGCCTTCTTCGCCGATGCCGGACGCTCCGAGGGGCTGACGCTGATCCAGGCCGACGATTTTCTCGGCGCCCAGACGCCCGACACGATCCTCTCCTTCGCGACCGCGGCGCGGCCGGTCGACGGGCACGACCTCGACCTCGCCGAACGGGTTTGGGCCGACCTTGCGATGCCCACGCCCGAGCGGGCTTTCGCGTTCCTCGCCTCGGAGGCCGACCCGCGCCTCCCCTATGTCGAGCCGGCGCTCCGCCGCTTCTTCGAGGAACTGCCGGCGCCCGGCACCGGCCTCAGCCGCACGGAATTCGCGGCGCTGACGGCGATCGCGAGCGGCGCTACCGATCCCTTCCGGCTGTTCGGGGCCGTGACCATGACAGAGCCCGCCGCCTTCATGGGCGATGCCAGCTTTTTCGCGATGCTCGACGACCTCGCCGTCTCCGCCGTGCCTCTGGTCGCCGGGATCGCGCCGCCCGGCGCGCCCGAGGACGAGATGCGCCGCCACGAGGCGGCGAGCCTCACGCTCACCGAAGCGGGCCGCGCCGTGCTCGCCGGCGGCGCCGACCACATCGCCCTTAACGGCATCGACCGCTGGTGGGCGGGGACGCACCAGGCCGGCCGCGCCGTCTGGCGCTACGACCGCCACGCCGTCGAACTTGTGCCGCCGCCCTCACCGGGCGCATAGAGGCGCCCGATCGAAATCGGACAAGACTTCCATGGCCAAGGAAACCCTGCAGCTCGGGCGCGCCGTCGCCCTTCCCGCCAGTCCCGAGGAGGCGGTCCTCGACCGCGTACCCAACCCTCAGCCGGGCACCCGCTATCTCGCCCGTTTCACCTTTCCCGAATTCACCGCGATCTGCCCGGTGACCGGCCAGCCCGATTTCGGACACCTCGTCATCGATTACGTGCCCGCCAAATGGCTGATCGAGTCGAAGTCGCTGAAGCTCTACCTCAACTCGTTCCGCAACCACGGCGCCTTCCACGAGGACGTAACCGTCACCGTCGGCAGGAGGATCGCCGACCTCCTGAAGCCGGTCTGGCTCCGCATCGGCGGCTACTTCAACCCGCGCGGCGGCATGCCGATCGACGTGTTCTGGCAGACCGGCAAACCGCCGGCGGACGTCTGGCTGCCCGACCAGGGCGTGCCGCCCTATCGCGGGCGCGGCTGACATGTGCCGCGGTCGTGGTGGAATCTAGCCGATGCACAAGGGACGGCTCGAAGCATTCAGCGACGGCGTCATCGCGGTCATCATCACCATCCTTGTCCTCGAACTGAGGGCGCCGCACGGCACCGACTGGGCGGCAATCGAGCCGCTGGCTCCGGTCTTTGTCAGCTATGTGCTGAGCTTCCTCTATCTCGGCATCTACTGGACCAACCACCACCACCTCCTGCAGGCCGCAACGCACGTCACGGGTCCGGTGCTCTGGGCCAATCTTCACCTTCTCTTCTGGCTGTCGCTGGTTCCCTTCGTCACCGGCTGGATGGGCGAGAACCAGTTCGCGACCGTTCCGGTCGCCATCTACGGCGCCAACCTGCTTTTCGCCGCGCTCGCCTACTACGTGCTCGAGCGCACGCTGATCGCCGCCCAGGGCAAGGACTCGCGCCTGCAGATGGCGGTCGGCGCCGAGATCAAGGGATGGGTGTCGGTCGCTTGCTATGCGGCCGGCATCGTCGGCACGCTGCTCTTCGCGCCCTGGATCGGGCTCGCACTCTACGCGCTGGTCGCGCTGATGTGGCTGGTCCCTGACCGGCGCATCGAGCGGACGCTCGGCGTACGTCAGTAGCGGTCGAAGACCGGCGACACGGCCCCGAACAGGCGCTGCAGGGATCCGGGATAGATCGACAATTCTCCCGCCGGCACCACGTGCGCCAGCCGCCATGTCGTCGCGTAGAGGAGAAGGACGAGCGCGCAGGCAATCCAGACGAGATTCTCGCGTCCTTCGTTTCCTGGCGCCGGCGGCGGTCGCGGCCTCGGCTCGCGCGTGACCGCCAGATAGACAAACGTGTGGATGGCGAAGAAATGCGTGTAGCGGCCCCAGTCGGCGCCGACCGCGTAGGCCAGCGCCATCGCGCAGAACGAGCCGAAGGTCCAAAGCCTGATCAGGAAACCCGGCTTCGTCCGCTGTTTCAGGTCATTGACGAGGAGGACCAGCGGCGCTGCCGTGAGGACGAAGCCGAGGACCTGTCCGGACGCAGTTCGAGCGCTCGACGCGCGGTCGATCACCATCTGGAGGCCCTGCCTGAAAGTCAGGAACAGGAAGTTCGGGCGGTAGAAGACGTCGAACGCGCCGGGGTGCTTCGCCTGCCATGACGCGACGATCGCATCGACCATTGCCGGCGTGCCGACGCCGATCAACACGGAGAAGGCAAGACAGGCGAGGAGATAGGCGTCCGCCGCCACCATGGTCGCGACCTGCCAGCCTGTGCTGGTCCCCTCTCCCTGCCGGTTGAGGAACATTGCCACGGCGAGCGGGAAATAGAACCACGCGACTTCGACGAAGAGGCCGGCGACGAAATAGACCGCCATCAGCATGGCGAGCGCGTAGCGGCGCGGCGCATAAACCGCGATGGCCGCGGCGGCCATGAGCGCGGCGAAGACAAAAACGTCCTTCCGTGCGAAGGCGACGTACTCGTAGATCGGGAAGATCACGGTGCCCGGCGAGAAGAGGAAGAGAAGCGCGGCGAACGTGCCGATCCGGAAGGCCAGCACCACCAGCCAGGTCATCGTCGCCAGGTAGAGGAGACAGACGATCGCCGGCATCAGGAAGCGGACGGAGACGAGGTCGTCGAGCCGGTAGAGGATTTCGCCGAACAGGCCACGGCGGACGAAACCGCCCTGGTAGTTGACCAGCATCTCCGACCACGAGTAGCCGAGCGGAAAATCGTGGGCGACGCGGAAGCTGGTCGAGATGAACTGCGCCCAGACAACGGCGACCGTCAGCCAGAACCCGGCGAGCAGGAGCGTGCGCGACCGGAGGAGGCTTCCGCCCCCGGGCGAGGAATGGGATGGAACCGTGGTCAATGGCCGGCTCGCGTTGAGCACCCGGCCGCGACCGGCGCGGTCAGCGCGAACCCGGCAAGCACCAGTGGCCCGGATTGCGACAGGCGCTCCATGATTTTCCGGCGCTAGGTCCCTCGCCGCGCCTTGGCGATGCGGTCGATCGCGATCAGTTCCTCGAGGAGGTCGGGCAGCTGGCCGACCGGCAGCATGTTCGGACCGTCGGAGGGCGCGTTATCCGGGTCCTGATGGGTCTCGATGAAGACGCCGGCAACGCCGACGGCCACTGCCGCCCGCGCCAGAACCGGGACGAAACGACGGTCGCCGCCCGTCGAGGTCCCCTGCCCGCCCGGCTGCTGCACCGAATGGGTGGCGTCGAAGATCACCGGGGCGCCGGTCTCCGCCATAATCGGCAGAGCCCGCATGTCCGAGACCAGCGTGTTGTAGCCGAAGCTCGCGCCGCGCTCGGTGAGAAGGACATTGCGGTTGCCGCTCTCGACGATCTTTGCCGCCACGTTCTTCATGTCCCAGGGCGCCAGGAACTGGCCTTTCTTGACGTTGACCGGCAGACCGGTCCCGGCCGCGGCGACCAGGAGGTCGGTCTGCCGGCTGAGGAAGGCCGGTATCTGCAGGACGTCGACGACGCCAGCTATCTCGGCGCATTGCTCGCGCTCGTGAACGTCCGTGAGGATCGCCACGCCCAGTTTGGTGCGCAGCTCGTCGAAGATGGCGAGAGCCTTGTCGAGCCCCAGTCCGCGCTTGCCCTTGAGGCTGGTCCGGTTCGCCTTGTCGAACGAGGTCTTGTAAACGAGGCCGATCCCGAGGATCGCGGCCATCTCCTTGAGGCGCCCGGCCATGTCGAAAGCATGCGCACGCGATTCGAGCTGGCAGGGTCCGGCGATCAGGGCGAGCGGCAGATCGTTGCCGAACGTGGCGCTGCCGACTCGGACATGCGGATTGGGCTTCATGGCCGAAATCATACCGGCGTCGCGGCGGCAAAAGCGATGGTCACGCCACAGGCAGCCTCCGGCGGGACGACGATGCCTTCCGCGCGCTCGGCGAAGGGAACCTCGTTCCGGGCAAGCAGGCGCCGCGTCCCGGTAAGGTCGGCGACGAGGATCCGGCAGGCGAGGAACCGGCGCGGGTCGGGGTCGGCGTGGCCGCCATAGAGGGCCTCAAACCCAACCGGCGACAGGACTTCGACGTGCCCGTCGCCGGTGTCGAGGTCGATCCCGAGGCTGGTCGACTTCATGTCGTGGACGCCGGTGAAGTGCGTCAGGAATTCGTGGAAGTCGGCCGGGTCGCGCGTCACCAGCACGGCCGCGTCGATGCGGCTCGCCCCGTTCGCGTGGGCCTGGAATTCCGCCCGCCAGAAGTTCTCCGGATAGTGATGCTGGCAGGTGAAGAAGCCGGCGTCCTTCAGGCGGCTCTCGCCGGTGAAGGTCATCGTGAAGGCGACCGTCCGCGAAGCTCCGTCCGGCCCCCGCGCGATCCGCTCGAAACGCACCGGCTGGTAGGTCGGCAGCCCGTGGCTGGCGAAGGAGGCAAGGTCCTGATTCGAATCGCGGCTCTTCAGGACGAGCATCGACAGCCCCTCGCGCCGGGCGAGGAAGTCGCGGTTGAAGGCGGGAAATGAGAAGAACGCCTCGCCCGGCGGCGGGATCGTTGCCGGGTCGTTGATCGCCACCAGTTCGAGGAAGCCGCCCAGCAACTGAACGAGGCTGTTCTTGGTCCCGAAAGGATGGATCGCCTCCGGCGTCAGCGTGAAACCGAGGCGCCGATAGGCCGTGCGGGCCTTTTCGAGGTCCCGCACGGCAATCACCAAGTGGTCGATGCCGCGCGCCAAACGAGAATCCCCGCCGGAAGGACCCGGCGGGGACTGGCTACACCGCGGCTGCGGCGCTTGGGAAGCTACTCATTCAGCGACCGGGCGGTCTCGGCGGCGCGGACAAGCTGGACGAATTCCGCGCGAAGCCCGAACGGGTCGGCGCCGCGCGCGCCCTCGGCCAGTTTGAGGACCGAGTCCCAGGTGAAGTCGGCGCCGAGATAGGGATCGCCGCGGAGGAGCTGCCCGTAGCCCGCCACCGCGAGCGCGAAGCGCGTCGACTCGGGCGCTTCGGCCAGCGTCGCCGGACGGTCGGCATCGGTGATCGGCCGCTCGATCAGCTTCGAGGTCGCCTCGCCCGGCAGCTTGTAGCGGATCTTCAGGAACGCGACCTCGCCGCCCGGGTCCCCGCCGGTCGAGACTTTCACCGGCTGGTAGCGGAGCGGGTCGCTCGAAAGCTTCGCGCCGACCGGCGTGATCTCGTAAAGCGCCGTCACGGCAGTTCCGGCCCCGACCTCGCCGGCATCGACGCGGTCGTTGTTGAAGTCCTCGCGATTGAGGAGCCGGGTTTCGTAGCCGATCAGCCGGTACTCGGCGACCCGCGCCGGATTGAACTCGACCAGGATCTTGACGTCATCGGCGATCGGGAAGAGCGAGCCCTCGAAGTCGTCGCGGAAGAGCTTGCGGGCTTCCTGCAGACTGTCGACGTAGGCAGCGGTGCCGTTGCCGGACTGCGAGAGGGTCTGCATCATGGTGTCGTTGTAATTGCCGCGGCCGTAGCCATAGACCGAGAGGTAGATGCCGGTCTTCCGCTTCTCGGCGACGAAGTCTTCGAGCTTCTCCGGATCGGCAACGCCGACGTTGAAGTCGCCGTCGGTCATCAGGATGACGCGGTTGACCGCCTTCTTGTCGAAGTTCTGCTCGGCCATGGCATAGGCGAGCGCGAGGCCCTCGCCGCCGGCGGTCGAGCCGCCCGCCTGGAGCGCGTCGACGGCGCAGCGGATTTTCAGCTTTTCGACGCCGCTGGTCGGCGGGAGAACCGCGCCGGCGGCGCCGGCATAGACCGCGAGCGAAACCCGGTCCTCCGGCCGGAGCCGGTCGATGAGCACATTCAGCGCCTTCTGCGCCAGCGGAAGCTTGTCCGGCTCGTCCATCGAACCGGACACGTCGACCAGGAAGACGAGGTTGAGCGGCGGCTCCGCGGTCCGCGGGATGTCGTAGCCCTGCAGGCCGATATGGATGATTTCCTTGCCCGTCTGCCAGGGTGACGGCGTCAATGACACGGTGGTGCTGAACGGCACGTCGGGCGTCGCCGGCCGGGCGTAGCCGTAGTCGAAATAGTTGACCAGTTCCTCGACGCGGACCGCGTCGCGCGGCGGCAGCGTCCCGTCATTGATGAAGCGCCGGACGTTGGCGTAGGAGGCGGTGTCGACGTCGGTCGAGAAGGTCGAGACCGGCGCCTCGGCGACCGACTTGATCGGGTTCGGCGTCGCGTCGGGATATTTCTCCGTCTCCATCGGCTGGGCGGCGACAATCCCGGCCGCGGGCGGTGACGGCGGTGCGACCGCTTCGGTCATCGCGTCGCCCGGCGGAACCACGCCGGTCGGCGCAGCCACCAGCGGCTTGATCGGCATCGGGCTCGGCGCAAGTTTGACGGCGCGGTTGTTGAGGAGGCCGCCGCCGGCGCTTCCGTCCTCGTCGGCGCGGCGCATGTCGAAGCCGAGGGCCGCGCAGGCCGTCGGCGTCGCAATCCCGTCCTTGACGGTCGGGGCCGCCGCACCCGCCGGTGCGGGCGTGAAGACGGTCGTCGAGAGAAGAACGGTGAAGGTTAAGGCGAAGACAGATCGAACGGATGTCGCTCCAGGGCCGTGCATGGGCCAATCCCTCCGGCAAGACGCCCCCGCGCCTGGAACGAAGCAATGATCTTTGTCTGGGGCGTTATTTGGAGCGGATTGCGGGCGGATCGCGGCGCGGTTGTGTCGGCGGAATGGAGATCAGACGGGCCGCGCGAGAAGGTTTACGGCGCCCGCGGTGTGGAATTCTTCGGCCAGAAGCATGTCGAAACCGACCGGCGAAGAATCCGGAAGAATGGCTGCGGCGGCCAGTTCCTCGGGCAGGTCCAACAGGACCTGGCGCTTCGCCGACCGCCAGACCCGATCGAGGTTGACCCGCTCCCGCATGGAGGGCGTGTAGCGCCGGTTCAGCTCGGCATGGAATCCGGCGATTTCGCTCTTCCAATGCCGGGCAGAATCGGCATCAGGCTCAAGTGCCAGCTTGATGAGATGAACGAAGACGTTGTGGATCTGGCTTTCGACGGCCGCGAGTTCGGAGCGCCCCACGCTTTCGATTTCCTCCGCGACGTTCTCGACATCGATGTCGTTCGGCAAATCTCCGCGCTTCCGGCCCAGCCGGCGGATGTTCTCCGCCTGCTCCTCGGACCAAAGCAGAATGTCCTCGTCGTAAAGCGAGCGGTGGGTCATGCGCGCCAAAATAGGCCCGCGTGCACGAATCTGCAAAATTCAGCACCCGGTCAGGCCGCCTAAACCAGCCGGCTCTGCTCCACCGCCGCGGCGATGAACGAGGCGAAAAGCGGGTGCGGATCGAAGGGCCGCGACTTCAGCTCGGGGTGATACTGCACCCCGATGAACCACGGATGATCGACATACTCGACCGTCTCCGGCAAGAGGCCGTCGGGCGACATGCCGGCAAAGCGGAGCCCGTGCTGCTCCAGGCGGTCGCGGTAATTGATGTTGACCTCGTAGCGGTGCCGGTGGCGCTCTGAAATCTCGTTCGAGCCGTAGATGGCGGAGATCTTGCTGCCCCTGGCGAGGATCGCCGGATAGGCGCCGAGGCGCATCGTGCCGCCCAGTTCGCCGCCTTCGCTGCGCCGCTCGAGCGTATTGCCGCGCACCCATTCGGTGAGGACGCCGATCACCGGATCGGGCGTGGCGCCGAACTCGGAGGAAGATGCCTTCTCGATGCCGGCGAGGTTCCGCGCGGCCTCGACCATGGCCAGCTGCATGCCGAAGCAGATGCCGAAGAAGGGCACCTTCTTCTGGCGCGCGAAGCCGGCGGCGGCGATCATGCCCTCCGAGCCGCGCTGGCCGAAGCCGCCCGGCACGAGCACGCCGTCGACCCAGTCGAGCCGCGGCTTCGGGTCGATGCCCTCGAGCTGGTCGGACTCGATCCATTCGAGATTGACTTTCACCGTGTTGGCGATGCCGCCGTGGTGCAGCGCCTCGACCAGCGATTTGTAGGCGTCCTTGAGGCCGGTGTACTTGCCGACGACGGCGATGGTCACCTCGCCCTCATGCTTTTTCACGGCGTGGCTGATGTGCTCCCAGCGCGACAGGTCCGGCGCCGGCGCGTCCGCGATGCCGAAAGCGGCGAGCACCTGATCGTCCAGGCCCTCGCGGTGGTACGCCTCGGGCACGTCGTAGATATGCGCCACGTCGAGCGCCTGGATGACCGCCGACTCGCGCACGTTGCAGAAGAGCGAGAGCTTGCGGCGTTCCTCGCGCGGGATCGGGCGGTCGGCGCGGACGAGCAGGAGGTCCGGCTGGATGCCGATCTGGCGGAGTTCCTTGACCGAGTGCTGCGTCGGCTTGGTCTTCAGCTCGCCCGCCGCCGGAATATACGGCATCAGCGTCAGGTGGATGTAAACGGCGTGATGCGGCGGCAACTCGTTGCCGAGCTGGCGGATCGCCTCGAAGAAGGGCAGGCCCTCGATATCGCCGACTGTGCCGCCGATCTCGCACAGGACGAAATCGAACTCCTCGTTGCCGGAGAGGATGAACGACTTGATGGCGTCGGTGACGTGCGGGATCACCTGCACCGTCGCGCCCAGATAATCGCCGCGGCGCTCCTTGGTGATGATCTCCTGGTAGATGCGGCCGGTGGTGATGTTGTCCTGGCGGTTGGCGTTCCGCCCCGTGAAGCGCTCGTAATGGCCGAGGTCGAGATCGGTCTCGGCGCCATCCTCCGTGACGTAGACCTCGCCGTGCTGGTAGGGGCTCATCGTCCCCGGATCGACGTTGAGGTAGGGGTCGAGTTTGCGCAGGCGGACCCGATAGCCGCGCGCCTGGAGCAGCGCACCGAGGGCCGCCGATGCGATGCCTTTGCCGAGGGAGGAAACCACGCCGCCGGTGATGAAGACGTACCGCGCCATGGGCCCCTTCCCTAACCCGCTTCGATCTGATTCGCCGAGAGAAAAACGCAAACGCGGGAGGCTTGGCGGCCGGTGTCTCGATCAACCGCCAGGCTGCGCAAGGTCATGCCGACTTCCTAGGGCGTGGCGGGGATGGCCGGGGCGGCCGGCGTCGCCGGATTGGTTTCGGTCGCCGGCGGGACCGGCGCGACCGGCGTATTGGTCGTGTCGGCGCCGGCGGCGGGCGGCGGCGTGATCCCCTGCAGGTCGATCGCCGGGGTCTCGGCCGCGGGAGCCGTCGTGGCGGGGGCCGCGGGCACCGTCGCCGGGGCGGCGGGCGTCGTCGCCGGGGCCGGCGCGACGGGTGCGGTTGCCGCCGGGACGTTCACGGTGTCGAGGATCGAGGACGGCTTTTCCTCGAAGCGGGAGAGGAGCGCCAGACCGATCGAGGTGGCGAAGAAGACGGCCGCCAGGATCGCGGTCGAGCGGGTCAGCACATTGCCCTGCGCCCGGCTCGACAGGAACGCGTTCTGGCCGCCAATGCCGAGCGCGCCCCCTTCGGAGCGCTGCAGCAGCACAACGGCGACCAGCGCCGCGACCACCATCAGATGGATGACGATGATGACGGTTTCCATTGCTCACTCTGTCCGTAAAGCGCGGGCCTTGTACACGATCGCTACCCGGCTTGCCAGTGGCGCGAAAAGCTAGGCTTTCCGGGCCCCGGCGATGATGGCGAGGAAATCCTGCGCCTTGAGGCTGGCACCGCCGACAAGAGCTCCGTCGACATTGGCAAGGGCGAGGATTTCCGCAGCGTTGGATGGCTTGACCGACCCGCCGTAGAGGATGCGCATTGCGGCGCCCTCGCCGGCGAACCGGGCCTTCAGCCGGGCCCGTATATGGGCATGGGCCGAGAGAATGTCAGCAGAGGAAGCCGTCAGCCCGGTGCCGATCGCCCAGACCGGCTCGTAGGCGACGACCAGCCCCGCCGCGGTGGCGCCGTCCGGGATCGACCCGGCAAGCTGCCGGTCGAGGACGGCGAGCGTCTGTCCGGCCTTCCGTTCCTCGCCGGTCTCGCCAATGCAAAGCACCGCCAGCAGCCCGGCGCGGCGCGCGGCGAGCGCCTTCGCCCGCACGACAGCATCGCTTTCCTTGTGGTCGACCCGCCGCTCCGAGTGCCCGACGATGACCAGCGTCCCGCCGGCATCGGCGATCATTTCCGCCGAGATATCGCCGGTATGGGCGCCCGATGCGTCGGCGTGGCAGTCCTGACCGCCGATCCTGATGGTCGAGCCTTCGGTCGCCCGGACCGCCGCTTCGATGAGGGTGGCGGGCGGACAGACGGCTACGTCGCAGCCTTCGCCGGCCGGGCCGGAACGGAGCACGCCGAGTTCGGCAAGGCTCGCCTTGAGGCCGTTCATCTTCCAGTTCCCGGCGATGAGCTGCCTGGTCATGGATCTTCCTGGGCTTTGGGGGAAGTTGCGGGTGACGCCTAGCAGAGCGGACTGCAAAGCGGAAGCGGCTGGCGGGTCAGCCGCGTTCGAGGTCGCTCCGGTGGGCCTCGGCCAAGGCTGCCATGCTGGTGAAGCGGAAGTCGGTCTTCGGCGGCTCGGCCAGCGCGAGGGTTGCGCCGGAGCCTTCTTCGGCATGGCGGCGATGGATCCAGGCGGTCGCGAGGCCGACCTTCTTTGCCGGGACGTGGTCGTGAAAGAGGCTCTCCGCCGTGTGCAGGATGTCCGCTTTGGCGATGCCGCGCTGTTCGAGCTTGGCCAGCATGTAGGCGAAATTCCGCTCGGACGGCTTGTACGAGCCGATGTCCTCGGCGGTGTAGATCGCGTCGAACTCGACCTGCAGGCGCCGGTTGCTGTGCGCGAAACTCAGATTGTCGACGTTCGACAGGATGACCAGCTTGTAGTGGCTCTTGAGGTACTGGAGGGCCTTCGCCGAATCCGGAAAAGCCGGCCAGTCGCGGATCGAATTGCCGTAGGCGAGCGCCTCGTCCCAGGTCGCGTGGACGCCCCATTCTTCCGCCAGCCGCTTGAAGACGACGGCCAGCAGGTCGCTGTAGCGCTTACCCGGCGTCGCCTCCTGCTGCGAGGCCTCATGGCGGGCATGGGCTTCGAGGATGTGGTTGCGGGAGAGCGGGGCCTTCAGCCGCGATGTCAGCGGTTTCAGCGCCTCGACCATCCCGGTTTCCCAGTCGATCAGCGTCCCGTAGCAATCGAATGTCAGGACCTTGAAGTCGGTAAGACGCATTGGCCTTCCCCGCCTATGGCGTGTGCGGGCTGCACCATAGTGAAAATCCCGCGCCAGGCCAGCGCGCCGCGACCGCACCGGAAAAGCCAGCCTCCAGAATGACTTAGCCGGCGACGGTTTGCCTTGCGGGCGCCCCATGCCGTCCCTATTATCCGCGCGCATTTTTCGAGGCCGCCTTTCGCGGCCTCCTTCCCAGAGGTCTCGCCGCTCATGCTCGACGCACTCCGCAGAGGTGCCAGCAGCTGGATTGCCCAGATTTTCATTGCCGTGCTGGTGCTCACCTTTGCCATCTGGGGCGTATCGGACGTGTTCAACGGCTTCCGTGCCGACACGGTCGCGGAAGTCGGGCGGAGCAACATCACCATCGCCGAGTACCAGCGGAAACTCGACCTCGCGGTCCGCCAGTTCAATCAGCAATACGGCCAGCAGCTCACCCTCGACCAGGCGCGCACGACCCGCATCCCGGCGGAGGTCCTGTCGCGGCTGGTCAGCGAGGCGACGCTCAACGACACCGCCCGCACGCTCGGCCTCAACGTCTCCGGACCGACGCTCGCCTCGCAGATCGTCGCCGATCCCACTTTCCACGGCGTCACCGGCACGTTCGACCGCGCCTATTTCAACCAGCTCCTGCGGAGCGCGGGCTTGACCGAAGACGCCTACATGGCGGAGCAGAAGGCCGCCTATATCCGCTCCCAGATCGGCGATGCGCTCACCGGCGGCCTGGTCGTGCCCGACTCCTATATGCGCGCCCTCCACGAATACCGGAACGAGGCCCGCTCGATCAGCTACCTGACGCTCCTGCCCGCCGCGGCCGGGACCGTTCCGGAGCCCTCCGACACCGACCTGCAGGCGTTCTTCGACGCCCACAAGGCCGACTATCGCGCCCCCGAGTTCCGCGCGATCAGCATGCTGAAAATGGCGCCGACCGACCTCGCCAAGCCTGACGAGGTGAGCGACGAGGACGCCAAGAAAGTCTACGACCAGCAGCTCGCGACGACCTTCACCACGCCCGAACGGCGCAAGGTCGAGCAGATCGTCTTCACCGACAAGGCCGACGCCGACAAGGCGGCCGCCGCGCTAGCCGCCGGGAAGACCTTCGACGACCTGATGGCCGAGCGGAACCTCAAGCCGACCGACGTCGATCTCGGCCTCGTGTCGCGCGACAAGATCGTCGATCCGGCGCTTGCCGACGCGGCCTTCGCGCTGGCCCAGCCGGGCGTCTCACCGGTGATTGCCGGGCGGTTCGGCCCGGCAATGGTGCGCGTCACCGAGATCCAGCCGCAGAAGGTTACGTCGTTCGACGAGGCCAAGGCCGAGATCAAGAAGAAGCTCGCCGACCAGCGCGCCGCCGCAGAGATCGCCGATCAGCGCGACGTGGTCGAGGACGCCCGCGCTGGCGGCGAGACGCTCGCCGAGATCGGCAAGAAATACGATATCCCGATCGTCACGATACCCGCGGTCGACAAGAACGGCGCCGACGACAAGGGGGAGGCGATCAAGAACCTGCCCGCGGGTCTGGTCAGCGGCGCGTTCGCTTCCGACGTCGGCGTCCAGAACGAACCGATCGCCATCGAAGGCGGCTTCGTCTGGTACGACGTTACCGCCGTCACGCCGGAGCACGACCGCGAACTGAAGGACGTGCGCGACAAGGTCGTCGCGGCCTGGACGCGGAACGAGGTCGATACCCGCCTCAAGGCCAAGGCCGAGGAGATCCGCGGACGTCTCGCCGCCGGCGAGGACATCGCCAAGGTCGCGGCCGAACTCGGCGTCGAGGTGAAAAAGATCGACGGGATCACCCGCGCCACCGAGCCGACCGGCGACCTGACCGTCTCGATGCGCGCGGCCGCCTTTGCCGGCCCGAAGGGCACCGCGCAGGTTGCCGACGGCGTTGCCGACCAGAGCAAGGTCGTCCTCGTCGTCACCGGCGCCGAGGTGCCGCCCTACTTCTCGGGCGCGCCCGAACTCGCCCAGGCGCAGCAGCAACTCTCGCAGCAATTCGGCCTCGACATTCTGCAGCAATACGTCACCGACCTGCAGAGCTCGATCGGTATCCGCATCAACCAGACCGCGCTCGACCAGGCCCTCGGCACGCCGGCCTCGGGCACCTAGGCGTACCGGGGCCGCGAGCGATGCTGGTCGAACCCGCCGAAGCCGAATTCGCTCGCCACTATGATGGCGGCGAGGCGCAGGTCGTGTGGACGCGGCTGGTCGCCGACCTCGAAACGCCAGTCTCGGCGATGCTGAAACTGTCGGCGGGCCGCGCCAACTGCTTCCTGCTCGAATCGGTCGAAGGCGGCGCCGTGCGCGGCCGCTACTCGATCATCGGCATCGAGCCCGACCTGATCTTCCGCGCCTTCGGCCCGCATGCCGAGATCAACTCCGACCCGAAGAACGGACGCGACCGCTACGAGCCGGCGCCGGAGCCGACGCTGCAGGCGCTTCGCCGGCTGATTGCCGAGTCCCGCATCCGCCTGCCCGAGGGCCTTCCGCCGATGGCCGCCGGCGTCTTCGGCTATCTCGGCTACGACGTGGTGCGCGAGATGGAGGCGCTCGGCCCGGCCAATCCCGATCCGCTCGGCCTCCCCGACGTCATCCTCATCCGGCCGACGACGATCGTGGTCTTCGACTCGGTCAAGGATGAAGTCACCATCGTCACGCCGGTCCGCGCCCAGCGCGGCCAGACCGCGGACCAGGCGCGGTCGCGCGCCGTCGACCGCCTCACCGCCGTGGTCGATGCGCTCGACACGCCGCTCGACAAGTCGGCCGACCCGACGGAGATCGACCTCGGCGTCGCGGTCGTCTCCAACACGCCGCGCGAGCGCTACCTGGAGATGGTGCGGAAGGCCAAGGACTACATCGCCGCCGGCGACATCTTCCAGGTGGTCCTGTCACAGCGCTTCGAGGCGCCGTTCACGCTGCCGCCGTTTGCGCTCTATCGCGCGCTCCGCCGGGTCAATCCTTCGCCCTACCTCTACTTCCTCGATTTCGGCAGCTTCGCGCTCGCCGGATCGAGCCCGGAAATCCTGGTCCGCGTCAGGGCCGGCGAGGTGACCATCCGGCCGATTGCCGGGACGCGCCCGCGCGGCGAGAGCCCGGACGACGACCGGCGGCTGACGGCCGAGCTGCTCGCCGACCCCAAGGAGCGCGCCGAGCACCTGATGCTCCTCGACCTCGGCCGCAACGACGTCGGCCGCGTCGCCGAGATCGGCACGGTGAAAGTCACCGACCAGTTCTTCCCCGAGTTCTACAGCCACGTCATCCATATCGTCTCGAACGTGACCGGCCGGCTCGATCCGCAATACGACACCGTCGATGCGCTCGCCGCCGGTTTCCCCGCCGGCACCGTCTCCGGCGCGCCGAAGGTCCGGGCGATGCAGATCATCGACGAACTGGAGGCGGAGAAGCGCGGCATCTATGCCGGCTGCGTCGGCTATTTCACCGCCAACGGCGACATGGATACCTGCATCGTGCTCCGCACCTCGATCGTGAAGGACGGCAGGATGTATGTGCAGGCAGGCGCCGGCATCGTGGCCGACTCCGTGCCCGAGAACGAGCACGCCGAGTGCCTGGCCAAATCGCGGGCCCTCTTCCGCGCCGCCGAGGAAGCCGTGCGCTTCGCCTCGACCGTGGGGCGGGGGCAATGATCCGCATCGCGGCGTCGGCGCTGGCGCTTGCCGGCGGCATCGCCGGCGCTGCGGCCGCCGATCCGCCCTATCCGTCCCCGGCGATGCTCCAGAACACGCGCGCCAACGCGACGCTCTACGTCCGCTGCGAGCCGCCGGAAGGAACGCGGCTCCGCTGCAACTTCACCGAGATGACGGTGACGAAGGGCCCGGAGCGGGCGCCGCCGCGGTCGCCTTCGCCGGCGGAGTGCAACGAGATCGAGGCGATCGGCAAGGCGATCCGGAACGGCGAGCCGCCGCCGGGCGTCGACCCCCAGGCATTCACCGACCGCTTCGCCCACCAGAGCGAGGAGCAGAAGAAGGACGACGGCGCGCTCGCAGATGCCTTCGCGGCGGTCTGCGCCAGGAACGACGACGCCAGCCTTGCCAATCTCGCCGAGGTGCTCCGCGACCGCGAGCGCCGCTCCTGCACGCTTGCCGTCCACACCTACCGGCTCGACTTCGACTGGCATGGCGACGAGCGCACATGGGTGAGCAGCAGCGGCGAGCCTGCCGGCGGCTGCGGCGGCATCACCGCCGGCACCTTCTCGCAGTTCGACAAGGACCGGCCGGATGCCTGGACCTACCGGGTCAAGGAAACGGTCACCAATCCCGAGGGTATGACCGATAACGGCGAGAGCTGCGCCGGCACCGATACCGGCGAGGTCACCTATGCCGCCGGGCTCCCCGACATTTATGTGGGCTGCGACTACCTTCGTTTTGTAGACTAGGCCTCCAACAGGCGGCGTCCGGCATGATCCTCGTCATCGATAACTACGACAGCTTCACCTACAACCTCGTCCATTTCCTCGGGGAACTCGGCGCGAAGCTGGTCGTCAGGCGGAACGACAAGCTGACCGTCGCTGACGCCGTGGCGATGGCGCCGGAGGCGATCGTCCTCTCGCCGGGGCCGTGCACGCCGAACGAGGCCGGCATCTGTCTCGACCTCATCCGCACGGCCGGGCCGAAGATCCCGATATTCGGCGTCTGCCTCGGCCATCAGGCGATCGGCCAGGTCTATGGCGGCAAGGTCGTGCGCGCGCCGCGCCTGATGCACGGCAAGCTCAGCGAAATCCGCCATAGCGGAAAGAGCGTCTTCCGCGGCATCAACGGCGCGTTCCAGGCGACCCGCTACCATTCGCTCACCATCGCGCCGGAAACGCTGCCGGCCGACCTCGAAGTGACGGCGACCGCCGACGACGACGTGATCATGGGCGTCATGCACCGGCGGCACCCGGTCCACGGCGTCCAGTTCCATCCGGAGAGCATCGCCTCCGAGCACGGCCACCGCATCCTCGGCAATTTCCTCGAAATCGCCGCGGCCTGGAACGCCCGCAACCGTCTGGAACGCGTCCCCGCATGAGCGAGCAAGCGAAGACCGACCTCAAGCCGTTCGTCGCCAAGGCTGCGTCGGGAAAGCCGCTGACGCGGGCCGAGGCCGAGGAGGCGTTCGGCATCATCATGTCGGGCGACGCGACGCCGGCGCAGATCGGCGGCTTCCTGATGGCGCTGCGCGTCCGCGGCGAGACCGTCGACGAGATCGCCGGCGCCGTCTCGGCGATGCGGGCGAAAATGCTCAAGGTCGAGGCCCCGCCCGACGCGATCGACGTGGTCGGCACCGGCGGCGACTCGGCGAGCACCTACAACATCTCCACCACCTCCGCCTTCGTCGTCGCCGGCGCCGGCGTGCCGGTCGCCAAGCACGGCAACCGCGCGCTCACCTCGAAGTCGGGCGCCGCCGACGTGCTCACCGCCCTCGGCGTCAAGATCGACATTCCGCCGGCCAAGATCGCCGAGAGCATCCGCGAGGCCGGCATCGGCTTCATGTTCGCGCCGGCGCATCACTCCGCAATGCGCCATGTCGGCCCGACGCGCGTCGAACTCGGCACCCGCACGATCTTCAACCTGCTCGGACCGCTTTCCAATCCGGCCGGCGTCAAGCGGATGCTGGTCGGCGTGTTCGCGCCCGAATATGTCGAGCCGGTCGCGCATGTCTTCCGCGAGCTCGGCGCCGAAGCGGCATGGGTCATCCACGGCGCCGGCGGCCTCGACGAGATTTCCGTCCTCGGGCCGACCAAGGTCGCGCAACTGAAGGACGGCGTCGTCACCACCTTCGAGGTTTCACCCGGCGACGTGAACATGGCCTTTGCTTCGGTCGAGTCGATCCGCGGCGGCGATGCCAAGCACAATGCCCAGGCCCTGTTCGAGGTGCTCCGCGGCCAGACCGGGCCCTATCGCGACACGGTCCTTCTCAATGCCGGCGCGGCGCTGGTGGTCGCCGGCAGAGCGGCCAACCTGGCCGAAGGCGTCTCGCTCGCCACCGCCGCCATCGACCAAGGCAAGGCGCGCGCGGCCCTCGAAAAGCTGGTCGCGGTCTCCAATTCCTGAGCGGGCGATGGCCGACATCCTCGAAAAGATCGAACGGAGCAAGCGGGCGGAGATCGCCGCCGCCAAGGCCGCCGTGTCGCCGGACGAAATCCGCCGCCGCGCCGCCGCCGCACCTCCGCCGCGCGGCTTCCTTGCGCGGATCGAAGCGGCGCTTGCCGCCAAACATCCCGCGCTCGTTGCCGAGATCAAGAAGGCGAGCCCGTCGAAGGGCCTCATCCGCCCCGATTTCGACCCGCCGGCGCTCGCCCGCGCCTATGCCGATGGCGGCGCGACCTGCCTTTCCGTGCTCACCGACGGGCCATTCTTCCAAGGCGCGCCCGAGCATCTCGTCGCCGCCCGCGCCGCCTGCACGCTCCCCGTCATCCGCAAGGATTTCCTCTACGAGCCGTACCAGGTCTATGAGGCGCGCGCGCTCGGCGCCGACTGCATCCTCATCATCATGGCGGGGCTCGGCGACGCCGACGCCGCCCGGCTCGAAGCCACCGCCTTCGAACTCGGCATGGACGTGCTCGTCGAGATCCACAACGAGGCCGAACTCGACCGTGCGCTTCGCCTCAGGTCACGGCTCCTCGGCATCAACAACCGCGACCTCCACACCTTCGAGACGACGCTTGCCGTGAGCGAGCGTCTCGCCCCGCTCGTCCCCAGCGACCGGGTGCTGGTCGGGGAGAGCGGCATCTTCACCGCCGCCGACATTGCCCGCCTGCAACGCGCCGGCATCCGCGCCTTCCTCGTCGGCGAGAGCCTGATGCGCCAGGAAGACGTCGCCGCGGCGACGCGCACGCTTCTCGCCGTTCCCGCCCTTGCCTGAGGGCCGCCGATGGCCCGCCGCCTGACCCACATCGACAAGTCCGGCGCCGCCCGCATGGTCGATGTCGGTGCCAAGCCGGTGACCGAGCGCGTCGCCGTCGCCGAGGGCCGCGTGACGATGGGCGCGGGGACGCTGGCGCTCATCGTCTCGGACAGCTTCACCGCCGAGCGGAAGGGCAACGTCATCGCCGTCGCCCGCGTCGCCGGGATCATGGCGGCGAAGCGGACGCACGAACTGATCCCCCTCGCCCACCCGCTCGGCCTCACCTCGGTCGCCGTCGACATCGAGCCGGATGAAGCGCTTCCCGGCCTCCGCGTCCGGGCGACCGCCAAGGTCAGCGGCAAGACCGGCGTCGAGATGGAGGCGCTCACCGCCGTCGCGGTCGCCTGCCTCACCATCTACGACATGGCCAAGGCCGTCGACCGCGGCATCGAAATCGGCGGCATCCGCCTCCTCGAAAAGCAAGGCGGCCGCTCGGGCCACTGGCGGCGGAAGGAATGAGCGACCTACTGCCGGTCGACGACGCGATCCGGCGGATCGTCGCCGGCGTGACGCCGCTGCCCTCCGAAGACGTTCCCCTCGCCGAGGCCGGCGGACGCCGCCTTGCCGCGCCGCTTGCCGCGCGCCGCACGCAGCCGCCCTTCCCCGCTTCGGCGATGGACGGCTACGCCCTCCGTGCCGCCGACGCGAAGCCGGGCGCGAAGCTGAAGCTCGTCGGAATCTCGGCCGCCGGCCACGGCTATGGTGGCGCCGTCGGCCCCGGCGACGCGGTCCGCATCTTCACCGGCGCTCCGGTCCCGACCGGCGCCGACGCGATCCTCATCCAGGAACAGGCCGACGCCCCCGACGCCGCCACCGTCATCCCGCGCGCGGCGGTCACCGCCGGCCGCTACGTCCGCCCGGCGGGGCTCGACTTCAGCGAAGGCGCGGCGCTGCTTCCCGCCGGCCGCCGGCTCGGCATGCGCGAACTGGCGCTGGCCGGCGCCATGGGCTACGGCGCCGTTCCGGTCCGCCGGCGCCCCGTCGTGGCGCTCCTTGCCACCGGCGACGAACTGGTGCCGCCCGGCGCCCTGCCCGGCCCCGACCAGATCGTCGCCTCGACCGGGCCCGGTCTCGCGTCGCTCGTCGCCGCATCCGGGGGGACGGCGCATGACCTCGGCATCGTTTCGGACGTCCGCGCCGCCACCGAGGCGGCGATCGACCGCGCCCGCGCCCTCCCGGCCGATGTGCTGGTGACGCTCGGCGGCGCCTCGGTCGGCGACCACGACTTCGTCCGCGATGCGCTTGCCGCCCGCGGCATGGCGCTCGACTTCTGGCGGATCGCGATGCGGCCGGGGAAGCCGCTCCTTTTCGGCCGGCTCGACGGCATGGCCGTCCTCGGCCTGCCGGGCAATCCCGTCTCCAGCCTTGTCTGCGCGCTCCTCTTCCTCCGCCCGCTCCTCGACGCGCTCCAGGGTGCCGCCCCATCCGACCCGACCGAGCCCGCCACGCTCGCCGCGCCCCTTGCCGCCAACGACGGGCGCCAGGACTATCTTCGCGCCCGCATCGCGGCCTCACACGATCGCGGCCCGCTCGTCGAAGCCTTTCCGGCGCAGGATTCCTCCGTCCTCTCGGTTCTCGCCGCGGCGGACTGCCTGATCGTCCGGCCGCCTAACGCGCCGGCGGCCCCTGCCGGCGCGCCCTGCCGGATCGTTCGCCTTCCCTGATCGATCGCTTCACCGAAAATTCAGACCCAATTATCCCCTTGACGTATGCCCGCCTTATTCCTAGATTCTAGGAAGAAGGGAGCAACGCCATGGCCAAGCCAATGACCGTCACGCAATTCCTCCGGCTCTTTCCGGATGACGACGCGTGTCTCGCGCACCTGTTTGAGGTTCGCTACGGCTCGGAACCGGTCTGCCCGAAGTGCGGCCAGATCAACACCTTCCACAAGCTGGCGAAGATGCCCGCCTACACTTGCAATTGCGGCCACCACATTCACCCGATGGTGGACACGCCGTTCCATCGGTCGCGGACGCCGCTGCAAAAGTGGTTCTTTGCGATGTTCCTTTTCACCACGACGCGGAACGGCGTCGCGGCCAAGGAAATCCAGAGGCAGATGGGCGTGACCTACAAGACCGCGTGGCGCATGGCGCGGCTTATCCGCGAGTACATGGGATGGGTTGACGGCGACGCGCCGCTGGGCGGCCCCGGCGGGCCGATTGTAGAGGCCGACGAAGTATTCCTCGGCGGCAAGTCCACCATGGCCGAGCGCACCAAGTCTAAGACCATCGTTTTCGGCATGGCCGAGCGTGGCGGCGACGTGGTGACCCGCGTTATTCCGAACCGCAGCGAAGGCAGCACGACGCCGCACATTCAGAAGTTTGTGCGCCCCGGCTCCAAGCTGGCGACGGACGAATGGACCGGCTACCAGAACCTCGGCCTTGAAGGCTACGTCCACGGTCGCGTGAACCACGCCGCGAAGGAATACGCTCGCGGCGAGTGGCATACGAATACGATTGAAGCCTTCTGGGCGATGGTGCGCCGGACGATTGCCGGAACCCACATCTGGGTATCGGCTAAACATCTTCCGAAGTACCTCGGCGAGATCGAGTACCGGTGGAACCTCCGGAAGCGCCCCGACCTGATGTTCCCTTTGCTTTTGGCTTCTTTCCATAGGCCATTGCACTAAGCAGCTTGTCGAACGCTTCGCGGTCGCCGGTCGCCGGATGCTCCTTAGCGAAGCGTTCGAGCTGGCCCTTCTTGCGAGCCTCGTGAAGGCTAAGGTGTTTGCCGCGGGACATTGGGTCGAACTATCGCTGCGCTCGCGTCCAACGGACACACAGCAACACCGCCAAGATCAGCAGAAACAGAAGCACAATGCGTGCCCCCATTGTGATCATGACCCCCTCACTTGTCGGCGGCGCGACTGGAACGCCGATCAAACTGAGCGCGATGACGACGCCCGCCACGACGATCATGCCCAACGCGTTGATCGCCCGTGGAGTCGGCTTTGCGCCCACAAGAACGTGAGCCAACTCACGCAATTCGGCCCCTATCAGCTTGACCATTTCCTCCAGTCTGTCGCCAAGCAGATACAGGGCAATCCATAGGACCAGGATCGCAGCCGCCGCTGCGGTGGCCGTTGCGAAGGGATCAGCAAGACCTACAGTCCCTCCCATTGAGCCTCCAACATCATGCCTATGACGAAGAAAATCCCGGCCAGAACCGCCACAAGGATTCCCATTGGCGGATAGATCAGCGCGAATCCGGTCAACAGCCAGACGATCGTCGAGAAGGCACAGACCAGCCCTACCAGCGCGCTGGCTACTTTCCCTACCGTCACCACATCAACGGTGGGCACGGTTGCCTCCGCTTTCTGCGGCTGCGCGGTCGATTGATCGCTTACCACCCTCAATGGAGCTGGTGTCGTGGGCGGAACAGCCGACGAGCGTTTGATCGACTGAGGCTGCCCCTCGGACGGCAGCCCCCGATACCGAATTACGGGCGGCGGGAAATCCAAATGGTTGGCCGACATAGCCTATCACTCCGACTGTTCTGTCGGGACGACAACGCCCGCCATATTCTTGGCGAGCCAATCTGCGAGTTGCTTTGCCACGGCCAGCGACATTACCAGACGGGCGCAGACCACTCGTTCTACCGGCGTCTCTCCCTCCAATGTTACGCCGGACAACAGCCGGTCCTGAAACAGATTGATCTTGATGATTTGATCGTGCCCAACGATCGAATGCGCCCCATCGATATGGATAATCGGCGCTTCCATAACGGCCTGGTTGATTGAGGTTATCGTAACCCTCATCGTTGTAAGTTCTGGCGCGCCAGTGGTGTTTGCCATGTACCCCTCCCCGCAGACGATCAATGAGAACACAACTATCCGGGTGAGTCATATCGCGCCTCCGTTCACATACGTCAAGGGGATATAGTGGAATTCAGAGTTGCGGAACACATATAGAACGAGTAGGTTCGTTCCCGATTTGTACTAGATGTAGCGATTCCCCAGGCAGGCCCCGGCGATGCTCACACGCAAGCAGCATGAACTCCTGATGTTCGTTCACGAGCGCCTGAAGGAGTCGGGCGTTCCGCCCTCCTTCGACGAGATGAAGGATGCGCTGGATCTGCGCTCCAAGTCCGGCATCCACCGCCTCATCAAGGCGCTCGAGGAACGCGGCTTCATCAAGCGCCTGCCCAACCGCGCCCGCGCCATCGAGGTGATCCGCCTGCCCGAGTCGTCCGTGCCGGCGCAGACGGCGCCGCGCGCCCGCGGCTTCTCGCCGAGCGTCATCGTCGGCAGCCTCGGCCGCGTCCGTCCGGCGGGCGACGGCGAGACGACCTACGAGCCGGTCGTCGTTCCGGTCATGGGCCGCATCGCCGCCGGCGTCCCGATCGAGGCGATCCAGAACCACAGCCATTCGATCATGGTCCCGCCCGACATGCTGTCGGCGGGCGAGCATTTCGCGCTCGAAGTGCGCGGCGATTCGATGATCGAGGCGGGCATCCACGAGGGCGACACCGTCGTCATTCGCAAGACCGATACGGCCGACACCGGCGACATCGTCGTGGCGCTGGTCGACAACGAGGAGGCGACGCTGAAGCGCCTCCGCCGCAAGGGCGCATCGATCGCGCTCGAAGCCGCCAACCCGGCCTACGAGACGCGCATCTTCGGGCCGGACCGCGTCCGCATCCAGGGCCGCCTCGTCGGGCTGCTCCGCCGCTACTAGTCACCGCGACAGGCCGTAGCGTGGGCTAAGGCGCGAAGCGCCGAGCCCGCGGTGTCATCAACCGGTGGGCACGCATCTCCGACGCTTTTGCCGACCCCACCGCCGACCGTTTCGTCGACGAGAAACTCCCTCGTGTCGTTCCGTGCGCGATGCGGCGCGCAGTGCCGCGTCGCAGACACGGAACCTCGTGGGTTGGTGTCGCCCAAACGTCGAGATCCCGGGTCTGCAGCGCACCGCTTCGCGCTGCGCTGCGCCCGGGACGACAATGCCTTGGGCGAAGGCAGGCTGGGCTGAGGCGCACTGCGCCGAGGCCACTTCCAGCGGTGGCCGCGCGCCTCCGGCGCTTTGCCCACCCTAGCGATCAGCGCGACAACGGCGGCATCCACGGCCGCCGCATGTCGGGATAGGCCCGCGTCATGGTGAAGGCGTCCGGCCCGCCGGTGCGGTAGAGCGCCACCGCCCCGGTCTCCGACAGCACATGCCGGTCGATGACGGTCGCGGCGCAGTCCACGGGCGCCCGCAGCCGGGTAACCACGACAGTGGCGTCGCGACAGGCGCCCGCCAGGCCCTCCGGATCGAGCACCAGCACCACATTCCGCCCATCCGCAAGCGCGGCGCTGCACGATTTCCCGTCGCAGTTCGCTCCGGCGCGAAGCGTCGCGTCGCGCGCCGAACGGGGGTCCGCATCGGCCCGCAGCCAGTTGCCGATGTCGAAGCTCGCGCCCTTGCCGCCGAGGATGGTCAGCCGTCCGTCCGGGCCGCGGACCGCCGCCGCCCACCCGTCCCCGGCGACGATGACGTCCGGCCGCGGCGCGAGCAGGGCCAGCGGAATGGCGCAGAGTAGCGGCACCAGCCCGGCGAGCCGCCAGCGCGCCTGCCAGAGCGCCAGCCACAGGAACCCGGCCACCGCCGACACGAGCGCGATGAGCGGCGGCGCCGCTACCCCGCCGGCCCCGGCCGACCAGCCCGCCGTTTCCGCCGCCACCCCGCGCATCCAGTCGAGCCCGTAGCCCATCAGCGCCAGCGGCAGGCTCTCCAGCCCGAGCGGCATCAGCAGCACTGCGGCGAGCGCCATCGGCATGATCACCAGCCCGACCACCGGCGCGGTCGCGATGTTGGCGAAAAGCGTCAGCGGCGCGACGCGCTGGAAGTGGTAGATGCCGAAGGGCAGCGTCGCGAGGCCGGCGACGAGCGAAGTCAGGGCCAGCGCCGATACCGACTCCAGCACGCGCCGCCACAGCCCGGCGTCGCTCGCCGCGGCGAGGTTGAGTCTTGCCGCGCGTCTCTCCGCCAGCGCTTCCCACGCCGCGACCAGCGCCACCGTCGCCGCGAACGACATCTGGAAGCTCGCCGAGAGCACGCTGTCCGGCAGGAGGACGAGGATCACCCACGCGGCCAGGGCGACGTTCCTGAGCGTGATCGCGCGCCGGTCGGCAATGACCGCGGCGAGCATGATCGCCAGCATCACCCATGAGCGGACCGTGGCCACCTCCGCCCCCGAGATTCCGAGGTAGAAGGTCGCGACCGCGAGCGCGCCCGCCGCCGCCCATTTCTTGATCGGGTAGCCGAGCGCCAGCGTCGTCGACAGCGCGAAGAACGCGCGGAGGAGCCAGAACGTGGCGCCCGCCACCAGCGCCATGTGCAGGCCCGAGATCGACAGGATGTGCCCGAGCCCGGAGGCGCGCATGTCGTCCTGGGTCCTGGCCGAAATGCCGCGCTGGTCGCCCATGATCAGCGCCGCCGCGATCCGCCCGTTGTCGCCGTCGAGTGCGGCTTCGATCCGCCGGCGGATGGTCTCGCGCAATGCGCCGAGCGGCTGCATCAGGCGGATGTCGAGCGGCGCCGGGCCGAGATTCGCGGACGTCGCCGCGCCATAGGCGAAGCCGACGCCGCCGATCCCGTCGTAGAAGGCGTCGCGGGCGAAATCGAAGGCGCCGGGCATCACCGGCCCGCTCGGCGGCTGCAGACGGGCCTTCAGCGACAGGGCATCGCCGACCGCGATCGCGCCCGCGCGGCTCCGCACGGTGACGCGCACCGTCCGCGGCAGGTCGGGCGCGCCGAAGCCGGAGACCGAGGCAACACGGAGACAGACGCGCGCGCCGGTCTTCCCCGACTCCTCGCGCGCCGACACCCAGCCGCTGACCGTGACGGTCAGCTCGCGCGGCAGGACCGGTGCGGCGACCGCATCGGTGCGAAGCTTCATGGCCGCCGCGCCGCCGGTGATCAACGCGGCGACGAGCAACAGCCGGTGCGGGCCGACCGTCCGCCGCGCCAGCCACGCGCCGCCGGCCAGCGCCGCGGTGAGGAGCAGGAGCGCAATCGCCGAGGGTTCCTGCGGCAACGCGAAGTAGAGGCAGATGCCGAGGCCGAAGAGGACCGGCGACCACAGGAATCCTCGCCGCGCCTCGATCTCGCGCTCGAACGTGTCGGCAAGCCAGGCGCGCGCGGCCGCCGCGCGGACGGCGATCCCGGTGCCCCAGGCCGGACGCACCAGGCGAAAGCGCGACGCCTTCCGCTCCGGCGGCTTCGCCACCGGCCGCGTCGTGGCCGGGTCTCGCTCCCCGTCGCGCATCGACCGCCCCGCTCCCGGGACGGCATCCTACAGTTGCGCGGACTTGGCCGCTACGCCTCGGCGCGGCAGGGCATCTCCAACCTCCTCGTGGTGTGGTGAGGGGCCCGCGCTTGCGCGGGCCTCGAACCACGCACCGCAAGAACGGGTCGAGGTGACTCGTTGGCAACCTCATCGAGTTGGCACCGGCCCGTGGTTCGAGGCTCGACGCTATCGCGTCGAGCGGCTCACCAAGAGGGGAGCGTGACGGTTGTTAGCAACCACTTCGGTGGTGCCAGACCGCTGCGTGGTCCCTCAGCCCTTCCCGCCGGCCATCGCCTTGGCGAAGCTGTCGCGCAATCCGACGGTACGGTGGAAGACGAGCTTGCCCGCCGGCGCCGAGCCCTCGCGGTAGAAGTAGCCCTGCCGCTCGAACTGGAGCGGCGCATCGGCGTTGAGCGCGGCAACCGAGGGTTCCACCCGCGCCGTCACGACCTCCAGCGAGTCCGGGTTGAGGTCGGCGGCGAAGTTCGCCGGGTCGGGATCGGGCCGGCTGAACAGCGGGCCGTAGAGCCGCACCTCGGCCGGGAGAGAGTCCGCCCCCACCCAGTGCAGCGTCGCCTGCACCTTCCGCCCGTCCGGCGGCGTGTTGCCGCCGCGGGTCGCCGGGTCGTAGGTGCAGCGCAGTTCGACGACGTTGCCGCCCGCGTCCTTCACCGCCTCGCGACAGGTGACGAAATAGGCGTAGCGCAGCCGCACCTCCCTGCCGGGCGACAGGCGGAAGAACTTCTTCGGCGGGTTCTCCATGAAGTCGTCCCGCTCGACATAGATTTCGCGGGTGAAGCGGACCTTCCGGGTGCCCTCCGCCGGATTCTCCGGGTTGTTGATCGCGTCCAGTTCCTCGCCTGGTCCCTCCGGGTAATTCTCGATGACGACCTTCAGGGGACGCAGCACCGCCATCCGCCGCGGCGCCGTCTTGTTCAGGACCTCGCGGATCGAATTGTCGAACATGTCGATGTCGACGACGCTGTCGGCGCGCGCCACCCCGATCCGGCCGATGAAATCGCGGAGCGCCTCCGGCGGCACGCCGCGGCGGCGGAGCCCGGCGAGCGTCGGCATGCGCGGGTCGTCCCAGCCCTCGACATGTCCGCCGCGCACCAGCTCGGTCAGCACCCGCTTCGACAGGATCGTGTAGCTGAGATTGAGCCGCGCGAACTCGTATTGCCGGGGCCGCGACGGCACCGGCAGGTTCTCGATCAGCCAGTCGTAGAGCGGGCGGTGATCCTCGAATTCGAGCGTGCAGAGCGAATGCGTCACGCCCTCGATCGCGTCCGACTGGCCGTGGGCGAAATCGTAGCTCGGATAGATTTTCCAGGTGTCGCCAGTCCGCGGATGCTGCGCGTGAAGGATGCGGTAGAGCACCGGGTCGCGGAGGTTGATGTTGCCCGCCGCCATGTCGATCCTGGCGCGGAGCACCCGCGCGCCGTTCTGGAACTCGCCCGCCCGCATGCGGCGGAACAGGTCGAGGTTCTCATCGACGCTCCGGTCGCGGAACGGGCTGTTTCTGCCCGGCTCGGTCAGCGTCCCGCGCGCAAGCCGCATTTCCTCCGGCGACTGGTCATCGACATAGGCCTTGCCGGCGCGGATCAGCACCTCGGCCCACGCGTAGAGCTGCTCGAAATAGTCGGAGGCGTGGAAGAGGTTTTTCCCCCAGTCGAAGCCGAGCCAGGCGACGTCGCGCTTGATCGCGTCGATATATTCCTGCTCCTCCTTCGCCGGGTTGGTGTCATCGAAGCGAAGGTTGCAGTGCCCGCCAAACTCGCCGGCGATGCCGAAGTTGAGGCAGATCGACTTGGCGTGGCCGATATGGAGGTAGCCGTTCGGCTCCGGCGGAAACCGGGTGACCACCGCCTTGTGGCGGCCGGCGGCGAGGTCGTTGCGGACGATCGTGCGGATGAAGTCGCCGGTCGTGACGCTCTCCTCCCCCGCCTTGGTCGCACTGCTGTTGTCGACGTTCGCCATGCCTGGACGCTTCCGGATCAGCCGATTGCCGCGCGCCTTGTGCCAAATCCCGCGGCCAAGGCCAAGCGCCGCGGAATCGCGGCCGTCATCGGCCGCCGGCCCCGATCGCCCCCAGATAGCGGGTGAGCGACCGCGCCACGCATTCCTTGGCGCCGCCGCGGATCGCGAGGTCCCACCAGGCGCCGTAGATGTCGTCGAAGGCGAACGGCTCGACCCTCGCGACGATCGCCTTCACCGTCGGCGCATCGAGCGGAATAAGGTTCGGGTAGCTGTACATGAAGCTGACGTGCCGCCGCGTCGGCACGACCTGCAGGATGTCGCCGACCATCAGGGCCCCCTTGCCGCCCGGCGCGCCGCTCCAATGCAAAACCTGCCCGCCCGGGAAGTGCCCGCCGCAACGGATGAGCGTCATCTCGGGGTTGAGTTTCAGAGTCTCGCCGGACCAGAACGTCACCGCCTTGCCCGGCCGCCGCACCCAGTCGCGCTCGGCTTCGTGGATATGGATCGGGACACCCCCGAACGCATCGCTCCACTCGATCATGGTCGAGTAGTAGTGCGGGTGGGAAATCGCGATCGCCGTCAGCCCGCCGCGCGCCCGGATCTCGTCGACCACGGTGTCGTTGAGAAGCGCCATGCAGTCCCAGAGCACGTTCCCCGCCGGCGATTGCAGGAGGAGCGCGCGCTGATTGATGGCGAAGGCCGGCTCCATGCCGAATCCGGTGATCCCGGCACCCTCGTCCGCGACCTTCAGCCGGTGCGACTGCCGGAGGTCGTCGAGGGTCGTCCATGCCTGGCCCGCCCAGCGCACATATTGCCGGTCGTCGGTGCAGACCGGACAGGATTGCGGCGGCGCGGCGCTGTCGGCGTATTGGGTGGCGCATTGCCGGCAGATGAAATGGGTCAATCGGGCATCTCCCCACGCTGGGCGCGCGGCGAGATTACAAGACTACGCCGCGACCCTGCCATGGGGGCGCATGGAGTCAGGCGTAGGTGCCGGACTTGGTCGAGGTGCCGCTCGGCGCTATCCTGCGTCGGCCGGTTGAGAGCGACTGTCATGCGTAGCTCTCGCGATGCGGGTAAGGCGCATGGCGACGGACCTCCAGTTCCCGATCGTTCTCCGAATAAAGCCCGGCGGCAAGATCCTCGCGCTTCTGATCGGCGCCGCCATCTTCGTGGTTGGCGTCTTCATGACGGGGGACGAAGGCACCACCAGCGTTCCCATCTTCGGCTACGTCTCGACCAGCATCGTCGGCTATTTCATGATCGTTGTCGGGCTGGGGCTCGCGCTCGCCGCCGCCAATGGCATATTCACAGGCCTCCCCTCGGTCACGCTCGACCGCGATGGCCTGGTGTACACGCCAAACCTGGCCCGCGAGCGCCGGGTCGCCTGGAACGAGATCGCGGCGATAACCACCTATTCCGAACGCTACGGCAGCGGCGTCGCGATCGAGACGCGCTCCGGCAGGGTGCGCAAGATTCCGGCGGTCGAAGGCAGCGCGGACGATTTTCGCGACCTCATCCTCCGCTGTGCCGGCGCCGCGGATAGGAGGCTGGCGGCGTCTGGCTCTCCGGAGACCGGGTCGCACATGGCCGGCCGATGAAGAGGGGCCATCCCAACCTCGGCTGGAGGTTTTCACCAAATGCAGCACGTGGCGCTGATCTGAAAAGCAGTGCCGTCTCAGTAGCTTAGCGCCTTCGTAGAAAATGTCGCTGGCAGTCTTGCAGGAACGGGGCTACATCGGCGTCCCGCGCTTGTGCGGTGCAGCATCGGTTCCCGATCATGGCCAATACGCTTCCGGCTCCTGAAGGGGTGCGGCTCGCGGCCAATGGGCACGAACCTCGTCCTCAGACCAGGGCCGGTTTCCTGACCCTTGCCATCGGCAGTATCGGGGTCGTCTACGGCGATATCGGCACGAGCCCGCTTTACGCCTTCCGCGAGTCCGCCCGCGCCGCCACCGGCGGCGCCATCACCGAGCCCGCGATCCTCGGCGTCCTCTCGCTCATCTTCTGGGCGCTGATGGTGGTGGTCACGCTGAAATATGTGATCTTCCTCATCCGCGCCGACAACCGCGGCGAGGGCGGGACCCTTGCCCTGATGGCGCTCACCCTTCGCGTCGTCAAACGCACGGGTCCTATCATCCTGCTCGGCATTACCGCCGCGGCGCTCTTCTATGGCGACGCGGTCATCACGCCGGCCCTCTCCGTCCTCTCGGCCGTAGAAGGCCTCGAAATCGTCGCCCCGTCCTTCGCCGCCTGGGTATTGCCGCTCTCCGTCGCCATCCTCGTCGGTCTCTTCGTCATCCAGTCGCGCGGCACCGGGGCCGTATCGATCGTCTTCGGCCCGGTCATGCTGCTCTGGTTCACGGTGCTCACGGTCCTCGGCATCGTCCATATTGCCGACCATCCCGGCGTGCTCGCCGCGCTCAGCCCGCATTATGCCGTCGGCTTCCTCCTTGATCACGGCGTCATCGGCTTCGTCACGCTCGGCGCCGTGTTCCTCGCCGTCACCGGCGCCGAGGCGCTCTACGCCGATCTCGGCCATTTCGGCCGCCGTCCCATCCAGGTCGCGTGGCTGGGCCTCGTCTTCCCCGCCCTCGTCATCAACTATTTCGGCCAGGGCGCGCTGGTGCTCGGCGACCCCGCGACGCTCGACAATCCGTTCTTCCTGATGGCGCCGGACTGGGCGCAGATGCCGCTCGTCATTCTCGCCACCGCCGCGACCATCATCGCCAGCCAGGCCGTCATCACCGGCGCCTATTCCCTCACCCGCCAGGCGATCCAGCTCGGCCTCCTGCCGCGCTTCGAGGTGCGGCACACGTCCGAGACGCAGGCAGGGCAGATCTACATGCCGCGCGTCAATATGCTTCTGCTCGTCGGCGTCCTGGTCCTGGTCGCCCTTTTCCGCTCATCGAGCGCGCTCTCCAGCGCCTACGGGATCGCCGTCACCGGAACGATGGTTGTGACCACCATCCTCGCCTTCCTCGCGGTGTGGAAGGTGTGGGGCTGGTCGGTACCGGCGGCGGCCGCACTGGTCCTGCCGTTCCTCGCCGTCGACCTGACCTTCCTCTCTGCCAACCTCCTCAAGATCGTCGACGGCGGATGGTTTCCGCTGCTCCTCGGCGGGGTCATCATCGGCCTGATGCTGACCTGGCGGCGCGGCAGCCGCGTCCTCTTCGAAAAGACGCGTCGCCTCGAAATCCCGCTCACCGATATCGTCCGCAACCTCGAGGCCAAGCCGCCGCACCGCATGAAGGGCACGGCGATCTTCCTCACCAGCGACCCGGAAAGCACGCCGACCGCCCTCCTCCACTCGCTGAAACATTTCGGCGTGCTGCACGAAATGAACGTCATCCTCTCGGTCGCCACGGCCGATACCCCGCAGGTCTCCGAAGACGACCTCATCACGATGGAGTGGCTCAGCCCCTCTTTTGCCCGCATCTACCTCCGCTTCGGGTTCATGCAGACGCCCAACATCCCGAAAGCGCTCGGCGCGGCGCGACGGCTGGGCTTCACCTTCGACATCATGAGCACCTCGTTCTTCCTGTCGCGGCGGACGGTGAAACCCTCGCCGCGCTCGCCGATGCCGCTCTGGCAGGAGAAGCTGTTCATGCTCCTCAGCCGCAGCGCCAACGACGCCTCGGCCTATTTCCGCATTCCCAGCGACCGCGTCATCGAGATCGGGATGCAGGTCGCGGTCTGACCCGCCACAAGCCGCGACCGGCTTGCAGCCGCGGTGAGGACGGTCAAATCTGCCGACCGCCGGCGACGGGCGGACGGAGAGGCGCGATGCGGGACGGATATGCCGAGGTCGAAGGGGGTCGCCTCTGGCATCGCGTCGACGGCTCAGGCCCGCGGGTCCTGTTCATCCCTGGCTACACCCTCGACCTGACGATGTGGGACCTGCAGGTCGAGGCGCTTCGCGATCGCTTCACCTGCATCCGTTTCGACCCGCGCGGCGCCGGCCGCTCGCCGCCGCCCACCGGTCCCTACACCTATATCGCCGACGTCGAGGCGCTGCTCTCGCACCTCGGCATCGAACGGGCGCACCTCGTCGGCTTTTCCCTCGGCGCGGCCATCGCCCTCGACTTCACGCTCGCGCACCCGAAGAAGGTCCGCTCGCTCACCCTGATCGACGCCTCGGCGGTCGGTGGCTATCCCTGGCCGGACCGGCTCAAGCCGGCCTTCGCCGAAATCTCGCGTCTCGCCGCCGCCGGCGACATCGC
>Ga0070741_10004133_pt1 | contig 34384 bp, 36 predicted proteins | sample Coa_R1_4_FD_66440 | JGI IMG/M metagenome (GOLD analysis project Ga0070741, IMG submission 66440) | Surface soil microbial communities from Centralia Pennsylvania, which are recovering from an underground coalmine fire - Coalmine... | ecosystem: Environmental > Terrestrial > Soil > Unclassified ... | reverse complement strand
CCGACCGCTGCCAGCCCTACCAGCACGACGTCGTGGCGGCACATGACGGCTTGATCCTGCGCGCGCCCAAACAGGAAGCGGTTTATCTCTTCATCAATACGCCGGCCGCGCACGTGCGCGTCCGGTACATGCACATGAATCCCAGCCAGCTTGACGCGGACGGGATACTCAGCGGCCGCCTGGTGCACGAAGGCGAAGTCATCGGCAAGGTCGGCAACTACAACAGCGGAGAGCGCGGAACGACCTATCACCTGCATTTCGACATGCAGGTGCCGACCAAGGCCGGCTGGGTTTTCGTCAATCCGTATATGACACTGGTGAGCGCCTACGAGCGGCTGATCGGCGCCCGCGGCGTCGAAATCAAAGATGGCGACCCGGTTCCCGTGACTGTGGGCGTCCCGCCGATCATCCTCCACCCTTCCGATCAGCCGTCTGTTGGGCAGGCATCGGTACAGACGGACGCCTCTGCGGCCCGCGAAAAACCGCACAAGGCGAAAGAAAAGCTCCGCAAGAAGCGCAAGCACGTCCGGAAGCGCCGCAGGCACGACGACTAGCGGCATTCTGCCGATTGTGCGCGCGTGCTCCGCTATTACAATGACGTCATGGCGCGAAGCCGCTTTTTTCCTTTCGCTGCAGGTTTGAGCCGCCGATCGCTCCTGCTGGGCGCCGGCGCGTTTGCCTCGGGCTTCTTTGCGAACAGCGTCATGCTTGCGGCACAGCCGCCGGCATTTGCGCGCTGGGTTGCGAACTTCCGCTCGCGCGCACTCGCACGCGGGATTTCGGAACAGACCTACGACCGCGTGATGAGCAATGTGACACCCGACACGAGCGTATACGCGTTATTCAGCGCGCAGCCTGAGGTCACCGAGCTCCTGTGGCAATACATCAACCGGCGCTGCTCGGAGTGGCGCGTCATTACCGGCAAGGCGCGCGCGAAGGAATATGCCGGCCTGTTTACCCGCATTGAGAAGGACTACGGCGTCGACCGTTACATCCTGCTTGGGCTTTGGGGAATGGAATCATCGTTCGGCGACGTCATGACCAACCCGAAATACATGCGGCCGATCATCCCCGCCCTCGCTGCACTCGCCTGGGGCGAGCCGCGGCGACGCAAATATTGGGAAGCCGAACTGCTCAACGCTCTCATCCTTGTGGATCGGGATTGGGCCAAGCCCGAGGAGATGGTCGGCTCCTGGGCGGGTGCCATGGGCCATACGCAGTGGATGCCGGAAGTCTGGCTGAACATGGGTGTCGACTACGACGGGGACGGACGTGCCACTCCCTTCGGCAAACCAGACGACTCGTTGGCCGGCACGGCGCGTTATCTGGTCGAACGCGGGAGCTACCGCCGTGGCGAAGCCTGGGGTTGCGAGGTGACGGTGCAATCGGCCCACCTCCGCCTCGCAAAGAGCCGTGCGATGCGTCCCTATGCAAAATGGAAGGAACTCGGCGTACATCGCGCCGACGGGGCGGCCTTTGCCCGACCGGGCGATCAGGCAAGGCTCTGGATTCCCGTCGCAGACGGACCGGCATTTCTCATCGGGCAGAATTTCCGTGCCGTCCATTCGTACAACCCCTCAACGAGTTACGCGTTGGCGCTTTGCCATCTTGGCGACCTGATCAGGGGTGACCCGCCCTTCCGCCAGCAGTTTCCCGGCGGCGAGCGCGCCCCGACCCTGGAGGAGGTCAAGGAGATTCAGCGACGTCTCAATGAGCATGGCTTCAGGACCGATGGGATTGACGGACGCACCGGTGCCGATACGGTCAGGGCCATCATCGCCTTTCAGAAGAAGGTCGGAATGGAGCCTGCCGACGGCTATGCCGGCCTGAAATTGCTCGCCCGATTGCGTCAGGGCCCGTAATCCGGTTGGATGCCGCTCATTCGCTCGTGGGGCAAAGGCGGAAGCAGCAGTGTCGAGCAACAGAGTCGAACCTGTCAAAAGACGGCCGGCCGGCCCCGGCCTGGGCGATCTCGATCGTCCGGCCCCCGCCGGTATCAATGCCGCAGGCTTTGGCAGCGATGTCGTGGCGGACGCGCTTCGCGCAACCGACATTCCCTATATCGCGCTCAACCCCGGCGCCAGCTACCGCGGGCTGCACGATAGTCTGGTCAATTACCTCGGCAATGAGCGGCCGCAGATGCTGCTGTGCCTGCACGAGGAGAGCGCAGTCGCGATCGCCCACGGCTATGCCAAGGTCACCGGCAGGGCGATGGCCGCCGCCGTGCATTCAAATGTCGGCCTGATGCATGCGACCATGGCGATTTTCAACGCCTGGTGCGATCGAATGCCAATCGTGATCCTGGGCGCGACGGGCCCCGTCGATGCGGTCAAACGTCGACCCTGGATCGACTGGATCCATACAGCGCGCGATCAGGGCGCCCTCGTCCGCGGTTATACGAAGTGGGACGACCAACCGGCCTCTCCGGTTGCGGCGCGTGAAGCGGTGCTGCGCGCGAATTGGATCGCCAACACGGCTCCGCGCGGCCCGACTTACGTCAACCTCGACGCCGAAATGCAGGAAAGCAAGCTCGCCGAGCCGGTACCTGCCGTCGATAGCAAGCGCTTCATGCCACCGGTCGAGGGGGCTGCGCCCGCAACATCCATCAGCCAGGCCGCGGAACTGCTGCGAAATGCCAGGGATCCGGTGATTCTCGCCGGTCGATGCACGCGCGATGTCGGTGCCTGGAACGCGCGCATCGCGCTGGCCGAACGTTTGAACGCGCGTGTCGTCACCGATCTCAAGATCGCAGCATCGTTTCCGACATCACACCACCTCCACGCCGGCTCACCGGGCGGGACGGTGCTGGCGCCCGAAGCAGCAGAAGCGATCCGCGCTGCCGACGTTATCCTCAGCCTCGACTGGCTCGATGTCGCCGGCACCTTCAAGGCAGTCGGCGACGTTTCCGCCAAAGTGATTCAAGTTTCGGTTGACCATCGCCTGCACAATGGCTGGAGCATGGACTATCAGGGTCTGCCGCCGGTCGATGTTTTTATCGAATGCGAGCCGGACGTTGCGGTACCTCCGCTACTGGCGGCGCTCGGGCCGGGTTCGGTGCGCGCGGCCGTGCCGCGGATGCAGCAGTTTCCCAGACCGGCCGGCGACAAGGTCACGGTCGATCACCTTGCCACTGCGCTGCGCGAAGCGGTCGGAAACAGGCCGGCAAGCCTCACGCATGTCTCACTGTCTTGGAACGGTGCAACCTGGGCCTTCAACCATCCACTCGATTATCTCGGATCCGACGGCGGTGGCGGTGTCGGCGGCGGTCCCGGCATCTCGGTTGGCGCAGCGCTCGCACTCAAAGACAGCGGCCGCCTTCCCATTGCGGTCTGCGGCGACGGCGATTTCCTGATGGGTGTGACGGCGCTCTGGACGGCGGCGCACTACCGCATTCCTCTGCTCGTCGTGGTCGCCAACAATCGCTCGTTCTTCAACGACGAGCTGCACCAGGAACGTGTCGCACGCATGCGCAATCGCCCCGTCGAAAATCGTTGGGTCGGGCAGCGCATTTCCGACCCGGACATCGATCTCGCCGCTATGGCCCGTGCCCAGGGCGCGCAAGGCTTCGGCCCGGTGACCGCGATCGCCGATCTTTCACCCACGCTGACGAAGGCCATCGCGGCGGTCGAGGCGGGTGCCGTTGCGGTTGTGGACGTCCGCGTCGAGCCCGGCTACACCGCCGCCACGACAGCGGCGATGACCCGCAAAAGCGAGTAGCACCGTCATGCCGTCAAGCGCCTCGGTCACTGACGCGATTCTGGTGGCGGACGACATCGTCGTCCGGTTCGACACGCCCGAGGGACCGATTACGGCTGTCGACAATGTATCCCTTAAGGTCAGGCAGGGTGAATTTCTCTCGATCATCGGGCCGTCCGGTTGCGGCAAGTCGACTCTTTTCAACGTCATCGGCGGGCTGCTCGGTCAACACAACGGCAATGTCACGGTTGCCGGCGAGACAATCACCGGCCCGCACAAGTCGATCGGGATGGTGTTCCAGGAGGAATCGACGTTTCCCTGGCGCACCGTCACCGACAATGTCGGTTTCCCGCTCGAACTCGTCGGCATGCCGAAGGCGCAACGCGTCGAGCGTGCCCGCCATTTCATCAAAATGGTCGGTCTCGAAGGTTTCGAAAACCGTTACCCGGGCGAGCTGTCCGGCGGCATGCGGCAGCGCGTCTCCCTGGCGCGCACGCTCGCATCCGAGCCGAAAATCCTGCTGATGGACGAGCCGTTTGCCGCGCTCGACGAGCAAACCCGCCTGCTGCTCGGCGACAAGGTTCTGCAGATCCAGCAGCAGCTCAAGCAGACCACGCTCCTGATCACTCATAATATTACCGAGGCAGTCCAGATGTCGGACCGCATCCTCGTGATGACCTACCGGCCCGGCAAGGTGAAGCGTATCGTCGACATTGACCTGCCGCGGCCGCGCACATCCGAGATCGTCGGCAGCGAGGCCTTCGGGCGCTACGTCGCGCAGATCTGGAACGACCTGCGTGAAGAAGCGAGCCGCGGGATGCGCGATGAGGAAAAGCACGCGCTTGAGCATCCGGCCACACCGCCATGACGGCAACAACGTCAAACCGAACCGGACGACGCAGCCTCTTCCCCGCCTTGGTCGGGCTGGCGACGCTTATCGCCGCCCTGCTGGTCGTTGAGCTCATTATTCAGCTCAATGTCGTCAGCCGTTTCATCGTCCCGCCCCCGTCCGAGATCGTCGCCAGCTTCGGACGGGTGATCGTCGAGGAGCACGTGCTGCGCCGGTTTCTGCTCACGCTCGGGGAATGCCTGACCGCGGGAATCATGCTTACGGTCTTCGGCATCGCCGGCGGCGTGCTGATGCACCGCATCAGGCTGCTGCAGCAGGCTTGCGAAACCTGGGTCGCCGCGATGGCGGCGGCCCCCCTCGTGCTTGCCTATCCGCTGTTCATGGTGATCTTCGGTCGCAACGCCTGGACCATCATCATGATGGGCTTTTTCGCCGCGCTCCCGCCCGTCATCCTGAAGACCATCGAAGGCATGTCCGGCACGCGCAAGGTGCTCGTCAACGTCGGACGCAGCTTCAACCTGACGCCGGCACAGCAGTTCTGGAAGATCATGTTCCCGGCGGCGCTGCCGACCATCTTCGTCGGAGTACGCCTCGGGTTGATCTTCGCCCTGATCAATATCGTCGGCGTGGAATTCCTGATCAACTACGGCGGGCTCGGGCAACTGATCAACGACCTTGCCGAACGTTACGATCTTGCCGGCACTTATGCATCCATCTGTTTCGTGATCCTGGTGAGCGTGCTGTTCTTCATGGCACTTGAGAAGGCCGAGCGATGGCTACGACCGATCGACTGACGCGGACAGACGCCGCGGAGCCGATGATAAGCCCGGTGACGCTCTTGCGCGTCGTCATCGTCCTTGCGGTGCTGGCCGCATGGGAACTTCTTGCCCGCTCCGGCTGGCTTTATCGGGACGTCGTTCCATCGCTGCTTGCGATCGGCCGGGCGCTTTATGAACTGCTGTCGCACGGCGACTACTATTTCAACCTGGGCATCACCGCAGCCGAAATCGGCGCCGCGCTCCTGATCGGCGGCATTTCGGGTCTCGCGGTCGGTATCTTGCTGGGTGCCAACCGGTTCCTGTCGCGGGCCTTTGAGGCTTATCTCTACTATCTCGGCCCAACGCCGAAGATCATTTTTTTCCCGATCATGATCATGTGGTTCGGGGTCGGACCGGGTTCCAAGATCGCCCTTGGCACCTTATCCTGTTTCTTTCCGGTGGCTCTGTCGGTCGCAGCCGGCATGCGTCAGATCGACAAGGTGTTGATCCGGGTCGGCAGGAGTTTCCGCGCCTCGACCTGGCAGATGATTTTGAAGATCTACCTTCCCGCCATGCGGCATCCGATCATCAATGGCGTAAGACTCGGTCTCGGCGTCGCTCTGATCGGCACGCTTCTGGCCGAGACCAAACTGTCGAACAAAGGCATCGGTTTTCTCATCATCAACGCCTACAGCACCTTTGATATGCCGCGAATGTACGCCATGCTGATCGTGCTGTTCGTGCTGGCGATCGGCGCCAATGCCATGGTCGGCCGCCTTGGCGGCCTTGAGAATATCAGGCGAAACTGACGAAAAACACGAACCTGGGGAGCGACGCACCATGAAACATGTGTCTGGACTTGCCGCTGCAGCGATCGCGTTGGCGACGCTCACGGCGCCTGCTGCAGCCGATGATCTGGTGAAAATGACCATCGGTCAGCGAGGGAACTGGGACACTTCGATTACCCACCTCGGCGAAAAGGCAGGAATTTTCAAGAAACATGGTCTGCAGCTCGAAATGATCTATACCTCGGGCAGCGGCGAAACCCTGCAGCCCGTTATTTCCGGCAGCGTCGACCTCGGCCTTGCCGTTGGCACGCTTGGCGCCATGGCGGCCTATTCAAAGGGCGCGCCGGTACGGATCATCGGCGCGGAAGCAACCGGCGCCGCCGACTACTGGTACGCCAAGAACCCGGCGATCAAGACTCTCAAGGATACCAACGGCCATACCATCGCATTTTCAACCAACGGATCGTCGACGCACAGCGTCGTCCGCGCCTTCATCGACGAGTTCAAACTGACCGCAAAGCCGCAGCCGACCGGCAATCCGAGCGCGACGCTGACCGCCGTCATGACCGACCAGGTCGACGTCGGGTGGGCCGCACCACCGTTCGGCCTCAAAGAGATGGAGGAAGGCAAGATCCATCTGGTCGCTCGCGCGACAGACGCCGCGCTGGTGCGCGGTCAGACCATCCGGGTGCTGGTTGCCAATGCGGACACGCTGGTGAAACGCAAGGAAGTCATTGAACGCTTCATGAAAGCCTATCGCGAGAGCATCGACTATATGTACTCGTCAAACCCGCAGGTCATCAAAGACTATGCCGAGTTCGCACGAATTTCGGAGCCGTTGGCCAAACGCGTGCGCGACGAGTTCTTCCCCAGGAGCCTGGTCAATCCGGACGAGATCCACGGCCTCGACACTTTGATCCCGGAGGCCGTGAACCTGAAGTTCATTCCGGGCCCCCTCACCAAGCAGCAGATCGCGGAGTTGATCCAGATTTCGCCGCGCAAGTAAGTCGCAGGTACCATCATGACCACCGCCGTTTCCCCGCAAGCCGCGACTGCCCAGGCCGTGGTGCTGCCTAAAAACCGCGGCGCCTATTACGGCGGCGCGTGGCACGAGCCCAAGGCCGGCCGCTTCAACGAAACGATCAGCCCAGGCACCGGCCAATCCCTCGGCAAGGTCGCCGATTCAGGCGCCGAGGATATCGATGCCGCGGTCGCTGCCGCCAAGGCTGCATTCGCCGAGTGGCGGCGTGTTCTGCCGCTCGAGCGGGCAAAGATCCTGCGCCGGATCGCCGAAATCCTGCGCCAGAACGCCAACGAGCTCGCCATGATCGATGCCGCCGACTGCGGCAACCCGGTCAAGGAAATGGTCAGCGACGCGATGGTCGCCGCCGCGCAGATGGAGTTCTTCGCCGGCTTCGTTACGGAGATGAAGGGCGCCTCGATCCCGATGGGGCCGGATGTCGTCAATTTCTCCGTCCGCGAGCCCCTGGGCGTCGTCGGCCGCATCATCCCGTTCAATCACCCGTTCATGTTCTGCGCGGGCAAATCGGCTGCACCGCTTGCGGCCGGCAATACGGTGGTGGTGAAACCGCCCGAGCAGGCCCCGCTCTCGTCGTTGCGGCTTGCCGAGCTGATCGGCGGCCTCCTGCCGGCGGGCGCGTTCAATGTCGTGCCAGGCGGTCGCGAGGCCGGGCAAAGGCTCGCCAGCCACCCGGATGTCGCGATGATCGCGCTGATCGGCAGCGTGCCGACGGGCCGCGCGGTGATGAAGGCTGCCTCCGACACCGTGAAGCGGACCATGCTTGAGCTTGGCGGCAAGAACGCGCTGATCGCCTACGGCGATGCCGATCCGGACGAAGTCGCCGGCGCGGTCATCGGCGGCATGAATTTCACCTGGTGCGGCCAATCCTGCGGCTCGACCAGCCGCGCCTTCATCCATGAAAATATTTACGATGCGGTGATCGCGCGCCTGAAAGAGAAGATCAGGTACTACAGGCCCGGCATTCCGACCGATCCCGCGACCACCATGGGCGCGATCGTGTCCAGGCAACAGTTCGACCGGGTCATGAGCTTTATCGATTCTGCCAAAAGCGAGGGCGCGCAGCTGATCAGCGGCGGCGGTCCGCCCGCCGATCCTGCCCTCAAGGGCGGCTACTACATCGAGCCCACGGTGTTTGCTGTCACGGAGAAGAACCGGATCGCGCGCGAGGAAATCTTCGGGCCCGTTCTTGGCGTCTTCAGGTGGAGCGACGAGCGCAGGATGCTCGAGATCGTGAACGCGGTCGAATACGGCCTTACGGCATCGATCTGGACCAACGACCTTTCGACCGCGCATCGCACCGCGCTCGCTGTCCAGGCGGGTTATGTCTGGATCAACGAGGTCAGCAAGCACTTCCTTGGCGCGCCGTTCGGCGGCTTCAAGCAATCGGGGCTCGGGCGCGAAGAATGTTTCGAGGAGATGCTCGCCTTCACGCAGGAAAAAAACATCCACGTGAGATTGAAGGCGCCGAAGGCCTAAACGGGCGGGTCGAAGCCCGCGTGCGTCCAGGCGGCGCGATGCGCGGGGTCGGTCATGAAGGCGATAAAGGCTTTTCCGGCATCCGGCGCGCCGCTGGCCGTTGTTACGGCAGCGCCGTAGATCGTGGTGAGCTGGATCGTCGCCGGCAGCGGCCCGACAACGGTCAGACCATCGGTATTGACGACCTCGCTCTTGGGATAAAAGCCGATCTCGGCCTCCCCGCTTGCGACCAGCTGCACGCCGCCTTCAAGCGCCGGGCGATGGATGATCTTGCCTTTCATCGCGTCAGCGATGCCGAACTGCTCGACCAACTTGCCCATGTGCGTGCCGCTCGGCGTCGCACCCGGCGTTGCATGCGTGATGGCGCGGCTGGCAAGCATCGCCTGCTTCACCTTCTCGGGCGTCGACAGATCGGGCCTGGCGGCGCCGGCCCGAACGACCGCATTGATGCTCACGAGGCCGAGCACCGCGCGGCCTTCCGGCCGCACGATCTTGTCCTTCTGGTAGGCGTCCAGGATATTGGTGGGCATCACGAGGACATCGGCCTTTTCGCCGGCGGCGAGTTTGTCACGCAAGGCCGACATCACCGCAAATAGATAGTCGGCCTTGTGTCCGGATTGCTTTTCGAACCGCGGCGTCAACTCCAGAAAGATTTCCTTCGGCGCCCCGCCGCTCATGATGCGAAGTGTAGCCATTGCAACTTCCTAGAGCTTGAAGGTTTCAAGCGTGCCGGGGTGAAACATTTCATCGACCGTCACGAGGCGTGGCGAAAGCCCTTGCGAGTGATGGTGGCGCAGAAACGTCTCCAGCGTCTTGCGGTTGGCCTGAACGCCATACGACCAGAAATCCTCGCCCATCAGCGACCGGGCTTCGGAAAGCCGCTCCTCGACAAACGGGAGCGTCACCTTCGTTGCCGAGGTGTCGCTCAGTTGTTCAAGCGCTATCTTCTTGGCCTGCTCGAATGCCTTGTATACGGCCCCCGGCAACCAGGGATGCTTCTCGGCCAATGTGCGCCGCACGCCGACGAGATGCATGATCGGGAAAATGCCGGTGCGCCTGAAATAGTCCTTGGCGGCGGCGATCGGGTCGGGAAACAGCCAGCCGACATTGGGGGTGTCTTTCGGCAAGGATGGCGGCCGCGGCGCAATGAAGCCGTCGATGGCACCGTCTTTCAGCAGCGCCGAAATGGATTTTCCCTTAGGCGCGTCCTCGAGTTTCACATCCGGGGGCAACTTGATGCTTATTTTCTCCGGCCTGTCGGCATCTTCAATCCCGCCGCGCACCCAGTGAATGTCGGATGGTGCCACGCCATGGTCGTCCTGCAGAATGGCGCGGGCCCAGACGTTTGCGGTCAGCTGGTATTCCGGGAGTCCGACTTTTTTGCCTTTCAGGTCGGCCGGCTTCCTGATGCGGTCCGTGCGCACGTAAATTGACGTATGGCGGAAGGCACGCGACACGAAGGCCGGGACGCCGACATAGGGACAGTTTCCCTGCGCGGTCTTGACCGTGAAGCTCGACAGCGACAGCTCGCAGATGTCGAATTCCGCCTGGCGAAAGGCGCGGAAGAAAATTTCCTCCGGCGAAAGCGTCATGCAGGCCGGCTTGACGCCGTCGATTTGTACGGTTCCGTCGATCAGTGCACGCGTGCGATCGTACGGACCAACGGCGACGGACAGACTGAGTTTGGCCATGAAGAACCCGGCTGGATCACGAAACCCCGCGCTGTCATAAGCGAAATGACGGCGCCGCGCTACTCTACCCCGCGCTTTTGGGTCTTCTCGTCCGGGGTGACGTCAATCGATACGGCCCGCCCCGTGATGGCGACCGGGCCCCGGCAGTCTTTCATGCAGGGGTCGGGATTCCAGAAGGTTTTCTCGCTCGTCTCGCGATCGTCGTCAAAGAATCCGCCACTGTTCGGCATTTTCACCTGCGCCCAGGTTTCTTTTGAGAGCACGAACGTCTCGTCCACGATGTCGTTGAGATAGAGCACGTAGGCGACGACCGAATAAAGCTCGTCGTTGCTCAGCGACTCGGCGTCGCCAAAAGGCATGGCGCGGCGGATATAGTCGAACGCGCTGGAAAGGTACGGATAATACGACCCGACGGTCTTGACCGGATCGTGCGAGGCGAGCGTGCCTTTACCCTGGGCAATCTGCGGCCAGCGGCCCGCGCTTTCGCCAAACTCGCCGTGACAGGCGGCGCACTTGTCCATGTAGACCTTTTCACCGTCCTTCACCGAGCCACGCCCTGGCGGCGCGCCCTGCCCGTCCGGACGGATATCGATATCCCAGCCGGCGATCTGCTCGCCGGTCGCGACCTGCCCTATGCCGTAGTTGCGGGATCGCTCCTTGTCTTGCGCGAGGCCAGGTCCGCAAAGCACGGCCGCGGTGACGGCTGCGAGCGGCAGCCTAGCCCACTTCGACATTCTCGACCTCCCCGTTTGCCCGCACCGCCCAGGTCTGGATGCCGTTGTTGTGGTATATGGAATTGACGCCGCGGATCTTGCGCAAATCATCCTTGCTCGGCTGGACGTAGCCGGTTTCATCAATCGCGCGCGACTGCAGCAGGAGCTCTTCGCCGTTCCATTCGAACTCGTGGTAAAAGCGCACGCAGGCCTTGTCATAGACCGGGCCGTCGATGCGCGATGTGCGCCAGTTGCGTCCACCGTCGAGCGAGATATCGACACGCCGGATCGCGCCGCGGCCCGACCAGGCCAGACCGGAGATGATGTTGAACCCTTTCTGCCTGACCGGCGCCTGTGGCGATGGCGCGGTGATCACCGACTTCGCATCCATCACGAAGGTAAATTGACGTGCCTTCCCGTTTTCGAGCAGGTCGGTGTATTTCGCGGTTTCCTCGCGCGAGAACCACGGCTGATCCCCGACCTTGAGCCGGCGCAGCCACTTGATCCAGACATTGCCCTCCCACCCCGGCACCACGAGGCGCACCGGATAACCCTGCTCCGGGCGCAGCATTTCACCGTTCATGCGATAGGCGATCATGCAGTCGTCGAGGGCCTTGCCCAGCGGGATGGAGCGGTTCATTGCCGCCGCATCCCCGCCCTCTGCCATGACCCATTTCGCACTCGTCTTAAGACCGGCCTGCTCAAGCAGCAGCTTCAGCGACACACCGGTGTACTGCACGCAATGCACCATGCCGTGCGTGTACTGACAGCCGTTGAGCTGGGCGCCGCGCCATTCCATGCCGGAATTGGCCGCGCATTCGAGGAAGTAGATCCTGTTGATGCGCGGCAGCCGTCTGAGATCATCGAGCGTGAAGATCAGCGGCTTGTCCACGAGCCCATGCACCATCAGCCGGTAATCGGCCGGGTCGATCTCGGCGATGCCGCCGTGGTGGCGCTCGAAACAGAGGCCGTTGGGCGTGATGATGCCGTCGAGCTGGTGCAGCGGCGTGAAACTCACTGACGATTCCGGTGTAGCCGTCAGCCACGGCACCGTGCGGCGGACAACGTCCTTTTCGTATTTCGACGGGCTGCCGTAGGCCCGCACGCCGACGCCGTCGCCAAGCTGGCGTGTCCAGCCGGGCACGTTGGGCGGAAGGTTTTTAACATTGTCCGCGCGCGCCCCGGTGGCGCCCGCGGCGGCAAGCCCGGCTGCGCCGGCAAGGAAGCCGCGCCGTGTCGCGTTCCGTGCATCGGTCGGTTTTTTCATCGGCGCCTCCCGGCAGACGGCCATGCAGGCGGCTCTTTATCACATTCTCGTTTGTGAATGTTATAGAATCCGATCAGAGCCCGGAAATTTTCACAGTCGAGTTCGGCGCAATCCGTACCGCTTTTTTCGCCGCGACATGGCGCTCGACCAGATCCCAGATGGGCGGACCTTCCGTGCCCTCGTTCACGCTCGCCCAGCCGGCGACAATGTATTCCTTCTTCGGCTCGATCGGCTTGCCGGACTTCAGATGCCTCATCGACGAAATGCGCCTGCCGATCGGCTTCGCCACGTCGATCGCATAGCCAAGCCCGCCACAGCGCACCATGTCGCCACCCTGCTGATAGTACGGGTCCGGGTTGAAGAGATTGTCGGCCACATCCTCGAGCACCTCTTTCAGTCTCTCGCCGGTCATCGCCACGCGATAGACCTGCGGGTAGGTGATGGCGGTCGCATTGTGAATGTCCTCGATGGTGATGGCCTGACCCGGCAGGACACTCGTGCCCCAGCGGAAGCCCGGAGACAGGGCGATTTCAGCATCGCGCTCCTGCAGGAGCGCCGCGCAGATGAGATCATCGAATGTTCCGTTGAAATTGCCGCGTCTGTACAGAAGGGACTCCGAATGGCCGACCACCCGGGCGAGTTCCCGTGCATAAGGCGCGCGCGCTTTCGCAATTGCTGCGGCCATGTCCGCATCCGGCCTGATGACATCCGCAAAGAGCGGAATCAATTTGTAACGGAACGCCTTTACGCCGGCATTGCCGACGTCGAGGTCCAGGCGGGATACGAATTTCCCGTGACTGCCCGATGCGACCAGAAGGGTCCGGCCGACCGTGATCGCCTCCGGCAGCGCATCGTGCGTGTGACCGGTCAGGATGACGTCGATACCCGGAACGCGCCCGGCGAGTTTGCGGTCGACGTCGAAGCCGTTGTGGGAAAGCAGGACCACGAGCTGCGCGCCGCGCTTGCGCGCCTTCTCGACGTTCGTACGCACGTCTTCCTCGCGGACCCCGAACGACCATTTCGGCATCATCCAGCGCGGATTGGCGACCGGGGTATAGGGAAACGCCTGGCCCAGCACGGCGATCTTCACACCGCCCTTCTCGAAGAATTTCATCGGCTCGAAGGCCGGCTCGTTCCACTCGGTGTCGCGGATATTGAGCGCAAGGAACGGGAAGCCGAGGCCATCGATCAGCTCCTTCACCCGCGCCTCGCCGTAGGTGAACTCCCAGTGACCGGTCATCGCATCCGGCGCAAGCAGCGACATGCAATCGACCATATCCTGCCCCCTGCTGCGGTTCGCACCGAGCGAGCCCTGCCAGGTGTCGCCGCCGTCAAGAAAGAGGACTTTGTCGTTTCCGCGCTCGGCCCGCACGCGCTTGACGACGGCCGCCAACCGGTCGAGCCCGCCGATGCGCCCGTACGATTTGGCGAGAGCCTCGAAATCGCGGTCGGTCAGCGCATAGGCGGCGGCCGACCGTTCCGGTATGCCGAAGCGCCTGAGGTAATTCCTGCCGGTGAGATGCGGCGGCTGCCCCCTGGCCTCGCCGACACCGATGTTCACGGAAGGCTCACGGAAGTAGACCGGCATAAGCTGGCCGTGAATGTCGGCAACGTGCAGCAGCGTGACTGTGCCGACTGCGTCGAACCTGAGCAGTTCCGTTTCAGTGAGACGTGCCTGCGCCAAAGCGCGCGCAAATACCCCGTCGCCGGCGACGAATGCGGCCGTCGCTGCTCCTACCTGAAGAATTTCGCGACGGGTGATCATCGATCGTCGGCAAAAAGCTTGGCCGGGACGACCTCCCGGCCAAACTCGCTTCAGTGCCGGATGCCCGGCACGCTCAGTTTCAGGCCTTCGTTCTGCGAGGCCAGGTACAATTCAAGATCGCCGTACTCTTTCGCGTCCGGCGGCAGCTCATCGGCGCGGATATTGACCTGGCACCATTGGAACCGCTGCCGGATATCCCAGACCTTCAGCAGGCTCGTGCGCCACGTCGGGAAATGGTCGTACTGGCCCTTCGGTTCGCCGAGCCACTGGCCACGAATCCAGTGGTTCGCGACTTTGCCGTGGCAGTCGGTACAGGCCATGTTGAGCTGACCCACCTTGCGCTGCGAAAGCTCCCTGCCCCGTTCGATTGCGGCCTTTGCCTCGGGGCTATCGGTATCGACATCGATCGGCCTGCCGTTTGCGAGAAACCGCAAATAGACGGACATCGCGAGATTGTTGTCCGTTTCCATCAGCCAATTGGCGCCGGTCGTCGCCCTGGCGTGGCGCGTGACAAACTCTTCGACACCGAGAACCTTTTTGAGCCGCGGCTCCCATTTCGGCATCGAGGCGGCCCAGGTCTTGAATTCCGTCTGCGGATCGCTGTGGCAGGCGTTGCAGGAAAAGCCGGCCGAGCCCTTCTGCTTCCACAGCTCCTGCGCCTTGTCGACGGCCCACATACCCGGATTTTCGATCGGGTCGAGGTTGTCGCGCTTCTCGACCGGCGGCGGGCGTTTGGCCGGGTCGTCGAGATCTGTCTTGAACACCGCCGGCGACTTCAGGGTCTTCAGGAAAGCAACCATGTCGTTGATCTCCTGATCGCTGAAGAAGCCGTGGCTCCCCCACGGCGGCATCACCGTTTCCGGGTTATAGACGCGCGCGTCGTAGATGTAATTGAACAGCCACTCGTCTTCGCGCCCGGCGTTACCGATTTCCGAGAGGTCGGGCGCGACGTTGCCGGGCAGGTTGGCGCCACCGGCCGGACCCATCACGTGGCATGCAAGGCACGATCCGCCGCGAGTGCGGTCTGCGACGAGTTTCGCACCGTTGGCGGCATCGCCGGCAATCGGCGCGGTGATCTTGCGCGGTTCCTTCGGTGCAGGTGGCGTCGCGAGATTGCCGAGCGTGTTGTATTTCGATTCATCACGCGTGGGCCAGCCGGCATAACGTTTCCACGGCCGCTCAGAAGCATCGCCCTTGATGTCGAGCGGAACCTCTCTTTTTGACTGGGCCGCGACCGGCCCGCCCGCAACATAAACGGCGACGGCAAGCGCTGCGACGGCCGCACCGCCGGCCAGAATCCCTCCACGCGTCATACGATCCTCCCAACGACTTGTTCTCATTGTCCGCCGTGTTCTGCACGGCAGATGTTAACTCACGGTGATTTTTTCCTCCGCGGTGGTGACGCTGCCGTCGTCATCGGTCCAGGTGAATTTGAACGTGCCGCTTTCCTCGACCCTGGCATGGAACTGCATGTAGGGATTTGCGGCGATCGCCGGCTCCATGTTCGCCGTGAACACCGGCTTGCCGTTGAACTCGCACGTGAACCTGTTGATGATCCTGCGCGGAATCGGCTTGCCGTCCTTGTCCTTGCGCTGACCTGACTCCATGACATGGGGCAACAGCGTCTTGATCTCGATGACGTCGCCTTTCTTCGCTTCCTTCGGAATTTTGAGGCGCGGCTTTTCTGCCATGATCGTTCTCCCGCTTCTGCCGTTCCGGTTCAGCCGCCACAGCCGCCGATGGTGACCTTCACCAGCTTCTGATTGGTGAAGAACTCGCCCTTGCTGGTCTTGGCCACCACGATGATGTTCTGGGTCGTTGCGAGACGGATGCGGGTCGAGGCCTCGGCCTTGCCCGACAGAGGCGACAAATGGAAAGTGACGACGCCCGGATTCGGGTTGCCGTCAGCGACGACGAGAATTTCGCTCACATAGTTGTCTGCGGCCATCGGCGCATCGACCGAGACCGACAGGGGCACCGTGTTGCCGTTCTCCGCGATTTCGGGAAGCTCGATTGAAATCTTTCCCTTTTCGGCCGTCTTACCGCCGGTGAACTTCGCAATCTGCTCGCCGGCCTCCTTGGCCGCGGCCTCTGCGCGCTTACTCCAGCCGATGACGGTCAGCGCCGCACCCGAGGCGCCAAGCGCCAAAGCGCCGCGACGTGATACCTGCCGCATTCCTGTTTCCTCCAGTGACGTGTCGGGGCGCCCCCCTGCCCGTTTCGACCATAGCGGCCACCGGCCGCCGGTTCAAATTATATTCATGAAACCGAATATTGCCTCTGCGGGGACGTCGGAGAAAGGTTTCAGCTCGCGCGCGATTTCAGGTAGTCGCGCAGGCTCTTGCTCTCGTAGGCCTTTTCCCTGACGTAACGGAACATTGCCAGGAAGTCGTCGGGCAGCATGTAGCCCGACGCCCGGCTCACCTCACGCCTCGCCGGGGGCAGAGTTTTGAGCTCCGCCGCGTGCTCGCCAAAGAACTGAAAGGTTGGCGTGAACCGCACGCCGTATTTGGCCGCCATCTCCTTTTCCGAAAGTATCTGCCCGTCGAAGTCGGTGACTTTTCGCGATCCGATGATATTGAGCTGAAGCACCTCGAAATTGGTCTTCACGTAGTCGGCGATCCTCGCCTGTGCAAAATTCACGAGATGCGTCTCCTTACAGTAAGGGCATCCTCGCAATTCCCACATGACGGCAAAGCGCTTGCCCCCCTTGCCGGCACTCTCGAGATCGTCGGCAAGGTCGAGAAAGCTTTCCAGGAACCACGGCTGCTTGTAGAGCCCGTCGTCCGTCAGGATGGGTTCTTCCGCCCGGGAACGTGAGACCGCAAGCATCGCCAAAGATGCCGCGCCAAACAGCACTTTTCTCCGCTCGATCATGGTCGCAATCCGTAAACCACGACGGAAACGCGTCTCCTCGCCCGCCGCTGCTCCGCTTATATTCATAGCCCTGATCCGGTGTGGGTCAATTTCGGGTGAATGTCATGCCTGTCTGGGTTGCCCGTCTCGCATGCCTGCTCGGCGCCATCGCCTGCAGTCTCTCCGATTCGCCGGCGGCGGACCTCGGCGAATTCAACGCCGCAATCGAAGCCGTAAGCGCGCATAACCGCGTCGCCATCGGCTACCTTCGCACCGAAAATGCCGATCTTGCCGCCCTTGAAATCGATCGCATGCGCAATGCCTGGGTCAGATTCACCGAACGCTTTGCCGGCGACCGGCCCGACGAATTTGCGGGCAACCCGCACTACAGCAACCTGTTCACCGGCGTCAGCGCGCGTCTCGTCGGAGTCGACCTCATGCTCAAGACCGGACGATTTGACGCCGCGCGCTATGGGCTCAACGCCATTCGCAAGGATTTCTACGAACTGCGCAAAGCAAGCGGAATCGTCGTACTCGCCGATTGTGTGCGCGACGCCAACGCAGCCATGGACGAACTCATGGTTTACAACGACCGGGCGCTTGACTGGGGCAGACCGGGAATCGGCGACGAGGTGGCGAGAAAGGCGTCGGCCTATGGCGGCGTGCTCAACCGTTGTGACGGCATTGCCGGCGAGCAAGTACGCCAATCCCCGGATTTCCGCCGTCTGGTTGATGGCGCCAAGGCGAGTATCGCTCTTGTGCCGCAGGCAATTTCCACCCGCGACGCCGATCTCCTCCACCGTATCCTGATCGAGCTGCGCTCTTACGACAATCTACTGGACTTCCGTTTTGGCTAACCTTGGGTACCGCAGCCGCTGTCCATGCTATAGTCAGGCCGACGAACCGCGGATCATCATTCGTTCGTACGAGTTCGTTCGAGAATAAAATTGGCCAGTCGACGCGCAATTGTAAAATTTTTTTCTAGCCGCACGATTTTTGCAGCGGTCTTCATCGCTATGAGTTCGACAGGCGTGCTTGCGGCAGAGCTCATCATGTTCGAGCAGGCAGGCTGTATCTGGTGTGAGGCGTTCAACCGCGAAATCGCACCTATTTACTCCAAAACCGCCGAAGGCCAGCGCGTCCCTCTACGACGTCTCGATATTGATGATCCGTTGCCGCCGGACTTGGGTTTCATTGACAGGGAGCGGCTTGCGCCCCTGTTCGTATTGGTCGACAAAGGGCGCGAAGTTGGCCGCATTCGTGGATATCCCGGCGAAGACCATTTCTGGGCTTTGCTTGGAACATTGATCAAGAAATTGGATGTTGATGGAACGAGTCGGGAACGCAGCTGACGCCGGGAAATTGGTTGCGCGTCGATTGGCATTCGTCTGTATTCTGAATGGGGCCTGAGTCAAATTTGTTGGTGTACGTATGGAATTGCATCACCTCGAAGGTCGCACTCGTATCAGCGAACTCGATCGCATGATCGAGAATGCGACGCGCGCCAGTAATTTCCTGAAAGCGCTGGCGCACGAGAGCCGTCTGATGATCCTCTGCATCCTGGCGGAGGGAGAAAAATCGGTGGGTGAACTGGAGACTCTGCTCGGTCTTCGCCAACCGACCGTCTCACAACAGCTCGCGCGTCTGCGTGCCGATGGATTGGTATCGACACGCCGGGACGGAAAAGCGATCTACTACAGGTTGGCCAGCGATGAAGCGCGCATCATCATCGGCGCGATCTACGACGTGTTTTGCCGCCGAACGCGCAAGCGTTGATGCTACGGCGAAGGAAACAGCTGCGTTGTTCGGCCCGTCAGCCAATACGCCACCAGACCGATCCACTCGTAAGCGGCGGCATCAACACGGGCGAGGCCGTACGCCAGCGACCGCGTACCGATCCAGTCGAACTCGCGCGTCGTGCGCCAGCCGACTGGATAGGCCTCGACCGGAAAACCGGCTTTCCTGAAACATCCGATGGCGCGCGGCATGTGTAGCGCCGAGGTCACCAGCAGCCAGCGCTCGCCGGGCTTGGGACCGACAAGCTCCTTCGTGAACGCCGCATTCTCGGCCGTATTGCGCGAGCGGGTCTCCAAAAGGACCCGGTCACGCGAAACCCCCAGCCCGTCCAGAAGCGGGTAGACGAAATCCGTTTCACGGCCGGTTTTGCCGAAAAGGCTGGGGTCGCCGCCTGAGTAGACTATACGCGCACCAGGAAACGCGAATGCGAGCCTGGCCAGGGCAAGCAAACGTGAACCGCTCCCGCCGGTGACAGGCTCGCCAAAGGAACGCGACAGTCTGGGCGAGATCGCATTGCCAAGCACGACAATGCCATCGGGTGCACCGCGCCGGGCATCCCACGGCGGAAACCGGCTTTCGAGCCCGTGCAGCAGTATCGTCCCGACCGGCAGCAACCCGGAGGCCACGAGCAGACCGATGCTCGCGACGACGAGGCAGATCCCGGCGCGCGCACGGCGCAGTGCGAGCAGAGCGATGCCGACGATGCCGATAATAATGAGCAGATTCGACGGCAGAAGGAGAAACGCGACGGTCTTCGAAAGAATGAAGAACATCAGCGTTTCTTCTTCCAATCCTCATAGCGCTTCCTGTTTTCTTCATTTGGTGGATAAAGACCGGGAAGTTTCGCCCCCTTCTCCACCTCCTGCACCAGCCAGCTTTCCAGAAGCTCGTGCTCGGCGCCTTCATTGGCAACAAAATCGACAAGGTCCTTTGGGATCACCACCGCGCCATCATCGTCAGCGACAATGACATCGTCCGGAAAAATCGCGCAGCCGCCGCACCCTATCGGTTCATTCCAGCCGACGAATGTGAGTTGATTGACCGACGCCGGCGCCGCGACGCCGGCGCACCAGACCGGCAGGCCGGTTGCCAGCACTCCATGTTTGTCGCGCATGACGCCGTCGGTAACAAGCGCGCTCACTCCACGCTTGACCATGCGCATGCACAGGATGTCGCCGAATATGCCTGCCCCGGTCACACCCATCGCATCGGCAACCACAACGCAGTTCTCGGGCATCGCTTCGATCGCGCCGCGCGTGGAAATTGGTTTCGACCAGCTTTCAGGTGTCGCGAGATCCTCGCGTACGGGCACGAACCGCAAGGTAAAAGCCGGGCCGACGACGCGCTTCCCGCTAAAGCCGAGCGGCATCGCACCGGACATCCATGACCGGCGAATTCCTTTCTTCAGCAGCATCGTCGTGATGGTGCCGGTCGTGACGTTGCGGAGAATTTCGAGCACGGACGCCATGGACCTTCCTTTATGCGGGTTTCAGGCCGAGCCGTTCGTCGCGCCGCCGGATCCAGGCAACGAGCGGGATTGCAAACAGAACCATCCAGAGCTTGCCGAGGATCTGGCCGATCAGGAAATCAAGCGAGCCGAATGCCAGCCACAGGAAGACGACAGAGTCGACAATGAGCCCGACGGTGCTCGAGGCGACGACTGCCGCGACCAGACGCCGGCGCGCAAGCGGCGTGTAGACGGCGAAGTCGGCAAACTCGGACAACAGGAATGCGACAGCCGAGGCCAGCACCAGCGACCCCGGCGCAAGGCCGGCCGAGAGTGCTGCGCCGGCAATGATCGCACCAATCCCGAATTCGACACCCAGCCGTCGCTGCACCAGATCGCGCAGGACAAGAGCGGCGCCGACCATAAGTACCCCTGACGGCGCCATTACGCCGGGAGCAACCGGAACGAGACATGGCCCGTTGGGCACACACGCGGTACCGACATGTCCGATCATCCAATTGGCTGCGGGAATCGTCAGGCAGAACAGCACAAGGAAAGCGACTCCTTCGACCGTTCTGCGTCTTTCGTTCTTGATCATTGTTTCCTTCGACTCATGAACTTGGAAAAACCTTGTGCCCGCAACTGGCAGGCCGGGCACGTGCCGCACCCGTAGCCCCATTCATGGCGCTTGGTGCGGTCGCCAAGATAACAGCTATGGCTGTCTTCGATCACGAGATCAAGAAACGGCCTGCCGCCGATTTCCTCTGCAAGGGCAAATGTACCGGCCTTATCGACCCACATCAGCGGTGTATGGATCGTGACACGCCTGTCGAGCCCGAGCGACAGCGCAAGCTGCATCGCCTTGATCGTGTCATCGCGGCAGTCGGGATAGCCCGAATAGTCCGTTTCACACATACCAGCCACAAGGTGGCGAACGCCACGCCGATAGGCCAGCGCCCCGGCAAAGCAGAAGAAAATCAGATTACGGCCCGGAACGAATGTTGTCGGCAGGCCGCTCTCCGCAATCTCTATTTCCATCGGTCGGGTCAGGGCACTGTCCGATATCGCAGCGAGAGAATCGAGCCCGATCAGGTGATCCTCTCCGAGCCGCGCGCCCCAGCTCGCCTTCAACGCCGCCATCTTTTGGCGCAGTGCCGTCCGAACGCCGAGTTCGACAGCGTGCCGCTGACCATAGTCAAACCCGATCGTCTCGACGCGCGAGAAGCGATCGAGCGCCCAGGCGACGCAGACAGTCGAATCCTGCCCACCGGAGAACAAGACCAAGGCCGAGTCCGATATCATGCCCCTTCCCTACACCATTTGCCGCCGGCCGTGCTAATGAGGGACCGGTCAGTTTGCGAGAGGTGCCGGGCCATGGCGGGAACCGGGGTTGTGCGCGGGATGATCGGCGTCGACAAGATGGGCGCGAAAATCCTGTTCATCGATCCCGCAACGTACGAGACGCAAAAGGTTCTCGATGGCTTCCAGCGCACGGTGCATGAGCTGCTCATCGTGCCCGACACCGGGCGCGCCTATGTGCCGATCTATGGGGACGGCATCCACGGCCGCAACCCCAACCCCGGACACACGCTCTGCGTCATCGATCTCGCCAGACGCAGCCACGTCGCCGATATCGACCTGCGCCCCTACATTGCGCCGCACACGCTCAAGCTCGGCCCCGACGGCCTGATCTATATCACCTGCGAGAACACCGCAGTGGTCGCGATGATCGACCGGACAACCAACAAGGTTGTGGGGGCGATAGATTCCGGGTCGACGAACGCTCACCGCCTCATCATCGCGCCAGACGGCCGCCGCCTCTATACCGAGAACGAGGAAGATGGAGAGGTCTCTGTCATCGATTTACCCAATCGCAAGCTGCTCGGAAAAATCAAGACGTCACACCCGCTCGCCGGTATTACGATCTCGCGCGACAGCGCGACCGTGATCGCGGTGTCCGATCAGGAGCCGGTGTTGTTTCTGATCGACACGCAGAAGCAGCGCGTGAGAGATACTGTCCCCCTGAAGGATGTGCCTAAGCCTGCGCAGATCGCTCGCTACAGTCCCGACTGGAATATCCTTGGCGTGACCAGCCTCAACAGCGACACGGTGAGCCTGATCGATCCTTCCTTCCGCGATCAGACCGCGATCAAGGTGGGCAGCCAGCCGATGGATATGGCCTATCGCGGCGACGAGCTGTTCGTGGCCTGCCAAGGCGACGGCTCGGTGCACGTCATCGATATTCCCGGGAGGCGCTGGAAGCAGAGCTTCAAGGCCGGAACTGGGTGTGAGTCACTGGGATTTTTCTGACGCTCAATCCCAGTTCGGCGACCATGTCCAGTCGACGATGCGGCCGGCGCGGCGAGCAAGCCCGGCAATCTCCCGCATCTCTGCATCGCTCAGCTCGAAATCAAATAATGCGAAGTTTTCCTCAAGCCGCTCGATTTTGCTCGTCCGCGGGATAACGGCAATTCCCTGCTGCACGAGCCAGCGCAGGCTAACCTGTGCCGCCGTCTTGCCGTGCGCCCTGCCGATTTTCTCCAGCACCTTGTCGCCTTTGGCGCCACCGCGCGCGATCGGACTGTACGCAATCATCGCCATCTTGTGCCTGCGGCACGCGGCAATCACCTTGTCCTGATTGAGAAACGGGTGATATTCGACCTGATTGCACACGAGCGGCTCGCTCGAAAGCCTGCCGGCCTCGTCGAGCAAGGCTACCGTAAAGTTCGAAACCCCGATCTGCCGCGTATAACCCTCGTGCTTCATCTTGGCCATGGCGCCGAGCGTTTCCGCCAAAGGGACGCGCGGGTTCGGCCAGTGGATGAGGAGAAGATCGATGACATCAAGCCGCAGCCTGGCGAGGCTTTCCTTGACCGAGCGCTCAAGATCGCTCGGCGCGAGCAGCGTCGGCTGCACTTTGGTCGTGACCGTCACCTCGGACCGCAGGCCCGACGCGCGGACACCCTCGCCGACCTCGCGCTCGTTATCGTACATCTGCGCCGTGTCGATAAGCCGGTAGCCGATCCGGATCGCCTGCTCGGTCAGCCGTGCGCAGTCACGTCCCCGCAGGGCCCACGTGCCCAGCCCGACAATCGGAAACCTGAAGCCTTTTCCTTCTACCGACTGCATGCGAATTCACCTGCTCCCGGCATCATCGGCGAATCCGCGGAGGAAGAGCGCACGTCGTCCCGTCTCCCGAGTCTGGCAGGCCGCAATCATCACATTTGCCATACTGCCTTCGAAGTAGTCGTAAAAGAAATCGCAGCTTTTGTCGCGCGATGCGATCCAGGCGCGCTGCATGTCGCGCATCTTGCGCACCTGCTTATCATCAAGCTTTCCGCGCAGGCGCCGAAAACTTTCATTGAGGATGCTGTCCCACACCAGCCTTTCGCGCTCGTAGCAGGCCATCACCTCTGACGGAGGCATCGCTGCTTCGTCCTTCACGCAAGGCTCCGACACGATGCCGATGCAACTTTCCCACGCCCAGTTCCGGCCGGCCTTGGTCCTGATACAGTCCTGGATTTCCGCCACATCGCGCGGATTCGGTTTATCGTCCTGCGCAAGTACAGGAGTCGCCGTCAGCAGCCATATCGCAGCCGATATGACGCCGTTGCGGCTCACGGTGTATCCCATTTTGGCGCGTGCGGCGGATTCACGACGCGCATGTTGGTCGCATTGAGCTTCTTGAGTTCCGCCATCTCCGCATTCGAAAGCGTGAAGTCGAACACCTCGATATTCTGTTTCAGGTGGTCCGGAGTTGCCGTGCGCGGGATCGCGCAGACGCCCATTTGCACCAGATAACGCAGCGAGACCTGTGCCGCCGTTTTGCCGTGCGCCTTGCCAATGCGCTCGAGCGCGTCAGCGCCCGGCACCTTTCCGCGCGCGATCGGACAATAGGCCACGACCGCCATGCCGTGCTTCTTGCAGGCGGCGAGCACCTTGTTCTGGTTTATGAAGGGATGCATCTCGATCTGGTTGCAGACCAGCGGTTCTGTGGTCACCGCCCAGGCCTCATCCAGCATCGTCGTCGTAAAATTGGCGACGCCAATATGCTTTGCCTTGCCTTCCTTCTTCGCCTTGCAAAGCGCGCCGACTGAGAGCTTGAACGGAATGTCGGGGTTGTTCCAGTGGATCAGCAGGAGATCGACATACGGGAGCTTGAGGTTGGCGAGACTCTGCTCGAGCACCCTGGCAAAGGCATCCGGCATCAGGTCGCCCTGCCGCACCTTGGTGCAAATAAAGACGTCCTCACGTTTCACTCCGGACTGGCGCAAGCCTTCGCCGTTCTCTTTCTCGTTCCCGTAGAACGCCGCGGTATCGAGGTGGCGGTAGCCGAGTTGCAAGGCCGTTTTGACCGCTTGCACGCACACGTCGTCTTTCAGGGTCATGGTGCCAAGTCCTATCGTCGGAATACGGGCGCCATGCGCTTCAACCACTTGCATCACGATCTCCTTGCAGCAGCGTTGGGGCTAAGGGTTGGTGGAAGGGCGTGAAGAATGCCTCGCTCCTTCCTCGCTGCCAACCGGGTCCGTGCCCGCCGTTAACCGAGCGATGACGCGGGGTGCGTCGAAAAATCACGGCAAACTTTTAAGTAGATCAAATGGCGCAATACTTTGTGCCGCAAGCTTTTCGCCGCGGTTCTTACATTGGAATAATTCGAGACTGAAAAAAGCTATTGCATCGCTGCTATTTAATGCTTTTGTGAGGACCGATATCTACAGTGAGGATCGAAATCGAATGCGTAGAACCCTTGTTCTTGTTGGCCTGGTTGGACTGCTTGTGATGGGGGCAGCGGTTGCGCAGGCCGATGATTATATTCTGACGATAAAGGACCATCGATTTACACCGACCGAGCTCAAGGTGCCGGCCAACAAACGCGTGCAGATTACCGTGGTCAACGAGGACGCAACGCCGGAAGAGTTCGAGAGCCATGAAATGAAGGTTGAGAAAGTCATTCCAGGCAAGTCGAAAGGCGTGGTACGGATCGGGCCGCTCAAGCCTGGCCGTTACCCTTTTTTCGGCGAGTTTCATGAAGCGACCGCAAAAGGCACCGTCATCGCGGAATAAATCATGCTCGGCGCACTTGTCATCGTCTTCCGCGAGGTTCTCGAAGCCGGCCTGATAGTCGGCATCGTGATGGCGGCGACCCGTGGTGTTCCCGGGCGTGGCCGTTGGATCATGATCGGGATCGGGGCCGGCGTGGCCGGCTCCGCCATCGTTGCGGCATTTGCAGGGGTCATCTCGGAAGCGTTTCAGGGTGCGGGCCAGGAACTGTTCAATGCCGGTGTGCTCGGCACCGCCGTCGTAATGCTGATGTGGCATAACGCGTGGATGGCGCGGCACGGGCGCGAGATCGCGGACGAGATGCGCCGCGTGGGCACAGCGGTAAGCGAAGGCATCAAGCCGCTCACGGCGCTCGCTATCGTCGTCGGCCTGGCGGTGTTGCGCGAAGGGTCGGAAGTCGTTCTGTTCCTTTACGGAATTATGGCTTCGGGGACATCGGGGTCGGCGCTACTGGCCGGCGGTCTGCTTGGCATCGCAGCCGGTGCCGCCTTTACCGCCTTCACCTATTTTGGACTGTTGGCCATCCCAAGCCGCTACATTTTCTCGGTCACCAGCTGGTTGATTGCCTTGCTCGCCGCCGGGATGGCGGCACAGTCGGTGCAATTCCTCAACAGCGCGGGCCTGGTCGTCGCGCTCGACAAGACCATGTGGGATTCGTCATGGCTCCTGTCGGAGGGAAGCATCTTTGGCCGACTGTTGCACACCCTGATCGGCTACACGGAACGGCCCACTGAAATGCAGCTTGCCGTCTACCTCGGCACACTCCTCGCCATGTTCGTGCTGATGCGCATTGCGCGTTACAGCCCGCGCGAACGTTATCCGGCGGCGGCCGAATAGACGAAATGACTCAGCGTCGCCGTCCGCCCAAAGTCGCAAAGGCGACGTCCGGCGCCTGATCGATCAGCTTGAGCAGGGCCCGCGCCGGGCCCCTCGGCTGACGCTTCCCCTGCTCCCAGTTCCGGACAGTCTCAATCGGGACTTCGATTTTCTCGGCAAAGGCGGCTTGCGTCAGTCCGCAGCGCGCCCGTACGTGGCGCACAAATCGCGCCGGATCGGTATGGTCGACGGTTTTTTCGGTACCGTCGGGAAGAATCTCGACGATCCGTCCGTCCGCCTTCAGCCGCACCCGCATCATGGCCGCGACCCTCCGCTGATGACATCGGCCATTGCACTAGCTGATTCGGGGCACGCAAAAGTTAATGCCGCGATCTAACGGGTCTTTTCGAAGATTTCGCGGCCGATCAGCATGCGCCGGATCTCCGACGTCCCCGCGCCGATCTCGTAGAGCTTGGCGTCCCGCAGGAGGCGCCCTGTGGGGAAGTCGTTGATATAGCCGTTGCCGCCCAGACATTGAATCGCTTCCAGCGCCATCCATGTCGCACGCTCCGCGGCATAAAGAATGGCGCCGGCCGCGTCTTCGCGAGTGGTGCGTCCTTCGTCGCAGGCGCGCGCCACAGCGTACACGTAGGCCTTGGCGGCATTCATCGTTACGTACATATCGGCGAGCTTGGCCTGCACCAACTGGAAGCGGCCGATGGCCTGGCCGAATTGCTGGCGATCGTGGACATAGGGGATAACGACGTCCATGCAGGCCTGCATGATCCCGAGCGGGCCGGCGGCGAGGACCACGCGCTCGTAGTCGAGGCCCGACATCAGCACGTTGACCCCGTTGCCGACCGCGCCGAGGACGTTCTCCTCGGGCACCTCGCAATCCGAGAATACCAGCTCGCTGGTGTCGGAACCGCGCATGCCGAGCTTGTCGAGCTTCTGCGCCGGGGCAAAGCCCCTGAAGCCCTTCTCGACGATGAAGGCCGTGATGCCGCGCGCCCCCGCGGTCACATCCGTCTTGGCATAGATCACCAACGTGTCCGCGACGGGACCATTGGTAATCCACATCTTGGAACCGTTGAGCACGTAGCGGTCGCCCTTCTTGTCGGCGCGCGTACGCATCGAGACGACGTCGGAACCCGCCCCCGGCTCCGACATGGCCAGGGCGCCGACATGCTCGCCGGATATCAGCTTGGGCAGGAATTTGCGCTTTTGCCGCTCATTGCCGTTGCGGCGGATCTGATTGATGCAAAGGTTGGAATGCGCGCCGTAAGACAGGCCGACCGCAGCGCTCGCGCGCGAGATCTCCTCCATCGCGACGCAATGCTCGAGATAGCCGAGGCCCGAGCCCCCGTATTCCTCCTCGACCGTTATCCCGTGCAGCCCGAGAGCCCCCATCTCCGGCCACAGGTCGCGCGGAAAGGCGTTGTCGCGGTCGATCGCGTCCGCGCGCGGCGCAATGCGATCCTGCGCGAAGCCGCTGACGGTCTTGCGCAGCATGTCAACGTCGGGCCCCAGCCCGAAATCGAAACCCGACCAAGCATTGGGGATCATCCGCCGCCTCCACTCGCCCCGATCCGATGCCGCGGGCGACTTTATAAGCAGTTCGTCACGCTGTCAGCGGCTCGCCGGAGGCCGGCCTTGGCTTGCCCGCCTGCCTCGCCTGCTCCAGGAGCAGGTCGATCGCGCCGGCCGGTCCCGGCCGGGCAAACAGGAAGCCTTGCATCTCATCGCAGCCGGCAAGGCGCAGCAGGACGCGCTGGTGCTCGGTCTCGACGCCCTCCACGAGCACCGACAGGCCAAGCGCGCGGCCAAGCGCAACCATCGCCTGAACGATCACCCCGCCGTTGGATGACCGACCGAGACCGGCCGTGAAGCTTTTGTCGATCTTGATCTTGTCAAGCGGAAACCGCTGCAGGTAGCCCAGGTTTGAATAACCCGACCCGAAATCATCGAGTGCGACGCGTACGCCAAGTTCGTGCAGGTCCTTGATGCGCTTGACCATCTCATCGGGGTTGTCGATGAGCACGCCTTCGGTGATTTCCAGAACCAGCCGCTCCGGCGACACGCCGCTTTCGGCAAGCGCCGACCGGACCATATCGACGACGGTACCGTTGCGGACCTGCAGCGGCGACAAATTCACTGCAATATAAACATCCTCCGGCCAGCGCCTGGCCTCGTGCAGGGCCCGGCGCAGCACGAAGGCGCCGATCGTATCCATAAGTCCCATCTGCTCCGCGACCGGGATGAACGCCGCAGGCGCTATGGGCCCACGCATCACATGGGTCCACCGCAGCAAGGCCTCGACCCCAACCATGCGCCCGCCCTGCGCCGATACAATCGGCTGATAATGGACATCGAGATCATTCGCGCTGAGTGCGCGCGGAAGTTCACGGTGGATGAATTTCTGATCCGTAGAAACGGTATCGATCGCAAGATCGAACGCAACAATCGCGCCGGGACCCTTTTTCGCCGCCGCCCGCAGCGCAAGATCGGCACGTCGTGTCAGTTCCCCGCGCGTATCGGCGTGGCGGGGCGCCTGAGCGAAACCTGCATGCGCACCGACACGTACGACCGTGTCGACCCAATAGGGCCGCCCGATTGCATCGATCGCCTTGCGCACGATGGGTTCGGCGTCATCGTCCGCAGTCATGACGACCGCAAACTTGTCGCCGGCGATGCGCCCGCAGGTCACGCCTTCCGGCAGCGTCTCTCGCAGCCGCCGTGCTATGGCCACGACAAGCTCGTCGCTGCCGAGAACACCGTGCGCCGCCGTGACGTCATCGATACCGTCGAGCTCGATCAGCACAAAGGTTGTGCATTCGTCATTGGCACGTTCCGCAAGTGCCAGGTCCAAAAGTTCCAGCGTCTTTGCGTGATTCGGCAGCCCCGTCAGCTTGTCTTCGTCGGCAGCGCGCGCCGCTTCCACTTCCGTCAGGGTGACCTCCCGATGGGCGCGCTTGAGCTGCCACAGCGACAAGGCGGCAAATCCGAACAACACAACCGCAACGACGGCGAATGACGCACTTATGCGGCCCATGACCTGGGTCATCGGTTGACCTTTGTCCCAGGTCAGAAACCCTGCAATACGGCCGCCCGCGGTCAAAACCGGCTGCATCTCGCGATCGTGGGCGGGATTGCTCTCGAACTTCAGGTTTTTCAAGCCGGGGACACGTTCGGCCAGCCGTAGCAGGCGGGCATCGACCGTCGGCTCGGACGCCGGGCGGAATTCCGCAATGACGTTACGCAGTGCCGCGTGCTGGTCGAGCGCCAGCTGTTCATCGCTCTTGCGTGCCAGCCCGAAGCCGATTGCGGCAATCACGAGCATGCCCACAACGGCAACAGCAGCAAAGATGACGATCAGCCGCGACGCCGCCAGGATCCATTTGGACGGAGTGGGCGGTGTGGGTGCTGATGGTTGTGAGTCGCGACGTTTCGCCCAGGCCGGCAACCAGCCATCGAGGCGCAAGCCTGCTCCAGTATTGACGTCGTGCACCGGAGTGCTCCCAGCCTTCGATGCGTCGTGCGGTACAGGGTTAAGGTGTGCGCTTTAAGCGTTGGTCAGCAAACAAGGTGAACAAGTCGTAACTTCGGCAACGTCGGTTCACCTGAGCCCGAACCACAAGGTGGCAATCCCAAGGAAAGAGAAAAAACCGACTACATCCGTCACCGTCGTGGCAAACGGGCTGGAGGCCACTGCCGGATCCATTTTCAGCCGATTGAGGACGAGAGGAATAAGAATTCCGCCGAGCGCCGCGGCGACCAGATTGCAGATCATCGCAAGCCCGATGACAAAGGCCAGCCCCGGCACCTTGAACCAGACATAGGCCGCCGCGCCGGTGATGACCGCGAATGCGATCCCGTTGAGAAGGCCGACCATGAGCTCGCGCATGATCACGCGCCAGGCATTCGCATCACTCAGATCGCGCGTGGCAAGCGCGCGCACGGCAACAGTCATCGTCTGCGTGGTGGCGTTCCCGCCCTGGCTCGCCACGATTGGCGCGAGCACGGCCAACGCGACCATCTTCTGCAGCTGGCCCTCGAACAGTCCAAGCACGGAAGACGCGAGAAACGCGGTCGCAAGATTCACCAACAGCCAGTTGAAACGGCCACGCGCGATCTTCCAGACAGAATCCGATAGCTCCTCGCGCCGCGTCACGCCGCCGAGTGCCTTTATGTCTTCCTCTGCTTCTTCCTCGATGACGTCGGCAACGTCGTCGAAGGTGATGATGCCGACCAGCCTGTCATCGGCGTCCACGACCGGCGCGGCAACCAGATCGTAGCGCTGGAACAGTCGTGCCACTTCTTCCTGGTCCTCGTCAGCACGGATGCGACGCCGTTCGGGCTCCATGAGATCTGAAATCGGGACCGGCCGCTTGCTGCGCAACAATCGATCAAGCGGGACCGCGCCTCGGAAACGCCCGCCCCCGTCGGTGACATAGAGTTCGAAGAAGCGCTCTGGCAATTCCGATGTCTCGCGCATGTAATCGATCGCCTGACCGACGTTCCATTCCGGAGGCACCGCAATGAATTCCGTTTGCATGCGTCGACCGGCCGATTCCTCGGGATAGTCGAGGCTTCGCGTGAGCGCGGCGCGGTCGGGCTGCGGCAGCTGTTCGAGGATCTCGACCTGATCTTCTTTCGGCAGGTCCTCAAGAATCGCGACAGCGTCGTCGGACTCGATCTCACTGACGCCCTTGGCTACTGCGTCAGACGGCAACTCTTCGAGAATCTCCTCGCGCACCGCGTCGTCGACCTCGGTAAGCGCGGTGAAGTCGAAATCGATGCCGAGCAGCTTGACCAGTCGCGGACGTTGCTCCGGCTCCAGCGCTTCGATCAGCGCGCCCATGTCGGCTTCATGCAGGTCGCCTACCAGTTCCCGCAGCCCTGCCGCATCGCCCGTTTCAATCCTGCGGCCGACGCTCTTGACGAAGGTCTTGCGGACAGATCCGTCCTTGTTGCGCGGAAGTTGCGCAGGCTCGGTCGTGCTGGTCTGTTCCTGGTCGAGCATGAACGGCTGCTGAATGCTGTGGACGCGCCTCGCTTGTACGCCCTTCCTTACTCGCGGGGCAAATGGCTAGCGTGTGAATCTGTGTAACGGATTCGCCATGAGACATCTCGTCTGCTGTCTGGTTGCAAGCCTCTATCCTTTCGCCGCTTCGGCTGCGCCCTGCCCCGGTAATCCCGAGGCGCTCGGCACCGAACGGATCATCGAGGTCGATGCCCGAACGACGCCACGGGTCGGCCGCAAGCATTTTCCTTCGACACTTCCACTGAACGCGGGGGAATTTGTGCTCACATTCGATGACGGGCCCTGGCCGGGCACCACGGACAGGATACTGGACGCGTTGAAGGCCGAATGTGTGCGCGCGACGTTCTTTCTGCTGGGCCGCAATGCCGCCGTGCATCCCCAGCTCGTTCGCCGTGCCTTGAGCGAAGGCCACACCCTTGGTCACCACACCTACTCGCACCCGCTTCTCAGCCACATGACGCCACGGAGGGCCGAGGCGGAAATCGACAGGGGCATCGAGGCCGACGAGCGGGCGACCTACGGAAGCCGCCACGCGTCGCCGGTGACACCGTTCTTTCGGTTCCCCGGATTTGCCGCAAATCAGGCCCTGCTGGACCGGTTGAACGCGAGGGGAATCGTCGTGTTCGGCGCTGACCTGTGGGCGAGCGACTGGCTCCCGATGCATCCCGAGCAGGAGCTGCGCCTTGTGCTCTCCCGCATCGAACGGGCCCGGCGTGGGATCATCCTCTTTCACGATACCAAAGCACAGACCGCCAGGATGCTTCCGGCCTTCCTGCGTGAGCTCAAACGACGGGGTTTTCGCGTGGTGCACACCATCCCGGCCGGGACCTAGGAGCAGCATGTCGCTTATTTACTGCATGGCCCGAAAAATCGCTGGAATACGACGGGAATGCATTCACAAGGAGTAATCCTCCGTTAATGTCGCGGTCGATAGTCTTGGGGGCCTCCCGTTGGAGGCGGTCGGCGCGAGGTCGGGGGGCCTTATGCGTATCGTGTTTGTTTTGTTTTTTTGTCTTGCCGGAGGCGTAGCCGCGTCCGCCGCGGAGTCCTGCCCCGGTAATCCGGATGCGCTTGGCACCAGCCGAACGCTGACAATCAGCCCAGCCGAATTCGCCCGTATCGGCCGCATGCAGTACGCGCAGACGCTGCCGCTCAACGATCATGAGGTCGTCATCACCTTCGATGACGGGCCCATCCCACCCTACACCAACGCCGTTCTCGATACCCTCGCCTCGCAATGCGTGAAAGCCACGTATTTCCTGGTCGGCGAAATGGCACGCGCCTACCCTTCCATTGTGCGGCGTATCTACAACGCCGGACACACGATCGGTACGCACAGCCAGAATCATCCATACGGTTTCCAGCGTCTCAGCGAAGAGAAGGCCGAGCGTCAGGTGGATGGCGGCATCGCTTCGGTCGACGCCGCACTCGGTGATGCAAAAGCGCTTTCGCCCTTCTTCCGCATCCCCGGCCTCGGCAGGACGAACGCGATAGAGAGCTACCTGGCATCGAGGTCATTGGTGACATGGAGCGCGGACGTCGTTGCCGACGACTGGAAGCACATCGGCGCACGCGAGATCGTTCGCCGCGCGGTACGCCGTCTCGAAGAAAAAGGTCGCGGCATCCTGCTTCTGCACGACATTCATCCCGCCACCGCACTGGCTCTGCCGACGCTGTTCAAGGAGCTGAAGGAGCGTGGCTATCGCGTCGTGCAGGTCGTCGCGGACGGAGAGCGCCCGGCACAGGTGCCGGAACTGCTGGGCTCACCGGAGTACAACAAGCAGGGCTGGCCACGGGTCGTGAAGGCCAATGCAGACCGGGATGCGCCGCCCCGGGTCGCGATGCGCGACCGTATAAAGAAAACTTCAAACGGCAGGCGCCGGCGGCCGAACGTTGCCGGTCTGCACGAAACCGACCACGGAGTCGATGCCGGCACCTGGCGGCAAGGACAATTCTATTAACACGCCGCCGGCACGCTGGCCGTTCAGGGACAGCGGGTCTGAAGTTTTTGCGTTGCTTCCAATTCCGAGCACACGACGATGACGTGCGCCCCCCTGTACAGACTGGAGACATCCGGCTCTATCGGCGATTCAGCCCGCACCGAGCGTATCGCCGAACGCGATGCCGGCTTTTCACGCAACGCAATGTCGTCCCGGAAAATAGAAAGTGAAACGTAAGCGGCGGTGGACACCAGCAGCGCCATCACGGTGATCGTCGCCATGGCAATGAGCACGAATCTCGGTCGCATCGTTTACTCCACAGTGACTTTCGGCGTCGTGCGCCGGTTAATATTCCAATCAGCCACGTGTCTTTCCCTGCCGCCTCCAAATCTGCAAAAGTTCTTGGAGCTGACACCCCCGGAATGGGAATTTAGCGGCGCAGCCGGCAAATATCAGCGTAGTCCGATACCGGTCCGGAACCGCGGCTAAAAAAAATTCGGCAAGCGAAGTTAATTCCTTTAAAGCGCGGCCGTCGTGCAGCGGCTGACTGAATTTTGTCAGCGAGTCGGCGGAAATGTGACGCAGTCGAGGCAACTCCGTGCCCGCACGGCCGACCGACATTTTGCGTTGCGCGGAACCGGAAGTGCCAAGCTACCACCGTTTCCAAAAGAAGAGTGCCTAGTATGCGCAGTGGGCAGAGATCGTATGCTCACTCCACGAGCTTGGCGTTTGTTCGGGGTTGCGTATGGGCACATCAACACAACGGATCAGCGTCGACGCACCCGCGATGTGCTGCTGGCCCCCGGAGTGGCTCATTCATGAAATCGCGACGCGAAGTTCGGCACCGCAAAACACATCTGCGGGACGCTATAAGTACTTTGACACCAAGCTCAGAAGGGTACGCGTCATTGCGCTCACGAGCGCATTCGCGGCAGTGACGTGGACATCTTTCTGCATCACGACCGCGTTCGTTCGGCTTGAACCACACAATTTTACTAAGCTGCACGCCTGGCTGTTCTCCGTTGATCGCGCGATGGAGCCGCTTGCCGAACGCCTCGACGCTGCCGCCGCTGCGCTTCGTGAGGCCTCCCGGCCGCTGGTGAAGCCGGTCGTCACGGCGACGGATTCGATCGGAATTGCCGACTCGCCTTTGCCGCTTTCGATGGCGGTGACGAACTACACGCCCGACACGCAGGTTATTTTCAGCGGTTTGGCCGCCGGCAGCACGTTGACATCCGGCGTCAGTCTCGGGGAGCGCAGGTGGCGGCTCGACATAGAAAACCTGGCGAATACTTACGTGATTCCGCCGCGCGGCTACGTCGGCTTTATGAAGCTTGTCGCGGAACTGCGCGATATCGATGGACGCTCACTGTC